>Ga0172379_10000320_pt1 | contig 125556 bp, 132 predicted proteins | sample GrowelOW334metaG_FD_119756 | JGI IMG/M metagenome (GOLD analysis project Ga0172379, IMG submission 119756) | Groundwater microbial communities from an aquifer near a municipal landfill in Southern Ontario, Canada - Groundwater well OW334 metaG | ecosystem: Environmental > Aquatic > Deep... | reverse complement strand
CGCTCGGCTCTCCGCAATACGCCAGCTTGAGCGGCTTTCTGTATTCGTGGACGAAGCGCATCACAGCTACGGACAAACGATGGATAACGAACTCAAGCGCACGAGAGAGACGATTGAGTACATCCACGGCAACAAGCCGCTTGTCTCTGTAGTGAACCTCACAGGCACTCCGTATGTGCAGAACAAGATGATTGCCGATGTCGTGTATCACTTCGGGCTCAAGGCGGGTATTGAGCGTGGCATCTTGAAACAGGTGCGCATACTTGATTATGGCAACGTCCGCTCTGAGAAGTTCATTGAGGAGGTTATAGAGACCTTCCTGACGGAGTATGGCGAGAAGCGTCTTGAGGGACGGCTACCGAAAATCGCCTTTTACTCGGCAAACATCAGCGACCTGCAAGACGAACTCAAACCGATGATAGAAAAGATACTCGCTCGGAAAGGTATCGCGTCTGGGAAGGTGCTTGAGTACCACACAAAAGCCGAGGAGAACAAAGACGAGTTCTTCAAACTGGATACCGCGGAGAGCAACAAGCAGTTCGTGCTCCTCGTCGGCAAAGGAACGGAGGGGTGGAACTGCCGCTCTCTCGTTGCGTGTGCGCTCTTTCGCAAGCCGACAAGCACCATTTTCGTACTTAAATCCTCTACACGATGTCTTCGCTCCATTGGCGACAACTCTACTCTTGCCCGCATCTTTCTCTCAAAGGAGAACTATCAGGTGCTTGACCGCGAACTCAAAAACAACTTCAACACGAGTGCTTCAGAACTGTCGGCACAAGACCAGACGACCATTGACCACGAACTCAAGGTTGAGAAACGGAAGACGATAAAGGTGAAGAAGGTACTCAAAGAAATCGTGGCGGCAAAGAGCGTAGACGTGGCGAACATCGTCATTGATTTCAAGAAGTTCCAGCCAACAGAATATCAATCGTATGTGAGTGAAGGCGGCATATTTGTCGGCGAAGGCGGACGTGCGGGCTACAGAGAAGCGCACATCACTCGCAAACTCAAAGACGAGAGCAATCTCACGTTCTACGAAATAGCTGAACTCATCAATCGCCACACCCATCTCTCGTGTTCCGTGATTGAGAGCATCATCGTAGGGAGCGGTAAATCCCATGATGTCTTCACGAGCGAGGCAAATAAAAATCAAGCTCTCATCCCGTTCGTCATACAGGAAATCCTGAAGACGGCGTATCAGTACGAGGAGAAAACCGAAACAGTTGAGGAGGTTCTTGAACTTACGAAGCTCTATCCTTTCAAAATCAACGTCCAACACGGGAAGAACTCCCTTGTCGTGTATCGGGAGCAGGAGGAACAGGACGGGCGCAAAAATCGTCTCGGTTTCCATATCAATCCCTATAACTTTGATAGTGGTGATGAAAAAGACCTGTTCCGCTATCTTCGCGATTACCTTGATGCAGACGAAGCAATCGTAGACATCTACTTCACGGGCGGTGTCGTAGATGCTGTCCATAACGATTTCTACTTTGAGTACTACAACCCAGAGAAGAAACGCATTGCTCGGTACTTCCCAGATTTCTTGATTGAGACCACGAAAGAACGCTACATCGTTGTTGAGGTAAAGAGCAACGCCGAGAAGATGGACTATGAGGCAAACAAGAAAAGCTACAAAGGCAATCTCGCAGACCTTTCAAACGAGGTATTTGCGAAAGAGCTTGGCTTCAATGCCTTTCAAGAGATAAACAAGGGTTTTGAGTACCGCATCATCTTCAATGCAGGACTTCAGGCCGAACAGACGCGGTTACTTGAGGAGGTACGGAAGCTATGAAAAAAGAGTTCAAAATGAAGGAGCGCGGGCTCTATAAACCAAAAGACGACAAGCCGTTCAAGGTCAGTCGCTCTGGCATTGAACTTTTCGTTGAGTGTCCGTGTTGTTTCTACCTCAACAATCGCCTCGGCATACGTCGTCCCTCGGGTCCGCCTTTCAGCATAAATAAAGCAGTGGATACTCTCCTCAAGAAAGAGTTTGATGTCCATCGTGCAAATAAGACGGCACACCCCTATATGAAGCAATACGGTCTTGATGCCGTGCCTTTCCAGCACGAGATGATGGACGAGTGGAGAGAGAACTTCAAGGGTGTCAGGTACACTTACAAGCCCACGAACTTGCTCATCACAGGCGCGGTTGATGACATCTGGCAAAACAAAGACGGTGAACTCATAGTCGTGGACTATAAGGCGACCTCAAAGAGCGACGAGGTGAACTTGGATGCGGATTGGCAGATGGGCTACAAGAGGCAGATGGAGGTCTACCAGTGGCTCCTACGGCAGCTTGGCTTCAAAGTCGCCCCTGTGGGCTATTTTGTGTACTGCAATGGCAACAACGACGCGGAAGGGTTTGACGGTAAGGTTGAGTTTGATGTCGTACTCCTTCCCTATGAGGGCGACGATGGCTGGATTGAGGGTACTCTCGTGAAGCTCAAGAAGTGTCTGGATAGCTCCAAGACACCAAAGTCGCCTACCGACTGCGAGTTCTGCGGGTATGCTCAAGCGCGTAGTGCTTTGAAATGAAAGTTGACTAACCCCTATGCTTTCAATACAGCAATGCAGAGACCTTATTGACGACAGTGAGAAGTACTCTGATGAGGAGATAGAGAAAATCAGGGGAACCCTTTATGGGCTTGCCGACCTTGCCTTTGATACTTGGCTTGAGAAAAATGAGACCAAATCTAAAGATGGAGTAGAATAGGATTTATGGCTATAGAAATCATTTTTGAGGCACACGGTACGACATACGACAACGAGGCACACCTTTCCTCTGGTCATAACGATGTGGAACTCTCTCCGCTTGGTATCCAGCAATCAACGGAAATGGGAGAGCGATACAAGGACGACCGCTTTGATGCTATTTTCTGCTCCGACCTTCAGAGGTCATATAAATCGGCAGAAATGGCATTCGGCGACAAGTTTCCCATCATCAAGGATGCGCGTTTGCGCGAGTGCGATTATGGCGACCTGACACAACATCCGAGCACGGAAGTGGATGTAGAGAAGCCAAAACGTTTATACGAGCCATTTCCGCACGGCGAGAGCTACGAGCAAACTTCAGAGCGTATGAGGACGTTTCTTCAAGACCTGCTCCGCGACTACGACAACAAACGCGTAATGATAATCGGGCACAGAGCTACGCAGTACGGGCTTGAGCACTGGATAAAGGGTTTGCCGCTTGAGCAGGTCATACCCGCGCCGTGGAAATGGCAAGCGGGCTGGACCTACACCTTGCAGACGATATGAACGAAGACATTCCGCAAATCATCAAGGATGTTGGCTTTGATTTCTCTTGGAGCGAAGAGAAGGTCTGGGCTCTTGGTGTGCCCGTTGAGGAGATGGACATACGCGAACTCACTTGGCACTTTGCAGTGCCTTTTCTCTGGGAGAACGGGGTCTACAACCTCACCTCGCAGGAGGTCATTGATAGTCCCGATGCGCACGCAAAAGAGTACGAGCGCACGATGAAGGCGGACCTCATACACCCGATAGACATAATGCAAAACAAGGGTCGCTGGCTCATTCTGGACGGGCTCCATCGTTTGATGAAAGCGGACATTCTCGGTATGGATAAAGTTCAGGTCCGCAAGATACCGCGTGAACACATCCGAGACATTCTTGAGAACGAACCGATGGTCCACGAAATGAAGCTCCAGCCGAGCCCATTTGAGAAAGTCAAAAGAGGGACCAAGACGATTGAGGTGCGGCTCAATGATGAGAAGCGCAAGCAGGTACGGGTTGGTGATGAGATTGTTTTTTCGCTGATAGCAGACCCCGCACAGAAAGTACGAACCGAGGTGCTTGAACTCCTGCCGTTTCCTACCTTTCAAGAACTCTTTGCCGCGTTCCCACCAGAACAGTATGGAGGCACAAGCAAGGATGAGTATGCCGCGATGTACAAATACTACCCGCGCGAGGAGGAGGAAAAGTACGGGGTGCTTGGTATCAAGCTCCGCTATCTCGGCGAGGCGTAAAAAAGCTGGGTACTTTTGCTATAATCAGCGTGGAGTAGCGAGAGTTGGTATTTTCTGGCTTCGGTCAGAAACGGGGGTCGTGTAATAAGAACGTCATCCGCCATTGTGCGGTGGATTGCCCGAGAGGGCGAAGGTAGCGGTAAAAAGCGACAACTGGCTTACGGGTGTACCGAGAGCCCCTTGCGGGAGGCGAACGAGCAATCAAGTAGCTGGCTATTCCAACAAAGAACTTCCCGTCGGGGAGTTTTTTGTTTCCGTCCTATGCTGTTGCCAGTAGCGCTGATATGCTGATTTGGTATGCAAATGCCGATTTACCAGTCAAAAGAACAGTTCTAACGTCGTCCAGTCCTCGCAGCCGATATGAAAAAACGAATTGTCATCGTACATGGATGGGAAGGATCGCCTACAGAAGACTGGATAGGGTGGGCGGCAGAAGCCTTTAGAGAAAAAGGATATGAAGTAATTACGCCCGAAATGCCGGATACGAGCCGTCCAGTTATTGAGACATGGGTGAATTATCTGAAATCCATTGCAGGAGAAGTAAATGAAAATACGTATCTCATCGGACACAGTATGGGTTGCCAGGCAATTATGCGTTTCGTTGAGACCCTAGAAACGAAGATCGGCGGAGCCATATTAGTTGCGGGATTTTTTGACCTGAAAAATATTGAGACTGAAGAGGAAGAAGAAATAGCGAAACCATGGCTCGAGACCCCGATTGATTATGCGAAGGTGAAAGCGAATCTCGTATGGTCAATGGTTATACTCGGGGATAACGATCCGTGGGTGCCATATGAAGAAACGAAAAAGGATTTTGCAGAGCGGCTCGGTTCTGAAGTGGTCACCATCCATAACGCGGGGCACATGACTTCTGATGACGGCTTTGGCCCATTCCCGCAACTTGTTCAGATTTTTGAACTTAGAAGCCCGACTTCCAAATAGATAATTATAGAAATAACATGCCCGCAGATAAGCTAAAAGAGATCGGTGATGAGACGAAGTGTTCTATTGCGGTGATGATGCGTGAGGGAAAGATCTTAACCGGCTTGCGTAATTATACGAAAGACAAATGGAAAGATATTTCTGTATGGACGATCCCCGGCGGGCGATGCGATGCGGGCGAGACGCTCGAACAGGCGCTTCGCCGAGAAGTGGCTGAAGAAGTGGGGATTGTTGATTTCAAAATTGAAGAATTTATTGGTGAGGTATCAGGAGCAAAAGAGGAAGACAGCGTATCGATATTCTCTTGTACGACTGCGCAGGATGCCACGCTTATGGAGCCGGAAAAATTTTCAGAATGGCGTTGGGTCACGGTGCAAGAGTATATTGAAGGAAAGGAGGAGTACAGTGGTTTTAATCCGTCAGCTCGTAAGGCGATTATTGAATATCTTCTAACCAAAATATGAAAATCGGTGTGATCGGGAGCATGCAGTATACCGAGCAGATGGTGAAGGCTCGAGATGAGTTGCGGGCGCTTGGGCATGACGCTTTCCTTACCGACCTGCACGAGACTCTATTGGGCAAGAGTGCTGAAGAAAAGGAGAAGATAAAGATAGAACAAAAGAATAATCAAGATGCCATTCGAGAATTTTGGCGACAGATGCAGGGTGCTGATGCCGTATTGGTGGTAAATTTCGACAAGAACGGCATCAAGAATTACATCGGTGGCAACACGCTGATGGAGATTGGATTCGCCCACGTGCTCGATCAGAAGATTTATCTCTTGAACCCCATCCCCGATATTCCGTTCTACAAAACCGAGATAGAGGCCATGCGTCCCAGTATTCTCAATGGAGATCTGTCACTAATCGGCTCAGATAGCGTATACTAACCACAGCATTTTTAATTATTTTTAATCAACGAACATGGAACACAAAGCAGGGAACGGCGAGTGCGCGAAGTGCGGGATGGGCATGTGCGGCGAGAAGCACTGGATGCACGTGGTTATTAAGATCGCGATCGCACTCATCATCTTCTGGGCCGGAGTCCAGTTTGGCGAGCTAAAAGGGATGTTGCGCGCTACCTACGGCGGCTACAGTGGCGTCAACTACGGCTACGGCATGATGGGTTCATATGGCACCGGCAATCGTGTGTATGGCCCGGGCATGATGTATCGTGTGTATAACGAGACGCAGAACACTGTCTCTCAACCCGCCGCTACCGCCACGACTTCGAAGAAGTAGGCATGAAGCTCGGGACGAACTTCGCCATCTTCATACTCTTTTTCGGCGTGGCGGCGCTTGATGCATTGCAGACGCAGAACTGGCTGCGGGTGGGGGTCTTCGCGACACTCGGGATCCTGTGTCTCTGGGCAGACGCGAGAAAAGGGCATCCTTAATTTTCTTAATGAAAGGTTAATGAGCGGTTCGGTAGAGTCTACTTATGTTTTGTTTATAAATTAAAGAAATAACATGAAAAAAGTAGATTCTTACGCAGTATTCGCCGCCGCCGTTATGCTCTCTTCCTTGCTGGTTGCGGGCAGTGTGGCGTTGGCGAGAGAGGCAGAGAGCGGCGGAGGAAGTTCTTCCGGGTCCGGGTCTTCGAGCTCCGGCTCGGTGGGTAGCAGCAGTTCGGACGATTCTGTGGGCGGAGTCAATCTTCGTGGCGACGGCTCAGTTGATGACAACTTGCCTCGCAATAGCGGTTTGGACGATGTGGTCGGCGGCGTGAAGCTCCGTGGCGATGGCACCGTTGACGACGACAATTCGGTTGGCGGCGTCGATCTTCGCGGCGACGGTACGGTTGACGACAATCTGCCTCGGAACAGCGGCCTTGATTCCGCACGCGACATCCTCGAACGTGGCGGGTTCAGTGTCGATCTTCGCACCGGGATGCGTAATGACGACATTGGTGAGCTTCAGCGCGAACTTGCACGCGAGGGATTGTTCTCTGGTGAGGCGACCGGCTTCTTCGGTCAGGCGACTCGCGAAGCGGTCGTTCGATTCCAGCGCGCGAACAACTTGCCAGAAACCGGTCTTGTCGGGCGTTTGACTCGAGAGGAGCTTAATCGCAGGGTGGCCGAAGCTCTTCGTGTGGATTCCTCCGGTCCTTCTGATTCTTCCGGTCCTGGATCATCCGGAGATGATGCGCGGCGCGGAGAGTTAGAAGTAGAGGTGGAACAGCCTCGACCATTGCTCATAAGAATGGGAGCTGGCCTCGGGAACATCTTCAAGAGCTTTTTCAGGCTCTTCGGATTCTAATCTCCTGAACCACTAAATGCAGAACAGCTCGTCTTTTGACGGGCTGTTTTGTTATACTGGAGGACGTGGCACCCCTCTCTTTTTTTCAAAGCTTTGACGCGACGTGGTTCGCGTATATCTACGGCTTGAGTCATCAGTCGGTTCTCTTAGATACTGTCGGCATATTCTTTGCCACATATGCAGCCTATATCTGGATAGCGTTCGTCTTATTCACGGCCGTGTGGCCGAACAAAAATCGAATTGGGCGTGCTGTGGCGGTCGGACTAAGCCTGATCGCGGGCTTTATCGCGCGCTTCGGGGTGAAGGCGGCGATCGTTGCGCTCTACCCACGTCCTCGGCCCTTCATGACATTCTCGAACGTGCGCCCTCTCATCGACACTCTGTCGTGGGAAAATCTACAGTCGTTTCCTTCCGGGCATGCGATCTTTTTCTTTACGATGGCGATGGTTCTCTATAGCTTCAATAAAAGAGTTGGCAAGTGGGCGTTTATCGTTGCGGCGTTTGTTGGTGTCGCGCGGGTATACGCGGGTGTGCATTGGCCAAGTGATATTCTTGGCGGCGCCATTCTCGGTGTCATCACTGGCTGGGCGGTACATCGTCTCTATCTCATATGTATACAGAAAAAATAAAAAAAATCGTGTGCGATACAAGAATACGTCGTGGGGCGATTCTCGGTATCGCTGTGTTCGCGCCCGTCTATCTCCTTGGTTTCTCCAGCCTTGTTGCGACCGAGTATCGCTCGGAGATGGCCGACAAGCCAGAACGATTTATCCCACTGCCGGAGTTCAATAGAGCCGATTATGATGCGCGACTCCTCGCCCTCGCTCATGTGAGCGCGAGTGCCACTACGTCTACCAGCACGCCGCGGCTCTGGCCCGTGAAAGCCGCATATCCACATGCGGGCGCGATCCTGCCTTTCAAACGCATCGTCGCGTATTATGGCAACTTCTATTCCCGCGGCATGGGCGTGCTCGGGGAATATCCGGCCGACCAGATGCTCGCGATGCTCGCGTCGACGACGGCGCGGTGGACCGCCGCCGATCCATCCACACCTGCGATACCGGCGATCCACTACATAGCGACCGTGGCGCAGGCGAGTGCGGGCAAAGAAGGGAAGTATATTCTGCGGATGCCAGACGACCAGATTGATCATGCACTTGATTTGGCGAGTCGGGTACAGGGCATCGTCTTTCTTGATGTACAAGTCGCTTTGAGCACTCTGCAACATGAACTTCCGCAACTTGAGAAATATTTGAAGATGCCGCAGGTGCATCTCGCCATCGATCCGGAGTTCTCGATGAAGCATAACGAGCCGCCTGGCACCGTCATTGGCACCTTTGACGCTGCTGATATAAATTATGCTGCGCGGTATCTCGCCAAGCTCGTACAAGACAACAATCTGCCACCGAAGGTGCTCATCATACATCGCTTCACGCAAGCGATGGTGACGAATTATAAAAATATCCAACCCTTGCCGGAGGTGCAGATCGTGATGGACATGGACGGCTTCGGCTCCAAGGAGAAGAAGCGCGGAACCTACAACAACATCGTTGCCGATGAACCGGTGCAGTTCATGGGCATCAAGCTTTTCTATAAGAATGACGCGAAGCCGCCCTCGACTGGTCTCCTTACTCCCGCTGAGGTCCTCTCGCTCACCCCCGCGCCGGTGTATGTCCAGTACCAGTGATCATATTTAAATATTTAAAAATATAAATGTATAAAGCATGGAAGCCCACTCACCATTTCTGCATGAAGTAGCGGTCACCGCCATTGTTGTTAAAGATGGAAAATATTTGATAACACGACGTACGCTCGCGAAGAAGCGATTTCCCGGGATGTGGACGGTGCCGGGAGGGAAGTTGGAGACGCATGATTATGCGTCCTTGCCGAAGGACAGTGATAACGCATGGTACAACGTGCTTGAAAATGTCGTGCGTCGGGAGGTGCGCGAAGAAGTTGGGCTCGAGATTAGAAACATAGAGTATGTCATTTCGCTTGCGACACTTGATAAGGACAATATGCCCTTACTTGTAATTTCCTGTTGCGCAGACTGGGCGAGTGGCGATGTAGTGCTCCAAGAGAGTGAGACCGACCAGTTCGCATGGATCTCTTCAGAGGAGGCGAAGGATTATGACCTTATCGATGGAATTGACGAGGAGCTTCGCATGGTCGACATGCGCCGCCGGGGCGAAAGATCAGAGTGGAAGCGCAACTAGTCTTTTTGTCCTTTTAGAATTACCTTCTCGCTGAAGCCTCCGCGCTCTTCTAATTTTTTCAAACGCAATTCTTCTACATCTTCGTATTCGGGCAATTTCTTAAGTGCCTCAATGACCTCTATAACATCTGCTAGCTCCTCAGGAGCGCCCGCTTCAGTGAATTCACACACCTCTTCTTTCAATTTCTTAATTAATTCTTCTTTATATTCTTCGGGTGAGGCCGTTCTCTTTTCATACGGAATACCCTTGTCGTCTAACATCTCAGGAATTCTGTCTCTAACGAGCTTGTTATAACTTTCCATAAACCATATGGTATCATGCCCCGATATGGACACAAACGAAACAAGCAACAAGTACTTTTTACCAGCGGCAGTCATTCTCGCCGGGCTCTTTATCGCCGGTGCGGTGGTCTGGAACGGTTCGCGCCCTGCAAACCCCCCGGTAGACCGGGGGCAAGGAGACGGAGCGCCCGTCGTGAATATCAAGGATGTGAAAACCGAAGGTGAGCCCTTCATCGGCAAGGCAGATGCGCCGATTACCATCGCTTTCTGGAGCGACTTCCAGTGCCCCTTCTGCAGGGCGTTTGAGGTCGGGCACCCGCAGGTGCCAACGCCGCCGGCATTCCCCGATATCGTCAAAAATTATGTCGACACCGGGAAGGTGAAAATCGTCTTTAAGGATGTCGTATTCCTCAGTCCGCGGATGGGCATGGACTCTCTCACGGGAGTGCTCTACAGCCAGTCGGTGTGGAAGCTGTATCCGGATCAGTATCTCGCGTGGCGCACCGCCGTGATGGAGGCGCAAGATGAGGAGGGAGGAGGGTTCGGCAACGCCGCCTCGATTGATGCTCTGAACGCCACTATCGCCGGCATTGACGCGGTGAAGGTTGCTGCCGATGTACAGGCGAATACGGATGCCTACACCCAGAAGGCGAACGCAACCACAGAAGAAGCGCAACAGCTCGGTGTCAACTCAACACCGTCTTCTGTCATCGGCACGCAACTAGTCGTTGGCGCGTTGCCGTTTGCCGCCTTCCAATCTGCGATCGATGCGTTGCTGCAGTAACCCCGCTCCTGAGCCGACATGACTCTCGCGTATATCGCCGGTGCGGTGTTCGCTGCGACCTTGGTGGGTGGCGTGTTCGCGCTCCGCTTCCGCGATCGCCTGCACCTTGTCCTCGGCTTCTCGGCGGGCGCGGTCGCGGGCGTCGCGCTCTTTGAGCTTTTGCCCGAGGCATTTGAGATAGGTATGCTATATCATACCCCCGCCACCATTGCGTCATTCATCGCGCTCGGATTCTTCGGCTATCTTATCCTCGATCGGCTGGTGCTTTTGCATGCTCATGACGGATTGATGGACACTCCGTGTCCATCACAGGGCATGTTTGGCGCGCTCACGCTCGCGACACACAGCTTCTTAGACGGCGTCGCAATTGGGATCGCTTTCCAAGCATCACTCGCGATCGGTGTTGTTGTCGCAGTCGCCGTGCTCGCGCATGACTTCTCAGACGGCATCAACACGGTGAATTTCGTCTTGAAGAATGGAGGGAGCCCGACGCGCGCTTTTCGGTGGCTCGTGCTCGACGCCGCGGCGCCTGTGCTCGGCATCGTCTCCACGTACTTTTTTGTCCTATCGGAACCATCGCTCGGTCTTATTCTCGCGCTCTTCGCCGGTACGTTCTTGTATCTCTCGGCGAGCGACCTGATCCCCGAGAGCCACCATCGGCATCCGCGGGCGCTCACGACCGCTATGACGGTCTTCGGCGCGCTGGTGATGTATGTCATCGTGCGTCTGGTATAATTATTCGCATATGAAACTATTTTTTCACTGGCTTATCGCGGCGATCGCGATATTACTCGCGGCACGTATTGTTCCCGGCGCGTCGGCAACGCTCATAGGCGCACTCATCACTGCCGTGGTGTTGGGAGCGTTGAATCTCTTCATTCGTCCAATCCTCACCATCCTCACGCTGCCGATCACCATCCTCACGCTCGGCCTCTTCTCGTTTGTCATCAATGCGCTTCTTGTGATGCTTGCCTCATATCTCGTGCCCGGCTTCACGGTCGCCGGATTCTGGGCGGCGATCTTCTTCTCGCTCGTACTCATGATCATCAACTGGGTCTTCAATATCTGGAGCCGCTCCTAACAGAGTGTCAAACACTCGGTGTTTGACGTTACGCTGCACGCCTGCTACGGAGAAATTCGGAGAGGATCGGGAGGAAGGAGAGTACGATAATGGTGAGCGAGAGCGGGAGGACGTACCGTTCGCTGTTCGGAATGATTGAGCCAAGCGAGTAGCCGAGCAGAGTCATCCCTGCGCCCCAGACGCATCCGCCAATCACGTTATAGGAGAGGAACTTTCTATACGTCATCGAGCCGACACCCGCGAGGATGGGTGTGAGCGTGCGTACGACGGGCACAAAGCGCGCGAGGATAATCGCCCGCCCGCCATATGTCTCAAAAAACTTTTGCGTGCGCGTCACATATTCTTGCTTGAAAAAGCGCGAGTCCTTGCGTGTGAAGATGGCGTCGCCCACTTTGGTGCCGAACCAGTAGCCGACGGAGTCGCCAAGGATTGCTGCCGCCGTGACAAGAAGCACGAGCGGCACTATCGAGAGGAATCCGCCGGCAGAGAGGAGCCCGGCGGTGAAGAGGAGCGAGTCCCCGGGGAAGAAGATCCCGAGCAGGACGCCGCTCTCGGCGAAGATGATGAGCGCGATGCCGAGATATCCGCCCGCCTTCACAAGCGCGATCGGGTCAAGTTGTACAATTGCTTGTAGAAAAGTATCCATTCATGTGCAGTATACTAGAGAGAATGGAATCGGCACCTGCACTGTCCACGCCTGAAGAGGAGTTGAAATATTTGCGCGAGCAAGTCGCACGTAAAGAGCGGGAGCTTGCTGATCAAACACCCGAACGCGCCACGGTTATTTCTGAAACAATTCACGAGCATCAGGCTGCCGCTGCAGAAGTGCTTGCGCCTGAGTATCGCATGAGCGAGGATGCGGCGGGTGGCGCCGCGGACAAGATCCTTGCCGAGCTAGACTTGGGCGGGAGCGAGGCGGTAATCAAGAGCTTGCAGCAAACGATGGAAGAAAAGGGGATTAAGAACGCGCTTGCCGTTATGGAAAAAATGCGCGATCCGCATATCGCCGACGACTTTCATCGCTACTTAGTTCGATACCTCTCCGCTGGAATGCCCCTTGATGAAAAAGCGCCCCGCTTCCAAGCGCTCCACATGACCCTTTACGAAATTTCTCTCCCGGGGCCGAAGAATAGCGAACCGAACACGCGTACAAAGACGCTCAAAGAGCTCGTCTCCGCGATGGAACAGCTCTATGCAGGGCTTCTCTCCATAGGGGATCCGGTGAATACCGAGCCGCAGTATTACGCGCTTGAGCTCGCGGTGCCGGCCGACAATCCCGAGCTCCAATTCTACGCGGCGGTGCCAAACAGCAAATGCAGCCTTTTTGAAAAGCAGCTTCTCGCGATATTTCCCGACGCGCATCTGGCGCCGCAGCCTGCTGACTACAACATCTTCGCTCCGGGCGGCAGCTCACTCACCTCGGTCGCAACGCTTGCGGAGCACCCCGCGCTGCCTCTGAAGGAGTATGCCGACTTTGACTACGACCCGATCAATACGATCATCAATGCATTCGCGAAGATAGAACACGTGGGTGAGGGGGCGGCGCTGCAGATCATCATCGAGCCGCGCGGCGATCGTCATGTGCATCATTATCGCAAGATCTTGCAGGCTCTCCGGAAGGGCGAGACGCGCCAATCAGCCTTCGGGACTCCCGAAACGGCGCTTGGCGACTTCGCGCGAGACATCGGGCGGACACTCTTCTCGAATAAGCCGAAGGATGAAATTAAGGCCAAAGAAGTCGAGGCGCGGCAAGCCGAGGCAAATAAAACCTACATCGAACAAGTGGAGAAAAAAATTGCCGCACCCATCGTCGGCGTGACGTTACGCCTCGCCGTCTCGTCTGCCGATGAACATAAAGCGGATCAGGTGCTCGGCGAGCTCGAATCGGCGTTTAATCAATTTGCGAATACACAAGGGAACAAGCTGAAGTTCGCTCGTGCTGAAGGGCGGCGCGAGCTCTCTGTCTTTGAGGATTTCTCCTTCCGCACTCCTGATGCTCACGCGCTTCCGCTCTCGCTGCGCGAGCTCACCACGCTCTACCACTTCCCGCCATCAGGTATTGCGTCTTCGCCGCACTTGAAGCAAGCGCGGTTCACCCACGCACCCGCGCCGCTCTCCTTGCCTCAAATAGGCGCGCTGCTCGGCATCAACACCTACCGCAACCAAGAAACGCAGATCTATCTCGACCCCGAAGACCGCCTGCGCCATCTCTATATCATCGGCCAGACAGGGACCGGTAAGACTGGGCTCATGAAATCTATGATCATGCAGGACATCAAAGCTGGCGAAGGGTGCTGCTTCATCGATCCGCATGGCTCGGACATCTTAGACATTCTCGCCGCGGTACCGCCCGAGCGATACAAAGACGTCATTTATTTTGACCCTGCCGACCTCTCGCGCCCCTTCGGTCTCAACTTCTTGGAATATGACCTCTCGCGGCCGGAGCAGAAGACCTTCATCGTGAATGAGCTCCTCGCCATCTTCCATCGCCTCTATGGCGACGTGCCCGAGAGTATGGGGCCGGCATTCGAGCAGTACTTTCGCAACGCGACGCTTCTTGTGATGGAAGATCCGACCAGCGGCTCGACCATGATGGATATCGCCCGCGTGCTCGCCAGCAAGGAGTTCAGAGAGCAGAAGCTCGCGAAGTGCATGAATCCGATCGTGCGCCAATTCTGGACTGAGATCGCGACCAAGGCGGGCGGTGACGCCGCGCTCGAGAACATCGTCCCTTATATCACCAACAAGTTTGACGACTTCACTGCTAACGACTTCATCCGCCCGATCGTCGGGCAGCAACAATCTTCATTCAACTTCCGCGAGGTGATGGATACCAAGAAGATATTGCTCATCAATCTCTCGAAGGGGCGTTTGGGAGAGCGGAATGCCAACCTCCTCGGGCTTATCGTGGTGGGGAAGCTCTTCATGGCGGCGCTCTCGCGCGCGGATAACCCGCGCACGCCCTATCCGCCTTTCTATTTATATATAGATGAGTTCCAGAACGTGACCACCGACTCTATCCCCGGGATACTCTCGGAGGCGCGCAAGTATAAGCTCGCGCTCACCGTCGCGCACCAGTTCTTGAGCCAGATAGAGGAGAAGACGCGCGACGCCGTCTTCGGCAACGTCGGCAACATGGCGGTCTTCCGCGTCGGCGAAGAAGATGCCGAGTTCTTCGCGAAGCAATTCGCGCCGGTCTTCGAGGCGCTCGACTTCGTGAATATTGAGAACAGGAATGCCTATGTGAAGATCCTCGCGGGCGGCGTGCCGCAGAAGGCGTTTGATATGAAGACGCCCGACCTGCCGGCTCTTAATCATGCCCAAGTGGATGACGTAATCCACCTTTCCTCACTCACCTACGGCCGCGACCGTGCTACTGTTGAAAATATGATCAGAGAGCGCTATCTCGCGCACTAATCCTGCATGTTGTATGACTGAACGACCGCCCAAAAATTTCGCTGAAGAAGACTCTAAGAAGAAGGAAGCGTTTGATTCTTACGTCAATGGGCTCAACGAGAGCGTTCGTGCAACAAGAGAGGAAGAAGAAGCGGGAAAGCAGAAAAAAGAAGCCTATGATTCTTATGTCAAAGGACTAGAGGATAGCATTCACACGACAAGGGAGGAGGCAGACGCCGAAAAACAGAAAAAGGAAGCATATGATTCGTACGTCAAAGGACTTGACGATAGTATTAGTGCGAGAAGAGAGGAGAAGATCGGGTCTGCGGTTGAACCGGAGCCTGAAATTATAAAGGACGTGATAGAGCCAGAAGAAGTTACACCGAGTGAGGGTACGCCGAGGGAGTGGCGAACAAAATTACGCGAACTTATTACGGGAGCGAAGGAAAGCGTGAAAGAGACGGCGGGAAGTGTTTCAGAACTTTTCATAAAAAGTGGAGAATATTTCTCGAGTCGTTCTGAAGAATTGAATGCAGAGGCGAAGAAGACTGGTGTTGAAGGAGCTTTCCGTTGGATGGGTGAGGCATACGGCAAGTTGAGTACAAGAGAAAAGATCGGCATAGGCCTCGCACTTGGTCTTGGAGCTGGAGGGTTGGCTGCTGTATCTTTGCCGGTGTCCTACGCATTTTTAGGAGGTATTTCGGTACAACGTACCTTTGGTTTGGCGAGCAATTTCTTAAAGTATGAAAAATCTAGTTCTGATAGGGAGTGGTTCTGGCTTGGAAAAAAAGGAAAAGCAATGGGGAAAGCTGTGCTGTACCAAACTGGGATGACAGCCGGCATGTTAATGCTCGTCGAAGGAGTGAAAGAAGGGACCGAATGGTTGTCCCATCATTGGCCCGGGCATCCCGCAACCGGCGGTGGGCACGCGCCGGCGGGGCCGCACGCACCAGAGCACGCACCAGTCGCGCCGCAGGCACCCAAGATGCCGGATATTTCAGTCGAGGCGTCGAAGGGGCGCGGCTATGAGTGGATGGTGAAGCGGATGTGGGAGCAGATAAACGAGCATAGAGATCAACTTCCTCCGCCAAGTAAAATTCCAGCTGGTAGTGACCTTGCAAAGCTCTATTACGCAGACTCAAACGATATTGATAAGATTGTGCATGATATCGCGAGCGATCCAAAACATGGATTCTTTAATACGGACGGTGGCACCAGTGTGCAGGTGAACATGGATGATAAACTTTCTCTCGGTGCTGACGGACAGATCCATTTGGGTGATACAGTTCATGCGCCCGAAGGCGCACACGTAACGCCCGCGTATCCTCCTGAAGCAGCAGCCTCTGTTGAGCCACCGGTAACTCCTCCTGCTCCCGAAGTACCTGCGCCGCCTGTTGAGGCTCCGGCGGCCCCGCCAGCCGAAGCACCGGCGGTGCCTCCTAGTGAGTCACCCGCTGCGCCTGAACCACCTGCTCCTATCGAGGAACCAGATCTTCCGGTTGAAGCACCGGCTCCTGAAATGCCTGTCGCGGATGTTGAGCCTGCTGTACGCGAAGCTATAACAAATCAGTTCGGCGTTCCGGTAGCAGTCGACCAGCCGCACTTCTATGCCGACGCGAAGGGCGAGCACATCTTCGTCTTTGGTGGATCGCCAACAGAGAAGTCGAAAGCAGTTTTGGACTATCTCACTGCCAACCCCAATCAGACCGTCTATAGTTCGGATGACACCGGTACCTATCGCGTCCCGTGGACGCTTGTGGGAGGTGAAGTGACTCTTGGTAAGCCGGTAGAGACGGGAGGTTTCCTCGGGTTCTTCAAATCATTTATGGGAGCACCCAAGCCGGACGAGTTTGGCAAACTTATTAAATAGCTATGTTACAATACCGCCTATGCAAGACGAATTAATGGCCGCTATCGCCGCCGATCTCGGCATCGCTGCGCTCCCGATCGAAGAACAAAAGACGCTCATCTCACAATTTGGCGAGGTGGCGCTCAAGGCCGCGACGCTCTCGGTGATCGGGAAGCTCACCGACGAGAAGCGGACTGAATTCGCCACGCTTGCAGAGGCCGGCGACGCGATGGCCATCAAACAGTTCCTCGACCGCGAGGTGCCTGATCATGAGGAGGTCGCGAAGGCTGCCGTCGCTGAAGAAATTAAACGTTTTAAAAGTTTTCAATCCAGCTAGCGCCTAAAGCCTAGCGCCTAATCAACTAGCTTATGAAACCAACCCAGACTGGTATCGCCGTTGCGCTCGCGCTCGCCGTCGTCATCTTCTTCTTCGTGTTCGACGGGAGTTCGCTCTTCGCGAGCCCGGTCGCGTCAAACGAAGCGCCGACAACGACCATTGGAGATATCACTACTAACCAAAACGAATCAACCACCATGCCAACTGAAAATGTCACCGAGCTCCAAATTATCGATGAAGTCATCGGCACCGGCGCGACTGCTGCGGCAGGCGACAGTGTGACGGTACAATATGTCGGCTCGCTCACGAATGGCACCGTCTTTGACGCATCGGCAAATCGCGGCAACGAGGGATTCACCTTTGACCTCGGGGCAGGGCAGGTGATCAGGGGTTGGGACGAGGGGCTTGTTGGCATGAAGGAGGGCGGCAAGAGGAAGCTCGTTATCCCTGCGAATCTCGCCTACGGGGAGCGAGGTGCGGGTGGTGTCATACCGCCCAACGCAACGCTCATTTTTGAAGTGGAATTGGTAAAGGTGCAGAAAGCGAGGTGACTCCTCGCGAAGAGAGGTGTTTCCTCGCTGTTCAGAAATAATAATGGGCGCGGATCCTCCTGATCCGCGCCCATTTGTTTTGCCCCTCAATAGGGGCTTTTTTGCAAAACCTTCACGTCGTTTCCTGGGAAGAGATAGAGAATTTCTCTTCCGCAGTTTTCAAACGTATAGGTCTGCCCCCCGCGGGTAACGATGCCGTTCGCTGCGCCCGCGAATCCTGTTGCGTATGCACCGTACTTCGCATAATCGGTGTATTCGACACCAGCCAATGCCTTTGCGCCCAATCCGACTCCAACGTACCCTGCGGCGGCATAGAGCACTCCGTGAGACAGGACAGCGACCAGGTCGTGCGGCCGAACAGTCTGAGTGTATATCCTGCAGACTTTCTCAGCTTCCGCGATTGCGGCGAGCTGCTTGTCGGAGACGTCGCCCTTGACGATGTAATTCAGGGCGAGCTTGTCCCGCGACATGAGCCAGTCGGGGACACTTTGATTGTGGGCGACGATCGTCGCCTTTTGACCACCCGGCATACTTACCGGAATCCTCGTGACTCCGCCCGGTCCCGCACACCCCGCCGCGAGCATGGCCATCATCACGATGGCGAGCCCGTACAACACACTTATTTTTTTCATACAAAGAACCTCCTTTCATTTTCGGGCTCGCCACCGTTTGATGGCCTATCCCTCTAGGACAGAGGATACTTTATTATCATGCTTTGTCAATATCTTGACAGTATTGACATAATAGTGTATCTATTACAAAGAGCATACAGCTATGAAAAGGCTAATAACCATCACTGCGCGGCTTATCCAATCGAGCCAGCGCGCCTATACGAAGAAGTGGAGCTTCTTCGGTGTCTTCGTGCTCGTGTTTCTTGGGAGTGTCTCGGCACTTGCGCGCCTTGATCTCCTGCCCGCTTCTTCATCTGCTGAAGCAAGGGAGAATACGCAAGTATCAGCGAACATCGCAGAACCGGCGATTCCTGAATTGCCGATAAAAGTCAGCATTCCCGCCATTAATCTCTCGGCGACGATCGCGAATCCGACGGCAGCCGACGCAGCAACTCTTGATAAGGAATTGCTCAGGGGCGCTGTAAGATATCCGACCTCTGCGCGGCTTGGTGAAGAGGGTAATGTGGTGCTCTTCGGTCACTCGAGTTATTTGCCGATTGTGGGGAATCAATCGTATAAAACCTTCAACGGCATCCAGAAGCTTAAGACGGGAGACATCATCACGGTATCTTCATTAAGCATAGAGTATACCTATCGGGTGAAGAGCGTTACAAAAGAGAGCGCAAACGGCAATTCGGCGATCCCTCTGTCGGTCGCCGGGAAGACGCTTACGCTCGTAACGTGCAATTCATTCGCAAAGAAGACAGATCGTTTCGTCGTCGTCGCCGATTTTGTTGAAAGTCATCCGCTACCTGCCTCGTAGTAGGTAGCGGATGACTCTCCGCAAAGGGAGAGCTGTTCTTTGACTGTGAAGGTCTGACCTTCACAAAAAAACCAATAACCGCGCCGCATATCATGTGGGACTTCCGAAGTCCCACATCAGATCGGCACAACAAAAGAAAGGAGTAGTGCGATGAAAAAAATAAGTATTGTTGTGCTGGCGCTTGCGATCGTGGTGCTGGCGACTTCGGTGCATGCCGAGTGGCGGTGGGAGCACTTCGGTGCCGATCCGTATGCAAAAACGCGGGCTGAAGCCATGCGAACGCGTGAAAGCGCGTTCCGTAAGCTTGGGTTCCCCGAACCGGTACTTCGTCTCTTTATGGAAGAGACGCAAAAACCTGGGGAAAGAGTCCGGCTTACGGTAGGCGACAAATTATCCTCGATGTTGTCGCACAAGGGTGCCATCGTCCGTAAGGACGTCGTCGTGGCGTTCGGCTCGCCGACCAAGGGCATGGAATATGCCGCACCAGCAGAAGAATGGCAGGTGCCTTGGGAGGGCAGGGTGTTTATCCTGATTCTCCCCGAGGTTTGCTACAACTGGTCGGCAAAGGTTCCGGTGATCGACATATTTGGGTCGCAGGAGAAGTGCGTCGAACTCTCGTTCAATGCACAGCCGGGAGGGTTCGTCCGCTGGGGTGACGCAAGCAATGATGGCCCTTTGCCGCCTTCTGCCTGTAACGCACAGAAGCAGGGCGATGGGCCATGGCAAACGTGGTACGGCAAGTGCGACGACTGTGTCGGCGCAATCGAGTACATTCGTGGCATTCTCGGCAGTGGAGCAGAGATACCGCATAAGTATTTCTACTCGGTCATTGCCCCGCGCCAGACACTTCGTTTCTCCGAAGCCGTCTGGAAAGATGTAGTCTACATCTGCCAAGAATACGCGGATGGGAAGAGGACCTGTGGCGTCTACATGCGGCCGCAGGATTGGCAGGGCAGTCACGCCGTCGCGATCAAAGATTCGTTCTGGATCAGCGATGCGAACTGTCCGAAGTAGTTGGGGAGGGTGATGTGCTATAAGAGACATCACCCGACCCTTTTCGTACGCCGCGCGAGCGGCAGGGGAAATGAAAAAATTTAACGATGTTTTTGCATATATGAATGAACGGCCGATTATCACCGGTCTCTTTACTGTATTCGTCACGGCCATTTTTGGCATGTCGCTCGCCTTTGCCTCCGGTCTCGTGACGCCGGCACAGGTACTCGCCCAGGTGATCGGTCCGCCCTGTTGCGACATCCCACCTCCTCCGCCACCTGTTTCTCCAACGCCACCTCCGGCTCCAGAACCGCCTGCACCAACACCTGCGCCCGAGCCAGGACCTGTTGTCGGTCCTCCTTGTTGCGAAGTTCCGGCTCCGACTCCTCCGGTAACGCCAACACCTGCTCCGACCCCTGAGCCGGTTCCGCCGCCATCTCCAGAGCCTGCGCCGGCACCGGAACCTGTTCTACTCCCGCCTCCGCCCCCACCTCTCCCGCCGCCACCTCCGATAATTCCTCCTGTTATTCCTCCTGTCGTCCCGCCGAGAATCCCTCCGGCGCCAGCGTGTACGCTCCGAGCAGTCCCGCGGAATAACCAACAGGGCGAGGATCGCTTCACTCTCTTTTGGACCACGACCAACGCGGTTAGTTTTTCCATTGACCCCGGTATCGGCGCAGTAGCTCCCGTTGTCGCCGGCTCAATCGAGGTGAGAGACATCCGTTTTAACACGACCTTCGTTGGCACGGCCACGAGTGCGTCAGGCCAGACGGCAGTCTGTACAGCAGCTGCCGATGTGAATCCTGTTGTTCCGCCACAACCTCCCGTTCCGCCACCAGGTGGTGGAGGTGGAGGTGGTGGAGGAGGAGGCGGCTCACCCCCAAACGTCTTTCTAACGGCACTCCCGCGTGCAGACGTACAGCCGCTCGCATTTCTCTATCTCTCGCAGATTCCCTATACCGGTCTCGATTTGGGACCCTTGAGCACTATCCTGTATTGGTTTGTGCTTATAAGCCTCGCACTTACGTTCGCATACTTCGTGCTCTTTACCGCTGCACCGATCATAAATCGTCGCGCACGCGATTTTGGCTCTCGTGTTTTGACCGTGCTCAATGCGGCACCGGAGCTCGCGACTGCTTTACCCGTACCAGATTCGAGAGTGCAGGCCTCATCAGTAGGAGCGGAGCTTGCGCAACGGGAATTCCCAGAAGCTTCGCGAGGCTACTCCTCCTATGACGGCTTCAAGTCATTTGCGCATGCTGGTGCGCTCTCGGTCGAGGATATCGTCAAAGGTCTCTCACAGGGGTATTCTGCACCTATCGCTGAATCCACAATGAGAACGAAGGCAAACGTCGAACCAATATACGAAAACGTTGAGCCGATCGTGCCAAACGCGGCTGTGGACGGGCAGAATGCAGGCGTCGTTGAGGTGCCGGCATCTTCGCGCGGTTTTACTATCGCGCTTATCGAGGGCGATCGCGAAGCTGTTTTTTCCGGTTTGCGACAGCATGTGCGCGGGGGAGGTGCGCCCGAGCAGCTTATTACGGCAACCGTCTGTCTTCTTGATGACGTATATCGTGCGCGCATCGATGGTACCGCGTGCGATGCTGACATTGCGCGCATGACCGCACGCTTCTCGGTGCCGGTGCTTGAGAAGCTTATCGCCTCGCTCGCGACTGCGATTGACTCGAGTTATTCGTCGGGGGTGATCGGCGCGAAGCTCGCGCTCACCAGAGCCCTTACTGTCTTGGAGGCCAGAGGGAGTTGACATAAAAAACGCATTGTGTTATATAAAAACTGTATGAATACACACTCAACCGATACTATGGTTCGCCAATCTGTTTTGAACGGCCTTGCGGTAGCTGGCTTTATCGCGCTGGTCGCTCTCGGCATATGGCTCGCCGTCTACTCAACGCGCTTCGTTCCCGGGATAGTGAACGAGGCTGGTGAGGCGGCGGTATATCTCGGCTCGCTCTTTACGCGTGCTCCAGAACCCACTGTTTTGGTTGATTCGACCTCGACACCTTCGTCAACCATTTCTCTCAATGGGAATACGGCGAGCTCAAATACCTCGACGATCAAGCCGAAGTCGGGTGACTTGTCTGCTGGCGCCGGGAAAAGCAACACCTATCAGATAGGGGGCACTGTGCCGGCGGGTCCGCTTACCGGCCTCCCTGATCTTGTGGTGGAGATTACGTCTGTCGGGTATCTCGAAACAGCCTCGACGGATTCGTTCGTCGCGAGTTCCACTGCTCCCTTGGGCAGCCGGCCGGCAGTGCGGTTTACCATACGGAATATCGGGACGAATACGGCTGGCTCGTGGCGCTTTAATGCGTCCATCCCAACGCGCATCGCCTTTTTCTTCCAATCGCAGCCGCAGCAACCGCTCAAACCGGGCGAACGCATCGACTATACGCTCGGATTCGATCAAGGAAACAGCGGCACAAATCAGACCATCATAGTTACTGCAAACTTCGACCATGCGATTGGAGAATCGAATACGAACAACAATAGTGATTCTGCAAAAATGACGATTCTCTGATAGAAGGGCATACCCTAGCGCTCACCGTTAGTGCTGGGTATAGTGGAGCGATGAGTGCGATTTCATTCAAGCTAGAAAAGCACGCGCCCGGCAGCCGGGCGCGTGCTGGTATCCTCACGACGCCCCACGGCGTCATCCACACGCCCGCCTTCGTGCCAGTCGGTACCAAGGCGAGTGTGAAGGGTATTTCCCCAAGCGAACTCGTAAAGCTTGGCGCGGAGGTTGTGCTCGCCAACACATATCATTTGTATCTCCAACCGGGCGAAGGTGTCGTGCAAGCCGCAGGAGGGTTGGGGAAGTTTATGAGTTGGAATGGCCCGACGATGACTGACTCGGGCGGCTACCAAGTGTTCTCGCTCGGTGCGGCTTTCGGCAAAGGCATTTCGAAATTTAAGGACGTCGTGCGTCCCGACGACATCATGTCGGGACGTACGACGTCCCGACATGGGCTTTCGGTGTTTGATAATGAGCTTGCGACTTCTCATGGCCAGCTCGCGATTATCGACGACGAAGGCGTCTCGTTCACTTCGCACCTTGATGGCTCGCTGCACCGCTTCACGCCGGAGCGCTCGGTCGAGATCCAACACGCGCTCGGCGCGGATGTGTTCTTCGCTTTTGACGAATGTACCTCACCGGTCGAGCCCTATGAATATCAACGCGAGGCGATGGAGCGGACGCATCGTTGGGCAGAGCGTAGTTTGAAAGCACACAAGCAGATGGAGTACGACCGCCTTCGTAGGAACTCCGGCGAGGCGAAGCAGGCGATTTTTGGCATTGTGCAGGGCGGCCGCCATGAAGACTTGCGCAAGGAGTCTGCGCGCGAGATCGCTCGCTTGGGCTTCGACGGCATCGGTATCGGAGGGTCGTTTTCAAAAGAAGACATGCGCGGAGCGCTCTCTGCGGCAGTGGGGGAATTACCAGAAGAATTGCCGCGCCACTTCCTCGGTATTGGCGAGCCGGGTGATATCCTGGAGGGCATCGCGAACGGGATGGATCTCTTCGATTGCGTCGCCGCGACGCGCATCGGTCGCCACGGTTCTATCTACACGACGCGTGGCATCCTGCACCTCAGGAGCGAGAAATATCGCTCAGATTTTACGCCATTATCTGATGTGGGACTTCCGATGTCCCACATGGGTGATGAAAGGTTTACGAGACCCTTCACTCTGGCGTATGTGTCGCACCTGATTCGCTCGGGCGAGATGCTTGGCTCTACCATCTGCTCGATGCACAATCTCGGCTTCATCTTGTCTCTGGTCGCCGGCGCGCGCCAAGCGATACTTGATGGCCGCTTTGACGAATATCGCGCTGACTTCGTGCGTGAGTATTATTGCAGTAAGCAGTAAATAGTATGGCTAATTTTAAATTACACACTCCCTACCAGCCCGCGGGCGATCAGCCGGAGGCGATCAAGAAGCTCGAGCGTGGGCTCGAAGAGGGTATGCGCCACCAGACGCTTTTTGGCGTGACGGGCTCGGGCAAGACATTCACCATGGCGAACGTCATCGCGAAATATGACAAGCCGACTTTGGTGCTCGCACATAACAAGACGCTCGCGGCCCAGCTCGCGCAGGAGTATCGCGAATTCTTCCCTCTGAATGCCGTACATTATTTCGTCTCCTACTACGATTATTATCAGCCGGAGGCATATATCGCACACTCAGACACCTATATCGAGAAGGAGGCAATGATCAATGCTGAGATAGACAGACTTCGCCACGCAGCAACGCAGGCTCTCCTCACTCGAAAAGACGTTATTATTGTCGCATCAGTCTCGGCTATCTACGGCCTCGGTTCGCCGGAGGAGTATGAGAAGGTACATGTGAAGATTGCGAAGGGCGAGAAAGAAAATCGCGCGGAGCTTATTCGCAAGCTTATCGGGATTTATTTTGAGCGGACCAATGCCGATCTTAATCCGGGGCAGCTCCGCGCCATCGGCAATTCGCTAGAATTTATGCCGGTCAACGAGCGTGTCTTATATCGTATTGTTTTTGAAGGCGACATTGTTGCCCATATTGAACAACTCGATCCGGTCTCACGGGCGAGAATTGCAGAGCCAAAGTCAGTGTTTGTTTTCCCCGCAAAACATTTCATCACGAGCGAGGACGAACGCCTGCGTGCGATTGAGGACATTAAGCTTGAGCTTGAAGAACAACTTGCTAAGTTTAAGAGAGAAGAGAAGCCTCTTGAAGCCGAGCGGCTCAAGCGCCGCACGCTCTCTGACCTCGCGCTCATTCGCGAGATCGGCTACACGACCGGTATCGAGAATTATTCGCGCCACTTCGACGGCCGGAAGCCGGGCGAGCCGCCGTTCACTCTGCTCTCTTATTTCCCTAAAAACTTTTTGACCGTGATAGACGAGTCGCACGTGACCGTCCCACAGATCGGCGGCATGTATGCGGGCGACAAGAGTCGTAAGGATGTACTTATTGAATACGGTTTCAGACTCCCTTCGGCGCGCGACAATCGGCCGCTCAGGTTTGAAGAGTTTGAAGAGCGCGTCGGGCAGGTTATCTACACGAGCGCCACGCCCGGCTCCTATGAGCGTGCGCACTCCGAGCAAGTCGTAGAGCAAGTCATCCGCCCGACGGGGCTCATCGATCCGGAGCTCATCATTCGTCCTGTTTCTGAAGGACAGCAGAATTTAGGGACTTACGATGTCCCTAATTCCGATTATCGAGGACAGATCGCAGATTTTATAGACGAAGCAGAAAAAGTTATTAAAGGTGGAGGAAGAGTGTTGGCGACGACCCTCACCAAGCAGATGGCCGAGGATCTCTCGGCGTTTCTTCGCGATAAGGGGGTCAAAGCAGAATATCTTCACTCGGATGTTAAGACTATCGATCGCATTGATATTCTCACCAATTTTCGCAAAGGCGTATTTGATATTCTCGTCGGTGTGAACTTGCTTCGCGAAGGACTTGATCTGCCAGAGGTAGAGCTTGTTGGTATTCTTGATGCTGATAAAGAAGGCTTCTTGCGCTCCGAAACAAGTTTGATTCAAACTATCGGTCGAGCAGCTAGAAATGTTTTGGGCAGAGTGATCCTCTACGCCGACGTGATGACCAACTCGCTCGAGAAGGCGATCGGCGAGACCAATCGCCGCCGTGCGCTCCAGGTCGCGTATAACACGAAACATGGCATCACACCCAAGACGATCCATAAAGAGATCCACGATATCGCCGCCTCGATGCGCACCGAGCACCAGCGCACGATTGATGAGCTCCTCGTGCTTGACACGCTCGCGTATAAGGATGATCCGAAGGAGTTTATAAAGCGGAAGAGGGAAGAGATGGAAGAAGCGGTTGAGAAATTGGACTTCGAAACCGCTGCACTTATCAGAGATGAGATTTATAAGCTTGAGGGTACCGGGCCGAAAGCTAAAAAGCCCCGCAAACGCCGACTCCTATCTTAATAGCAGGGGTACCCCTGCTACAGTCAAAACTACTCGAAATGTGGTATACTCATACCGTACCTGCCCCTCCACGGGCAGGGGTTTTGCATGAAGAAATCAACCAAAACCAAAGAATGTAAGGACTTCGGAAGTCACACATCAGATGTGGGACTTCCGAAGTCCCACACGTCAAAGCACGGGAGCGACTGGCTCGTCGTGAAGGGCGCGCGTACCCATAATTTAAAGAATATCGATGTCGCGATGCCGCGCGGGGCGATGACGGTTATTACGGGGCTCTCGGGCTCGGGGAAGAGTTCGCTCGCTTTCGACACTATTTTTGCAGAAGGCCAGCGACGCTACGTCGAGTCGCTCTCGGCCTATGCCCGGCAATTTTTGAACCAAATGGCGAAGCCGGACGTCGACGAGATCACCGGCCTCTCGCCGGCCATCTCGATTGACCAGAAGAGCCGCTCGAATAATCCGCGTTCGACGGTTGCGACGGTGACCGAGATTTATGATTATTTGCGCGTGCTCTATGCGCGCGCGGGCCAGCCCTACTGCATCCACCACGATGTGCCGATCGTGCGGCTCTCGAAGGAGGAGATGATTAAAATGGTGTTTGAGAGAGTGGAAGCAAAAAGGCACTTAGGAAGTCAGACTTCACATACGGATTCTGGAAGTCTGACTTGTGGAGCGCCTGTAGTGATGGGTGTCGCGGTTGATAAGACTGCTGTGACTATTTATGCGCCGGTCGTTGTGGGGCGCAAGGGTGAATACTATCAACTGCTCTACGATCTTCTCGGCAAGGGCTATGAGCGCGTCGTGATCGACGGCAAGTCGCAGTCGCTTCGTGAGAAGATCGAGCTTGATCGGAACAAGCGCCACGACATTGACGCGGTCGTTGACACCATCTTCGTCTCTGAATTCTCCCGCGCGACGGCGAATGCGCGCGAGCGCCTCTCTGAGGCGCTCGAACTCGCGCTCAAAGAGGCGAATGGTTTGGTGAAGATAAAGCATGCTGATGGAACGTTGGAAACTCTTTCTTCAAAATTTATTTGTCCCGAAGATGGCGCGTCATTCCCCGAGGTGGAGCCGCGCCTCTTCTCATTCAACTCGCCCTATGGCGCGTGTCCGGAGTGCCACGGGCTCGGTACCGCGTCGCTCTTCTCTGAAGAGCCGTGTCCGGTGTGCGAGGGGAAGCGCCTGAGGCCGGAGTCGCTGCGCGTGTATCTGCAAAGCACAGGAATGAAAGGACCTCGTAAGTCCTCCTCTGAATCCAGACTTACGAAGTCCAAACATGGGCTCGGAGTGAACATTGTGGATTTTACAAATATGTCCATCAGAGAAGCAAAAGATTTTATAGACACTATCGAGCTCTCAGATATGAAATTCGATATCGCGATGCCGATATTGAAGGAGATCGAGAGCCGCCTCACCTTTATGCTGAATGTCGGCCTCGACTACCTCACACTCAACCGCTCGGCGGCTACTCTTTCTGGAGGCGAAGCTCAGCGGATTCGCCTCGCGTCCCAGCTTGGATCTGGACTCACAGGCGCCCTTTATGTGCTTGATGAGCCAACTATCGGTCTGCACCAGCGCGACAATGATCGTCTCATCAAAACGCTCCTTACGCTCAAAGAGCTCGGCAACACGATCATTGTGGTCGAGCATGATGAAGAAACTATCTTTTCTTCTGATTATCTCGTGGATATCGGACCGGGTGCAGGCGTGCATGGCGGCAAGGTTGTCGCGGCCGGATGGCTCGATGATTTGCTCTCCGCGAAGAAGTCAGGAAGTCTGACTTCCGCCGCGGAGTCGCTCACGCTCGCGTACCTGCGGCAAGAAAAAGAAATCCCCGTGCCCGAAGAACGCCGCATCAGTGAGAAGGGCTGGTTGAAGGTGCGCGGCGCGACTTTGCACAATCTTGTGAATCAGAATATTGACGTACCGCTCGGTAAGCTCGTGTGCATCACTGGCGTATCGGGGAGCGGGAAGTCCACGTTCCTTTACGATATTCTCCATCGCAACATCGCCGCGCGCTTCACTCGCCGCGAGACGAAGCTTGAGCATGTTGCATCACTCACCGGTACCGAATATCTCGGGCGTGCCGTGCTTATCGATCAATCGCCGATCGGCCGCACGCCACGCAGCAACCCCGCGACCTACACTGGCGCATTTACGCACATTCGCGATCTCTTCGCTTCGACCGCCGCTGCACGTGCGCGTGGCTGGAAGCCGGGTCGATTCTCCTTCAACGTTCCTGGCGGCCGCTGCGAGGCGTGCCAGGGCAATGGCTCGGTCGCCGTTGAGATGCACTTCCTCCCGACGGTATATGTCACCTGCGATATCTGCGAAGGGAAACGCTTTATGAAGGAGACGCTCGAAGTGACCTATCGCGGCAAAAATATTTATGAGGTGCTCCAGATGACCATCGAAGAGGCAGAGAAATTTTTCGGCGACATCCCTGCGATTGCCGACCGCCTCGCGAGTCTCAACGCGACCGGGCTCGAATACCTCACTCTCGGTCAGAGCGCGACAACGCTCTCCGGCGGCGAGGCTCAAAGGGTCAAGATCGCGAGCGAGCTCTATCGTCCTATGCCGATGAAGACGATCTATCTCCTCGATGAGCCCACGGTCGGTCTCCATTATGAGGATGTGAAGAAGCTTATCGAGATCTTGCAGGAGCTCGTGCGGCGCGGCAACTCCGTCGTTGTCATTGAGCACAATCTCGATATCATCAAGAGTGCTGATTATGTCATCGACTTCGGCCCTGAGGGCGGGGCGGGCGGGGGTAAGATTATCGCCAAGGGTACGCCCGAAGAGGTTGCCGACACCCAGGGTTCGTATACGGGCGAGTATCTCGCCAACGCCTTGAAACGCCATGCAACGAAACGAGCTAAAAAAGTTTGATCTGCTGGATGTCCCGGGGGTGTATCTCTTTAAGCAGGGCAGAAAAGTCTTGTATGTTGGCAAGGCGACTTCGCTCCGCGATCGGGTGCGGAGTTATTTTGATGACGACCTGATCGCAACACGCGGGCCGCGCGTGGTAGATATGGTGACCAAAGCCGATCGCGTCGCCTTTGAGACGACCCCAACGGTGCTTGAGGCTCTCGTGCGCGAGGCGGCGCTGATCAAGCAGTATCACCCGGCGGCGAATGCAGAAGGGAAGGACGATAAGACATTTCTTTATGCAGTGATTACCGAAGAAGACATTCCGCGCGTGCTTGTCGTGCGCGGCAAAGATTTAGAGCAACAAGGGCAACAAGGAGACACCTCGCGGCGAGGAGTCACCTTGTTGCGAGGAGTCACCTTGCGCGCGATATACGGGCCGTTCCCGAGCGGGGCGCAGCTGAAAGAGGCTCTGCGGCTTATCCGTAAGATATTTCCGTTCTTTGACACAGCCAAGCCCGTTACAGCGCCCGGGAAACATCATCAGGCAAAAATAGAATTCAATAAACAAATCAAACAATATCCGCGCGAGTTTGATGCAAAAAAATATCGACGCACGATTCGTCATGTGATGCTCTTTTTAAGTGGGCGCGGCAAAGAGTTGCGTCTGGCGCTTGAAAAAGAAATGCGCCACGCGGCTAAAGAAGAACGTTTCGAAGACGCGTCCGCGCGGCGCCGCGAGCTCTTCGCGCTCGATCATGTCCAGGATGTCTCGCTCATTAAGGACGAGTCCCGCGAGGTGTCACCTTACGGTTGCCGTAAGGTGACACCTCGCGGGACCTTGCGGATTGAGGCATATGACGTTGCACACCTCTCGGGTACGAATGCGATTGGGGTGATGACGGTGGTCATAGATGGCGTTCCCGCGAAAAAAGAATATCGGACATTCCGCATCCGTGGGAATGTGGGACTTCCGAAGTCCCACATGAAAAATGATGATATTGCCTCGCTAAAGGAAATTCTGACACGGCGACTGAATCATCCCGAGTGGCCGTTTCCGCGAGTGATCGTCGTAGACGGCGGCCGCACGCAGAAGCGTGCGGCCGAGGCGGTACTTGTCGAGTTTGGCATGAAGATCTCCGTGGTTGCTGTGGTGAAAGACGAGCGGCACCGCCCGCGCGAGGTTATCGGAGCGCGTACTTCAGGAATAAGCGAAGCAGACGCGGTTCTGGCGAATTCTGAAGCACATCGGTTTTCTCTCGCACGTCATCGCAGAGCGAGAAGCAGAAACTTGCGCGAGATGCGAGTGCAAATTTTGATTTGAGGCCTGGTATACTATTTCTATGCAGACCATCATCGGGGTGTTGCGCGGCGGGCCCAGCCGCGAGCATGAAGTCTCGCTCCAGACGGGTGCGATGATGCTCGCGAATCTAAGCGAGGAGCGTTACATCGCGCGTGATATTTATATTGATAAACAAGGCGTGTGGCACGACCGTGGCCGCCCGACGCCGCCCGAGCGCGTGTTGCGGCAAGTCGATCTCGTCCTCATCGGTCTCCATGGCGAATACGGCGAAGACGGCGAAGTACAGAAACTGCTCGAACGTTTTGGCATTCCGTATACGGGCGCAGATTCATTCGGTTCATATCTCGCGATGCACAAGTTGATGGCGAAGATGCGGGCGCAGGAGGCGGGATTGCTCACCCCAAAGTTCCATTACATCGAACGTGCCGAAGAGAGCGAACGAGAAGCGCATGAGATTATTCGATCTTTCCATCAGCCGGTTGTCGTGAAGCCGGTCGGGTGGGGTTCTTCAGTGGGTGTTTCTGTCGTCGGCGGCTATGCGCCGGTTCTTGCCGCTATCGAACAGCTCTTTGCAGAGGGCGCGGCGGGCGTCTTAGTTGAAGAATACATACGAGGCAAGGAGGCGGCGGCGGGCGTGGTCGAAGGCCTGCGCGGCGAGGTGCTCTATACCTTACCGCCGGTCGAGATTATTCCGCAGGGCGGCGACTTCTTCTCGTATGCCGCGAAGTATTCGGGCAAGACGCATGAAGTCTGTCCCGGCAATTTCTCGCGTGTGAACGCCGAGGAGTTGCGACGGGCAGCGAAGGTGATGCATCGCGCCTTGGGCCTTCGTCACTATTCGCGGAGCGACTTTATCGTCACGCCCAAGGGCGTCTATTATCTCGAGACGAACACGCTCCCGGGGCTCACCGCGGGCTCGCTCATGCCCAAATCTCTCGCCGCGGTCGGCGTCTCGTTCTCTGAATTCCTTTCGCATCTGGTCAATCTCGCGTTGGGACGATGATATTTAAAACATGGGTAATAAAAACAAAATATCGTACGTGGGAGTAAAAGGTCTTATCGTAAACAATGACGGCAAGGTGCTTATCACGCAAGAACCCACGCATTTTTTCGATGGAGGGAAATGGGAATTACCTGGTGGAAAGATCGCCGAAGGAGAAGAAGAAACTCCGCTTGAAGAAATTCTCAAGAGAGAAATAAGGGAGGAATTAGGGGAGGCCTTTCGAGTTGAAATTGGAGACATGATTGATATCATGCGACGTCCTTGGAATAACCCAGGAGCGGCTGCGAATCAGGTTATGTTGGTCGTTTTTAAATGTCGGTACCAAGAAGGAAAGATCGAACTTAGTTTCGAAAACAATGATTTTGCCTGGATAACTGCTGAAGAATTGCATCAGCATGAATTTGTTTCCGGGTATCTTCCGGTGTTGGAGAAATACTTCAAGGAATGATAGGATAGAAAAGTTGGGCCGTTAGCTCAGTTGGTAGAGCACCGCATTTGCAATGCGGGGGTCGCAGGTTCGAATCCTGTACGGTCCACTCGTAATTGTCATGACGACCAACCAGAAGATATTGTTTTTGGCATTGGCAAGCGTCCTTACTGTTTCTCTCATGGTCAAGATCGACCTTTTTACCGCGGATCTCGGTCGGCATATTAAGAATGGGGAAATAGTATTGACCGGGAGCGCCGCGGAGAGAACCGCGGTAGTAACGACAAATTATTATTCGTATACCGAAGGCGGTACACCCTTCGTTAATCATCATTGGTTGTCGGGTGTTATCTTTTTTCTATTCTTCACCGTCGTTGGTTTTTCCGGGTTATCCATTCTCTATATTGCCGGCATGGTGGCTGCCTTTTGGCTTATCTTTGACCTCATTCGAGACAGGGCGCATCCGTGGATACTATTTACCATCTCGTGTGTTGGCATCGTGGTGATAGCCTCTCGCGCAGAAGTACGGCCAGAAGTATTCACCTACCTCTTTGCCGCGTTCTTCCTGTGGGTGTGTCTGCGATATGATGAAGGGAGTATAGATAAAAAATGGCTCTGGCTCATGCCGGCCGTACAGCTCCTCTGGGTAAACCTGCACGTCGGGTTTATCCTCGGCCCATTCATCATCGGCGTTTTCTTCTTATCGTCTCTCGTGCGCAAGCATTTTTCGAAAGCTGTTGCGCTCGGTCGCGTGTTGCTGGCTGCCTGTCTGGTGATGTTGGCAAACCCTTCGTTTATACGCGGCGCACTATACCCCTTTCATATCTTTGATTCATATAGCTACCGAGTATTTGAAAACCAATCAATCAGCTTTTTGGAGCATTTGGACATGGGGAATCCGTATACGTTCTCTGCATACAAGATTTTGGTCGCGTTGGTGCTCGTAAGCTCTATCGTGGCCGCGTTTGTCCAGTGGAGGAAAATATCAGCGCCACTCCTCATCGTGAGTGCGGTCTATGGTGTCATGGGCTGGTTTGCCATACGGGACTTTCCTCTTTTCGGCTTGGTTGGCGTTGCCGCAACCGTAACGAATATAGAAATAATTCGCGAGCACGGGGTCGGCAGGTTCAAGTTCCTCACAAAAGAAATGCTGGCATTCCCGCTCTTTTTTCTTCTCGCAATGGCTGGTATGGTGCTCGCCCTGGGGCTGGTGGTACAACGGAGCAGCGACTTCGGGATTGGCGTCAAAGAGGGGGCTCATGACGCCATTGAATTCTTCAAGGCAAATGAAATCAAGGGGCCGCTCTTTAATAACTACGATAGTGGTGGATACGCCATTTTCGGCCTTTTCCCAGGTGAGAAGGTCTTTTTCGACAATCGCCCAGAGGCGTACACCAAACGATTTGTTGATGGGGAATATATCGCCGCAATGGAGAATCCCGCTCTCTTCAAAGAATTGGAAAAAACCTATGCATTTAACGCAATTTTATTTTATTACCGGGACTATACGCCGTGGGGCCAAGCATTTATCACTACCAAAGTGTTCGATCCGGAATGGGCTCCTGTATACCTCGATACCGACATGATCATTCTCCTCAAGAGGAACAGCCAGAATGAATCTATTGTCGCGGCGCATGAGATCCCGCAAAAGTTCTTCACCGTTTCAAAATGAAGCTCCCCATCATCTATGCGGCGTACGCATGAGTTCATAGTGGTAACGCACCCCATAAATGCGGATAAGGGGGCACTCACGATCGTGAGGCACCGATTCTCCCGGCATCCGGTATAATAGGAAAAATGAAGGATACCATTGATTATCTCTGGCTCGCGGCGTTACTAGCGATAGTGGCACTCGCGGGCGGGCTCGTGTACGAGAATCAGGAGAGGGGGCAGCTCGCGCGTTCGGTAGCGACGCTCGAAGACTCCATTGCGATGCTCCAAGGTTCAGTCATCCAGCTCGCCGAGCTCGCGAGCTCGACGGCACCGAACACCGCCGCGAACATTACCGAGACCGTGCGGCGTGAGATTGTGGTGCAGAAGGAGGAGACGCTATCGCTCCAAGATGCCGTGGCGAGGGTGACGCCAGCAGTCGTCTCGATCGTCGAGAGCCGAGAAGTGCCGAAGCTACAAGTAACGTACGAGAACCCGTTTGGTAATGATCCCTTCTTCCGCGATTTTGGAATACGGGTGCCGGTGTATGAGCAGGTCGGCACGACGACCGAACGCATCTCGGCCGGGACCGGATTCCTCGTGCGCTCAAGCGGGTATATCGTCACCAACAAGCACGTCGTGCCGAATGTGCCGAACGCGACGTATACCGTCTTGCTCTCAAGCGGCGCCCAGCAGTCGGGCACGGTCGTGTGGCGCTCCTCGAGCGAGGATCTCGCCGTTGTGAAGATCCCTGGGAGCGGGTATCCGGTTGTCCCGCTTGGCGACTCCTCGGCGCTCCGGCTCGCACAGTCAGTATTCGCGGTGGGGAATGCGCTTGGACAATATAGCAACTCGGTCTCTGTCGGGGTCGTCTCGGGGCTCGATCGGAGCATTACCGCTTCAGATAGCCAAGGCAACACCGAGACCTTGACCGGCATCATTCAGACCGATGCCGCTATCAACCCCGGCAATTCGGGCGGCCCCTTGGTCAACCTTACGGGCGAAGCCGTCGGCGTCAACGTCGCGATGGTGCAGGGTTCGCAGAACATCGGCTTCGCCCTGCCGATCGGCAGAGTGAGGAGCGCGCTCGCGAATCTGGGAATCTAAGCAAATGTCTGGTATGGTACGTCGTGTGCGCGCTCTTAGCTCAGTTGGTTAGAGCGTACGCTTCACACGCGTAAGGTCGCAGGTTCGAATCCTGCAGGGCGCACAAGCATGTCTTCAGGCGTAGTGCGCTCTAGCACGCCTGGGGGGCGTGCGTGCAGGATGAGAAGACCTTGCGAGCATTTTTTGGAACGAATGTGAACAAAAAATCCGCAAGGTATACTGTTCCTGTAAGGAAAGAATCCTGCAGGGCGCACTCGGGAGGTGTTCTGTGTCGGGCCGGAGTATGTCGGTAGTACGCACGCTTCGGGTGCGTGTAGACCGGGTTCAATTCCCGGCGGCCCGACAGAGGACATCTCCATAACGGGCCGTAGTATACCGGCAGTATTTGCGCATGGGGTGCGCAAGAACCGGGTTCGATTCCCGGCGGCCCGACTGAAAGAGAGGTGAGAATACAAAAAAGCGGTGATTGCGTAGTTCTTGCAATCACCGCCCTGTGCGCTCGTCTTCTGTGTACACTTTTCCTCCTTATCTGCTTTTTTCGTATCCTACCCCGCCGTTTTGATGGCGGGGAAGATCTCTTCCTTCCATCTTCCCATTGCGCCACTTCCGGCGAAGGTGGCGAAATGCCCGCCCTCGACTTCAAAGTGCCGGCAGGAACAGCTTGTGCTCACACAGTCCTTCATTGCACAGGCCTGTGGATCTGGGGTGATATCGTCGGTATCACCCGTTACGAGAAATGTCGGGCAGGTTATCTTTTTCAGATCTACCCGCTGCCCGAGGATCTCTAGTTCGCCCCTGACCAGCGAATTCTTCTTAAACAGCTCGCGAACCACTTGGAGGTAGAAGGAACCCGGCAGGTTCTGTACGGCCCGGTCATACCAGGACCTAAAATGAACTTGCTGTTGCACTTCCTCCCATCTCCCTTCCAGAATGCTCAGATAGAGCTTCCAATTGTCTTCGACAAACCGCTCTGTCGGATGCATCATCTTAAATGCCAACAGGATATAACGTCCGTCGAGAACGCCATTTCCCATCGCGACCAGATTCTGGAACCAGATGTCCGGCAGGGCGTTGACCCATTCAGATATTTTGCTCTCCCCGCCATGGAAATCTATGGGCGAGGCGACGAGCGTGAGAGTTCTAACCCTTTCCGGATACAATGCGGCATAGATTGCCGCCTGCCATCCGCCCTGACACACGCCGTTGAGATCGACATCACGATCGAGTCCGTCGATGAACGAGTACATGGTGGTGACGAAATCGCCGATATCTTCATTTCGTCGGTCGAAGCCGGCGCTCTTCCAGTCAATGGCATAAACTTCGCCGATACCGGACGCGACCGCCGTTTGTACCAGCGAGCGACCGGGACCGAAGTCGCAACCGCTTGAGCTATGGCTCGCCTGTGGCGGGTTAATAAGCATCACTCGCCCAGTTTTCTTGCCGCCAAAATATAAGAGTTTGGCATTGGCACACTCGGCGACAACCCGATGCGGCGTACTCCAGTCGTGCTGGGGCAGGTTCATCATTGTCGCCCAGTACTCCATTGAGGCTATCCACGGCCGCAATAGGGGTGCAACAGGGGTTCTTTTCGGGACCAATATTTTTCTACGCATATTTCTCCTCCTTTCTCTCCTCTTCAGGTTAAGGCCGCCGAAGCGGCCGATGTCAAAATAACTATTCTGTCGGCAGTCTAACATGAAGTTTCTGTGAAGATGCAACCCCGGCGGGTGCATACTGTGGTGGGACAGGGCGATGAAAATAATCGGGGGTCGTGGTAGAATCGCTCGTGCAGGGCCCTTAGCTCATCTGGTAGAGCGCGTCATTCGCATTGACGAGGTAAGCGGTTCAAGTCCGCTAGGGTCCACAAACGGTATATACTTGAGAAATGGAATGGATACGGTGGTTTGAAGACATAACCAAAGACGACACTGCGATCGCGGGCGGGAAGGGCGCGTCCTTGGGCGAGATGACGTGGGCGGGGATACCGGTCCCGCCTGGGTTTGTGATTCTCTCAAGTGCTTATGAGAAGTTTAAAGGGGAGGGGAAAATGTCAGAGGATGTGGCAGGAGAAATTAAAAAGGCTTTTAAAGAACTCGGTGTGAAGCGGGTCGCGGTGCGCTCGAGCGCGACTGCAGAAGATTCGAAGAGTGCGTCGTGGGCGGGGCAGCTGGAGAGTTATTTGAACACCACGGAAGAAAACCTGCTCGAGAACGTAGAGAAATGTTGGGAGTCCCTCTTCACTATTCGTGCTGTCTCCTACCGTTCTGAACAAGGACTCGACACTGCGAACATCTCAGTTGCGGTGGTAGTACAGGAGATGGTTGAAGCTGAGACTGCCGGTGTCGCCTTCTCGGTGCATCCAGTAACCGAAGACCATAATCAGATGATCATCGAGGCAGTCTCCGGCCTTGGAGAGAAGCTGGTGTCCGGGCAGGTAACGCCGGATAGCTACGTGGTAGCGAAGAATAACCTCACGTTGATTGATGTTACCGCACAAGGAGAGCAAAAACTTTCGGAACAACAGATTAAGGAGCTCGCAAAGTTAGTCATAAAAATAGAAAATCATTACGGCTTCCCGGTCGACGTCGAGTGGGCATATGCCGAAGGAAAGTTTTGGATTGTGCAGAGCCGCCCGATTACAACTCTTCGTGAAGGGCAAGAATCTCCATTCTTGCCGGAAATAAGGAGTGCTGAATTTTGGGCAAGAGAGAACTCCATGCCGCTCTTTTGGCTTACCAACCCGAATCACGACCTGGGCAACTCCAGTATCTTCTTCTACAAAAAGAAGATGTGTCACTGTTTTTATCTGAACGGTTCTCATGACAATGAGGAGAAAAAGGGGTATGCCTTTTTCTCGAAACAGAAAAACCGTGAGAGATATTTGGAACGTGCCGAGGATATAGCAGCGACAGTGAAGCGAATTACTCAAGAATTTAAGAATGTCGACTTCAAGAAACTGAGTGATGAGAAAATGCGTAAGACCCTCGTTTCATTAACTTGTGTGATGGAAAAATTCAGCGCGATATATACGAAAACCGAAGCGTCGCGGATGAAGAAATTCGAGAGAGTTAAGGCAAACCACCGGACATTCAAAAAAATAGGAGAAATTCGCTTAAAGCTCAGGCGCTGCTCCAAAGAATTTTTCTTTCTATACATAGGGCAATTGCTAGGCGAGATCGCCAGAAGAAATAAAATACGCGTTGCTGGAGAGCTCTTTTTCTACGATTTTGACGAGCTCACCGCTCTTGCAAAAGAGGGGAAGAAGGTTCCTGCACAAATAATCGCTGAACGGACTCGAGGTCATGCTGTTCTAAGGAAAAAGAAACAATCGGAAATCTTTTTGAAAAAGGACGCAGACCAGCTTTGGCATCGAGTCAAGGAATTAACGTCTCCAAAAGATAAAGCGATCATCGTCGGGTCGATTGCATATCCCGGGAAAGTGACAGGAAAGGCGCGAGTGATTTTCGAGAAACATACGCGGCGGGGCGATGTGTACGCGGTGCAGTCTGGAGAAGTTTTAGTTACCGATATGACGAAACCGGATATGATAGCGGCGTGTAAGAGATCTGTAGCCATCGTGACTGACGAAGGGGGTATTGTCTCGCATGCGGCGATTCTCTCACGAGAGTTCAAAATTCCTTGCATCGTGGGGACCAAAGTTGCGACGCAGATTTTGAAAACAGGAGATCTTATCGAAGTGGATGCCACCAACGGAATAGTCCGTGTAATAAAGAAAGCCCGACGTTCATCACGTCGGGCTTCAGTTGTTTAAGAGTTGCGGATTATCGCGGCGATTTCGTGCATGGCCTTATCTAGAAGGTTTGCACACTCACGATAGGCGTCTCTTCCTTTTCCATACGGGTCCGGCACTCCTCCGACCTCTACTCCAGCGATGAGAACCATTGTCTGATCGTTTTCGAGATTGGACCGGATGTTGTATGCCATGTCAGGATTCACACACACAATATGCGAGAATGCTTTGAGATCGAGATCTCTGATCCAGCGAGCTTTATGTTCACTGATATCGATACCTCTGACCCTCATAAAAAATACAGCATTTTCGCTCGCTGGCTCGCCAACTTGATTCCTGAACCAACCCGCGCTCTCCATCTGGAACTCGTTACCGAGTTCCTTTTGGAGCAAGGCTGCCATCATAGGACTCCGGCAGGTATTACCAGCGCAAACACAAAGAACTTTTTTCTTCACTTCCGCACCTCCTTCTCACGTTCATTTGAGAGATCAAATTGCCTTGATAAAGCTTAGCATACCACCATGAAAAAGTCAAGCTCCCGTAATGGTTCAATAATAAAAGCCTTCGGAGTAACCGAAGGCTTGGTAAGGGAGGTGTTCTCGCCGAGTTTTGAGGTTTATCGACAGCCGTGGCATCCAGAACACTGCCTACAAACGACGCCTTTTCCCTTCGTTTTGATGCTGTTGAGCAGGAACGTCATCTTGGTCATCTTGATAAAAACCGGTTTTTCGTATTTTTTATCTTTCACGAGATTCTCCTTTCTAACTGATTTTTAAGCCCAAGAACACCCATTTGATTATAACGTATTATTTGGAAGAAGCAGATGCATGAGAAGGGGAATCGTGCGCGTTATAGAAAAAGCCCAGCGTACCTAGTACGCCGGGCTTAGCCGCCCTTCTCATTCGCCACGGACTTGCCGCGCGATGTCGGGAGCCACTCTTTCCATTATAGAGAGAGCGGCTCGGTGTTCTTGCCAGCCCGCCCCCTGTGCGAGGGGTATCCCGCCGCCGCGTTCATTGGCGACGAGGACCTCGATCATCCGGTATCCACCGAGGAGTGAGACAACCTGTTCCTCCGTCTTCTCATCCACGCACACGATGTGCGTGAATTGAGTGAGATCAAGATCCCCAAACCAGCGGCTCTGGTGACCGGAGAGGTTGAACCCTCGATGCCGCATGAGATGGTCGGTATAGACGTTGGCCAGCGATCCCTCACGGGCCTTTTTTGAAGCGCCAGCACTCTCCACCCGGGACTCGTCGCCGAGCACTTTTCGGAGCAGGGCGGCCAGCATCACGCTCCGGGCTGTGTTGGTCATACATACGCAAAGAACTTTTCTCATTTCTACACCTCCTCATTCAGGTTATTTTCTGTTTGCAGAGTAGCATGAGTGTATAATAAAGTCAAACGCGGCTTGAGCAAGCGAGGAAAGGGAAGTAAGATATAAAAACAAAGCGGGCCTATAGTTCAGCGGTAGAACGCGCGCATGGCATGCACGAGGTCGGGGTCCGACTCCCCGTAGGTCCACATTGAAGAATTGAAGAGGTGTGGTAAGGTGCGTCCAGAATGGCTTAGTTTTCTAACCCTAAAATAGGTCTTTGAAAGGAGGAAATAATCATGTTAAAGCGTTACAGTCAGAGTGAAATGGAGTTTATCTGGTCTGAGTTGAATAAGTTTCTTACGTGGTTTCGTGTTGAAACCACAGTGTTAGGGGTCAGACGCGACAGGGGGGAATTCAAATACCCTGTGCCGCCCGACATGATCGATAAAATCGTGATTGACCCGAGGGAGATTAACCGGCTCGAGAAAGGATGGATTGAGAGAGGTGTTAAAAAGGAAGGAATTGGACATGACGTGATTGCATTTCTTATGCACGTCTCGCCGCAGATCCCTGAAGGACTGCGATCGTGGCTACACCGGGGGCTTACGTCCTACGATATTGTCGATACGGCACTTGCGTTACAGATGCGCGACAGTATTGATGTCATTACCATGGGAGTGGGGAGACTCATGGGCGTTTTAAAAAGGCGCGCGTATGAGTTCAAGTACACTCCTGAAATCGGCCGTACTCACGGTATTCATGCCGAGCCGATAACATTTGGTGTGAAGCTCGCCAACTGGTACGCAGAACTCGTTCGTCATAGCTGGCGACTTGTCCAAGCGCGCGAAGAAGTGTCAGTCGGTAAGTTGAGCGGAGCTGTCGGCATGTATACCATCGACCCGAAAATTGAGGAGCTGGTTTGTGCGAGACTGGGCCTCAAGCCCATCATCGCTACGCAGATCATCTCGCGCGACGTTGCGGCTGTCTATATGTCTACTCTCGCGAACCTCGCTGCATCAATCGGGAAGATCTCGGTCAACCTTCGGCTCCTGTCGCAAACTGAAATCAGAGAAGTGATGGAGCCGTTTGGTACAACTCAGAAGGGGTCGAGCGCCATGCCGCACAAGAAGAATCCCGTCGGAAGTGAGAACATTTCGGGATTGATGCGGGTACCGGGCGTCAATTATCTGGTGGCGCTTGAGAATCTGGCCAATTGCTGGCACGAGCGAAGCCTGGATAATTCGGGGGCCGAGCGTGTGATTTTCGCGGATTCGTCGATCTTGGTGGATTATGCACTGGCTCGACTGACCGGAATCATCGAGAACATGCGCGTTTTCCCGAATAAAATGATGCGTAATCTTGACGTGACCAAGGGGCTTATCTTCTCTCAGGACGTCATGATGCTCGTTGCAGAAAAGAGCAACTTCCCGCGAGAGGATGCGCACACTATTGTGCGCAGTGTCGCACTCAAGTGTTGGGGGGACGAAACGGATTTCTTCGACGCGCTCTGCGAAGAAGCAGAAGTGATGGCGTATGTAACACGCGATGAACTTCGTGCCTGCTTCAATCTGGATGCGAAGCTTAAGAATGTAGATTACATCTTCAACAGGGTGTTTGGTGGGTAAACAAAAGGCCGAGGAAAACTGGAAACAGAAACTTGGACTCTAAACGACAAAAGGCGGCACCTAGGTGCCGCCTTTTTCTAATTCTGTGGACACCCGGTGTCCACAACGATGCGTTACTTCAAATGCGCCGAGACGAGCTTGGTCATCTCGAACATCGTCACTTCGCCTTTGCCGCCGAAGATCGCCTTCAGCTTGTCATCCGCGAGGATGTTGCGCTTGTTCGAGGGATTCTGCAGGTCATGCTTCTTGATGTAGACCCAAAGCTGCTTAACCACTTCGGTTCTCGGCATCGGGCCTGCGCCGACAACCGCCTCCAATTCAGGAGAGAGGTTGAGGGGCTTTGATAATGCTGCGTTTATTGCCATAGTGAATATTATTGTCTACATGATAAGTTGACTGGTATACTATACCATATGTCCGTCCAGAGTTTTCTCATCAACCAATATGCCAAGTGGAAGCTGAAGGATATGCCGGCGGCGCAGCGCGAGCAGATGACTGAGCTTGTGGCGAAGGATCCGCAGCTTTTCAAAAAGATCGGCGAGGAGATCGAACGGCGGAAGAAGGGCGGCGAAGACGAGATGAAGGCAAGCATGGAGGTGATGAAGAAATATCGCGCCGAGCTCGGGGCGCTGATGCAGAAATAGTTCGATACGTTCACTATACATACCCATGACAAAACTGATCCTCTTCTTATTCTTCTGCCAAGTGCTCGGCGCATTCACCGGCGCCTGCACGGCGATCTGGGGCGAGCTTGCGCACATTCGCGCGATGCGTGACGGGGAGATCGATACTGCCGAGCGCGCGCACCTGCGCGTTATCGCGCATGGACTACGCTTCGGCATGACGCTCCTCCTCCTTTCTTCTCTGGCACTCGCCGTTGTCGCGTACGCGCTCCACGAAACATTGCAGCCTGCACTTACCGCGAACTATTGGATCTTCACTCTGCTCACGCTGCTGGTCATCGGCTTCTCGTGGGCGCTCGCGCGCCGGCGCGTCTCCTTTACCTTCGGCTCCGCCGCCGCCCTAACGGCGTGGTGGCTCCTCGCCTATCTCACGCTTGGCCGGCTGACGATCCCTTTTGGCTCGGCAGTTGCGCTCTACGTCGTGCTCACCGCAGTCATTTACGGGTTGCTCCGCACCATCCGCATCTTTGCCGTGCACAAGCGGTAATTCCTTGAATCTTTCTTAATGAAAAGTTAACGCGCTACCTCGTATGGTGGCGGGATATGAAAACACACGCAATACATATCCCACAAGTTTATTCGGCAGGTGTGATAGCTCTTATTACGGTTCTCGCACTCATGATTGTCTCTCCCGCTTTTGCGCGCGAGGACGGCAGCGAGGGAAGTGGCGGAGAAGTTTCAAACCCCGGATCTTCAGAGCGGAACCATTTTGAAAAAAATCTCGGGTTCGGGATAAAGGATGACGAGGTCGCTCGTCTGCAAAAAGAATTGCAAGATGAAGGATTCTTCGACAAGAACATCATTATCACGGGCAACTTCATGGATCTGACCAAGAAGGCGGTTGTCGAGTTCCAAAAGGCACACGGCATCCCGGCGACCGGATTCGTGGGCGAGCTCACGCGGAAGGAGCTTAACAAAGCACTTGTAGATTCTAATGAAGAGGCGATTACCAAGCCGATTGCCGCTCCTGAAGAACAAGCTCAGGCACAAGAAGAAGTAGCACAGACGCCTGCGGCAGACGCTACAAAGAAGATCCAAGAGCTGACAGCGAAGATCAAGGAGCTGGAGGCCAAGATTAAAAGCCTGATGGCGTTTGGGCAGACAGAGACCGCGCGAGCGGATGTGACCCCCGAAGCGCAGGCGAGAGCGGGCGTGATTATCACCGGCGGCGTCTCTGGCCCCGGCTATCCGACCGGCCCGCTGAATATCGCGTTGCCCGCTACGCAACTCTTGTTCGATCGCGTTGGCCAGGTGGGCCAAGGCCAGGTGAAGGATCGGCAGTATGAAGCGCCGCTCGAGACTATCCCGCCGACCATGGGCGCGTTCCCGATCACGATTAACGGCGTCGCCAACACCGCCACGCAGCTGAAGGTTATCACTAACCTGAAGACGAAAAATGGTGTAGGCCAGCACCAAGGCACGATCGACATTGATATCGACACGATCCCGGCCGGGCATGTCACGCTCGCGTACAACGGCACGGCGACCGTCGTTGGTTCGACGATCACCTCAAAGGGCACCTTCAAGACCGCGAAGACGACCGGCATCTTCGCCGGGCTGGTGGCAGAGGGCACCTATGAGATGACTATCGTTGAATCAGCGCAAGTCCCGGGAGCACCAGTGACCGTCAGTATTACCACGGTTAGCCCCTAACATAAAACAATATGCGGACGCCATATCTCGTTGGTTTGGGCATCGGCCTGATCGTGATCATAAGCATTTGGTACCTCGCCGCTTCGCGACAGCCCGGGTTACCCTCGCAATCGCAAAATCAAGCTGAGATGACCTTCTTCGTGACGAGCAGGAATCCCGGCCGGGGCGGTGACTTGGGCGGGCTCGCGGGTGCAGATGCCTATTGTCAGACGCTCGCGAGCTCGGCTGGCGCGGGCGACAAGACGTGGCACGCATACTTGAGCACGCAAGCAACCTCGAACACGTCGGCTACAAACGCACGCGACCGCATCGGTAACGGCCCCTGGAATAACTTTAACGGCGAGTTGATCGCCTCGAGCTTAGAGCAGCTTCACAACGGTAACTTCATCACCAAGCAGACGGCGCTCGACGAGAGGGGTGTGGTAGTAAACGGCCGCGGCGACACGCCGAATTGGCACGACATCTTGACTGGCTCGGGCCCCGACGGCCGGGCTATCGCCACCTCGACAGACGTCACCTGCGACAACTGGACTGAAGACCGCCGCGGCGGTGCCATGGTTGGGCATCATGACCGGCAGGGCACCAGCGATACTGATGCAGCCAGGTCATGGAACTCGTCCCATCTCTCACGCGGCTGCAGCTTAGAGGAGCTGGCAACGACCGGCAGCGGCGGCCTCTTCTATTGCTTCGCGGTAGCTGAATAATTCCTGTGCGTTGTGGTATACTATTGAGTATGAAAAGTATCATATCATCTTTCAAATCTCCGAGAGCGATGGTGGCTATGTCGCGGAGGGTGTGAGTGTACCTATTGTGACGCAAGGAGAGACCCTTGATGAACTTACCGCGAATATCCGCGAGGCGGTTGGGTTATATGGAGCATTTTTATTCTGACTGATATATACATGTCACACAAAGAAATCTGCTCGACGTTTGTTAGTCGCACGAGTGGGCAGACGATACCCTTTATCTATCGTGATCTTGATGCATTTGATGAACTGAAGGGAACCAAAGTGAAGGGGGTGCATGGATTCTGCTTCTGCGGTGATAAACTCGTCATTGTGTATGCAGAAAATAAGGGGAGTTGGGGACCACCCGGGGGAGGAATAGAACCTGGTGAGACGATTGAAGAAGCCGTTGTGCGCGAAGTATTTGAAGAGACGAATATGCGCGTCCTGAAGCAACAGGCGATCGGGTATATGGAAATTTTAGAACCAGAACGGACTCTGGGCGCTCGCTCGGTGTGCATCGTTGAACCGATAGGCGAATTCATTTCAGATCCTGATGGCGATGTTACAGAAATAAAGCTCATTGACCCGCAAGATGCGAAAAAGTATTTTGACTGGGGCGAGAGTGGTGATGCTCAGCTTGAGCGTGCGCTTTTGCTAAAAGAGACGTTATGAACATTATTGGAAAAGTAGTGGGACAATACGTTGTTACTGGGAAAAAGGGGACAGGAAAAAAGGAGGCAGTCACCATTGTTTACTAAAAATTAGTTATGAAGCTCACTATTTCATATGGCGTTGAACAGGAAGTGCGGCGCGTACTGGAGGCTATAAAAAGAATTCCGTGGTATTTGGAACAGGGATATCCTGCAGGCTTTGCCAAGCTTCCTGAAGGAATACATAAAGACTCAAACGAGGACGAGGTGATACATGCGGTGAAACGCGAATATGTTGAGACTGATTATGCCGAGTGCGCCGCCGCGTTACAACGCGAGTGGCAGGCTATCCCCGATGGATTTGAAAAAATGAGGAATGAGCCGTCGTTCCATCTGGGAAATGAATATAGCGTTGTCCTGACGAAGTACGGCTCAGGGGGAAGTTACAATGCAAATATAAATGAGGTGATAGTTCGTATCACTATCAAGTTACAAGGAGGCATAACGGGCACTGTCGTGCACGAAATAGTGCATATGACTATCCAGTATCTTATTGATCAGTATCAGGTGCGACATTGGCGCAAAGAGCGACTGGTGGGGCTGCTTCTGGAGCGTTATTTTCCGGGGCTCACAAAGATGCAGATTATGAGGGAGGATATTTCAATGGTTGACCCTGCATTTGAAAAATTCTTCCCAAATATGGAGGCGGTGGCTAAGGCAATAGGAGAATAAAATGTGTATGGACCACCTATTCAACCTGACCGTCAAACCCGTTCATAATGAATTGGAAGAATCGTACGTAGCCGCGATGAAGCGGCTCAATGATTTCTTTGATATTGGTTGGACTCAGCATCTACCTCCTGTATTTATTGTTGAAGATCGAGCGACGATTGATTGTCTGCGAACTAAAAATACGGAGTCCTGGGTAGTCGGGTGGTCTGAGCACCGCAAAGTATTCCTGCTCGCAAGGGAAAAAATGGGGACAGAATCAGATAGGGCGCATTCTGTTGAAGAATATAATGCGCTTCTCACCCACGAGCTCTGCCATCTATTTTTCAGCGCGAGTACTAACGGCGGCCATACTCCTATATGGCTGACCGAGGGGTTGAGCGGGTATGTTTCTGGCGATATTCAGTTCAAAAAGAAACCAGCATCATTTTCTAGTTTTCTAGAATTCTTCGATACTGGCGGTGCTGGAGTCTATAAAGAATCGGGCTTTGCCGTAGAAGCCCTTGTTAAGGCGTTTGGTAAAGAGAAAATTCTTGATCTTTTACGGAACATCAAGAAATCAGGCGGAAATCCAACAAAAGACAAGTTTAACGCTTTATTTAAAGCGGTGTACGGATTCGAGCCAACATATGACGCGTTCAACAACCTAATTAAATAGGGCTGTCCTACGCACCTCTTGCATTTTTTAGGAAGATGTGCTATGATATAAAGAGGTGGTATTTGGGAGGTTTCCTCGCCCTCGACAGGGTGACGAGGTGTCAGATACCTTGGTCTTTTAACGTCAGACAAATAAACAGAAAGGAGGTGCCAGATGGGCATCACAGAGATTTCAGTCGTTCTCGGCTTTGCGGCCGGAGCGGTGCAGCTGGTCGGCTACTTCATTTACAACAGAGGCGCTGGCGAGAAGATAAACACCGGCTCGTGGAGCATCTGGGCGCTCGGAGGGATAGTTGACCTTGCGTCGTACTCCGTGCTCACCGGCGACTGGGTGAAGAACATTCTTCCGGCGGCTTGTGCGGTAGCGGCCATTAGCACCTTCTGCTACGCGATTGTGAAGAAGCGGTTCAGTTGGCCAGACAAAACGGACTGGGCTTTTGTAGGTGCAGACGGAGCGGTTACGGTCATCTGGGCTTTTACCAATGTCGTGATTGCGAGTTTGCTCTACCAGGTCAGTACCGTCTTGTCATTCCTGCCCATGTTCCGTGGACAGCTTGCGGGTAGGGAGGTCGAAAGGCCGTTGCCGTGGCTCATCTGGACACTCGCGTACTCTCTCCTTCTCGTCTCAGTCCTTCTGAGACTTAAACGATGGGAAGAGTTGGCATATCCGACAAGTCATCTGGCGGTGCATCTGGCAACCTTCTTGATCGCAAGACGAAAGAGTTAAAGCCCTTTGTGGATATCCACGAGGGGCTTTCTTTATGGTATAATCGCGGCACCGAAAAACATGAAGCATATTTATATTTGCTCAAGTCCTATCGAAGGCAAGGGAGTTTCTGCCGGAGAGAAAATTAAGAAGGGTGAAGCCATTCAAGAAATACGTGGTGAGGCAAGATTTCTTACGGTCACCAACAAAGAAGAGTCCCTTTCTTATCCGAATTGGATAGGTGTGGGAAAAGATAAGTGGATAGATCCTGAATACCCTAATCAATATCTTAATCATTCGTGTAATCCTAATGCGGGAATCAATGGGACTATCATTGTTAACAAGTCGGACAAGAGCGTAAAAGGAAAGTATGTTATCGTCGCCCTCAAGCCTATCAAAGAGGGCGAGGAGGTAACTATAGATTACTCTATTATAGAAGGTGATGATTTCTGGGAAATGAAATGCGCGTGCGGACAAAAGGGCTGCCGGAAGATCATACGCTCCATCCAATATTTGCCGGAAAAGCAGTTCAAGAAGTATTTTCCCGATGTCCCTACCTACTTCAAAAATCTGTATCTCAAACAGCGTAAAAACCAAGGACTTGCGAAGGCGTAAACAAAAATCCGAGTCTCATTCATGGAAGCCACCAAAGAACAGTTACTATCTGGCTTGAGAAAGCATTTAATTGCAGTGCGTAAGACAATCGTCAATTCACGCGAAGTAATTACTGCTCAGAAAGAAAAGGCGGAAAGTGAGACTTTCCGTATTCGAAGTGACGATCTGGGCGTGCATTCGAATCGGCTCTACTATCTTAGTCAAAGGATTGAAGAATTGACTTTTCTCAATAAGACTCCTTACTTCATAAAATGTGAATTGGTATATGAATCTTCACCAGAAATCGTGACTGTTTACTTCGCGACCTTTAACCTATCAGAAGAGGCTATATATTCGTGGGTTGCACCCATATCGTCAATACGTTTTGAGAATCTTGGGGACGTCGCGTACACACTCCCGAGCGGGGAGAAAAAGATGGCGCAGCTTCTCTCTAAGGAGAAGTTTACAATAATTGACCAGAAAATTCTTTCCTACACTCGCGAAACTCTGAACGCCCTGTGGGAAGTCATATATCGAGAACCTTTCACCCAGCGGAAATCAGGGTTTGCGCTCCCTGAAATAGTGGCCCAAATGGAGAAAGCCCAGGATCAAATTATTCGAGCACATCACAAAGGATCTCTGGTAATATCCGGTCCCGCAGGTTCAGGCAAAACAACACTCGCGTTCCACAGGATTGCATTTTTGATGCAGTCAATTGATACATCTTCGCTTTTCTATAGAGGTTCAGTTATTGTCTTTGTGCAAGATTCCGCTACCAAAGAATACTTTTCCGAGATCCTTCCCGATCTCGGTATTAAAGGGGTGTGCATCACCACGTTCTGGGAGTGGGCATTTGAAATACTCAACATATCTGGTCATGAGTTCACATTTAGATTCGGCGACAATGATGAGGAACGGGATGCTTATGAATACGAGAAATTAAAGTTGCTTAGAAAAGGACTGAAATGCGTATTTGGCCGCCGTTCATTTGTTGCGTTAAAATCTCTCTATGCTCAACATCTTAGTCCAGCTGCTCTGAAGACGTTCGATCGGCAGAAAGCCCATGGTGTACTCGACAGGTTTGATCTGACGTTTCTTTTGCTGGCATTTTTTGAAAAATTTGGTGTCCCAAAGGAGCGCTACATAAAATCAGCGCTTGCGTATTCACTTATTCTTGTCGATGAATTTCAGAACTACCTACCGGAACAATTGATACTGTTGAAACGGTGTCTGTCGACTGATACGAAGTCAATATTATATGTGGGCGATATGGCTCAGCAGATTAATGTGGGGACTATTCGCACTTGGGACGATATCGGAGAAAACATAACAGGAGATAAGCACGTTGAGTTGGGAAGAGTCTATCGAAGTACACGACAAATACTCTCATATATTCGAGATCTAGGATATGCAATATCAGTCCCGAGCAGTAGTAAAGATGGCCCAATGGTTGAAGAACAAATTCTGCACACACAAGAGGAGCAGGTTCATTATATACAAAAGACGTTCAACGCCGCGGCTGATCCCACTGTTGGTATTATTGCAAGACGCGCTGAATATCTCGAGCCGTTCAGACTCCACTTCCAGAATGATCCACGGGTTCATGTATTAACCATGGCGGAATCCCAGGGTGTCGAGTTCGACACAGTATTCATTGTAGGTATAGACGGGCATTCATTCAGAAACGGGAGAATAAGTGACAATATTGATGAACATGAAGAGGAGAAAAAGCGAATTCAGAAAGATCTCTTGTATGTTGCGCTAACGCGAGCAATGACGAGGCTGTACGTTCTCGGTGCTATAAAGCTGAGCGAATACCAGCCATAAGAAGGCTTAAAATACGTTGCAAACTGGGGGGGCTTGCATTATCTGTAAAGGTATGCTACAATATAAACAGAGCGTTCGGATGGTGCCGAAGCATTGTTCTTAACATGGAAATCAGATTGGAGGGTAAAATGATTATCGAAATCGAAGGTGTTGATGGTGTTGGAAAGACAACGCAGTGCGAGCTTCTCAAGGAGTATCTGCAACAACAAGGGAAAGATGTGATCGTAGTAAAAGACCTCGGAAGCACGGAGCTTGGGAGAGGAATACGGAAGGTGTTAACCAGCGGAGAATCTAGGCCACCGGAAGTCGAACTCTTTTCTTTCCTAGCTTGCAAAGCGCAACTCTTTTCGCAGGTAATCGTTCCATTCATCTCAAGCAATGGAATCGTCATCTGTGATCGCGGAGTCGGGTCGTTTGTAAGTTATTTCGAATCACTCGGGTTTTCTAGGTCGTTTCTCCTCAATGCCATTACGCTTGCCATTAACGGCTTGAGACCAAAGTTAACATTGCTTCTTGATGTTGACATTGAGGAGGCGGCTCACCGAAAGGACAAGAAATTGGAGCAAAGCAAGTTCGATCTGATGAGCAACGAGTTCTTCCGAAAGCAGAGAGAAGTTTTTCTCGATCTCTCAAAAGAAGCTTCATGGGTGGTAGTCGATGGTTCTCTGTCGGTAGAGGGAATCAGCGCACTTATTTCCCACCACGTGGAAAGTGTTTTATCATAAGGAGCAGGCGAAAGCCGCTCCTTATTTTTTATATTAAGATGCTGATACAAAATGCAACAATTATCACCCAAAATGCAAATCGTGAGATTATCCCTCACGGTTATATTTACATTGTAGATGATTCTATCGCAGTGGTCGGCAAGGGCGATTATGAAGGCGATTTGAGGGCGGGGGAAGAGACAATCGATGCTTCTGGGCTCATTGTTTCTCCGGGATTTATAAACGCGCACGTACATCTCGGGGAGACTATTTACACCGGCTTTATGAACGGTTGGTATGATCTTGAGAAATATATAGAATTTACAAATAGACTATCCACTGTTTCCAGTACAATTGAGGATGCTCGGCGATTGATATGTGACTATTCATTGTTACAACTTATTAGAAGCGGCGCGACAACAATTGCTGGAGGGAGGACAAACGAGTCTTCTGAGCCGTTTGGACTGCGCAATGTGTCTGCCTATATGCTTATGCAAAGCCCGAAACTTGGTAAGTTTGGTGAGAATATTGAAGAACAATTTGAAAAATTCTATTTGGGACTGAACCAGTCCATTTCGCGTCCAGCATTGTTTGTGCACTCTCTTGGGACAGTGAGCGAAGAGATGTTGTCTTTAGCGCGAGATTTAAAGACTAAATATTCTGACATATTAATTATGGCTCATATCGCGGAGACGGCAAAGACCGAGGCTGAATCTAAGGATGCGTTTGGATTGACGTCGGTCCACGTACTTCAAAAATACAACCTTTTAGGTAAACAAACACTTCTCATCCATGGGAACAATCTCTCTTCAGAGGATGCTTCGTTGATTAACCGATCAAACTCGTCTCTCGTTCACTGTCTTTCTTCAAATTTGCGTGTTGCCGATAATACAGCCGATATTTGGTCATTGTTACAGAACAACATCTCAGTGAGCATAGCTACAGACGGCGTTGCTACAGCTGGGACTTTCAGCGTCCTCTCTGAAGCGAGACGTTGTTATTTTTTTCATAACCGTTTTTGTCCGGAGGAATGTCATGTCTCAGCTCAAGATATACTGGATATGATTACAATAAGCCCAGCAAAGTCACTCAGGATGTTTACCGAGGTTGGCAGTATAGAGCCCGGAAAGAAGGCGGATATTACACTCCTTCGCGGGAGTCATTTCTCGAGAACCAATCCAGTGGACAGCTTAATCACAAACGACTCAATAGTCGTCGAGGGAGTAATCGTAGGCGGTAAGAAACTGTTATGGCAGGACAACCTTCTCGTAGGAGACGAGCAGAAAATAATCGACGATTTTGCCTATGTGACTGAGAAAGTCAGGTCAGATATTGCACGCACTACTTCTTCTCAGACCCACGAGTAATTTCAGACTTGAAAAACTGTTCTTGGAAATTCGTTGCCTTCTGAATATCTTCGTCACTCACGTTATCCATGGTCGTCGGGATAACTACGAGCTTGTCATCATTATCGTTAAGGCGATGAATAACAGCGATGCATTTCCCTTTATAGGATTCCACTGGTTCATTTACTCCAAGTAGATAAGCGTCAATCTCTTCGCCGTCTGGGGAAGCCGTGCCAGGAACGAAGCCATAGTTTAACTCATAGGACCAGTCGTACTTAGGGTGCTTTGAGTGAAGTGCGCGATCAATCTTTATTTCCACTTCACTGCCGATAAATTTTGTAGCGTAGTCAGTCGACTTAACTGTATCATCCTGCATATTTTCATTAATTAATTCTAAATAAACTGAATTCATATTATCACAAACAAAAAAGGCTAGGCAACATATAACATTGCCTAACCTTTTTGATGTAAGAACCAATGAGCTATTTCGGTTTTGCGATAATGGTACAAAGATAGTCTCGATGCACGAGTGTTAGTCCTTGTTGTGACAATTCCTCGACACTATTGATCGTTGGCTTTTTCGAACCATTTTTTTCCATATCCCGAATACAATATGGGTCACGCACAAGAAGATTAATTTTACCAGTTTTGAACTTCTCGGTGAGGTAAGCGCGAGACGCACATCCCCCACGGCAGGTTTCAATGTGCTGGCAGTCCTGGCACCCTTCGATGGAACTTGGTTTCGCACACCGGTCAATGAAAGCTCGGAACTGCTCGAAAGCGACAATATCGATGAGTTCGTCAACAAGAATGTCACCGACCTTGTAATCATGCGCGAATACGCATGGACTAACTGGCACAGTACCGTCAGGGGTAATCGAGTGAATCCGAAATGATTTCGAACCACACGGACAGCCCTTCTTGTGAGGCAGATTTGCGGCGACTGCAATCAAAGGCTCATCTATCTCGACTGAATGGCACTGTGAGAGCAGTCGGTTTGTCGCACGGTAATATGTCGTAGCGTCAGGTACTTTCTCCATGTGTTCTGGCTCGGTCGGCTTGATGAAATTTATTCTGATGAAAGCACGAAATTTTCGCGCTAGCCGAACTAGTTCATCAATGTGTCGATTGCTCAAATTCCAATTCATTCCGCACATCACGATCGTTTTGTTGATTCCGTACTCGTTACAAATCCTCAATGCCTTGAGTGCATGGTTGAAGAGTAGTGCCCCACGATTAGCGTTATGCTCTTCGAAGAAGGGGCTATCTAGGCTAACATCCACGTCGTTAAGGAACGAGAGTGATTCTGGGTAGAACCGTTCCAAATGGTTCAAACTAATTCCTGCCGTCGTGAGGCCAACCATGACGTGCGCGTCATACAGAGACCGGACGACGTGTGGCAGGAGGGTGTCTTTCAGGCTAAGGCCGTTCGTGAAGATTGGCTCATTTCCTCCAAGGTTTACCGTTCGCACGTTCACAGAGGCAATTTGCCCGACAATACGTTCGATGTCCCGCACCGTCAGATTCCGTCCCTTGTTTCGGACAATGGTTGAGTAACAATGTATACATCTATATGGACAATCGTTTCCGAGTGTCCATCCTATATTTTCTATTTTCACTTCAATACCTCCTTCAATTTAGGAACTGGTTTGGAACCCCGTCATACACGAGATCATAACAATCGTAAATCTCTTGTATCTGCGACTGTATGCAAGCGTAGAAACGGGATTGCTCAGTTATTGCGGATGTTACAACATCAACGTCACTTTCAGGCGCACTAGATGTCACGTGGTCGAGAACGCGGCGGAACATTTGTGTGTCACAGGTAATAATTTCCTTACAGATTTCATGAACACAGACATAACCCTCATCCGGCAATACCTTGGGAGCCGTGATTGGGTCAATGACCCAGTCATAAAGACTCGCGTGTGATTTGTGCCATGCCTTAAGCATTTGATACACACGCATTGCTCGAATGTCCCTCACTAGGTAACTGTGGTTTTGTTCTTTGTTGGTCACAAGAAGTCCGTCGCGAGACAATCTCTCGGTGTAGAGCGTTCCCGTCGCAGCAAACATCTCCGAGAAGATCCCTTTTGTGACAACCCAATCGTGATGCACAAGAAAGCGGTAATTTGTCTCAAGTTCGTCGATAGTTGTTGCATCGTCAAAGAGAATCATTCCCATCTGCACATAGATCCCGTGTCGGCGTAGCAATTCCAGAGCCTTCCAATTATCCTCTGACGAGGATGTTTTCCCCATTCGCTTGAGAGCGGATGCTGAGGCATTCTCTATCCCGACACTTGTCGCGAACCATCCGGCCTGTTTCAAACCTCTAACGATATCATCGTTGAGTCTGTCGGCACGAACCTGCGTTCTAAAACGCAACGGTAGATTATGTCTCAACAATGCCTCCACGAACTCAGCAACCCAGTGACTATCTCGTGGGGGTTCGAGAAAACTGTCATCCACAAATTTAATATGGGTGACGCCGAATTCCTCGTACAAGTAGCGAAGTTCATCAATGATGTTCTGAACTACTCTCCCTCGCCAGCGGTGCATTTTAGAAGCACCACTCGCGAATGCAAAGATTGAACAGAATGAACAATGAGCTTCGCAACCACGAGAGGTACAAACGTGGACTGGGTTTTTCCTTTTGATTGCAAATCCGATTTCATCGCGTGCAGGGAACGGTATTGAGTCGATGTTTCGAATCGACTCGACGCGTTTTGTGCGAATTGTGGCATTGCAATTATTGAAGGTAATTCCAGGGACACTGGACAAACTGCGGTGCGATACAATTTCGTCAATAAGAGACACAATCATGTGCTCCGCTTCACCACGAACAACCACGGAGAATCCAGCGTCTAAGAAATCTTTGTCATGGAAGGTTGGGCCATATCCGCCACATATTGTGGGGATGTTCCCAAATCTTCCGGTTATGGCTCCAAGAAGTTCCTTTGCTTGTTCGAGGTTCGAACGGTAGCTGGACATGCAGATGATGTCCGGGACATCTTTGGCGATGATGTTGACGATTTCAGACGAGCTGATGCCGCGAAGCCAGCCATCCACGATAGTGACCAAATAGCCGTTTTCACGTAAGACGCTGGCAAGATATCCCAGGGCCAGGGTTTCTTCGGCGGTTCGGTGTGACAAGGTGCGCGGTGTAACCAGTGCTATTGTTTTTGCTGACATTGCTGACTCCTTCCCTAATTTTATTTGACGTTTATTGGGCTTTCAAAGAACGAACTAGACTGTATAGTTTATACCATATTTATATTTGATACGCAAGGACGGGTCTTGCCAACATGCACATTCTATGATACGCTCTCTTTGGATGCAGTGAGGACAGGACAATTGAACCTTGAATAACTCAATAACGTAAAAGAAAGGAGAATGGAATGAGTATAACCTTTGGTCTTGATTTCGGAACCACAAATTCCATACTTGCCATTGCGCAAGATGGGAATGTGGAGATAGTAGACATTGATCCAACCAGTAGTTCTAGAGAATCTCTCAAGTCGGTGCTTTTCTTCGATGAGGAGAACAGCATCAGTATCGGACAGGACGCCATAGATCAGTATTTAGACTATGGTGGGACGTATGGACGCTTCATGCAGTCTATTAAGGCATTCTTGCCAGACAGAAGTTTTGTCGAGACGTATGTTTTTGGCAAGCGCTACCAGATTGAAGACTTAATTGCTCTGATTCTGAAGGCTGTTAAACATCGCGGAGAGCTTCATGCTGGACATGTAGTGGATACGGTCATTATTGGACGCCCGGTTGTCTTTTCTGAGGATAAGGAATTAGATCTCCTTGCCGAAGAAAGGTTGAGGGATGCAGTATTACGATCCGGATTTACCAATGTTCACTTCATGTATGAACCGATTGCGGCGACCATGGCGCATGAATCACATCTTCGAGAGGGAGAAGAGAAACTAGTGCTCATGGGTGATTTTGGGGGAGGAACGTCCGATTTCGTAGTAATGCGACTTCGTGGGGGGAAACATGATCCGAATGAGAATCGGAAAAGTGACATTCTCGCCACAGGCGGTGTTTATGTTGCGGGCGATGCCTTAGATGCTTCCATTATGTGGGAGAAGTTGGCAAAGCATTTTGGCAGAGGGGTACGAACTCTGAATCCGATGCCCGGGGGTCAGATTCTCGATTTCCCATCGTGGATTCCGCATACCCTATGTCAGTGGCATAGGATTCCACTGCTTCGCGATCGAAAGACACTCCAATTCATGCGGTCTCTCCCCGGAGTTGGTGTGGAGGACCAGCGTGCCTTGGAAAATCTCCGTACTCTCGTTGTAGAGAATCTCGGGTACAAGTTATTCCGTGTTATCGAGAAGGCGAAATGCGAATTATCCAACGAAAGTTCGTCAGTCATCGATTTTTGCGAAAGAGGTATAGAGATTCACGAAACAATTACGCGGGAGGAGTTCGAGACGCTGGCGGAAGACAAATTCCAAAAGATCGAGGAGTGCGTGGATGATGTGCTCTCTCGCTCTGGGGTTTCTGCATCAGACATTGATTCAGTTCTTTTAACCGGCGGGTCCTCGTTCATACCGAGAATCCGCAAGATCTTTTCAAGCCGATTCGGAGAGGAGAAGCTTCTTTCAATCGATGCATTCACAAGCGTAGCCTACGGCCTCGGACTGAGTGCCTCGAGATACTAAAACTGCGAAATGTTGAAATGGGGCCTGGCAAGTTGTAAAACTTGCTGGGCCCTTTACTTTTCTGTAGTGGTATACTAATTAGCATATGCAAATAGGCAGATCGAGCATTATCTACACAGTGGTTCTTTTTGTGCTTGTAGGGCTCTCTGTTGGTGCGGCTTATTACCGATATATGGTGCGGCAGGATTTCACCTATTTTCAGACTGAAGATGAGATTCCTGACCAGTTTGATCCTTCTGCATACTCCCAACTATGACACCCGAAGTCTTCAACCTCATACAAGCGTGCGAATGGGCGCCATCCCAATTTCTCGTATTTTCGGACAACGTCTTTGAGTCTTTTATTTATTACTCACACCTTGGTTCGATCATCCCGACACTACTAATCGCGCTCTTTATCTTTATCTATGGCCGGAAGGAATTTTCGAGTATCCTTCTATTGCTTACCTCAATCTTCTTTTCGCTCTGGGTTTTTAGTGACTTGGTACTTTGGGCGACGGAATTTCCTTCTTACACAATGTTCTTTTGGGCTCTGGAGATAGTGTGTGAACCACTCGTATATTTCTTCTCGTTCTACTTCTTTTATGTATATGTCTTTAAAAAAGATCTTTCAGTCTTACAAAAGATTCTTTTTCTCTTCCCACTTTTACCGACATTTGTTTTCGCTTCAACGAGACTTGGTTTGTTGGGATATGACATATCGAATTGTGATCGCGCGGCCTCTGAAGGAATACTTGCAACGTACGGATACGCAATAGAAATTCTATATACGCTGCTCATTATCGGTTTCGCCATCTTTGTCTTAATAAAGGCAAAAGAATCTGTAGTAAAAAAGCGAACTGCTCTGCTCGCGGTCGGTATCGTTTTATTTTTACTCAGTTTTTCTATCGGGAACATTGTCGAAGTGTTCTCTCAAGATTGGTCTATAGGAAGATACGGACTCTTCGGGGCGCCTGTATTTGTTGCGTTCCTCGCCTACCTTATCGTGCAGTATCGAGCTTTCAACGTGCGCTTGATTGGCGCACAAGCATTAGTGGCAGCGTTCTGGCTCTCGGTACTCTCACTCCTCTTTATACGCACGGTTGAGGATGTTCGAATTATCACCTCGGTAACCCTCATTTTCGTGCTTATCGCCGGCATTTTGTTGGTGCGCGGTGTTAAGCGCGAGATTGCTCAGCGTGAGAAGATCCAAAAGCTTGCAGAAGAGCTCCAAGACACCAACGAGCGACAGGAGGGGCTGCTGCACTTCATTGGGCACGAGGTTAAGGGATTCTTGACGAAGGATGCGGGAGCGTTCGCCGCGATCTCGCAGGGAGATTTTGGCACGCCGCCAGACGGGATGAAGCCATTTGTGGATCAAGCACTCATCGAGTCGCGCCAGGGCGCTGATTCGGTGTCCAACATCCTCAAAGCGTCAAACTTGAAGAAGGGCGCTGTGACGTATGTGAAGGAGCCGTTTGATCTGGAAGCGCTCGCGAGAGAGGCAGTCGAGAAGGCGAGGGCGGCCGCAGAGCGGAAGGGACTCACACTCACGTTTGTTGCCGATGGTGCTTCGTATCAGATGACGGGGGATAAAGCGCAGTTGAGCGACCACGTGCTACGCAATATTATTGACAACTCGATCAATTACACGTCGTCAGGCTCTATCGCCGTCTCACTCAAGCGCGATGACGGCAAGCTTGTGTTTGCGGTGAAGGATACCGGCATCGGGATCGATGAAGACGACAAGAAGCACCTCTTCACCGAGGGCGGGCACGGTAAGGATTCGCAGCGGGTAAACGTCCACTCTACGGGCTACGGCCTCTATATCGCGAAGCAGATCGCCGAGGCGCATGGCGGCACGATCCGCGCCGAGTCAGAGGGGAGAGATAAGGGCTCAACCTTCTTTGTTGAATTTCCTGTTGTATAACAGGGCGGACATGTTATACTGTAAGTAGATAGTGTTAGAGGGTTTGTGTGTTGTTTTAACAATTTTGAAATGGGAGGAAAGAAAATGGCGACATTCGATCGGTGTCCAAGGTGTGGCAATAACGAAGATAGTGCGAGGATTTGGGTGTGCAGGGATTGTGGCTGTGTTCATTGCGAGGAATGTGACCCAGACGGTGGGATATGTCCTGCATGTGAGGGTAGACACATGAAAAACATAGGTTATGTAGATAGTGAATAACAGCTCATTAACAGCCACACGCAACCAAGTGTGGCTGTTACTTTATATCTGATAAATGTATAGAGAACGGGCCAGTGTATCATTCTTGGCTTCTAACGAAATAGTTTGAATTAGTGGTATGTTGGGTACCTGAAAATCGCAAGAAACGATACGCGCTCCTTTCTTACATTCATGCAAAAACTTGTGCGATAGTTTTTGCATCATTGAATCTGACAAATAGCAATAAATGTGCGACGCATTGGATAGGTCAGTATCAAATATGTCTTGGTGGTGAATAATAATTGGCATTTTTCTCGTTTTGACCTTTGAAAGAATGAAAGGAATATAGCCTTGTTCAATACCAACACCCCGCGCTCTAGGCGTTTTTTGTATTGCCGTTTTAAGAACCTCGGCATTGCCACAGCCAAGATCATAAAGTACTGATTTGTCTGAGAGAGAAAGAGCGTTTACCACTGATTCAACAGCCCGTCTTCGTGTTGAAATAAATGGGATTTCTACAAAAAGAGAATCTCTGAGTCTCAAAAGCGTAAACAATAAAGCGAAGAGACTGAATATAAAGATAATAGACATGCCAATTGCGAACAGAACTTCAGTCATATATGCGGAAATATAGCATATACTATGAGCATAAAGCATCTCTCGGCGCTCGCGATGACGGCCTCTATATCGCGAAGCAGATCGCCGAGGCGCATGGCGGCACGATCCGCGCCGAGTCAGAGGGGAGAGATAAGGGGTCAACCTTCTTTGTTGAGTTGCCCACGAGCTGAAACGTTAGTATTCGTTGCGGGCGAGGAGAACCGCGAATCCGTACTTCGCGCGTTCATACATATCGTCTGAATAAATCTGTATTTCGAGAATACCCAACGATTCCGCACCGACTGTCGTACGCAGACATTGGAATCCGTTTGGCTTGGGGAAGGCGATATAGTCTTTAAACTTGCCATGAATAGGATGCCAGAGGCCGTGAATCTTCCCGAGCATGATATAGCAATCATCGGCGTTAGGGACGATGACCTGCAGCGTGATGATGTCGTTTATCTGTGAAAGTTCCCATTCCTTCCGTTCAAGTTTCTGATAAAAACTGCAAATGCCTTTGTCTCGCTGTTCGATACGGAAGGGTATGCGTGCGTGTATCGCCTGCTCTAATTGGAGCGTGGCGGTCGCCTCGATGATGCTTATTTCGTGTTCCGATTTACACTTCTTGAAGAGACGACAAGCCTTTTTAAACGAGTCCGGCTCAAGATAGGCAAAGGCCAGATCCTCAAGTTCTCGCTTGATGGTATGCATGCCGAGCCGTTCAGCAACCGGCACATACACATTGCGCGTCTCGAGTGAGACGCGCTTTTGTGTTTCGGCAGGCATATGAGAGAGCGTTTGCATATTGTGCAGCCGGTCGCAGAGCTTGATGATAAGGATCCGCACATCCTGTGCTGCTGCGAGAAGGAGCTTGCGCAAATTGTTTGCATAATAGGGCGTCCCTTCGTGCCGTCCTTGTTTTGATTTCTCCCGCTTCAATTTTGTCAGGCCAGCAACGAGGAAGGCGACATCAGTCCCAAAGGCTTCGGCGAGATCCGCCTCGCACGTTTGCGTGTCTTCAAGCGTGTCGTGCAGGATACCTGCGATGAGTGTCGGTGCGCCCATGTCGAGCGCGCCAAGCATCTTCGTTGTTTGAAAAAGGTGTTCAGTATACGGCTCGCCCGAACGGCGGCGTTGCCCGGCATGCACCCTTTGTGCGAATGCCCATGCTTGTTTGATGCAGGTGACGGCGGTAGGATCGACGCTGACTCGCGGGGGTATGAGTCTCTCGATATCAGCTTCTGTGTACGTGCCGCTGCTCATATAGTAGATACAGTACGAGGAAGGTGCGCACGCGTCAAACGAAAAACACTTCCCCGTGGTGCGCGGGGAAGTGTGGTTACTGGTAGCAGCAGCGATCGCAGCGCGTCGCTGCGAGCCCATCGGCAGATCGCAGCTCGCCTGCGATAGTCGCCATAAAGGACGTGCGTGAGTTGCTTGCTACAAGATGCTCGAACGGCTCGTTGCGTATGTTGCCGAAGGGAGCGGCTCCGCACACGCTCACCATACCGTCAGAAGAGATCTCTACCTCCTCGATAAAATGCGTACAAGCGTGCGGCTGGAGTACGAACCCGTTCGTGCTGTAATAACGATCCAACAACTCTTCAGGTACATGGGGAACGGTACGGATGTTCGGAAACCGCTCTTTGAGTCGGGCAAGTGCCGCTTGTACCGCGTGCGGTGACAGCGACTCTCGAACGTGCGTGTCGAAGTTGTGATGAACGCGCACGCGCACTTTTTCTTGAGATGCATAGCGTGCTCCGATCTCCTCCAGATCCTCGATGGTATCCGGCGTGAGGATGATCCCGACGGTCACTGATGCACCGCGAGCCGCCACTGCTTCGATACCGGCCTCCGCGAGGCAGAGCGCTCCGCGCTTACCGATCACCGCATCATGAGTTGCTTCATTGCCGTGGATCGATACGACGACGTCGGTACCGCACTCGGCGAGTACCGAAGCGTGCGTACGGAGCAGAAGGCCGTTGGTGATGAGTCTTGTCTGGAACCCTTCTGCACTAGCGAGTCGTACCATCTCAGGAAAATCCGGATGGACCGTCGCCTCGCCTCGCCCCGAGAATTTAAACTGGGGGGTGATCCCCAATCGCCTGCAACCGAGAACGATTCCTTGCACGTCGGTTATAGACAATCGCGAGAGCGGTGCTTGATGCACTCGTGCGGCGTGATACGGGCAGAAGGGACAAGCTGCGTTACAACGGTTGATGAGATCAATCTTCAGAACTTTCAAAGAACACATGGGACACCTCCTTTTGTCGTTTTAGTTTTCTATCGCGATAATACGCCCGCAGGCGGCAAATGCAATTCGGCGGTCAGGAGCCTATACGCGCTTCAGAGTCGTGTAGGAAATCTGCAACCACCCGCTCCCAAGTGAATCGGGGCGCAATGGCGATGCCATTCTCGCTTAGCGCGCGATAGCGCTTCGGATCAGTACGCAACGTCTCAATAGCTTCGAATGCCGCCGTCGCTGACCGCGTGATTTTTATGCAGGTATAAGCATGTTCGAGGAATTCGTCATAAGCCGGAACGTCGTTGAGCACGATAGTGGGGAGCCCCGTCACGACGCTTTCGAGAACGGACTTGCCAAACGTTTCTGTGCGAGAGGGATAGAACGCGAGGTGACACTCCTGCATGAGCCTATTCACTGCAGACTGGGACAAAAGTTCATGGAAGATGAAGTGCGGCGTAAGGCCGCGCTCGGCCACTTCTCGTTTCAATGCTCGTGCGTAGTTTCCGTACCCTGCGTTGCCATTCATCTCGCCGATGCCGGCAAGGTGTATGACTATTTCCGGTATGTATTCGCGTGCCGTTGCGACAAGGTCAACAAAGAATCGCTGATCTTTTTGCGGTTTGAGTGCATTGGCACACACGATATCGAGTCGGTCTTTGGGAATATGTGTCCGCAGAAGCGGTTTAAAAATCGAGGGGTCATAGCCGCGGCGCGTGATGAAGATCTTCTCCTTAGGGACATGGTAAAAATCCCTTAATACATCCTGTTCGGCGGCAGATGGAGTGGCGATATAATGAGCCGCTTTCAGCGCCTCCTTTTCAGCCCGTATATATTCTGGGGGAACGCTCTGAAAGAGGCGGTAAAACGCTCCCAAGAGCATGGGGAAGAGCACCGTGCGCGAGAGAGGGCAACGATTTCCTTCGAAGAGGCCGAATGTGTTCGCGACGTGGAATATATACACGCGGTCGTACTTGTGGAGCTTCCCGTCGTCAAAATATGCGCCCCAGCGTTGACTGATTGCTATGCGGTCTAAAAAGTATTGCTCGGATCCCCCATAGGAGGCATGTGAGGGTGTGTATATCGTGATACCGTGTCCTTGTCGACGCAGTTCATGTGCTAGGTTCCGAATAAGTATTGAACCTCCATCAGTATCGCGCGCCCGTTCGATATCTCTTCCACAGACAATGGCAATCTTCATAGTGAGAAAAAGCTTAGGTAGCTTGAACAGACGGCTTCCCATGAATAGTGTTCCGTAGCATGCTGGCGTGCCCGTTCACCGAACTGCTTGCGGAGAAGTGGATCGTCTATAAGCTGCGCGAGCGCTCGTTCTTCTTCGCCCGTGCGCACGTCTTGAGTCAAGAAACCGTGCTCGCCCGTGCGCACGATCTCTTCTATGCCGCCCACATGCGAAGAAACTATCGGCAGCGCTGCCGCCATCGCTTCACAGAAACTGCGACCCATCGTCTCGGTGTGCACGTACGTGCCTCCTGACTCGTGCATAGTTTCCAGCCTTGGGAAATAACCGTAGACATCTGCGGCTCGAAAATAGTCCGGTATGGTTTGATGAGGTACTACACCAAGGAATCGAACCTGTTTTTCTATCCCGATTTGCTGTGCGTGGCGTTCAAGCGATGCGCGTTCTGGGCCGTCTCCGATTATCAGATAAAGGAAAGTAGCTTGCGTTTGCAGGCGACTCAGGATCGAGAGCGTTTGCTCCATGCCCTTAAAGGGCACTAAGCGGCATACAGCGAGAACAATAACGTGATTCTTCGGTAATCCGAGGGTTTCTCTTACGGCATTTCTTTCTTCTTGGCCGGCTGGGGTGAATCGTGAAGTGTCTACGCCTCCAGAAACAACGCACATGTGTTCTTCCGGAATACCGAGGATGGCGAGGCGTTGCCGGCTAAACGCACTGTTGACAATGAGGCCATCGGCATACGACGTGATCTGCTGAACAATGTACGCTTGGCGTTCTTTCAGAGTGTCGCCCGTGCCTTCGACGCGAGCTTGGAAGATATCGTTGCCACCCGAACGGACGAAAATCTTTAAAGAAGGGAATCGTTGTTTCAAATCCCCAAGAATGCGCACCCAATACACACTGTTAAAAAAAAGAACGGTGTCGTCCATAGTTCCGTTATCCGTGATAACGTGTTCGAGTTCTTCAGGCGTGAAGATCGAGGACAGTGAGAGCTTCGTGATCGGCGCACAGAGCGATGTACTTTTTTGAAAGTGGGGGAGCGCGTCGACACTGTCGGCAAGAGGCATGAGACATACTCCAGCGAGATCGCCGCGCTGCTCAAAATGTCGGGCGCACTCTTCGGCATGAATTTCCATGCCGCCGATATACGGGGCGCCGTAGTCTGCCACCAGTAGAATGCGGCGACTCATAGCCTGAAGCCTAGCACATCTCGCAGACTCGACATCTATTCAATATCATAGTATAATTACCTTATGCGGCTGTTTCTCATACGGCATGCGTCCGTTGAATACACTCGGGACTCTGCCACCAACAGATATATCGATCTTTCGTCGCGCGGCACGACTCAAGCCGTACAGATGGCCGATCTCTGGGAACAACCGATTGATTGTCTGTATAGTTCTCGCTTACCGAGAGCGTTACAGACGATCGCCCCATTATCCGCGAAGGTATCGCTCCCTGCCATAGAAGACAGTGGGCTTGTTGAGCTCGACTACCGTGGCGACGCAGCGCTCTTCCATACAGAAATTGTTGGGAACAGAGATTTTAAATTCAAAGGCGGTGAGAGTATCGATGAAGCGAATCATCGCTTTTTTTCGACGCTAAAGAAAATAGCCGAGAGACATCCTGCGAGTGCGGTCGCGGTTAGTACACACGGGACGGTGCTGAGTGAGTTTTGTGTCCAGCAATTCGGTTTCCCAAAGGATTTTTTCTTTACGGTTTCGTATCCGGACATTTTTGAAATTGAATACACGAATGATGCCGGATTCAATTTCATACGGCGCGTAGTTGATTTCTTACCCGAAACAAGCGAAAATGCCCATATCATATGCTCAAAATAGGAATCGTTTGTCCCATATGAACCAATATTTTGGAGACAGGGGTAAAGGTATTCCTTTTACATTCACTATTGAACTTCCGCCGCCGGACCGTCGAACAGTCCCGCGAGGTGGCCGAAAGAGGAAAACTAAGCGGCCGGCTCTTAAATCGCTACCGTTATAGTTATCAAGTATAATCATTCGCAAAATGGAAATTCACTCAACACTAACCAACCGCGACAAACAAACCATACCATTTGTGTACCGCGATATTGATTCGCCTGAAGAGCTGAATGGAGAAAAAATAAAGGGAGTACACGCCTATTGTTTTTGTGGCGACAAGCTCGTTGTTGTGTACGCTGAAGAGAAAAAATCCTGGGGACCGCCCGGAGGTGGAGTAGAACCCCGCGAAACCTTTGAAGAAGCAGTTGTGCGCGAGGTGTTTGAAGAGACAAATATGCGCGTCCTAAAGCAAAAGGTTTTTGGTTATTTGGAGGCCTTCGAGCCGGATCGAACCCTACAAACCCGTTCCGTCTGTATTGTTGAACCGATAGGGGAATTCGTCTCAGATCCCGACGGCGATGTTACCGAAATAAAACTCATAGACCCGAAAGACATCAAGCAATATTTTGATTGGGGAGAGGATGGCGAACGCTATATTGAACGGGCGTTGGCGCTGAAGGAAACGCTATAATATTCTTCGTTTCTGCTCGAAGAACCGAGGTGTATACTGCCTAGATGATCGATATTAAGGATTCCGACGAGGATGCAGTTGAAGAAATAAGGACAGAGCCGGTGTCTATGCGCGAGGGTATACGAGGTATCTGGCGGCACACTCGCCGTTATCGTAACGAATTTTTTGTACTTGGTTTTCTTGGTTTTATTTCTGCAGTTGCTAATGGCGCAGTACCTTACATCACTGGGCGATTTTTTGATGCGCTCATCAGTCTTTCGCAAGGAAAAACAAACGGCGGCACATTTCCATTTTGGGCACTCATGCTCGCTATTTGGGCGGTCATTCAGGTTGTGGCAAATAGCATCGACTGGGTGATGGATCGCAAACGTCGCACGATTGATGTGCAGTCCCATCTTGCTATTCAGACCGAAGGATTCGCTCATCTTTTCAAACTTCCGCTTACATATCACTCCAATGAACACATAAACGGGGTACTTTCTAAGATTAGTATGGCAGGATGGCGCATTTCGTCGATCATGCAGAACGCAATTCAGATTGGGCCGCAACTCCTCTCGGTTGCAATCGGCATTATTCTTGCGGCAACAATAAGTCTTCCGATGGCTGGTGTGCTAGCAGCCGGTGTTCTTTTCTATGGCGTGGTACTCGTATTTATGTTACGACCGGTTGCCACAATTGATCACATCGCTCATGAATCGTGGAATGAATATTGGGACGATGCAGCGGCAGCAGTACAACAAGTTGCTTCAGTAAAGCAGGCAGCCGCAGAAAAGTACGAGATTGCCAAGGTGCAGAAAAATCTCGCAGGGAAAACTGGCCAGCTTTGGCATTCCCTTGACCGAATATGGAGCAATGCGGGATTCTTTCAACGTACTATTGTATTTCTCACACAGCTTACCGTTTTTGTTGCTTCGGCGAGCTCAGTAGCGAATGGCTCAATGACCGTTGGAGAGCTTATCGCTCTGAATGGGTATGCTCTCATGTTCTTTGGGCCTTTTGTCGCTCTCGGTCAAAGTTGGCAGATGGTCCAGAATGGTTTGACCGCAGCTGGCCAACTCGAAAGAGTTTTTAACGAGAAAGAAGAAAATTATCACCCCATTACCGCCACAGTACCGACTGAACATTCAGGGCGAATCGCGTTTGATCATGTTTCGTTTCATTATGACGCCGATCAGGCCGAGGTGCTCTCTAACATGTCATTTACTGTTAACCCAGGTGAAGTCATCGCACTCGTCGGCGAGTCCGGCGGAGGGAAGAGTACGACCGTCTCGCTAGTGTCTGGATATTATTTCCCAAGTGCAGGCAGTGTGATGGTTGATGGTCTCGATACACGCCATTGGGACCTTACTGACTTGCGTACACGCATCGCTGTCGTCCCGCAAGAAGTTGCGCTTTTCAATGATACTATTCGTAACAACATTTGCTACGGGATGTTTGATGCAACAGAAGAACAAATTGCACACGCCGCACGCGAGGCACACATAGATGAGTACATCACAGATTTGCCGAATGGATATCAGACACTCGTCGGCGAGCGCGGTATTAAACTCTCGGTGGGGCAAAAGCAAAGAATCGCCATTGCGCGCGCAATTTTACGTGATCCAGAGATTCTCATTCTTGACGAGCCGACCTCGGCACTTGATTCAGAAACCGAACGTTTCGTTACGAGTGCACTCGAGAAGCTCATGCACAATCGCACAACATTCATCATCGCGCATCGACTCTCGACGGTACGCAAGGCGGGGAAGATACTCGTTCTAAAGGAAGGTCATATTGCTGAAAGCGGTAGCCACGATGATCTCGTGCTGATCGAAGGAGGCATCTATCGTCATCTCTATGAGTTGCATATAGGATTGCATGAATAAAATATCAACACATTTTGTATAACAGAGCAATGTATTGACAAATCTAATAATTAAATGATAAAATGCAACCGCCCTTGAGATGTTCTCAAGGAAGACAGGGGCTCTTTGACATACTAAATAAAATAAAAAGGAGGAAATAAACGTGAACACAGATGAAGGAAGTGTATTCAATGTGCTGGATGGAAGACGTAGCGAAAAAGCAGATCAAATGCACCAGCAGTTCTTAAAATTTGGTGTCGATTTTGTATCTGGAGTTCCATGTGGAGTGTTAAGGCATATCATTAAGAATTTTATTGATGAGCCTAAGATGCTTCATGTGTCTGCTAACCGCGAGTCTGAAGCCGTTGGGTTAGTGGCTGGCGCATACTTTGCTGGCAAAACTCCCATCGTCTATATGCAAAACTCCGGTCTTTTCGCTGCTTCAAACGACATTGCGTCTCTACTTGTTCCTTATAAGATCCCGGTCTTTTTTACGGTATCTTATCGTGGATGCGAGGGTGAAGATGCGGTGCAACACTTAACAACAGGTGGGGCAACTGAAGCTTTGCTTCGGTCATTTGGTTTACCATTTGTGGTTTTTGGAGGGCAAGACATACCGATACTTGTCACTTCAATGTTCCAAAAAATGCGTAAGGTCAAACTTCCTACATTCTTGTTACTAAAGAGGGGGTGGCAAAGATGAAAAGAAAAGAAGCAATTGAAACCATTATGAGAGTGATTGATCCGGCGGATACAGTCAATATTTCAACAACGGGGTTGATTTCTCGAGAGGTTTTCGAAAAATTCGACTCAGTCAGAAATATCTATGTTCCCGGTTCATTGGGACTCGCATCATCAATTGGGTTGGGATTAGCTATCTCGTGCCCCACTAAGCGGGTGGTAATAATTGATGGTGATGCAAGTTTGTTGATGAATCTTGGCTCTATTGTAACGATAGGCAATAAGCAACCTGAAAATTTGCTTCATATCGTTATTGATAATAGTGCTTATGGTTCTTGTAACGAAGAAAAATCAATGTCTGATTCCGCTCATCTCGATCAACTAGCACTTACTGTTGGTTATCGGTATGTACAGGTGGTAAATAATCAGAAAGATCTAAGGCGTGCTATATTGCATTTCAGGCAAGGACCGGGATTCATTGTTGCAAAAATTGAACTCGGTGGACGCCGTGACTTCCGTCGGCCATTAGAATTGGTCGATGTTAAAGATCGGTTCATGCAGTTCTTACATCAATCAACCATAAAAGGAGAATGACTATGATGTTCAAAGGGAAAAATATCTTCAATGCGTCATTTGACGTATATGCTGACAATTATCATTCAGTTCGTCCGGGATATCCGGTTGCGCTGTTCTCAGATATCAAAGAGCAATGTGGGATTGATGGTAGTTCTCGTTTAATGGAAATCGGAGCTGGCAGTGGCATTGCGACCATCGAGCTTGCTAAGCTCGGTTGTCATATTGTTGCTATCGAACCGGGCGCACGTCTGGCAGCAATTGCCAGGGAACAGACGAGTTCGTTCAAGAATGTCGAGATTATCGAGGATACATTCGAGAATTTCCGGGTTGCGGAAAAGTTTGACGCGATTCTGGCCTTCACAGCATTTCATTGGTTGAGCGAGGGGGACAAGTTCAAACAAGTTTCCGATGTGCTCAATAAGTCGGGTCATCTCATCCTGGTCTGGAATAGTTTCTTTCAGGACGATTCATCGGTTACTGCTGAAATCAACAACGCCTATCATGAGTTTCTACCGGATGTCTATCCCGATGAATCGACTGTAAACAACGTGAATGAGGGTGTGTTATTGAAGTTAAATCACAGAGAACAAGAGGTTGTCGCAAATCCCTTGTTCTACCCGATTTACTTGAGGAAATATCTGACCGTGTACAACTATGACGATCAGACATATCCGAAACTACTCAATACCTTTCCCAAGATCGTTGAAGTCGAGGAAGAGAAGCGTTCAAGATTCTTTGGACACATCTCAGAAATCGTTAAACGGCACGGCGCTATCTCGGTACCGGTACTGACTACTCTAATCATCTGTCAAAGAAGGAATCATTTCCTCGAGGTAGTGACAAATTCAAAAGGAGGATTATGAGTCATGTTAGAAATCAACACGGTTGTGCGGCTTGCGGAGAGGTATAACATACCTCTGGAAGATGTATTGTTCATCGCTCTTAACATCAACGGTGTTAACTTCGAGTGTGATTACAACAGGATGCGGATGGCCCTTCATTTGGCCGACAGCAATCTGTTTAATTACGCTAAACAGCGAGAGGAACTTGATTATTACTTCGCGTTGCCGATTAATCAGGAGAGTCCCTTCACTGTAGTCGACAATAATATTCTGCTTTTGCAGAATACGGTTATCGGACAGGCGATAGGACCGACTGAAGATATTTGCGATTCCCACTATCCACGGAGGAAAGGGACATCGCTCAATATCAATCCGAATTCCAGAACTTCATGCCACGGCTGCAAGTTCTGTTATGCGGCATATCAGGTTCCTTATGATAGGAAGAAACTGATAACCGACTTCGATCTGAGAGAATTCTTTGAAGGGTGGATGTCCAAGTACGGATTGACCGACTTGTCTCATCTGGTGCAGATCTCGATTGTGACCGGTTGCTATGAAAATAGCGAAGATCTTTGCCGATTTCTTCGTACCTTAAAGAAGGTCTCGATGGAATACAAGTTTGTTGGCAAGATCTTTTATCTCGGTTCGCAGATCATAAGCAAAGATTGGTTGAGAAGTATCGCCGAGATTCAGCCATTTGGCATCTGCTTCTCATTAGAAACGTTCGAACGTCGAGGTCTGTTGCGAAAGGAGAAGAGGGCGGTCAGTCTCCGAGACGCCTGCGAATCCATGGATTTCGCGCGAGGATTAGGGTACGAAGTGAATTTCGCCTACATTGTCGGGACGGAACCATTGGATGTGATGGAGTACCACTTCGGTTGCTTCAAGGATCACATTAACAAGTTCCCTACCATCAATACTCTGCAAATGCATAAGTACCATGAGGCAACTCTTAAAGATCCAGAAGCCAATCGCCTTGAGTATTATCTTGAGGCAAGGCAGATTCTGGAACAGCTGTTTGTCGGAACAAGCATGAGACCATTGGTTTGGGAGGATTATCGAAGTCTGTGGTTCCTAACCTTTGGGGAGGAACCGCTTCGCGGAATCCGAACGCCATGATCTTATTGGATTAAGTGGGGTGCATCAGTAATGGTGCACCCTTTCTATTTTACGCCCATCCATAACTTGTAATTAGTTGGGTTAAATAAAATGGAAGGAGGTGAAATGTCATGGGGAAAGACGTTGGATTCGAATATCTTGATAAACAAGAAGAGTCGGTCTTCGAAACATTCTTGAAGTACACCAGCGAAAAGGAAAAATCATCAGCGGTGCTAGCGAATCTGCTAAGGAAATTACTCAATCGAGATAATTTGAATCTTTTGGACATTGGTTCAGGAAATGGCGAATATCTTCGGTTGTCGTTAAATAAAATCAGAGCTCGGCGACTTAAAAGAGTAAGCATAACTTTGCTTGAGCCGAGCAAGGATTTAATAAAACGATTGCGATTGATTGCAAAGCAATTTCCTCCGTATGCTGAAGTAGAAATTAATCCCTCTACTTTTGATGATTTTGTGCCGAGTAATTCATTCGATGTAATCTTGGTATCGCATCTTCCGTTTGCACGAGATGTGTTGCCGCGAATTTACAAGAGGATGTTGGACATGCTGAATTCTGATGGTTGTCTAGTTGTTGTTTTAAGAAAAAATGATGACATTCACGAATTCAGATCTACATTCAAATCCCGGTTAATGAAAGAAAGTTATCATTCTTTAACCATCGATAGCGCACTCGATATATTCTATGAATTGGCCAAAACCAGATCGATAGAAGTATCAACATGCAGTGCCAATTCAGAATTACACTTGCCAATAGCGGGCAATATGCGAGACGTAATTTCAATCGTCGAATTTTTCTTGAATAAGCGATGGGGAGAATACCCCAAGGACATTCAAGAAGATATCTTAAGTTACATCGAACGAAAGAAAGGCATCCTGCTTCAGACCGATGGTTTCGCCTTGGTAAGGAAGACACAGGTGTGATTGTACAAATCAAAGTTGATTAAGTTGTTGTAGCAAACACAGGACCTGACAAGCTTAAAACTTGTTAGGTCCTTTCTTTTTTGTCATAAGTTGAATATTCTTGGGCTTGAAATTTGAATAGAAAAAGGCAATAGTGGGTAACATGCTGAAGATAGGCATTGTCGGATTGCCGAACGTGGGGAAGTCCACGCTCTTTAACGCGCTCACGAAGGCGTCGGTGCCGGCGGAGAATTATCCATTCTGCACCATCGACCCATCAGTGGGTGTGGTCGGTGTGCCGGATGCGCGGCTCGAGAAGCTCGCGGACCTGTCAAAATCGGCAAAAACGATCCCGGCGGCGATCGAGTTCGTAGACATCGCGGGGCTGGTGAAGGGTGCCGCAGACGGAGAGGGGCTCGGGAACCAATTCCTCGCGAATATCCGCGAGACAGATGCGATACTCGAAGTGGTGCGCTTCTTTGACGATCCAAACATCACCCACGTCGAAGAGGCTATCGAGCCCTATAAGGATATCGAGATCATCAATGTGGAACTCGCGCTCGCCGATGCCGAACAGGTGCGTAAGCGCCGCGACAAGATCGCAGGCGACATCAAGGCCGGACGCAAGGATGCGATCGAGGAGGATGCTGTGCTTGCCAAACTCGAACAAACTTTTGCTGCAGGGAAGCTCGCTCTCCACGCGGGGATCACCGACGATGAGAAGAAGCGCATCGCGACCTTAAACCTGCTCACCATGAAGCCGATCCTCTATGCGCTTAATACAAAAAATGGCGGGCACAATCTCGATGAACTCGCAGATGGCCGCGCGGAGCGGGCGTATGAGCTCATTAAAGCGCTCGGGTCGCGCTACGTACGCGTCGACGCCGCGATCGAGCGTGAGTTGAATGACGTCGCTGATGAAGACCGCCACACCTTCCGCCAAGAATTCGGCGCCCAAGAAGACGGGCTTGCGAGTCTGATTCGCAGCGCCTATGACACGCTCGGGCTGATCTCATTTTTTACCACCGGCACCGACGAGACGCGCGCGTGGACGATTCAAGCGGGGAGTACGGCGCCGGTTGCCGGCGCCGCTATCCACAACGACTTTTTGGATAAGTTTATCCGCGCTGAAGTCGTCTCGACCGACGATCTCCTCTCTGCCGGCTCGTGGGCCGCCGCGCGCGAGACTGCAAAAGTGCGAACAGAAGGGAAGGATTACATCGTCAAGGACGGCGATGTGATGGTATTCCTCCACGGCTAGCGGGACGCGAGGTGACACCTTACGGCAACCGTAAGGTGTCACCTCGCGGTCTCAAACGCTCGCAACAGGTATCCACAACATGATGCGACCGCATTCTGTTTTGGATAGTTGACGGATATATTAGATCCGGTATGCTAAGCGCCGGATGTACTAACTACTAACGAGAAAAGGAAGGAGGGAATTGAAATGCTCAGATGGATAGATGGCAAGTTGTTGAGCGCGGCACAGTGGGTGTGTGATAGCACCCAAGAGCTCATCGGAGAAGTAACAAAGTTTAAGTTCGAGAAGTGGTCACTGGTTCTGGCTTTTGTATTTCTCTGGGCGGCTTTGGTGATCAAATTCATTCCTCTAATCGTAGGGTACGTCTCGATTACTACAGTTGTTGTAGGAGTCCTTATCCGAAGAGTGGAGTACGAGGAGACTGAGTTTCTGGTAAACAACAGACTCTGGCTTTCTATCTTTCATCGGACGCCCTTGCGAATATTCACAATATTGGTTTGCGGACTCATTTGGTCCATACTGTTAGGCGTGTTGGCCTCACCTTTGAGGAATAAGGCTAGCTTGATGATTCCATTATTTTTGTTCGCCTCGGTAATATGTTGGATCGCGTGGGTATACTTTTCAATCTGCATCCCGCGACCTCCCGGCAAAAACAAGGTGCTGGAGTGGCTCAAGAAGGGGCTTCAATGGTTGAGAAGTCAGAAGCCCGAAGCAGAACCTGTTCCCGAACCGACCTAATCATGTGCATACCCGGTATGCACAATCGACCCCCGCGCTTGCAGAGCTTGCGCGGGGGTTTCTGTTTTTATGGTATAATGCGCCTCTATGAACACCACCAAAATAACACCGAAGGATTTCTTCTTGTGGGCAGGAGCGATGGTCTCTTTTTATTGGAGCGTGATCGCATTCATCTTCCTTATCTTCGATTACATTAACTATTCGTTTCCTGACGCGCTTTCCTTCTTCCCGGCCGACCCCTACCAGAGCGGCATCAGCTACGAGATGGCGTCGCTTATTGTCCTGCTTCCGGCCTATCTATTCCTCATGAAGCTCATACACCAAGACATTTCTCGCGATCCTTCCCGCAAAGATATCTGGGTGCGTCGGTGGGCGCTTATATTGACGCTCTTTGTCGCCGGGATCACCATCGCGATAGATCTTATTACGCTCCTCACCACCTTCTTAAACGGCGAGACGCTCACGACCGCCTTTTTGCTCAAGGTGCTGGTCATCTTGCTGGTTGCGGCGGGAGTCTTCATGCACTTCAGCGCAGACCTGAAGGGGTACTGGGATGCGTTCCCCAACCGGAGAAATTGGGTACGTATCGGCGTCGCGATTCTCGCGGCTGCCACGATAATTTCAGGATTCTTTATCGTCGGCACTCCGGGCCAAGCGCGCCTTGCGCGCTTTGATGCACAGAAGGTGGGCGACTTACAGAATATCCAATCCCAAATCACCACCTATTACCAAGCGAAACAAAAATTGCCGGGAACGATTGCCGACCTCAACAACTCGCTCTCGTTCGGCCCGCTGCCGGTCGATCCTCAAACAGGAGAGCCTTATGTTTATCAGCCAGGCGAGGGGCTCTCATTCAAGCTTTGCGCGGTGTTCAATGCAGAAAGCCGCGGGAATCAAACCATCTCGTTCGAGGGCCGCGAATTTTCCTCGGTACCTACGCCGGCGGGCATAAAGGGTTCGTTGCAAGACAACTGGCAGCACGGCGCGGGGCAGGTATGCTTCGACCGGACGATTGATCCCGCGTTCTTTCCGCCGTTCAATACCAAGGTTCAACCTTAAATCCGAATTCCGAAAGTTGAATCTTGTTGAACCCTCATGGCGTATGACCACCGAGAAATAGAAAAAAAAGTCCAAGCGAAGTGGGCGGAGCTTGATCTATATCGTGCCGATCTCTCTGATGATCCGCCAGCTGGCGGTAAGGAGCCGTATTACCTCCTTGTTGAATTCCCGTACCCATCGGGAGATCTGCACATCGGCCATTGGTATGCCTTCGCGGTAACCGATATCTATGCGCGCCTCCTGCGCGCACAAGGGAAGAATGTCCTCTTCCCGATCGGCTTTGACGCCTTCGGACTCCCGGCTGAGAACGCGGCGATGAAGCATGGCGAGGACCCTAAGGCGTGGACCTACGCCAATATGACACGCATGCGCGAGCAGCTTGCCTCTATGGGCGCATCGTTTGATTGGAGTAAAGAAGTGGTGACCTGTGAGCCGAGCTATTACCAGTGGACGCAGTGGCTCTTCGCGAAGCTCTTTGAGCACGGACTCGCTGAGCGACGAGAGGCAGCGGTGAAATGGTGTCCGAAGTGTTTGACCGTACTCGCTAATGAACAGGTACTTGACGGCTGCTGCGAGCGCTGCGGCACAGAGGTTGAAGAAAAACGTTTGACGCAGTGGTTCTTAAAAATAACCCAGCATGCTGAGCGGCTCCTCACAGGGCTCGACACGCTCCCGTGGCGCGAAGAGATTAAAGAGGCGCAGAGAGCCTGGATAGGGAAGTCAGAAGGTGCGAAGATAAAATTCAATGTTAGAACATCCGATTCTGAATCTACGGACATCGTAAGTCCGTATATCGAAGTGTTTACAACTAGACCCGATACGATCTTCGGCGCGACGTACCTCGTGCTTGCTCCGGAGCATTCACTGCTTCAAGATGAAGGGTTTCGTAAACCCCTCATGAATGCGAAAGAAGTTGAGGCATATGTGGAAGCGACCAAGAAGAAGACTGAGCGGGAGCGGAGTGAGAATAAAGAGAAGACGGGCGTGAAGTTGGAGGGTGTCATGGCAGTCAATCCAGCGACAAAAGAAGAGATTCCAATTTACGTCGCCGACTACGTCCTAGGTTCGTATGGCACCGGTGGTATCATGGCTGTCCCTGCATATGATGAACGGGACCGTGAATTCGCGGAGAAGTTCAATCTGCCGATACGTGAGGCTGAATTTGTTGATTGGGATACCGTCGCGAGCATCGGGGGCGAGAAGGCGACACAATATCGCCTGCGCGATTGGCTCGTGAGCCGGCAGAGATATTGGGGATGCCCGATACCGATTGTCTACGATCCGGAGGGTACTCCACACGCGATACCGGCCGAACACCTGCCCTGGCTCCTGCCGACTGATGCGGACTTCACTCCCACCGGCAAGTCGCCCCTCGCCTCATCTAAAGAATTGCAGGAGCGCGTCACGCGCATCTTCGGCGAGGGTTGGACGCCAGAGTATGACACGCTCGATACGTTCGTGGATTCTTCGTGGTATTTCTTGCGCTATCTTGACCCCAAAGATTCAAATGCTTTTTCTGATACTGAGTTGATGAAAAAGTGGCTGCCGATCAATCGCTATTCGGGCGGGAGCGAACACACCACGATGCACCTACTCTATGCGCGCTTCTTCACGCAGGCGCTCTATGATCTCGCACTCGTGCCGGTCGAAGAGCCATTCACCGAGCGCTTTAATCGCGGGCTCATTATGGGTCCCGACGGAGCTAAGATGAGCAAGTCAAAAGGGAATGTCATTAATCCGGATGAGTTTGTGCAGAAGCATGGCGCCGATGCGGTGCGAATCTATCTCGCCTTCATCGGTCCTTACAACGAGCCAGGGAGCTACCCCTGGAATCTCGACGGTGTTGCTGCGATGCGGAAGTTTTTGGAACGAATTGATCGCCTCGTGGACCGGAATATAGAGGGACTTACGAAGTCCCTAGATACGGGAACCGAATGTAAGGACTTCGTAAGTCCAGAAATACAGCAAGCACTCGCACGCACGAGCGTGAAGGTCGCGCAGGACGGTGATCGCTTTAAATTCAATACCAGCATTTCAACGCTCATGATTCTTGTAAACGAATTGGAGAAACAGGAGAGTATTTCCAAAGATACTCTCGCTCAGCTAGTGATTATGCTCGCGCCCTTCGCCCCGCACCTCGCAGAAGATTTGTGGGAAAAACTCGGTGGGGAAGGGAGCGTGCACAAACAGGTATGGCCAGCAGCCGTTGTAATAGTAGCGAGCGAAAAAGAAGTCATCGTACAGGTGAACGGCAAGCGTCGTGGCTCGGTCACGCTCGCACAGGACGCCTCTGAGGAGGCAGTAACGGCTGAGGCACTGAAGATCCCGACAGTCGCTGCAGCACTCGGCGGGCAGGAGCCAAAGCGGGTCGTCTACGTCCCGGGTAAGATCCTGAATCTTGTGGTATAGTCCAGCTATTGACAGAGGGGTTGACTCTTTATTAAGCGTTTGCTATAAATTACACCACATGAAAAAAATGACCAAAACTAAAAAGATCGGGAAATCTTCGGCTATTGCCGCAGCCTCCTTTTCCTTTGATAGCGCTGCGCTGGTGAAGCGGCTCCTCGCCGCCGCTCCAGAACGCGCGCGCGACGTTTTGGTGCGCCGTTTTGGCCTCGGCACGAACGCCGAACGCGAGACACTTGAAGCGATCGGCGATCGCTCGAGCATCACCCGCGAGCGCGTGCGCCAGATCGAGGCTGCCGGACTCGACGCGATTCGCGCGAGCAAGATTTTTAAAGAATCGCAGGGAGCGTTTGAGGATCTCGCACGCTACATTGACTCGCTCGGCGCCATCGTGCCCGAAGAAACGCTTCTTTCCGCACTCGGGAAGGATGAGAAGAGCCGCAACCGATTCCGCTTCCTCCTCATGGTTGACTCGGCGTTCTTCCGCGAGCGCGAGACAAACGACTTCCTCGCGCGCTGGCATGTCGATGCCACGGCCGCAAAACATATCCATGACGCGCTCTCGAAGCTGTATGCGTCGCTCCCGGATGACGAGGTCGTCTCTGAAGCCGAGATCCTCGATCGCTTTCTTGATGAGCTCAAGTCGGTCAACGACGCCTACAAGAACGAGGAGGTCTTGAAGCGCTGGCTCTCGCTCTCTAAGCATATCGGCAGGAACCCGCTTGCCCAGTGGGGCAAGATGAGCGCACCTGCCATCCGTATCAAGGGCATCCGCGATTACGCCTATCTCGCTATCAAGCGCCACGGCGCTCCGATGCACTTCTCTGAAGTCTCGAAGGCGATCAGCAACCTCTTCTCCAAGAAGGCGCACGTCGCGACAACGCACAACGAGCTCATCAAGGATCCTCGTTTCGTACTCGTCGGCCGCGGACTCTACGCGCTCACCGAGTGGGGCTATACGCCGGGCGTTGTGCGCGACGTTATTCGCGAGACGCTTGAGGAGAAAGGCCCGATGAAGAAAGACGAGATCATCAAGCACGTCAAGAAAGCTCGTTTTGTGAAGGACAACACCATCTTGGTGAATTTGAACGATTCGCGCTACTTCAAACGGATGAAAGACGGCCGCTACGCGGCAGTATAAACAAAGCGGCGCTTCTGGCGCCGCTTTTTGTTGCTATACTTGTCATATGCTTCCGTTCTTAGACAAACTTGAAAAGTTAACGAGCAAGTCCACCGCGCAATCCGGCTTCCGCCTTCCGGAGTGGCCGATCCTCATCCTCGGGGCGATGATCCTGCTGGTCTCGTTCATCTTCATGCCCAAAGTGGTCTCACTCGCGCTCTCGCTCGCGCTCTTTATCGCGCCCTTGTGGCTACCAGCTCTGCTCCTCGGCGGCGCGTGGGGGCTCTGGATCGCGTGGCGGCGATCAGAGTTTATCGCAGCACAAGAGATGATACTCCTTGAGATCAAACCGCCGCGCAACCTTATCAAGACGCCGCTTGCGATGGAGACTTTCTTCTCGGGTATCCATCTCTCTCCGGGCGAGGGTACCTGGTATGTTCGTTGGATCAAAGGGGGAGTGCGCCCCTGGTGGTCGCTTGAGATCGCCTCTATAGAGGGTCAGGTGCACTTCTTCATCTGGACGCGGACATTCTTTCGCTCCGTCATTGAGACTCAGCTCTATGCGCAGTATCCGAGCATACAGATAACTGAAGCACCCGACTACACGCGATTTGCTGATTTAAGTCTTGAGAAATGGGGCTCAGGAATCTGGGGGTGTGACTTCATCCATACCGACCCTGACCCGCTCCCGATCAAAACCTATGTTGAATACGGCTTGGACAAGATACAAAAGGAGGAGGAGCAGACCGACCCGCTCGCCAACCTTATTGAGTTTATGGGCTCAATGGGCAAGGGTGAACAGTTGTGGCTCCAGATTATGATCCGTGTGCATAAGGGCGAGAAGTATCACAAATTAAAAGATAATGGAAAGCCCTTTGATTGGAAGGATGAGGCAAAGGATCTTGTGAAGAAAATGCGGGAGGAGACACGTATGCCGTATACCGATCCTGTATCGGGGAAGGAGGTCCCTGGGTTCCCCAACCCGACCAAGGGTCAGATGGAGAAAATCGCCGCCATTGAGCGCAATGTCACCAAACCCGCCTTTGATGTCGGCATACGCGGCATATATCTCGTCAACGCAGACCAGAAATTCAGAGTGGTAAATCTCTTTGCCCTCATGAATATCTTCAAACAATTCTCTTCAGAAGGGTGGAATGGGATCAAGGCGGGTGCCGGCAGCTGGATGATGCAGTTTGATGATTATCCTTGGGAGATCGGCACCGATAAATTAAAAAATAAAATCCGCACCGCGCTCGTAGAAGCGTATCGCCGCCGCCAATACTTCCATCCGCCGTTTACCTTCGGCTTCCACCCCGACAAGGCGATGGTGATGAGCACCGAGGAGCTCGCGACGATCTTCCATATCCCGTCGCGTGCGATCGAGACACCGAGCCTCGGGCGCATCCAGTCGGCAACGAGCGAAGCACCTGTTAACCTGCCGGTGTAATGTATCTTGCTTTCTTTAAAACGAATTGGCCGTGGATCGCGATGCTGGCGTTCGCTGCGGTCTCCATAGGCGGATATCGTTCGTTCATTTCGCCACCAGCCGATTTTCCTTCGGGGAGCATTGTAGTCGTCGCACAAGGACTGTCCGCACCCCAAGTCGCGCGAGGGCTTGCTGATGCGCGTGTGATCGCTCACCCGATGTCCTTGGAGTTGTTGGTGCGCCTTGGTGCAAAGAGCACCCGCATACAAGCGGGCGCGTACCGGTTCGAGTCACCTCAAAACGTATTTACCATCGCACGTCGGCTCGTGACGGGCGCATTCGGACTCCCTTTAACGCGGATTACCTTCATCGAAGGGGTGACGGTGCGAGAGATTGCGGCGCAAGTCGAAGAGGCGTTCCCCGGAATATCCGCGGCGGACTTTGCATCGATCGGGGAGCCTCACGAGGGGTACCTCTTCCCCGATACTTATTTCTTCTCGCCTTCGGCAGATGCAGAATCAATCGTGAGGGACATGCGTGATAATTTCAACGCTCAGACGGCGCCTCTTGCTGAGGAGACACGAGCGTCAGGGCATTCGCTCTCTGAAATTGTCATGATGGCGTCCCTTATCGAGAAAGAGGCCCGTGGCATTACCGACAAGCGCCTCGTGTCCGGCATCCTTTGGAACCGCCTCGAGCGCGACATGCCGCTTCAAGTCGACGCCGCGCGCGAGACGTACGAGCATAAAGGGTTCCCGGCAGTGCCGATCGCGAATCCCGGTCTTGAATCGCTTGAAGCGGCGCTCCACCCCGCCCAGACCGACTATTTCTACTACCTCACCGGCAACGATGGCCTCATGCATTATGCAAAAACGTTTACCACTCACCAATCAAACATCCGGAAGTTTTTGAATTAGGTTGCGAGTCAGACTCGCAAAATAAAAAATCGCAGGAGGGCATACGGCCTCTTCCTGCGATTCGGTTACTTCGTGAGGTATTCTTTGAGTGCGATAGCGGCTTCTTTAATCTTGGGAGCAAGATCGTAGAGGAACACGTTATCGTACGAGATCCACACCCCAGCTTCGTGTTCTGTACTTAACCGCAGTGTTCCGGCTATAACGCGCGCGACGCCAATCACCTGAACATAAAGGTTTCCTTTGTATTTTCCTTCACGAATCACATGATTGTCGACATAGGTGAGAGGTGCGACTGGCTCCACTAGGAACCCTGTTTCTTGCTCGACCTCCCGTATACCCGCACACCACAGATCTTCTGCGGTATCGACTTTTCCTCCCGGACATTCCCATAACCCTTTTTTGTAGGGATCAGACAATGACCGCTTCATGAGGAGAAGCCTCCCCGCCTCATTTACGACAAAACACCGCATCACGAGAGTTACTCGCAGTGGTCCGGACATGCGAACCTCCTTTCTCCATCTTTATTTTTATTTCAATCCGGATATAGCTTATCAACACTATCGAATAAAGTCAAATCATGGTTACATACACGCATGGAGATGAAAGAGGTGCGCGGGAAAAAAGTGTTTGTTGGCCTGTCTGGAGGCGTGGACTCCGCGGTGTCTGCCGCGCTCTTGCAGAGGGCTGGCGCACGCGTGACAGGCGTGTTTATCAAAGGCTGGTATCCGCCTGGGATGCCGTGTACCTGGGCCACAGAGCGCCGCGATGCGATGCGGGTGGCGGCGCGGCTCCGGATCCCATTCCTTACTTTTGACGCAAGTGCGGAGTATAAAAAAAGCGTTGTTGAATATCTGCTCGAAGAATATCGCTCCGGTCGGACACCAAATCCCGATGTGATGTGCAATAAGGAGGTAAAGTTCGGCGCATGTTATCGCTTCGCGATGGATGCCGGCGCTGATGCGATCGCGATGGGGCATTATCGCGCGGGCGAAAAGGACCAGAGCTACTTCCTCTGGGCCGTGCCCAAGGATATAGTGGACGCAACACTGTTTCCGGTAGGGAACATGAAGAAAGAAGACGTACGCAAGCTCGCAAAAAAATTCAACCTGCCGGTCGCAGAGAAGAAAGACAGCCAGGGCGTCTGCTTCCTCGGTGCGGTCTCCATCAAAGAATTTTTATTGCGTGAATTGGGGAGTGCTAACCCGGCGCTTTTGTACACTATCGGCCAACGCATCGGAAAAGAAGGATCGAATGACGTGTGGTATGTAATCGGGAAGGACGTTGAAAAAAAAGAGATCAGAACCGCAAGGACGCGATCCGCGCCGATGCATGAGATCTCCTTCACCGATGCAAATTGGTTTGCCGCGTCGGCGCGCGTCACCGAGGCTCAGTACCGTTATCGCGGTCCGCACATACAAGGAAGGGTTGAAGGGGATTGCTTCATCCCCGCACAGTCGCTGCCCGATATCCCTGCGCCCGGCCAGTCGATCGTTTTTTACTCGCCTCGCGTCAGCGCTTCCGGCGAAGCAAGTCATAGCGGCGAGTTGGCCGGTGGTGGTATTATTGTCGCATGAGCCATACACGCCTCTGGATCGCCGCGGCCATCATCGTTTTTTTTCTCATCGTGAGTTTCGTATTCTCGGTACCGCGGACGGGCGACGTTGCCCAGGCGCCACTCTCGCGCGCCGAAGTGACACACACGCCATCCGTTGCCCTGCGCGATTCTTTTAAAAAAGGGGTGCACACGATTACCGGATCACTCGAGGCCCCAAATGCCTGCACAAGCGTAGGTGCCGAGGCTTCTCTGGCGGGCGAAGGATCAGAGAGCGGCATTTTAGTCGCACTCACGCTTGTAGATGACGGAGGAGTATGCTTGCAGGTGCCAACGCGCGCGACATTCTCTGCAACAATCTCTGCACCTGTCGATTTGCCGATATTCGCGACAGTGAACGGGAGTATAGCGACGACAAGCAGACTATGACGCCTCTCCCAACTATCGTTAAGGCCGATGGGTCGAGCGAGATCTTTGATCCTGTGCGCCTCGGTATCTCTCTGAAACGAGCAGGAGCAGGCGAACACACCGCGGCACGCATAGCCGAGGCAATCACGAGCACCGTCGTGCCGGGAGCTCCCTCGCGAGAGATTTATGCACGCGCCTTCGCACTCTTGCGCAAAGAGGCTCGTCCGATCGCTGCCCGCTATGCGCTCCGACGTGCGCTTCTTGAGCTCGGGCCTACCGGTCACCCATTTGAAGACTTCGTCTCACACCTCTATCGCGCAGAAGGATGGCAGGTCGAGACACGCAAATTGCTGCAAGGAAGATGCGTGATGCACGAGATCGATCTCTACGCATCGCATCCGGAACAAGGCGTCCATCTCGCCGCCGAGTTGAAGTATCATAACGACCCGAGTTACAAGACTGACCTGAAAGTCGCCCTGTATGTGAAGAGCCGCTTCGAGGACATTTTTTCCTGCAACGAGGGAGCTCGCGTGTGTCCAATCGACCGTGGACTCTTGGTGACGAACACTAAGTTCACCTCTGAAGCCATCGCGTATGGCGAATGCGCGGGCGTCGAACTCCTCGGATGGGGCTATCCGACGGATAACAGCCTCTTCATGCGCATGAGCCGCGCGAAAGTGTATCCGATCACCACCTTGACCGGTATTTCCCACGCCGAGAAGCGGCTCCTTATCGAACAGGGAGTGATCGCGGTCGACACTATTATGAAAGATCGTCGTGCACTTGACGTGCTGCATTTGTCACCTGAGAGGATCGGCGAACTCCTCGCAGAGGCCGATGGGCTCCTTGAGCTCCCTGGTGCTGCGGACAACAGCTCTTCTCTATGACGCGCAACACTTTCTCTACCAGTACCTTCGGCTTCTCGGTCGGTTCCTTCGTTGCCGGAATCATGCTCGGCGCCTTGCTCGCGGGCTCCTATTTCCTCAGCGGCAACTTCTCTCTCCCTGTTTTGCCTATCGACCAGCGGGGAGCAGACTCTCCTCTTTCCGGCACACAAGACGCCAACCTTGGTACAGAAAAGAGCGGCGCAGTATCCGTGGCAGACCAATCCTCCGGTAGCGTGGTTATGGTCGAGTCGATCACGGTGCCGCCACCGGGTGTCTGGGTCGCCGTGCGCGAGGTAACCAGCGGCAACCTCGGGAACGTGCTTGGCGCCGCGCGCGTAGATGGCCCTCGTAGCTCCGTGCCTGTGCAGCTTCTGCGGGCGACCGAGCCGGGCCGATCATATGCCGTTGAACTGTATCGCGATGACGGAAACGGTACCTTTGATTTCGCCGTCAATAGCGTCTACGTCGATTTTGACACCGGCGCATCCGTGGTCGCGTATTTCAAAACCACGCCATGAGCAAATACTACAAGCCGGATCGGAATCCCGGATGGAATTATGGCGGCAGTAATTGGCGACTCTCACGGTCGAAGATAAGCTTATTCATTGACTGCCCGCGTTGCTTTTATCTGGATAACAAGCTCGGCACCGCCCGACCGCCCGGCTATCCCTTCAGCCTGAACTCTGCCGTTGATGCACTGCTAAAAAAGGAGTTTGATATCCACCGAGCTGAGGCGACGACTCATCCGCTCATGCAGGCCTATGGGCTCGACGCTATTCCTTTCGAACACGCGAACCTGAATGTCTGGCGCGAGAACTTTAAAGGCATAGAAATTACGCATGAGCCGACAGGGTTCCGGATATCGGGAGCGATAGATGACGTGTGGGTCAAGCCTGACGGCGAGCTCATCATTGTTGATTACAAATCGACCAGTAAGGACGCGCGGATAGAATCCCTCGACGAAGACTGGCATGAGGGATACAAGCGCCAGATGGAGACCTACCAATGGCTCTTCCGGAGAAGCGGCTTCAAGGTTTCTAACACCGGCTATTTCGTTTATGCGAATGCCGACAAAGACAGGGGGGCGTTTGACGGTGTCCTTAATTTTGAATTGACGCTTATACCCTACGAGGGCGATGATTCTTGGATAGAGCGTACGCTCTTGAATATAAAAAAATGCCTCGACAGCGACGCGATACCCGACGCACATCCGGACTGCGACTATTGCCAGTACCGCGACATGGCGGGGAAGAAACTGCTCGCTCTACATACTGAAAATAAGAAGAAAAATGCAGGAACATGAACGAAAAAATGATGGACACGGAGTGTCCATCAAAAGGAGTATGACCGTAAAGATAGAATCATTATGGGCGAAGCATTTGGGAGGCGAGTTTGAAAAGGAATATTTCGTAAAGCTCACGGCCTTTGTGAAGAGTGAATACAAAGAAGGGAAGGTGTACCCCGCGCCTAAGAACATTTTTCGCGCATTCGACTTGTGTCCTTTTGATAAGGTAAAAGTGGTGATTCTTGGTCAGGACCCGTATCACGGAATAGGGCAGGCGAATGGATTGGCTTTTGCAGTGGATGAAAAAATTGCCGTACCTCCATCTCTACAAAACATCTTCAAAGAGATCGAAAGTGATTGTGGACACCCGGTGTCTACAAAAAATAACGGCGATCTATCGCGATGGGCAAAACAGGGCGTTTTGTTGCTCAACGCGACGCTCACTGTTCGTGCTCATAACGCTGGTTCGCATCAAAATCACGGCTGGGAGCAATTTACCGACGCTGTAATCCGCACGCTCGGAGATGAGAGCGAGCATCTCGTCTTCATGCTCTGGGGCAACTACGCGAAGGCGAAGGGAGCGCATATTGATCGCACCAAACATCTCGTCCTCGAAGCGCCGCACCCCTCGCCCTTCTCCGCCGCCTCTGGCTTCTTCGGCTCTAAGCACTTCTCTAAGGCGAACGCCTACCTCGCTTCTCGCGGCCAAACGCCAATCAATTGGATATAGAATGAATCTCACTTATTTGTAACGGTCGTAGATAATAGAGGATATCTAGATGCGCAAAAGGGAAAGGAATTTTTCTTTCTGCGATTGCGGGCCGATTATGGCGAGGTTCAGTTTTTCGGTGCGGAAAATGTCATTCGCAACGCGTTTAATGTCAGCGGCGGTAACCTTGTCGATATTTCTTAAGCTCTCTTCTAGCGTGCGGATCTTGCCGATGGCTATAAGCGATGAAGCCGCGTTGCCGGCAACTCCGTCGCTCGTTTCAAGCGAAATCGTCAGGGTGCCTTTGATAAATGACTTCGCTTTCTTCAGCTCTGCCGCCGAAACATTTTCGCGTTTTATTTTCCTGAATTCAGCAAGGATCGTCTCGACTACTTTTTGTACCTTCTTGTGGTCTATACCTGCCTGCACGACGAAATAGCCGGTATCGGGATATTTCTCCGCCCATGCGCGCACAGAATACGCGAGCCCGCGTTTTTCACGTACTTCAATAAAGATGCGACTGCTCATGCCTTGTCCGAGGATAGTCGCGAGCACCGCGAGCGCATATTCGTCTTTATGCAGATACGGATAACTGGGCACGCCAAGCATAAGGTGCGTTTGGTCTGTTTTCTTTTCTTTAATCGCGATACGCGGCGCAGATTGTGCGCCGGTAAACGGCACGAGTGCCGGCTGTTTGATTTGTTTAATTTGCCCGAACCCCCGGCGAATTTTTGCAAGCACCTTCGGGGTGGAGAATGACCCTGCGATGCAGACGACCGTGTTCTCGGAGGTGTAGTTCCTTTTCAAATATTCTGCAAAATCTTTTCGGCTGAACGTACGAATATTTTCCTTCGGCCCAAGAATCGTTCGCCCGAGCGGATGCTCCGCACCGAAGATGAGCTCCTCGAACACATTGTCCACGTTGTTCATCGGCATGTCTTCATACATGTCGATCTCTTGGATAATGGTGCCGCGTTCTTTCGTGATTTCCTTCGATGCCAGTGTCGAGTTGAGGAACATATCGCTCAACACATCGATCGCCGTATCGAGGTACTGTTTCGACACCTTAGCCCAATAAGCGGTATGATCCTTTGCGGTAAAAGCATTATAGACGCTCCCGATCGCCTCGAGCTCGCTGCTGATAGTCTGTGCGTTTGGTCGTTTTTTTGTGCCCTTGAAGAACATGTGTTCGAGAAAGTGGGCGAGCCCATTTTCTTTCTTATTTTCATACCGTGAGCCCGTGCCGGTCATAATGATCGCGGTTGCCGTAGCCGCCTCCTTCATGGGCACAAGGATGACTCGAAGACCGTTTTTAAGTGTGTGGATGTCGTATTTCATTATGCGCAATATACGCTTTATTTTGCATTGCGTAAAATGCCAGGGCACGATACTTTGGTCATATGACCGTCAACGAGGTGCGCAGGCGCTATCTGGAGTTTTTCGCCAAGCGAGGGCACACGATTATCCCCTCGGCACCGATCGTGCCCGAGAACGACCCGACGACGCTCTTCACTAGCAGCGGCATGCAGCCCCTGGTGCCATATCTTCTCGGCCAGCCGCACTCGGCGGGGAAGCGATTAGCGAATTCACAAACCTGCTTCCGCGCACAGGATATTGAAGAAGTGGGTGACAATCGCCACACGACTTTTTTTGAAATGCTCGGCAATTGGTCGCTCGGGGATTATTTCAAACAAGAGCAGTTGCCGTGGCTCTACGAATTTTTAACGACAGAACTCGAACTCCCGAAGGACCGGCTCTGGGTGACCTGCTTTGCCGGAGATGAAGTGTTTAATCTACCAAGAGATACCGAATCGGCAGAGATTTGGAAAAAATTAGGAGTGCCTGAAGATCACATTCATTTTTATGATGCGAAGAAGAATTGGTGGAGCCGTTCCGGTACGCCTGACAAGATGCCAGCAGGGGAGCTGGGCGGTCCTGATTCTGAAATATTTTTTGATTTTGGTACGCCACATGACCCAGCCTTTGGAGAAACGTGCCACCCGAACTGCGATTGTGGGCGCTTCATGGAGATCGGCAATTCGGTCTTTATGGAGTATGTGAAAAATGGGAGCGGCTCGTTCGACAAACTCCCGCAACAAAACGTCGATTTCGGCGGCGGCCTTGAGCGACTGACTGCGGCGACACGAGATAATTCTGACGTCTTTCTGATTGACACCTTTGATGCCGCGCGCGCGGTGCTTGAAAAACATTCGGGCATGCAATATAGGGACATCGTAAGTCCCGTATCAGATACGGGACTTACGATGTCCAAACTTCGGGCGTTCAGGATCATTTTGGACCATGTGCGTGCGGCTTCCGTCATGTTTGATGCAGGACTTCATCCTACAAACACAGAGCAAGGATATGTTCTGCGCCGCCTTATCCGTCGCGCAATACGCGAAATGGATCGTCTCAGTATTAAAGAGGCGATACTCGGCGAGATTGCCGGAGGACATGAAGACGAGTTCCGTGCAGAAGAAATGCAGTTTAGGAAAACGCTCTCACACGGCCTCCGCGAGCTGGAGAAGATGGGAAGTAACGTTGATGCATTCATGCTCTTCACCACCTACGGATTCCCGATCGAACTCACTGAAGAAATCGCCAGAGAACGCGGTATCACGATTGATATAGATGTCGTGCGGGCAAAGATGGCGGAGCATCAGGCGCTCTCGCGATCGGGCGCCGCACAGAAGTTTACCGGCGGGCTCGCCGATGCGAGCGAGGCGACCACCAAGCTCCACACCGCGCACCACCTGCTCCTTAATGCGCTCCAAAGAGTGCTTGGGAGCGAGGTGCACCAGCGGGGGAGCAATATCACCGGCGAGCGCCTGCGCATTGATTTCTCCTACGGACAGAAGATGGTTCCGGAGCAAATTGCAGAAGTGGAGAAGATCGTGAACGAGCAGATTGAGCAGGCACTGCCGGTCGAACACCTTACCCTACCGAAAGAAGAGGCTGAGAAACTCGGGGCTGAGCATGAGTTTGGTGCAAAATATCCCGACATGGTGTCGGTCTATCGCATCGGTTCATCTCTAGAATTTTGCGGCGGGCCGCATGTGCACAACACTGCTGAGCTTGGTCATTTCAAGATTATGAAAGAAGAAGCGTCCTCTGCCGGCGTCCGGCGTATCAAGGCAGTGTTAGAATAAGTGAATGAGTTTTTTGCAAAAGCTATTCCACAATGAGAGAGGCGTGGAGCCGGTCGTACTGATCAATATCGGTGTGGGGTCGGTCGCGGGTGCGTATGCGCACTATACAGAGAAGGGAGCGCCGACACTGCTCTACACCCGCCGTCTCCCTATAGAGGTTCGAAAGGATGAATTGCACGAGAAGGCGATGCTGCGTGCCCTCGCGATACTTGGCAATGAGATGATCCGCGAGGGCACGCCGATCCTCATGCGCGCCATCGGGACCGGCCGCAGCGACACTATTCTCGTCTCGATCGATACTCCTTGGCAAGAGACCAGCGTACGCACAGAGAATTTCGAGCGGAATCACCCCTTCACCTTCACCAAAAGCATGGTTGCCACGGCACTCGAGAAAACGAGGGCATCAACGCCAAGGAAGATACTCGCTAATGAGAGCATCATCGGCACCATCTTAAACGGATATGAGACGCGTGATCCATATGGCAGAAAGGCGCACCGCGCCTCGGTTATCGTCCTCACATCGCTCATTGACGAAAGGATAGCTGGCAGTATCAACGCAACGCTTCGCGGCATTTTCCATACCAAGCACATCCTCTCGATCGTCGGCAGCTCGTTGCGGTATCAGGCGATGCGCATCGCCTTCCCGCACGAGCGCGACGCGCTGATCCTCGACGCGACGGGATCCATCATTTCTATCTCGGTGGTACACAAGGGCCTTTTTATCGCCTTGGCCGAAATAGCGAACGATGCCGACGATCGCTCATGGGTAGACAAGGTTATAAGCGAATTCACCTCTATCGCGGAGAAGCACCCCTTGCCGCGCGTCATCTTCTTACTCGCGCGCGATTCAGAGATCGCCGCTTTTCGACAGGCGCTTGAAGCGGGAGATCTTGGCAAGCTCTGGCTCTCAGACGATCCGCCAAAGATCGTCCCCGTTCTCGCGAGCCATCTCGGCGGCATTGTCCGCCAAACAACTGCCATGCCTCCCGATCTCGAACTCCTCCTCATGTCGCTCTACTTCCAGCATCGCACTCCGTAAGGTGTCACCTTACGGAATTTTTACACAGCGGGGTTGCAGGGCGGGGTGAGGTGGTATAATCCCAGACATGCGCACACTTGATGACATTGTCCCGCCTTCTCGGCGTAAAGAGACCTCACCAGCACCAGCCAATAACCCGCCCAGCGGCCGCGAGCCGCGGCAAAAGTCCCAGTTCCCTTATCTAACATTCATCGTTATTGTCCTCGTTATCGCCGCCTCGGTAGGCGCGCTCTTCTACTTCTCTAACGCCAAGGTCGAGGTCACGCCGAACACTGTCTCTGCTGCGGTACAGAGTTCCTTCACGGCGAGCCAGAGCGCCGGTGCGCTGCCGTTCGAGATAATCACCGCGGAGAAGACCGCGTCACAGAGCGTGACAGGGAGCGGCACCAAAACAGTAACCTCCTCTGCCTCAGGGAACATCACTATCTACAACACACAAACACAGGCACAGAAGCTGGTCACGAACACGCGCTTCGCGACTTCTGCGGGGCTTATCTTCCGCATCCACGCGCCGGTCACTATACCGGGCGGTACGACGGCGAAGCCCGGCAGCATAACAGCGAAGGCGTTTGCCGACCAGCCGGGGGATTCATATAACGTCGGCCCGACCTCTTTCACTGTTCCCGGATTCGCCGGAACGCCGCAAGCGAGCCAGGTATATGCTCGCTCCTCGGCAGCGATGACGGGTGGCGCTTCTGGCTCGGTGCCGGTAGTAGATGCCGCGACTGAAACAAAGACGAGGGAGGCTCTCACCGCTGCTCTCGGTACCGATCTCGTCGCGAGCATAGAGGAGCGGATTCCAGCAGGATACGTACTCGTGCCCGGCGCATCCGTCACTACCTATCAGGAACTTTCTACGACTCCCTCCGAGACGACAGGTCAGGCGGATATAAAAGAGCAGGGGACCATCACGGCAGTCGTCTTCCCTAATGCTGCCCTCGCCAAGGCGATCGCCTCCTCGGTCGCTGGCCTCAACTATCAGGGCGAGCCGCTGACGCTTGCTTCAACGGATAGCCTCCAGCTCACTCCCGATGGCACACTCGACCCGGACGCGCCGTCGTTTTCGTTTACCCTCTCTGGCACCGCGTCGCTTATCTACACGGTCGATTCGGCGCGTATCGCGGCTGCCATCGCCGGAGAGACCCGCTCATCCGCCGAGGTGGCGCTCACCAACTATCCGGAGGTGAAGCGGGCGATTATCATCCTCCGGCCCTTCTGGCGGCAGACCTTCCCCCAGGACCCTTCCTCGATCTCGGTCGTGGTTGACGAAGCGCGTTGACGATTTCTGGGGTATCTGCTAGATTAACTAGGTACTTGTATGGCTGATCCGACTGATAAATAAATGAGCAGTGGCGAAGATACAAAGACGACGGTGACTGGTACCGTTGAAGAGGTATTACCAAACTCTCTTTTTCGGGTTCGTCTAGCTCCGACGCTCCCAAAGGAGGTCGGAGCTCCGACTGAAAACGTCGGAGCAGCAAGTGAAGAGGGGGGAGCGGGCGAGCTGGTGCTCGCCTATCTCGCCGGCAAGATGCGTTTGCATCGCATTCGTGTCTTGGTTGGCGATCAGGTGGAGATGGTGCTCGACCCGTACGGTGGTCGCGCAAGGGTAGTGCGCCGGTTGACGTAAATCTTTACACAGTTAAATTTTTAAACATTTCTGTTCATGAAAGTGCAAGCTTCGATAAAAGTACAGCAGCCTGGAGACCAGCTCGTTCGACGCGGCGGGCGCTTGTACCGTATCAACAAGAAGAAGCCGCGCCGCAAGGCACGCCAGGGCTAACAGGATATTTAAAAATTTAAACATTTAAAGTTATGCGTATCGCCGGTGTCACTCTCCCAGATAACAAGCAGCTCGCATATGCGTTGCCGCTTATCTTTGGTATTGGGCCAACGCGCGCCCGAGAGATCCTTGAGCAGGTCGGTGTTGCTCCGACCAAGAAGGGCAGCGAGCTCACCAGCGATGAGGAACAGAAGATTCGCTCGCTCGCCGAGGGCTTCACGATCGAAGGCGAGCTGCGCCGCGAGATCGGGCAGAACATCAAGCGGCTCAAGGATATCCGCTCGGCGCGCGGCGAACGCCATGCGCGCGGACTCCCCTCGCGTGGCCAGCGCACAAAGACCAACTCGCGCACCCGTCGCGGCAACGTGAGAAAGACGATGACCTCCGGTCGCCGTACGCTCGAGAAAACCTAATCTTTACATATTTAAACATGGGTAAAAAACGAATCATCAAGAAGAGCGGCAAGGGCCTCGACCAGGGGCGCAAAGAGCGCGCCCTCTCGAAGGCGACCAAGCGCCATCTCGAGAAGGCTATCCTCCACATCGAGGCGACGTTCAACAATACCAAAGCCATCCTTACAGACGAAAAGGGGAATGCGGTCGTGAGCTCGAGCGCCGGCGCACTCGGCTTTTCTGGTGCGCGCAAGTCCACGCCGTACGCGGCGGCAAAGGTCGGCGAGTTCCTCGGCGAGAAGGGTATGATGATCGGCATTAAGGAGGCGACGGTCGTCATCCGCGGCGTCGGTGCCGGCCGAGAATCAGTTTTGCGTGCTTTCTCGGGCAAGGGCGTCCAGATCAAGTCCATCAAGGACGTTACGCCTGTGCCACACAACGGCCCACGCCCGCCGAAGCCGCGCCGCGTATAACCATATTTAAATATTTAAACTTTTAAATATGATCACTGGACCACGATATAAAATAGCAAAACGCCTTGGCGCATCCGTCTTTGAGAAGGCGCAGACGCAGAAGTTCGCGCTCTCCGCAGACCGGAGCGCGAAGAACAAGAAGCGTACCCGCGGCGGCCGCCAGAGCGAGTACGGCAAGCAGATGCTGGAGAAGCAGAAGGTGCGCATCACCTATGGCCTGCCAGAACGCCAGTTCCGCAATTATGTCCGCAAGGCGCTCGCTGCGCACACCTCCGCCTCCGGCGAAAAGCCGGTCGAGCGCCTGCACGAGCTCCTCGAGATGCGGCTCGACAACGTCGTTTGGCGGCTCGGTTTGGCGTCGACGCGCCGTGCAGCGCGCCAAATGGTCGCCCACGGCCACGTAACCGTAGGCGGTAAGAAGAGTCGTGTGCCTTCGCAGGCTCTGCGGGTCGGCGATCGCATCGCAATTCGCGAGGGCTCAAAGGAGCACGGCAGTCTCGTCGGATTCAGCGAGCGCTTTATGGAACGCCCGCTCCCATCCTGGCTCTCATGGAACCCGGGGGCAATGGAGGGTGCCGTTATCGAGCGCCCCACCGCGGCTTCGGCTGATCCGGCGGGCGACCTGGTCATGGTGCTCTCGTTCTACACGAGGTAATTAAATATTTAAATGTTTAAATATTTAAATTTAATTAAAAGGTAACACGATTGCGTTATGGAATACCACATCACACTTCCGAGTAAGCCCCGTATCGTCTCTGAAGAGGGACTGCAAGGCGTATATGAGATAGATTCGCTCTATCCGGGCTACGGGCACACGCTCGGCAACAGCTTGCGCCGCATTATCCTCTCATCGCTCCCCGGAGCGACCATTACCCAAGTGAAGATCGAGGGCGCCGCACACGAATTCGCGACGCTCGAAGGCGTACGCGAAACCGTGATGGAAATCATTTTGAACCTGAAGCGCGTGCACTTCGTCCTTCATGGCGACGAGCCGCAGACCATTTCCCTTACTTCGAAGGGCACCGGAGAGGTCACGGCAAAGAATTTCAATCTGCCCACCCAAGTTGAAATACAAAATCCTGACCAGCACATCGCTGATCTCTCAGGAAAGGCTTCCTTGGAGATCGAAGCGACCATCGAGCGCGGCCTCGGCTATGTGCCGCGTGAGGTTTTGACCAACGAGAAGGTCGATATCGGCACTATCGCGCTTGACGCAACCTTTACCCCCATCCGCCGCGTGAACTACGAGGTAGAGAACATGCGCGTGGGCGACCGTACCGACTTTAACCGCCTACGCATCCTGATCGAGACCAACGGCACCATCGCTCCACGGGAGGCATTGGAGAAGTCGATCGAGACGATGATCCACCAACTCAAAGCGGTGATCGGATTCCAAGAGCCCTCCGTCGTTGAAACTATGGGGGGAAAAAGCGCATCGGTCTCTTCTTCTGCAAAGACCGCCGAGGGCGCAGTTGACGCGACAAAGCTCAAGCTCGTAGATCTCGGGCTCTCGGCACGCATCGTCGGAACTCTCGAAGGTGCTGGCATCAAGAGCGCTGCCGGCCTCGCACGCAAGTCGGCGAGCGCTCTCAAAGAAATCGACGGCATCGGCGAGAAGGCAATCGGAGAAATCTCTGAAGCTCTTGCGAACGCCGGTCTCGCGCTCAAGGGTGAGTGAAATTTTAAATGTTTAAATATGTAAATATTTCATTATGACATTCACTCGCAAAACACGCTTCAACCGCCCCAGCAATCAATATCGGGCACTCATGCGTTCACTCGCGCGCTCTTTGGTATTGGAAGAAAAGATTTCCACCACCGAGGCGAAGGCAAAGGCGTTGCGTCCCTTCGTTGAGCGCTTAGTAACGTATGCGAAGAAGAATACGCTTGCGAGCCGGCGACTTGCTAAGACGAAGCTTGGCGATGACGCCGCAGTGAAGAAGCTTTTTGACTCTATCGGCCCGCGGTATGCGACACGCCCGGGCGGCTACACGCGCGTGGTGAAGCGCGCACTTCGCGGGAGCAACGACGCACGCAAGCTTGCGTATATTGCGTTTGTGTAATATCACCTATCTATGACCTCAAACACTAAACCGGCACCCACTGAGCACATCATCGACGCGACTGACCGCACCCTCGGGCGCGTGGCGAGCGAGGCGGCGCACGCGCTTCTCGGGAAGCGCTCGGTGCACTTCGCCAAGAATCAGGCGCAACCGGTCACAGTCACCATCAACAATGCAGCTAAGCTCCACATCCCTGCACGCCGCAGCGCCGGCAAGATCTACACGCACTACACCGGCTATCCGGGCGGCCTGCGTTCCGTGAGCATGGCGGTCATGATTGAGAAGAAGGGTATTGCGGACGTCGTCAAGAAGACGGTTGACGGCATGATCCCGCGCAACAAGCTCCGCGTGCCGCGCATGAAAAACCTCATCGTTAACGAATAATATGCCTTCAAAAAAATTCATCACCGCCGTCGGACGCCGCAAGACCGCCATCGCGAGCGTGCGCATGTTGGCCGCTCCGAAGTCGAGTGTCGTGGTTAATGGCAAGAGCGCAAAAGACTATTTCAAGACAAACGAGCGCGCCAAAGTCGCCGAGGAGGCACTCGCGGCTGCCGAGAGCGCCGAGAACTATGAGGTCATCGCGCACGTTGAGGGTGGCGGCGTCGCCGCACAGGCCGACGCGCTCCGCCACGCGATCTCTCGCGCTCTCACCAAGGCGGAGCCGAATACACGCAAGGTCCTCAAGGCAGCCACATTCCTCAAGCGCGACCCACGCGCCAAAGAGCGCAAGAAGCCAGGTCTCGTCAAGGCTCGTAAGCGCAAGCAGTGGTCGAAGCGCTAGAAAAGCAGGATTGCTTTTCTTGACACGAAGACGGCCGGAGCGATGTTTCGCCAGCAGGCGAAACCGCGAGGCGGGGTCGCGGAATTTTGCGAGCGACGGCGAGCAAAATATCTGTGATCGTAAGCGCTAAGCCAAGTTGTTCAACACCTGGTGTTACACAGAAGCCGCCGCAAGGCGATTTTTGTGTTTTGACTACGCGCCTCATTTCGGGCATACTGAAAATATGGATGTCGAGCAACGAGACCCTGAGTCAGACGAGAGGGAAGATGTAACGATTGAACCCGAGACTGGCGAAGATGCAGTAGAGAAGCGCCCTGAAGACAAGATCGCCAAGATGCGAGAAGAATTGGGCGCGTGTAGGAAGGAGAAGCAGGAATACATGGATGGCTGGCAGAGGGCTAAAGCGGATTATGTGAATCTCTTACGGCGGAACGAAGAAGCCGCTAAAGCGGCGGAGTCGTCAGGAAAGATTAAAGCAGTTGAGACTTTGCTACCGGCCTTTGATGCACTGGAAAGAGCTAAAGAGCACGGTGAGGTACCGGAGGGCTTTATGGCTATCGCCAAGCAGATTGAAAGTGCTTTTGCTACACTCGGGCTCGAAGAGGTGGGGAAGGTGGGCGAGCCATTTGATCCGTCCCTGCATGAAGCATTCGGTCAGGACGTCACAGAAAATATTGAAACGGAAGATATGATTACTGTAGTTCTCGAGAAGGGGTGGCGCGTGAACAGCACTGTCATCCGCCCCGCGAAGGTGAGAGTGGCAATGTTTAAAACGGAGGCGTAGTATAGAAACATAACTTTAAAAATATATGGCAAAAATCCTTGGCATTGATCTGGGCACCACCAACTCCGCAATGGCGGTTGTCGAGGGCGGCGAGCCGCGCGTTCTTGAGAACGCCGAGGGCGCACGCACGACCCCTTCCATCGTCGCGATAGGGAAGACGGGCGAACGCATCGTCGGGACGCTCGCGAAGCGCCAGTCGGTCACAAACCCGCTCAATACTATTTTCCAGATCAAGCGCTTCATCGGACACTCTTTCGACGAGGCGGCGGTGCAGTCGGACAAGGCTTCGGTCCCCTTTGAAATGCGCAAGGGCGAGACCGGTGGTGTCGAGGTCAAGATGAATGATAAGTGGTACCGCTCCGAGGAGATCTCCGCGATGATCTTGGGCAAGATGAAGGCCGATGCCGAAGCGAAGCTGGGTGAGAAGATCACCGAAGCAGTTATCACGGTCCCTGCCTACTTCAACGACGACCAGCGCAGCGCCACCAAGGCCGCGGGAGAGATCGCCGGCCTCACGGTCAAGCGCATCATCAACGAACCGACGGCCGCGGCGCTCGCCTACGGGTTTAATAAAAAGAAGGATGAACAGATCGCCGTCTTCGACTTCGGCGGCGGGACCTTTGACATCTCGGTGCTTGAGGTAGGCGGTGACGTGATAGAGGTTAAGAGCACCGACGGCGACGCACACCTAGGTGGCAAGGATATCGACCAGAAAATCATCAACTGGCTCGCCGACGAGTTCAAGAAAGAGAGCGGCATTGATGTGCGAAGCGATGCTCTCGCGCGTCAACGCCTCGATGAAGCCGCCGAGAAGGCCAAGATCGAGCTCTCAAGCGCGATGGAGACGGAAATCAATATCCCGTTCCTCACCAGCGACGCATCGGGTCCGCGCCATCTGCTTATCAAGATGAGCCGCGCCAAGCTCGAAGAACTCGCGGGAGAATTTATCGAGCGTGCGATGGCGATTACCTCGCGCGCGATGGATGCCTCACCCTTCAAGGTCGCTGATATCGACGAGGTCATCCTCGTCGGCGGCCAGACCCGTATGCCCGCGATCCAGTCAGCCGTCGAGAAGTTCTTCAACAAGAAGCCGAACATGACGGTGAACCCAGACGAGGTGGTCTCCATCGGTGCCGCTATCCAGGCGGGCATTCTCCAGGGCGACGTGAAGGACATATTGCTGGTAGACGTCATCCCGCTCTCGCTCTCGATAGAGACGATGGGCGGCGTCGCGACCAAGATCATCGAGCGCAACACCGCTATCCCAACCTCGCGCTCGCAAACTTTTTCAACGGCGGCAGACAATCAGCCGAGTGTAGAGATCCATATCACGCAGGGCGAGCGCGCGATGAGCGCCGACAATAAGTCGCTCGGCAAGTTTATGTTAGACGGCATCCCGCCGGCGCCAAGAGGACTCCCGCAAGTCGAGGTCACTTTTGATGTCGACGCTTCGGGCATTCTCACCGTGAAGGCCAAGGAGAAGACGACAGGGAAGGAACAGTCAATCCGCATCGAAGGTTCGACCGGCCTCTCTAAAGAAGACATCGAGAAGATGAAGACCGACGCCGAGGCGCATGCCGCGGACGACGAGAAGCGCAAAGAGCTCGTCGAGGCGCGCAACATTGCTGATCAGGCGGTGTACGCGGCTGAGAAGGCAATTAAAGATAACGGCGAGAAGGCTGGTGCGGAGGTGGTCAAAGAAGTGCAGGACAAGATTGACGCACTAAAAGTCGCCCGCAATAGCGAGGATGCGGGCACTATCAAAGGCGCGACCGAGGCACTTTCTTCGACTCTTTCAAAAATTGGTGAGGCGATGATGTCCGCCAACAGCTCCAACGAGCAGTCAGGCGGATCCGCCTCCGGCGGAAATGACCAGCAAGGAGGAAATCCTCCGCCAGAACCAACCGGCCCGACGGACGCCGAGTTCAAAGAGAAGCCCTAAACGGGTAAATTGATGGACACTCCGTGTCCATCAAAATCGTGAGATGGCACTGATACCGTGGCGCAGGGATAAAATCCTGCGCCATTGTTATTTTGCATACAATCCCCCAAAAGCGTATAATCACCAAACAATGGCAAAAGACTATTACAACGTGCTGGGGGTAGATAAAAAGGCGACCAAAGACGACATCAAGAAGGCGTTTAGGAAGCTCGCGCACAAATATCATCCCGACAAGGGCGGCACTGACGAGTCCAGGTTTAAGGAGATCACCGAGGCCTACTCGGTATTGAGCGACGACAAAAAGCGCCGCGAATACGATACCTATGGACAGTCATTTGCTGGTTCGACAGGCTCACCACAAGGGGGCGGCTTCGGTGGACAGGGGAATCCGTTCGGGGGATTCGATTTTAGCGGATTCCAGCAAGGATTCGGACAAGGAGGTGTTGATTTTGATTTCGGCGATATCTTCGGCGACGTGTTCGGTGGTGGTCGCGGCGGGCGCACCCAGACGCCGAGGGGTCGCGACATTTCCATTGATCTGGAAATTTCATTTAAGGACGCGGTGTTCGGCACTACGCGCAACGTATTGATCGCAAAAGTCTCGACCTGCAGCCTCTGTCGCGGTACTGGCGCGAAGCCGGGCACCGATCTCGAGACCTGCAAGACCTGCAACGGCAGTGGCCGTATCCACGAGACGCGCAACTCCATCCTCGGACAGTTCACCAGTATGCGTACTTGTACAACTTGCGATGGCACCGGCAAAATACCAAAAGAGAAGTGTGCGGAGTGCAAAGGACACGGCGTGTTGCGCAGGCAAGAAGAGATACATATCACTATCCCTGCCGGCGTCGACAACGGCGAGATGATCCGTCTCTCCGGCCAAGGCGAAGCGATTAAGGCGGGGATCGCAGGCGATCTCTATGTGAAGATCCATGTGAAGCCGCATCCTGTCTTCCGCCGCGAGGGAACAAATCTCTTTATGGATCTGCCCGTGAAGCTGACTGATGCGCTCCTTGGCACCACCGCCTCCATCGAGACCCTAGAAGGGAAGACGCTTGAAGTGAAGGTCCCGCCGATGAAGCGCGCTGAAGAGTTGCTCCGCGTGCGCGGCAAAGGCATCCCGAGTGACAACAGCCGCGGCGACCTTATCATCCGGCTTGAAGTCGCGCTCCCGCATAAGCTCTCCGGCAAAGCGAAGAAGGCTGTGGAAGACTTGCGAGCTGAAGGACTCTAGAGAGTATACTGGTAGCATGACCGCTACCGGAACGATCGCCCAAGTGAGTACGTTCGCGACCGATACTGCAATGTCAGCATGGGCGTTGGCAAACGATTTTCTCATTTTACTCATCCTGTTCGGCATACTCTTCCTCTTTGCGTGGTATGTCGGGCGCGGGCCATTTGTCGCACTGCTGATCGCGCTGTATGCCGCATACGCACCCTACGTCATATTTCCCTACGCGTCGCTTCTCCCTGCGACGCCGCCCCTGACGGCATTCCTCGCGCACATCGGCCTCTACGCTGCACTCGCATTCGTGTTTTATCTTATTTTGCGTCGTGTGATCGTCTCTGACTTCCTCTATATCAACGCACTCGGGCTCATCGTACTCTCGTTCCTCGGCGCCGCATTCCTCATCGCGCTTGCGTCGCACGTATTCCTCATCACTTCTTTTTATAGCCTCACGCCTGCTATCGCCGCGATCTTCGCGCCCAGCCAATATTTCTTCTGGTGGTTTGTGGGGCCAGCCCTCGGGCTCTTCGTCTTCGCCCGGTAGCGAAACGAGCGTAAGGTGTCACTTTACAGCAACTGTAAGGTGACACCTTACGCTCCGTGCACCTTGCGAATGTGGTATTATTTTTCCCATGACCCTAGCTGAAGAACTCAAGGCTCGCGGGCTAGTTGAGCACTTTTCTACCGAGCCAGAACAGATCCTTTCCGCGCCACGCACAGCCTATCTCGGCATCGATCCGACTGCCGACTCTATTCAAATAGGGAACCTCGCTGTCGTTCTTCTAATGAAGCGCCTCGGTGACGCCGGGAACAAACTCATATTCCTCGTCGGCGGAGCTACCGGCCAGATAGGCGACCCAAGAGAGAAGGGCGAGCGCTCTCTTCTTGATGAAAAGACCGTTGCGGCGAACACGCGCGCACTTAAAGCGCAATTGAAAAAAATTCTTGGCGATGTTTCTTTCAAAATGGTTGATAATGCCGACTGGCTTTCAAAAGTGAAGCTGCTGCCGTTCTTGCGCGAGGTGGGAAAACACTTCACGGTCAATGATTTAATAAAAAGAGACATTATCAAGAAGCGCCTTGATACGCCGGACGAAAGTATTTCGTACACAGAATTTACGTATTCACTTCTTCAGGGATACGACTATTTTGTCTTGAATGATACATACGGCGCAGACCTCCAAATCGGCGGCTCGGATCAGTGGACGAATATCCTCTCGGGTGTTGACCTTATCCGTAAACGGGCAGGGAAGCAGGTGTATGCCTTCAGTATGCCGCTCGTCACCGATGCTTCGGGCAAGAAGTTCGGCAAGAGCGAAGGCAACGCTGTCTGGCTTGACCCAAAGAAGACATCACCCTTCAAGTTCTACCAGTTCTGGATTAATCTTCCCGATGCCGATATTGACAAGTATTTGAAGGTCTATACATTTTTGCCGCTCAACGAAATCGATGCCCTGATGGAGTTGCACAAGCGCAATCCGGGCGAGCGCCAAGCTCAAGAGACGCTCGCGCGGCTCGTCACCGAGATCGTGCACGGCCCTGCCGCCACGGCGCAGGCCGCCGCCGCGACTGACGCCTTGTTCGGGACGACACCCTTCGATCAGCTCTCACGCGAAGCCTGCGCCGTCGCCCTCGCCGAAGCCCCATCAGTAAAAATATCAAGGCGAGACCTTGATATGGATACTGGCTATTCGCTCGCCGAGGCGGTTGTTGAGGGTGGGCTTGCCACGTCCAAATCAGATGCGCGACGCCTGATAGAAGGGAAGGGCATCACTCTCTCGGGCCAGACTATCGAGAATCCTGATCAGAAGATCTATGCAGGCGACTTATCAAACGGCTACGCCCTCGTCCGCCGCGGCAAACAAGGCGTGCTTATCTTGGTTTTGAAATGAAGGTAAGGTGTTTCCTTACGGAGGAAGGTGACACCTTACCTGTCATCCAGTATAGTAACCATACGCGTCGGTGGCAGAGTGGTCAATTGCAACAGGCTGTAAACCTGTCGGGCATAGCCCTACGGAGGTTCGAATCCTCCCCGGCGCACAAAGACAGGTCGTGCCCGCACATTATGGGCAAAACGTATAGTATACTAATCCCATGGACGAGTTTTTGAAGATGGACATTTTCTTTTTCGTGACGACCGTCGCGGTCGTCACGCTCGCATTCTTCTTCGCGTACGTCCTGTGGCGGCTTGGGCGGGTGTTGAAGCATATTGAACACATTTCAGAACAGGCCGCGCTTGAGAGCGATAGTATTCGGCAGGACCTCGCCGGGGTCCGCCGTGACATCCAGAAGGGTAAAGGGCGATTGGAGTCGCTCTTCGACTTCTTCACAAAGAGTTCGCGACGGTCGGCAAGGAAAAATTCTTAATATATTATTTTCATCATCATGGCAACAAAGAAAAAGATGTCAAAAGGGAAGGCCGCCGCAGAGATCGGCGCGGGGCTTATGGCCGCCGGTGCCGCAGCTGCTGCAGGTTATTATCTCTACGGGAGCAAGAATGCAAAGAAGCATCGCAAGATCGTCGTCAAAGAGATCAAAAAGGACTGGAAAATAATACAGGACGAGGCGAAGAAAATTGAGAAAAGAGAACTTCCGCGCGCGAAGGCGGTAGGGAAGAAGATGCTCTCTCGCGGCAAAAAAGTCGCGAAGAAGGTTGTGAAAAAAGCCATAAAGAAGATTGCAAAAGTACGCAAAGGCCGCTAACCTCCCGAGGATATGGATATCCTCTATCGGTACGTACTGAAGCCGATTCTGTTCCAGTTTAGTCCTGATACCGTCCATGACTTCTTTGCGCTTGTGGGCGAAGCCGCCGGCCGCTTCGCACCGTTGCGGTGGGTTATTGGGGTTTTTTATAACTACAAAATCTGTACGCCAAGCAAGGAGACACCTCCCTCCGTGAGGAGTCACCTTGCCGTGAGGAGTCACCTTGTCTGCGGCCCTGACATTAGCTCGACGGTAGACGGCATCCGCTACCGCACCCCCATCCTGCTCGCCGCCGGCTTCGACCCGGACGGCCGTCTCATGCGCATCCTGCCCGCGCTCTCGTTTGGCGGCGAGGAGATCGGCTCGATCACCGCGCACCCTTGCGAGGGCAATCCGCCCCCGCGCTTCATCCGGTTGGTTCGTAATTCGAGTATCGTGGTCTATAAAGGGCTCCGCAACGCCGGCGTTGATGCCCTTATCAAGAAGCTCGTGTGCACTCCGCGCGCCAAAGATTTTATCCTCGGCATCTCGATTGCACGCACAAATGAACAAGCCGCCTCGGTCGACGCCGAGGCGGGTATTCGAGATTATGTTGAGTCATTTAAGAAGCTCAACGCCGCGGGAGTTGGTGACTACTACACCTTGAACATCTCGTGCCCAAACTCTTATTCTGGCGAGGCCTTCACCGATCCTGCGCTCCTCGCACGGCTCCTATCGCGCATCCGAGAAGTGCCGTGCACGAAACCGCTGTATATAAAAATGCCCATCAATATTTCATGGGAACTATTTTCCGAACTTGCCGACATTGCCGACGTGCATGGTGTCCAGGGACTTATTATCGGCAACCTAAATAAAGAATATAGCGAACTCACACATCCCGAAGACGCGCCAAAGGAGTTCCGCGGCGGACTCTCGGGCGCGCCCACGCGCGCTCGCTCAAACGAGCTCATCAAGAAAACGCGCGAGAAGTATGGCACGCGATTTACGATTATCGGCGTGGGTGGCATTCTCACCCCCGATGATGCAATGGAGAAGTTCGCTGCCGGCGCCGACCTCATCCAGCTTATCTCCGGCATGATCTTCACCGGTCCCGGACTTATCAAGGCAATCTGCGAACGCATCGGCGAAGCAAGGTGACTCCTCGCCACGAGGTGTCTCCTTGCGTATAAACAAGGAGACACCTTTCTCCGCTTTGCTCCGCAAGGAGTCACTTTGTTTTTCCCATGTACCATCTTTTACGCTATAGCGTGAATTAAGGTACACACGAATATCCTTATTTTTTCCGGTCGGCAAAGATTCGAATATTTGCGTATGAACTGTACTGTGAGGGTTATTCTGGATGTGGTATCGTATGCTTCATGAGTAACGAAAAGCCCGTTCTCCTCTCGGGGATTAAGCCCACGGGAGACTTGCACATCGGGAACTATTTTGGCGCGATGCGCCAGCTGGTGGAGCTTACCAAGACAGGGAAGTATCGCCCCTTCATCTTCGTCGCCGACTATCACGCGCTCAACACGATGCAGGAGGCACAGGAGATGCACCGGCGCACGAGCGAACTCGTGATGGCGTATATCGCCGTCGGCCTTGACCCAAAAGAGGTAACCTTCTTCAAGCAATCAGACGTGCCCGCACACACCGAGCTCGCGTGGATATTTGACGCCATCACCACGATGCCATACCTGATGCGCGCGCACGCATTCAAAGATGCCGAGGCCAAGAATAAAGAGATTAGCGTCGGCACCTTCAACTATCCGATGCTGATGGCTGCGGACATTCTCCTCTACGACACTGCCGTCGTCCCCGTGGGTGCTGACCAGAAACAGCACATCGAGATCGCGCGCGACACAGCAGAGAAATTCAACCGCACCTTCAAAGAAGATGTCTTCAAACTCCCCGAACCTTACATCATGCCAGACGTCGCTATAGTGCCCGGCACCGACGGCCAGAAAATGAGCAAGAGTTACGGCAACGTCATCCCGCTCTTCGCTTCGCGCGATGAGCTCATCAAAGCAGTGATGGGCATTGTCACTGACTCTGGCGATCCTTCGACAAGCTCAGGGCAGGTCGCCCCGAAGAACGTGTATGCGATTCATAAACTGGTGCGGAGTGAGAATGAATTAGAAACTATCTATCAAGAGAATCGCGGCAATTATAAAATGTTGAAAGAGATGCTGATTGAAGATTTGGATCGCTATCTCACGCCCATGCGCACGAAGTATGAAGAATTAGAAGAAGACTCCTGCATCGTTGAAGACATCCTCGCCGAAGGGAAGCGCGAAGCGCGCGCAGTCTCCGAGGCCAAGATGGAACAGGTCCGCCGCGCGATTGGTGTAGCATAGCTATATGGAACGCACACTTATCGGCGAGCTGGGGGAGCATGTGGGCGAGACGGTTTCTATAAACGGCTGGGTGGATGTCCGCCGCGACCACGGCAAGCTCGTGTTCTTGGATATCCGCGACCGATCGGGCAAGGTACAAACGGTTTGTTTGCCGAATCACCCTGAGGCTGTCACCACTGCACAAGAATTGCGCCCCGAGTGGGTCGTCTCGATTGAAGGCATCGTGAACGAGCGGCCCCTAAAGATGCACACTGAGGGAGTGAACGGGAACATCGAGCTTGAAGCGACCGCTATTGCCATCCTTACGCGCGCACAAGAATTGCCGTTTGAGAAGGATGCTGAAGTAAATCTCGATACGCTTTTTGACTACCGCCCACTCACGCTCCGCAGCGAACGGAGTCGTGACATCTTCACCATGCAAGCTTCGATTGTCGAAGCATACCGGCAGTCGCTTCGCCGGCAGAGCTTTACTGAATTCCAGTCGCCAGCACTCACTGGCGGAGATGCCGAAGGCGGCGCGGCCGCATTCAAGGTTGAATATTTTTACGACAAAACAGCATTTCTCGCGACCTCGCCGCAATTCTATAAACAGATCATGGTGGGCTCTTTTGAACGAGCATTCACGATCGCCAAGATATTCCGCGCTGAGAAGAGCGCCACCACGCGCCATCTCTCAGAGCTCACGCAGATGGATTTTGAAATGGGATTTGTTAAGGACCACACCGATGTGATGCGGGTGCTCGAGCAGGTTGTACGCGATACCGTCGAGGCAGTGGGGAAGAAGCACGAAGATATTTTTGCTCGCTTGAAAACATCGGTACCGAAGCTTGGAGATACATTCCCGGTTCTCACTCTACGCGAAGCGCAGAAGATCCTCAGCGTCCCCGAAGAACCCGACATGGAGCCCGAGCACGAACGCCAGATATGCGAGTGGGCGCTTAAAGAACACAATTCTGATTTTGTTTTCATCACACATTTTCCGACCATCAAACGCGCGTTCTACACGTATGCGGACGAGACCGACCCAACATACAGCAAGAGCTTTGACCTCCTCTTCCGCGGCCTTGAGATCAACAGCGGGAGCCAACGCATCCATGACTATGACGAATTGGTGCGGAAGATCGAGAGTCGTGGTCTCGATCCCGAGAAATTCTCATTCTATCTTCAAGCATTCAAGTATGGCCTCCCGCCGCACGGCGGCTCCTCGACCGGTCTGGAGAGATTTACTGCGCGAATGTTAGAGCTCCCGAATGTAAAAGAGGCCTCTGCATTCCCACGCGACTTGAACCGTATTGACCAACTTCTCCATGCAGACGACACACCCCAGAACTAATTTCACTATCCAAACGGAGTCCTATCAGGGGCCTTTTGAGCTTGTGCTTGACCTCATCGAAGCACGCAAGCTCTTGGTCAACGAGCTCGCGCTCGCCTCGATCACCGAGGACTTCATCCAACACGTGCGCGCACAAGCGGAGTTCCCGGTCGAAGAGACCGCGAACTTCATCCAAATCGCCGCGACACTCCTCCTTATCAAATCAAGGTCGCTTATTCCCGATCTCGCGCTCTCTGAAGACGAAAATGCTGATGTGGAGGACTTGAAGCGCCGGCTCGCGGCATATGAAAGAGTACGTGAGGCGTCGCGCGAGCTCGCACGCATCTTTGGCAAGGCGATGATGGTACCGGCAGGAGAGCGCCCTCCGGAGCCATCCTTCGCGCCCTCGCGCGATCTCTCTGCTGGCGCCCTCGCCGAGGCGCTCGCGCGCGTGCTCGCCGCGCGCGAAGCAGTTGAAGAACTGCCCACGGCAAGCGTGAAGCCCTTGGTCACCATCGAGGAGATGATGGACCAGCTCGCGAAGCGCGTGCAAAACGCCATGAACCTCTCGTTCAGGGAGTTTGCCGGCTCTACAAAAGAAAAAGTAGAAGTTATCGTCTCATTTCTCGCGCTTCTCGAGCTCGTGAGGCAGGGGGCCGTCGCCGCCGAACAATATGACCAACACGGCGATATCCGCATTCGCCACACCGCCTCTGCTGCCGTCCCGCGATACGGTTAATATCCACAGGTTCGAAGTCGGCATGATATAATTCCCGTGATGGAAAATACTAAGAACCCAAGCGAATACGAGCCGACACTTTTGGACGTCCTCCAAGCTGTTCAGGAGGGTTTTCAGAAGATGGAAGGTCGGTTTGATGGTGTTGATGAACGATTTGCGCGTAATGACGTATCACACGCATCACTCTTTGAGATGCAGAAGCAAACATTGGAATTATTAAATGAGCGCACAAGTGCTATTGATGAGCGTCTCAGCAAAACACAGCGTAGGGTTGAGGATATAGTTGATGTACTTGAAAAGGCGTCAAAGAAAATGCCCAGTTTCGACGTAACACAATTGCTGTATGAAAATAAGTAAATGCGATATCTGCAAGAATACCCTCGACAAACAACATCTGAGCTTGTTCTTGTCGGGAGGAGGTTTCCAAGAATTTGACCTCTGTTCAAAATGCGCCGAGCCGGTGATGAAGTTTTTAAAGACAAAAAAGCTCATCGAGCCGAGTAGTAAGAAATAGGCATCCCCAGCCCCAGGCGTTGCCGAGAGAGGGAAGTGCGGGCTACAATACAGACAATGCTCACGCCGCCTGCCGCCGCCCACGCACTCCTCTTCGCCGCGGGCGAACCGCTTGAGAGAAAGCAGCTTGCAGCGCTCCTCGAGATCAAAGATGCCGAATTGACAGTAGTACTTCAGGCGCTTACTGGCTTGTTGAAGGGGAGTGGCCTCGCGCTCATTGAGACAGATACTGAAGTCGAGTTGCGCACGGCACCCGATGCGGCTCCGCTGGTGAAGAAGCTCCGCGAGAGCGAACTCGCGCGCGACCTGGGGAAGGCGAGCATGGAGACGCTCGCGACCGTCGCGTACCAAAAGGGAGCGACGCGAGGAGAGATCGATTGGGTACGCGGCGTCAATTCATCGGCGTCGCTCCGCACCCTCCTCATGCGCGGCCTGATCGAGGGGAGGGAAGACGAGCGCGACAAGCGGCGAATCCGTTATAGCGTAACAACCGAAGCACTCGCGCATCTGGGCATTGCGCATGCTGAAGAGCTCCCGCGCTTTGCGGAACTCGCGGCAGGTGCGAGTACGATTATCAAAGAAAAAGAACAGCAGGAGGAGCAAAAAGAAACAACACTATGAACACCGTCGATCTCCAAAAGCTCGCCCTCCGTACTCGCTCCATGCGCGAAGCGGGCATCGCGCTTCTCTTCGCCTCGGGCATTCTCGCGCTCTTTCTCTTCATACCGATCGGGAGAGGAAGTCAGACTTCTCCGACGCTCGGAGAGGTCGGAGCCCCGACTTCTGACGTCGGGGCAAACGCCTTCGCAAAAGTGCCGCTCCAGGCAAAGGCGGCAATCGTCTATGACCTCGCAACCGGTGAGACGCTGTATGCGAAGAACGCCGATGCACAACTCCCGCTCGCGTCGCTCACCAAACTCCTCACCGTCTATGCAGCGGTGAGCGAGTTCTCGCTCGACACGCCGATTACCATACCAGCCGATGTTGCGCGCATTGACGCGCCGCGCGCTTTTTCAGTAGGACAAATATTCACGCTTGCCGATCTCTCGCGTCTCACACTCACTGCCTCGCTAAACGACGGTGCCGCCGCGATAGCGATCGCTACCGCAGCGCGCGGAAATCGCTCGCAGAGCGCGATGCTCGCCGGTGCAGCATCTGCGCTCGGCCTCTCACAGACCTATGCCGTCAACGGGAGCGGCCTGGACGTGAGCACCGCGATCTCTGGCGGCTACGGCTCCGCGCGCGATCTTGCTCGCCTCGCCGGAGCGCTGGCCGAAAAAGCACCAACGGTTGCAGACGCGACAACGCGAGATTTTGCAGAAGCGAGATCGGAGGGCGGCACGTTCTTTAAAGTGAAGAACACCGATCCGATGACCGGCACTCTTCCGCGCCTTCTGCTCTCAAAGACCGGATTTACCGATCTCGCCGGCGGCAATCTCGCGCTCGTATTCGACAGCGGCATCAATCACCCGATCGCCGTCGTCGTCCTCGGCTCTTCTAAGACAAGCCGCTTCACTGATGGCGCAACACTTGTCGCTGCCACACTCGCACACTTCGCGGGCATCGCTTCTTTATGATCACCACTGCCGCTCGCGTCCTTATCCCCTCGGCAGCCGCTTTCGCGCTTGGCATCGTCTTCGCGCCACTCCTCGCGGGCGTTCTGTATCGCGCGAAGGCATGGAAGAAAAAATCGGGTAAGGGCACCGGTATCGGCGGCGGAGGGACGCCGGTCTTCGACGAACTCCACAAAGAACGGGAAGTCTCGACACCGCGCATGGGCGGCATCCTTATTTGGGCCTCGGTACTCGCAACCGCATTCCTCTTCTGGATCTTTGCGCGAACGCTCGACACCTTCTGGCCATCGCTTGATTTTATAAACCGCCGCGAGACCTGGCTCCCACTCTTTGCGCTTGCCGCGGGCGCTCTCGCAGGGCTTATTGACGATTTTCTTGAGATTACGAAAGGGGATGGCGGTCTCTCGCTCGCGCGCCGACTCTCGATCGTCGGCGTCATAGGGCTCGTCGCCGGGTGGTGGTTCTACACGAAGCTCGGTGTAGCCGCGGTCGGCATCCCCTTTGCCGCCCCGCTCATCCTCGGCTGGCTTATCGTCCCATTTTTTGCATTCGTGACAATCGCGATCTACGCGGGCGGCACCATCGATGGCTTAGATGGACTCGCCGGCGGCGTGTTCGCCATTATATTCATGGTGTATGCCGGTATCGCCTTCGGAGAAGGGCAGGCGGCGCTCGCGGCTTGCGCTGCGGTGATCGCGAGCGCGACGCTCGCCTTCTTGTGGTTCAATATTCCACCAGCGCGCTTCTACATGTCAGAGACCGGCAGCATGGCGCTCACGCTTGCGCTCGCTATGATCGCATTCGCCTCTGACACGATTGCTGACGGCGTTGGCGTATCAGTCCTCCCGCTGGTCGCGCTCCCGCTCACGGCGACGGTCGTTACGACGCTTCTTCAAGTGGGATGGAAAAAAATATTCCATAAAAAATTATTCCGCGTCGCGCCTATCCATCACCATTTCGAAGCTATCGGCTGGCCGGCCGCGAAGGTGACTATGCGCTATTGGGTCATCACCATCATCGCGGGAGTGATGGGTCTCACCATCGCGCTTCTTGCACGCGTCCCATGAGATTTGTTTCTGGCGATCGCGTCTTCTTCATGCTAGTGCTCTCCCTAGCACTTGCCGGCCTCGCGATCTTCTCCTCGGCTGCGCTCGGCCTCTTGGCCCGCGAGAGCAGCTCGGTCCCTAAGGACATCCTGCTTCAGAGCGGTCTCGGCTTCGGCTTCGGGCTCTTGGCGCTTATCGGCGCGCGCGTAGCCCCGTTCGCTTGGATGAAGCGCTGCGCGCCCTACCTCTACGGCGCAACGCTCCTTCTCACCGCACTCGTGTTTGTACCGGGCATCGGGTTCCATTCCGGTGGGGCAACGCGCTGGATCAACCTCGGCTTCACGACCGCGCAGCCGGCAGAATTCCTGAAGATCGGTTTCGTGCTCATGCTCGCGTGGTGGCTCGCACCGCGCGCGCGCCAGCTCACGAATCCAAAAGTTGGCTTACTTCCTTTTATCGGCATGCTCCTCGTGCCAGCCGCCCTCCTGCTCGCACAACCGAACACCTCGACAACGATTCTCCTTATCGGGACCGGTGCTGTCATGTACTTCGTCGCGGGAGCGCCCTGGCGCGACTTCGGCATTCTCGCGCTCATCGCGGTTATCGCGCTCGTCGTGATCGTCCTCTCGCGGCCGTACGTGCTCGAACGCGTCAAGACATTTATTAATCCCTCGGACAACTCACTGGGGAGCGGCTATCAGATCCAGCAGTCTCTCATCGCCATCGGCTCTGGCGGCCTCTTAGGCAGAGGGTTCGGCCAGAGTGTGGAGAAGTTCAATTACTTGCCGGAGCCAGCGGGTGACTCGGTGTTTGCGGTGTTCGCCGAGGAAGCGGGCTTCCTCGGTGCCGTCATTTTGCTCGCCCTCTTTGTCGCGCTCGCAGCGCGCGGCATCGTGATAGCAGGGAATGCGCATGATCTCTTTGGCGGACTCGTCGCGCTCGGATTCTCTTCTCTCATAATCGCGCAAGCGTTCATCAATATCGGCGCGATGCTTGGCATCATCCCGCTGACCGGCTTGCCGCTCCCGTTCGTCTCCCACGGCGGGACCGCGCTTATGGCGACCCTCATCATGTGCGGCCTCGTCCTCAATGTCGCCGCCCATCGCCGGAGCGCCTAATGGCGCTTTATATTTAAATATTTAAATGTTTAAATATAACGTATGACCATCGTATTCACCGGCGGGGGGACGGGCGGGCACTTCTACCCGATTATCGCCATCGCCGAGGCACTCGCTGACCTTGTCCGCGAAGAGCGCCTCATTGCGCCCAAGCTCTACTACCTTGCACCGAGCGCGTTCGACGAAAAAGCGCTCTTTGATAACAGCATTACCTACATCCGCATCCCGGCAGGGAAGCTGCGCCGCTACTGGTCCTTAAAAAATATCGTCGATTGCTTTATCACCGGCGTGGGGACATTCCACGCAATCGTCACGCTCTTCCGCCTCTATCCTGATGTCGTGGTGGGGAAGGGTGGCTACGGGAGCGTGCCGACCTTGCTCGCCGCACGCCTCTTGCGTATCCCTGTTATCATTCACGAGTCGGATGCGAAGCCCGGCAGAGCGAGCCTGCTCGCCGCTCCGTGGGCACAGAAGATCGCCATCTCATTTGAGAGCGCGGCCGAATATTTCCCCAAAAAGGTGCGAGGCAAGATCGCACGCACTGGCATCCCGATCCGCAAGGCGCTTATGCGCGTTGAGATGGAGGGCGCGCGACAATACCTCAACCTTGAGGCGAATGTGCCCACCGTCCTCATCCTCGGTGGCTCACAGGGGTCAGTCCGCATAAACGAATCCGTACTCTCTTCTCTCCCTGCGCTTGTTTCTTTTGCCAACGTCATTCACCAAACAGGCCAAGCAAACCTTACAGAGGTTGCGTCGGTCGCGAAGGTTGTGCTCGCCGGACATGCGCACGCAGACCGCTACCACCCGATCCAGTATCTTTCTGAAATCTCGATGCAACGGGCAGCCGGCGTCGCCGACGTCGTCGTCTCGCGCGCGGGGGCGAGTAGCATAGCCGAGATCGGCCTCTGGAAGAAGCCTTCGATTATTATCCCTATCCCCGAGGCAATAAGCCATGACCAGCGTACAAACGCATACGCATACGCCAGTACGGGAGCCGCCGTAGTGATCGAAGAAGAAAATCTCACACCGCACATCCTTACAGCTGAGATACAGCGTATTACCAGTGACCCCGAACTCACGAAGAAGATGAGCGCTTCTGCAGAAGGCTTCACCGACCCGGACGCTGCGCGCATCCTCGCGCGCGAGGTGCTCGCGATCGCGCTCTCGCATGAATCGTAAAATATTTAAACGTTTATATATTTAAATTTATGTCCGTCGTCACTCGCATCCCGCCCAGCCCCACCGGCCGCTTCCATATCGGGACTGCGCGTACCGCACTTTTTAATTATCTGTTCGCGCGCCGTCATGGCGGGAAGTTCCTCTTCAGGAGCGAGGACACCGACAAGTCGCGGAGCAAGAAAGAATACGAGAATGAAATACTCGAAGGGCTCGCGTGGCTCGGTCTCTCGCATGATGGCTTCTCGCGCCAGAGCGAGCACGCACCGCGGCATCGCGAATTGCTCGAGAAGCTGATCGGAGCGGGGAAGGCCTATGTCTCTCTAGAGCCCGGCAAGGAGGACGCTTCAACCATAGTGAAGATAATCCGATTGAAGAACCCAGGCACCATCGTCACCTTTCACGATGAGATCCGTGGAGAGGTCACCTTCGACACTACCGAGCTCGGCGACTTCGTCATCGCGAAGTCGCTCGATGAGCCGCTCTATCATCTCGCGGTGGTGGCCGACGACGCTGACGCGGGCGTGACACATGTAATCCGCGGCGAGGATCACATCTCCAACACGCCGCGACAGATCCTGATACAAGAAGCGCTCGGCCTGCCGCGCCCGATCTATGCGCACCTCCCGCTCATCCTCGACGCAAAGCGCGCGAAGCTCTCGAAGCGCACCGGCGCGACGAGCGTAACGGACTATCGTACTGAAGGATTCCTGCCCGAGGGGCTGGTAAATTATCTCGCCCTGCTTGGCTGGAGCTCGCCGGATACCTCTCGAGAATATTTCTCGATCGATGAGCTCATCGAACTTTTCTCTCTTGAAGGCATCCACAAGAGCGGCGCGGCTTGGGATCGGGAGAAGCTCCTCTCAGTCAATCAGTATTGGATGCGCAAGCTTTCGTCTGAAGAATTCCTCCAGCATGTGAGGGACATCGTAAGTCCCTCATCAGATGAGGGACTTACGATGTCCCTAAATTCAGAAATCCTAAAGAAGACGGTGCCGCTTTTGAAAGAGCGTGCTAAAACATTCGGGGAGGCTCGAGAGATGCTCGCGGACGAGCTAAAATGCCTCTTTGAAGCGCCCGTTCTTGACCGTGACCAACTCCTCGCTAAAGAGCCAAAAGACCGCCCCGACATGACCAAAAGTGCCCTAGAAAGCCTCTCTGGGGCCATAAAAGCCCTCCCAGAGGGCGCTTCGGTTGAGACGGTAAAAGATGCTCTGATGCCCTTGGCCGATGCCGAGGAAGCGAGAGGGAAGGGAGGCCGCGGGGCGACACTCTGGCCTCTGCGTTACGCGCTCTCTGGCCAGGAGCGCTCCCCCGACCCCTTTACTCTCATCTCGATCCTCGGTAAAAAAGAATCCCTTTCGCGCATAGAGAAAGCTATTGCTATACTCTGGGGATGACGCGCGCCGGCTTCTCTTTTTTCCTTTTCATACTTTTTGCAGGGCTTATTTTCGGTGCGCCCTCGCCAGCACTTGCAAATACCGCTTCAGAGATCCAATCGAAGATTGATGCGAACAAGCGCCAACGTGAGACACTTGAAGCAGAGATCGCCACATTCCAGAGCCAGTTAAATGCGCTCGGCACGAAGAAGAACACCCTTCAGTCGACTATCAGTGCGCTCACGCTCTCGCAGAAGCAGCTCGCGGCGCAGATCCAGGTGACACAAAACAAGATTGCGGCGGCGAACTTGCAGATACAGAAGCTCTCCTTATCTATCGGCGACAAGGAGGCGTCTATCGCCACCGACCAAAGTGCGATAGCCGAGGCACTCCGGCGCGTTGCCGAAGGGGAGCAGGTGCCGCTGGTGACCGGGCTCATTTCCGCGCGCTCATTCAGCGACGCATGGCAGGCGGCCGACGAGATCGTCCAATTCAATCGGGCGCTCTCGGATAACATCGCTGACCTCCGTGCGGTGCGCACAGAACTCGCTAACAACCGCGACGCAGTCGCCGCAGAGAAAGCGAAGCTCGTCTCGCTCCAAAATGACCTCACGGTCCAGAAACGTTCTGTGGACGCGAGCAAGGCGGCACAGCAAAAGCTGCTTGCCGATACCAAGAACCAGGAGTCCAGCTACCAGAAGCTGATCGCCCAGAAGAAGGCGGCTGAAAAAGCGTTTGAAGACGCGCTCGCCGATCTCGAGAGCCAGCTGAATCTCATCGTGAATCCGAACCTGCTCCCCAAGACCGGCTCGGGCGTTCTCTCGTGGCCCTTCAGCCCCGGCTACATGAATAACTGCACCAATCGCAAAAACGTATTCGGCAATCTCTTCTGCATCACCCAATACTTCGGCAACACGGCCTTCTCGACCGCCAATCCGCAGATCTACAACGGCAAAGGCCACAACGCCATCGATATCTCCGCACCGATCGGCACGCCGCTCTATGCCGCACGCGGCGGCACCGTGCTCGCCACCGGCAATACTGATCTCGTGCGCGGCTGCTACTCCTTCGGCAAATGGGTCATGATCACACACGCGAATGGCCTCTCCACGCTCTATTCGCACCTCTCGAGTATCGACGTGGGGAAGGGCCAGCAGGTGAGCACCGGCCAGCTGATCGGCCTCTCGGGCATGACCGGCTATGCGACCGGGCCGCATCTGCACTTCGGCGTCTATGCCACTGATGGAGTTAAGGTCATGACGCTCCGCCAATTCCGCGGGGCAACGATCGGCTGCGCTGACGCGACGATGCCCGTCGCGACCCTCACTGCCTACTTGAACCCGCTGTCGTATCTCTAGGTGTTTTGTTTGAAGGGAATAGAAGGGGGCAAGAATAGAAGCACGTCGCACAATATATCTTTTACGTCATGTCCCTGGAGAGAAATCTCGGATACGCCAGCCAGCCCATTCCCCATTAGCAATTCACATGCGCGATAATATAGTCGTATGCTTCATCAACTGAATCAACGAGCGTGTAGAGCTCCATATCTTTTTCATCAATTGCCGCGTGCTTTTCATACAGCTCTTTTTCTATAAAGGAGAGCAGGGGGGTCCAGTATTCCCTACCGAAGAGGATGACCGGTATGCTGCGAATCTTCTTGGTCTGCACCAGCGTTATGATTTCAAAAAATTCGTTCAGCGTCCCCAAGCCGCCGGGAAAATATACATACACTTCAGAGGCATAGGTGAGCATCACCTTCCGCACGAAGAAATGATCGAAGCCGAACTTGTCAGTGAGGTAGGGGTTATAGGCTTGGGTTTCTGGCAGGTTGATGTTCAACCCGACTGACGCGCCTCCTGCCTCAAACGCGCCTTTGTTCGCCGCCTGCATGACGCCGGAGGAACCGCCCGTGATGACCGCGAAGCCTTTTTTTGCGAGCCGACCTGCAAGCTCTGTCGCGTTCTGATACACGCAATCTTCAAACGATGCGCGCGCACTGCCAAAGAAGGATACCGCGAGACCGTAACGGCGAATCATGTCAAAACCTTCGACAAACTCTGACATGATCTTAAAGATGCGCCAGGATTCTATTTTTCTTGGCTTGCAGACCATCGGTGACTGTTCAGCGGGCATCGTGCGCTGACCCTCGTGGACCACTTGAGCAAGTCGCTCGGCTGCCAAATCGTCATTCATGTTTTTATTTTATCACGCTAGATACCATCGCAATTTGCCGCGGGCGAATAACCAGCCGCTACGGCGGCCTCTGCGGATGAAAACCAAACTTTATTCGATTCCGAAATGCGACTGGCTCCTGAACACGACGGGAGATAATATTTGGTGCCGTTTCTAGATGCCACAAACTTCCCTGCTTCGCCCGCCGTAGCCTCTGGCGAAGGCGGGTTATTGACTTCTCCAATTACTATCCCCTGCCCTCCTATATCTAAACCGGCTAAATATCCTAACCCAAAGCTCGCAGATGAAGCGAAAACAAGCACGGCAATAACGAACACATCCCGAGGCACTCCGGCGACAAGTGCTTTGCATTTCTCCCGCACTTCTGCTATAGTCATCAAGTAAAACTATAGCACTATGGCACATACCAAAGCCGGCGGATCAGTCAAGAACCTTAGAGATTCAAACCCGAAATACCTCGGAGTGAAGCTTGCTGACGGCGCAAAAGCGCGTCCCGGCATGGTGATCGTCCGCCAGCGCGGCACCAAGATCGAAGCGGGCAAGAATGTTGCGGTCGGCCGCGATCACACCCTCTTCGCTATGGCCGAAGGACATGTCGCCTTCCGCTCCCGCCGCAAGACCAACTTCGACGGCCGCATCGTCTCCAAAAAAGTCGCGGACGTTATCTAAAAAAGGACTTACGAAGTCCTAACATTCAGTTCCCGTATATAGGGACTTCGTAAGTCCTTTGTCCACAGCGTTTCATTGACTTTTAACCACGGCAGGCGTACTATATCTGGTACAAATGCCTTCGGGCTCGCCCTCGCCGCAAGGCGAGGGCAAACCATTTAGAAGAGTGTCTTGATGAGAGCTTTCTTGAGTTCTTCAAATGACTTTCGATCCAGGACACCTATTTTGCGAATGAGCCGTTTCGTATCAATGATACGTACTTGAGAGAGTACCGCAGACGCTTCCCTCTCCTCTATGACTCCGAGATATTTGTAATAGGTACCTTCTCGTTTACGCCCAGTAAGGGCAACGGCAAAGCAGGTGTTCGCATTAAACCCTTTTACGACAACAACAGGACGATCAAAGTTCAATCCCGTGCCGTCTTGCTCGAACCCGACATTTACCCCAAGCGAACAAAACCAAATATCGCGTTCATGATATCGTCGCGCTGACTCTTCAGTATGGATTTTCTTTTTCTTTCCGTTCCATCCATCAAAATCTTTTTGCATCAGCCATCATTGTAGCATTCCATACTTCCGTACCAAAAAATGTTGACAAAACTTACCCATATGCTATCTTATAGCCAGATTTTGACCCTTACATAAATTGCCTAAATAAAGGATAGAAAAGGAGGGAAAAGCGATGGGAAAAGATACGGAAGCGCTAAAGGATTTGAGCGTTAAACAGGTGGCCGAAAAATTTGACTTGTCCTATCAAAAAATTCAGCCGTTCATCGATCTAATGTGTAATACGGTGTGGAAACGGGAATGGGATCCTCGTATCCCAAATCTCGTACGCTCCAAGCATACCGAAGGATTAAGCCGGTCCGCTTGGCACAAGCAATATGCACGCGAAACCAAGAATTGGTACTTCGAATGTGCGGGTATCATCACGATACATGAAGTACTCACGCAATTGGATGCCCTGTATCAGGAATGTGGCCCGCGAGGAGTTAGGGAATACCTAGCACTCGTCAGGCGGCTGGTCTGGATTGGTTTTACGCAAATGGACTCGCTCGCGTTGCCCTTGGCAACAGTGTCGTTTGCCCAGTTGAAACGGCTGCCACGCAAACAACTCCTCACGCTGGACGCATTGGTGCTCGGTTCACTATCTCATCACGCACTCTTCCAGCTGAAGGAACATCGTAAGTGGGTAACGAAATCCGACAAGAGATTCACCATCGCAGATATTCTCGGAATGGAATTCGAGGATATACAGCGGTACCACAAGGGAGCTGCACACACATTCCTTCTTCTCAAGCGCCTTGGATTTGTGCCAAAGGACGGGTTGTTCATGAGAGATGACCCGCTGGAGAAGTTCGCAAAAGAGCTCCTCTCAACCGAAGAAGGCATCACGCTTGCGGGGGCGAAGAAATTCGCAGCGATAGCCGCGAGAAGAAACTGGATTTAGGCGAGATACGAAAACGCAATCGGCGAGCCCCTGGGCTCGCCGATTTTGTTTAAGTAAAGAGGTCTAACCTCTTTACTTCCCTACTCAGCCTCAATGGTGATGGAGAACTTCCCGAACGTCTCGCCCGCGGCGACGGGGATATCAAACGTGCCGAGCTCTTTAATCGGCTTCTCGAGCTTGATCGCGCCTTCAGGGAGATCAATGTGCGCCTGCTCTTTAGCAGCCGTTCGTATCTCCGGCTCCCCTACTGCGTCATAGAGATGACCCTTCTCATTTGCTTTTGTCTTGATCACAATACGCGCATCCGCGAGCGAAGCAATATTTTGTGCGAGGAGCGCAGCATCGAGCTCTCCACGGTCTACCACCTGCTTGCGACGAGTCTCAGCCTCTTTTACCGCCCCCGAGGTCGCCGCAATAGCAAGCTTCTTGGGGATGAGGAAGTTGAGCGCGTATCCGTCAGAACTCTCGATAGCCTCATGCGCCCGCCCGATCCCCTTCACGTCTCTAATCAATATTACCTTCATGATCTTACCTTACCGTGCCGCGCCTCAATCCGCAAGGAGACACCTCGCAGATTGTCACTTACCGGTAGTCAAAAATTGAACGGCACGCGCCATTTGCGCGTCATGCTTGGCGGCGATATCCGCTTCAGTAACCGGCACGATGATGTCCGGTGTCACGCCGTTACCCATGATCCAGTTGCCGGCGGGCGTAACCCAGCGTGCGACCGTGATCTTGAGCGAGCCTCCATCAAGATCTAAGAGAGTCTGCACCGAGCCTTTACCGAACGACTTTGTGCCGATCAGAGTCGCGACCTTAGCATCTTGCAATGCGCCCGCAAAAATCTCGGAGGCCGAGGCGGAACCTCCATCGATCAGGACGACGGTCTTTGTCCCTACCGGCAGGTCGTTATACCCGAGGCTCGTATGAACAATATTCTCCTGCTTCCCGTCAAAGTCTTCAGTGACAACGGGCGCACCCTTGGGCAAGAAGTGGCTTGCGATGTCAACCGCCGCATCAAGATATCCGCCCGGATCGCCCCGCAGATCGATGACGAGCTTCTTAGAGCCCGACGCCTTGAATCGCGTGAAGGCCTGGTTGAAGAGATCCGCTGAATTAGCGGTAAACTGGAAGAGCGCGATATGATACACGCCGCTTGCAGCGTCAAGGCCATCGTCGGTTTCAGGTACTTGGATCGTTTCGCGGACAATAGTGATAGTAAGCACTTTGCCGCCACGAACGATGGTCAAATGAACTTCTGTTCCTGCAGGACCGCGGATCTTGCTCACCGCTACGTCGGTCGCGAGTCCGTCGGTCGACCTCCCGTCGATGGCGGCGATCTGATCGCCCGCTTTGATGCCAGCCGCCTCAGCGGGCGTACCCTTCAGGGGAGCAACGACGGTTAACACACCTTCTTTAACGTCAATTTCCATACCGACGCCTGCAAAACTCCCCGAGATAGATTCGGCAAATTGCTTCGCTTCCTCAGGCGGGAAGAAGACCGTGTAGGGGTCGCCATATGAAGCAGAGAGGCCAGCGATTGCACCGAAGATCTTATCCTTCGCTGAGGGGAGCGTCGAAGAGGCGTGGGTGATAACGTATCTCTCCTCAAGTGCGTTCCAAGCCTTCCAGAAATCAGTGAGGTCAACGCTCTGATCTGGCGTCGCGTCGAGGCCATCACCGATGAACGGAATGTTCGTTATGACCGCAGCAGTCGAGCCGCTGTTGCCCATAAAGAGCCCCGCGCCAAAGGCGATCGCGACGACAAGCGCGAAGCCGACGCCACGCACCACGCCGCCGCGCCCGCGACTCATTTTTCCAGAAATATCCATTCGCGAAGTGTACCACAGAACATATGATATTCTATGCGTATGCTATTTTTCCGCGCGATAAGGAGACAAAAACGTGCACCGCAGGAGCAGCCGACACAGATTTTCTTCACCAACACACTCTCGGGCAACAAGGAGCTCTTCATACCCTTGAAGCCGGGCACCGCACTCCTCTACTCTTGCGGGCCGACCGTGTATGACCGCGCGCATATCGGCAACCTGCGTGCCTATATCTTTTCGGATACGATTGCCCGCACGCTCCAGTATGCCCAGTATCGCGTACATCGCGTCATTAACATCACTGACGTTGGCCACTTGGTCTCCGATGCCGACGAAGGCGAGGACAAGATGACCAAGGGGCTGCGGCGCGAAGGTATGGCGCTCACTCTTGAAAACATGCACCTGCTCGCCGAACGATATGCCGCCACTTTTTTCGATGATCTTGAAGAACTCGGGATAGACACCGGCGAGATACGCTTCCCGCGAGTAAGCGAGTATATCCCAGAACAAATCGCCTTTATCAAAACGCTTGAACAAAAAGGCTACACCTATACCACGCGCGACGGAGTGTACTTCGACACGTCCCGCTTCCCTGGATATGGCAAGTTGGGCGGGCTCAACCTGAGCAACCAGCGTGAGAGCGATCGGGTAGGAAAATATAAAGAAAAACGCAATTCCGCTGATTTTGTGCTTTGGAAACCCGACCCCAAACTCGGATGGGAAAGTCCCTGGGGCCGCGGCTTCCCCGGCTGGCACATCGAGTGCTCTACGATGGCACGTTCCCTGCTTGGGGCTGAACTCGATATCCATACTGGCGGTGAAGATCTGATCGCCGTACACCACAATAACGAAATCGCCCAATCTGAAGCAGCATCGGGAAGGCCGTTCGCCCGCTATTGGATGCACAGCGCCTTTCTCACTATGAGCGGCGAGAAAGCATCGAAGTCGCTCGGCAATGTCGTGTATCTCTCTGAAGTGGCCGAAAAAGGATTCCACCCGCTCGCATTGCGCTACTTTTTCCTTCAGGCGCACTACCGCACTCCCCTCTCCTTCTCGTGGGACGCACTCGCTGGGGCGGCAAACGCGCTCGACCGCCTTTGGAGACTTTCGCGCGATATTGCCCGCGACTCCGCGGGCAAGAGTGCCAATTCAGAGGCGCGCAAACGTTTTCTTATCGCCCTACGCGATGACTTGGCGACGCCGCAGGCGCTCGGCATTCTCTGGGATTCGCTCAGGAGCGAAGAGTACGCACCAGAAGAGAAATGGGGGCTTCTTGAGGATGCCGATGCACACCTTGGGCTTTCGCTCCTCTCGCCCCCCGCCGCACCGACGCTCACCGTATCGGATGCGCCTGAAGAAATTAAAGAAATGCTCGCGCGCCGCTCTGCGGCGCGCGCGTCTGGAGATTTTGCAGAGGCCGACCGTATCCGCGGCGAAATCGAAAAAGGGGGATATCGTGTGGATGACGGGCCGAATGGGCCGGTGTTGACTCGGGCCGCTCTTTGATACAATGGGCGGTAATGGCCACTACCGACCGCGTCCCACCCCAATCTATCGAATCAGAGCGCGCACTGCTGGGGGCGCTGCTCCTCAAGCCTGATGCCATACACGATGTCTCGGATCTTATCCATCCAAATTCTTTTTACGCAGAGAAGCATCGGTTGATATTCGGTGCGATGCGCGAGCTCGCCGAGCGAGGAGAACCGATCGATCTCATCTCCCTCTCAGAAAAAATGCAGAACCAAGGATTGCTCGAACGTGGCGGCGGCCGCAGCTACTTCGCAGAGCTCGCCGGATCGGCGCCCACACCCGGCAACTTCTCGCACTATGCCGAGCTCGTCTCACGGAAGTCTCTCATGCGTTCGCTAATCGATGCCGCCTATAGCATCACCGAGACAGCCTATGATGACGCGCGCGATACGATGGAGGTGCTCGACGAGGCTGAGAAGAGCATTTATGCCATCGGCGATGCTTCTGCCGCACACAAGTTCACCGCGATCGGCGATAAGATACACGAGGCGTGGGATCGTCTTGAGGCGCTCTCGAAGCGAGAAGATGGCATTCGAGGAGTGCCCTCAGGCTTCCCCGATCTCGACAATCTCCTTTCGGGATTCCACCCTTCCGATCTCGTTATCATCGCGGCGAGGCCTTCGATGGGTAAGACGTCGCTCGCGCTCGATATCGCGCGCAATGCTGCCGTACGCCATAACGTCCCGGTAGGGATATTCTCCCTTGAAATGAGCTCTGAACAGCTCATTGATCGCATGCTTTCTGCGGAGTCGTTCGTCAACTCATGGAAGCTGCGCACGGGGCAAGTCAAAGAGGCTGAAGACTTTGGCCGTATTCGCGATGCGCTTGAGGTGCTGTCAAAAGCGCCTATATTCATAGACGACAAACCGGGTAATAACATCCTTGGGATGCGCGCAGTCGCGCGCCGGTTGAAGCGCGACCGTGGTATCGGGCTGATCGTCGTTGACTATTTGCAGCTCATGGCGCCAACCTCGACCAAAGCGTCCGACTCGCTCGTCCAACAGGTCACCGAGATCTCTCGCTCGTTGAAGTCGCTCGCGCGTGAGCTCAAAGTCCCGGTCATTGCGCTCTCGCAGCTCTCGCGCGCAGTGGAGCAGCGCGGCGGCAAGCCCCGCCTTTCTGATCTGCGCGACTCGGGCTCTATCGAACAGGACGCCGACGTCGTCATGTTCATCCACCGTGATGATAAGAGCAACAAAGAGAGCGATCGGCCAAACATTGCAGAAATTCTTATTGAAAAACACCGCAATGGCCCCACTGGCCGCTGTGAGCTCTATTTCGACGAGAAGCGCGCGACCTTCCAACCGGTTGACAAGTCAGGTTATGGCGAGCTGGCGGCGGAGTTTTAAAGACAAAATGAACAAGGTGTTGCTGATTTTTGGGGCTCCGCAGACTGACGAGGCGAGGACTGAGCGATTTTTCAGCAGAAAAATCGCGTACCCAAAAATTAGCAATACCTTGTGAATGCTATGGATCACATCGACGAACTCGCTCAAGCACTCGCACGCCTCCCCGGCATAGGTCCAAGGCAGGCAAAGCGCTTCGTCTTCTTCCTTCTCGCGACGCCTGCAAGCGAGCGTACCAAGCTCGCCGAACTCATCGCCGCTCTTGGCAAGAATGTCCGGCAGTGCTCAGAGTGCTTACGTTTCTACACCAGCGGCAACGCTACGACTATTTGTAACTATTGCTCCGACAAAACACGCGACGACACGCAACTACTGCTGGTTGAGAAGGACCAAGATCTCGCCGCGATAGAGCGCGCGGGCACCTATCGTGGCCGCTACTTCGTCCTGGGCGGCGTGCTCACTCTCTCGGGCAAGGGCGCTATCCGCGAAAAAGAACTCCTCGCAATCGTGAGGCGTCGCCTTACGGTTGGGTTAAAGGAAATAGTGCTCGCGTTGTCTGCGACGAGCGAGGGCGAACACACTGCTGATCACATCCGAGAATTGCTCATGCCCTATCGCGATCACTTAAAGATCTCAGAACTCGGCCGCGGCCTCGCCACCGGTAGTGAACTCGAATACTCCGACGCTGAGACCCTCCGCGCTGCCCTCTCCAATCGCACCGAGACCTAAAAGAAAAATGATGGACTTACGAAGTCCATCATTTTTGTTTGGCCAACACCTGGTGTTGGCCAGATTCTGAGAGATTAGCGGCCCTGGACGAAGGTGAGGGCCTTACCCTTCAGGTCGGCACGACCGGTGCGGCCAACGCGGTGGACGTAGTCCTCATAGGTCGAGGGCAGGTCGAAGTTGATCACGTGCGAGACGGCGGGGATGTCGAGCCCGCGTGCGGCGACGTCAGTCGCGACGAGCGCGACCACCTTCCCCGCCTTGAAGGCATCAAGCGCGCGCATGCGCGCACTGAAGGTCTTGTTGCCGTGGATGCTCTCAGCGTGGATATGGCGACGCGAGAGATCCTTGGCGAGGCGCTCAACGCCGTGCTTGGTGCGACCGAAGATGAGCACGCGGTTAAATTCCGCATCCTGCAACATCTCCGCGAGCACTTCAAACTTGTCTTTTCCGTGTGGGATACGAACCACATCTTGATCGATGTTGCGCGAGGTGTCGCGCGTTTTGACTGAGATGACGACCGGGCTCGCGAGAAAGTCGCCAATAAGACGTTCGATCTCCTTGCCCATCGTCGCGGAGAAGAAGAGCGTGTGGCGCTCCTTATTCATTTTTCCGAGTATCAGACGCATATCGTCGATGAAGCCCATATCGAGCATGCGATCTGCCTCATCGAGAACGACCGTGCCGAAGCCGGAGAGATTGAGCGCCTTACGCTCCAACAAGTCCTTCAAGCGCCCGGGCGTACCGATGACAAATGCTGGGTCATGTTTCAACTGGGTGATTTGCGGCCCGATGTTGGTGCCACCCACCGCGACCATACCGCGGAATCCGAGCCCCTTGGCGAGCCCAGCGAGCTCCTTCTCGATCTGCACCGCGAGCTCACGCGTCGGCGCCATGATCAAGATGCGTTCGCCCTTCTGCTTCATGACCTTGTCAATGAGCGGGATGAGGAATGCTGCCGTCTTGCCCGTCCCGGTCTCAGCGAGACCGACAACGTCTTGGCCAGCGAGCACGTGCGGGATAATCTTGTCCTGGATAGGCGTCGGGAACTCATATTTGCGCGCCGCAACATTCTTCTTCAAATGATCGTTTATATCGAAATCCGAGAATTTGTGTTCAGGGACGAAGACCGGCTCCTCGGTCGTGACGACCGCCCGGTTCATAAACTTCGCGATCTCGGCTTCGGTATTGCCGAATGAGCCGAAGCCTTGTCGCTTTGGGTATGCGCTCCGCCCCGGTCGCCCATACGGGCGAGCAGAAGGACGTGCAGGACGCGCATCACGAAAACTCCCGCTTCGCGGTTTTGAATAACTTGAACTTGAATGACTACCGGACGCGCCGGTAGACTGATGATTCCATCTTCCTACTTGCATAATGTAATATTGCTAGCTAAATAAAGACAAAGGCAAAAGCCTTCTTTGTGGTCTGTCTCGTGTGTCAAACACTCGGTGTTTGACAAGTAAGGGGGAGGTTTAAGAAATCGAATCGATCTTCACTTTGATGACTGGTTGGCGGTGTCCGACGCGCTTGTAGTAGCGGCTCTTCGGCTTGTACTTCACCACCTCAATCTTCTTTGCCTTCCCGGCGAGAACAACGGTGCCCTTGACCTCCGCACCCTTGATAGTGGGCGCGCCGATGGTCGTGTCCGAGCCGTTGTCGACGAGGAGCACCTCGCCAAAGACAATCGTGTCACCCTTCTTCAAATCCCCGGGGAGTTTCTCAATAGAAATCGTGTCGCCCTTTGAGACGACATACTGCTTCCCGCCGGTCTTGATTACGGCCACTTCCATAGTCTCCACACTCTAGCATTTCCTCCCTAAAAGGGCAAGTCTTTGATTTTATTCCTCCCCCAACGCGGGTTTATCCAGCAGATTCAGCTCCACACCCACCTTGTCGCCCGTGATGCGGTATACATCCTTGTCTATCTTGGCGAGCTCTTTGTGGCCAGCGTTGTAGTGTGAGACCACCGTTCCAAGCGCGTTGCCCAGCTTCAAGTAGAAGGTGTTGGTCGTCTCGATATGCTTCACCAACTCCCCTACCCGCTTCTGTATCTCTTCAGCGCGCTCCTCTATTTTCATCGCATTCAAACCAAGCAAGACAGTTTGTAAGTAAGCGAGAAAAGACGTCGGCGAGACGATGATGACTTTATACTTCGACGCCGCGCGCTGGAGCAGATTGTCTTCTTCAGAAGCGCCAACTTGATTAGTCAACAAGTCGTAATAAATGCCTTCAGAAGGGATGAACATGAAGGCGAAGTCCATGGTGTTCTCTTCTGGCCGGATATACTTCGCCGTCTCGGTGATACGCATCTTCAAGTCATTCACAAACGCCTTCTCAAACGCGGGCTTCTCGCTCTCGTCGGCGTGGACGAGGCGGTTATAATTCTCAAGTGAGAACTTCGAGTCGATCGGAACTATCTTGCCGTTTACAAACACTACCGCGTCTACTATCTCGCCGTTCTTGAATGGATACTGTATCTGATAGCCGTCGGGCGGGAGCACGTTCTTGAGCGTCGTCTCCAGATAATATTCGCCAAGGATGCCGCGCTGCTTCGGGTTCTTCAAGATATCCTGCAAGCCCTTCAGCTGCTCGGCGAAGCCTTGGGTCTGGCGGCCGATCTCTTTGACCGAGGTAACTTCCTGTGTGATCTCTTTAATCAAACGCGACGATTCGGTAAATTGCCGATGCGCGTTCTCCTGCATCGTGCGCGACGACTCTGACACGCGCGCATCGAGCGTCTTCTCAAGATTCTGGAGCTGCTGTTGGAGGAGCACCATCGCGCTCCCCTCTTCAGGCTTCTGCGCCCGCTTGAGCATATACAACACCAATGCGAACCCGCTAATAAGGACAACGAACAGGAGGATAGTGAATAGGGTGACCGGTTCCATGGTTGTAGTATACTCTGTCCCATGACTATCCACGAAACTTTGAAGCACTCTATCCCCGAGGCGCTCCGGGCGCATGATGAAGTGCGCCTGCGTACCCTCCGCTCGCTTGTTACTGCGATGACTAATGAAGTGGTGGCTAGGAAAAGAAAGCCAGACGAATTCCTCACCGACGACGAGGCCATCGCCGTCTTGAAGCGCGCCGCCAACCAGCGCAAGGATTCTATCGAGCAGTTTGAGAAGGCCTCTCGGGGCGATCTCGCTGAGCCCGAGAAGGCCGAGCTCGCGATTATCGAGGCATACCTCCCCGCCCAGATGAGCCGCGACGAGATCCTGACTATTGCTCAAGCAAAAATGACTGAAATGGGTATCACCAGCAAAGCAGATGCCGGAAAGTTCACCGGCGCGCTGATGAAAGAGCTCAAGGGCCAGGCCGACGGCGGTGACGTGAAGGCGGTTGTGGACAACTTGCTTTCTTAAAACACTTGTGCTATAGTGTCGGCAGGTTTGTGGTCTTTATCTTTTTGTAGAGGAGGATGCTATGGGAACGATAGTGGTACCCGAACAAGGTGAGAGTCTCCAAGAGATTGTTACCCGAATGGAACAAAAGAATCCGCACCTCAGGTCTTCTGCCTCGAATTTCAGGGTGACAAAAGAAATGCAGCGTGAGGCCGCTACAAGGGACAAAGTAGATCGTCGAAAATTCCCTGACTATGATTAAGCCGACAGGTGGGTTGTACAACCCACCTGTTTTTTTAATTTGTGTCTTTTTGTGAGGATATCATAACCCACGCGCGAACTTATTTCGAACAACAACCCTAACTCGCGCCTCGCAGACTCGGCGCTCGCCCCGCGATTACGCGGGGCCGCCCTTCGCCCTGCCGCTTCCTAT
>Ga0172379_10000319_pt1 | contig 126334 bp, 115 predicted proteins | sample GrowelOW334metaG_FD_119756 | JGI IMG/M metagenome (GOLD analysis project Ga0172379, IMG submission 119756) | Groundwater microbial communities from an aquifer near a municipal landfill in Southern Ontario, Canada - Groundwater well OW334 metaG | ecosystem: Environmental > Aquatic > Deep... | reverse complement strand
GTCAGTGCCGTTTAAAAAAGTTAACACGTTAAGTTCGCCGCCTGGGGATTACGATCGCAAGATTAAAACTCAAAGAAATAGACGGGGACCCGCACAAGCGGTGGTTCATGTGGTTTAATTCGACGGTAAACGGGGAACCTTACCCAGGCTCAACTACTAGCTGCATAAGACCAGAAATGGACTTAGCCTTCGAGGGTGCTAGATAGGTGCTGCATGGTTGCCGTCAGCTCGTGCCGTGAGGTGTACCATTAAGTTGGGAAACGAGCGCAACCCACGTTGTGTGTTAAATATACACACAAGACTGCCCAGCACTTTGCGAGTGAAGCAGAATAAGCAATAAGCAAATTAAGCAGAATAAGCATGCGACAAGTGTCGTGCTTAATCTGCCTACTTTGCCTAATCTGCTTATCATAGCTTCGCTAATAAAGTGCTGGGAGGAAGGGGTGGACGACGTCAAATCAGCATGGCTCTTACGTCTGGGGCTACACACATGAAACAATGGGAAGTAACAATGGGTTGCCAAGTCGCGAGACGGAGCTAATCCCACCAAACCTTCCCTCAGTTCGGATTGTAGGCTGCAACTCGCCTACATGAAGTCGGAATCGCTAGTAAACGCCAATCAGCCACGTGGCGTTGAATACGTTCTCGGGTCTTGTACTCACCGCCCGTCACACCACGGGAGTTGGCAATGCCCAAAGTTTCCTTCGGGGAATTAAGGCAGGGTCAATGACTAGGGTGAAGTCGTAACAAGGCATGGGTAGCGGAAGCTGCTCATGGATCACCTCCTTTCTGGAGATACTCAGTCGAAAGACTGTGATATCCATGTCGTAATAGACGATCGTTTTTGTCACTTTGTATTGTTAAAAAAAGCCAACCTGTAAAAGGGTTGGTTTTTGTTTTCAGCGGTCTTCTTACAGGGCTTGACCAATCACTTAATTTTCGATATACTCTTGTCGTAATGTGTTAAATATATTATAATCTGTTGACCACAATTGGTGGCACAATTACGGGTTCGTAGCTCAGTTGGTTAGAGCGCCACATTGACATTGTGGAGGTCAGAAGTTCAACTCTTCTCGGACCCACGACGCTCAGCGTCGTTTTAGGCACGCTAAGCGTGCCACCATAAATACAAAGGCATTGATTTCATGTTTGAATGATTTCATGTTTTTATGAAAAGGGCGTGTAGCTCAGTTGGTTAGAGCGTTACACTGATAATGTAAAGGTCCCAAGTTCGACTCTTGGCACGCCCACGACGCTCAGCGTCGTTATAGTCACGCTCAGCGTGACACAACGATGCTTTGAACAGGGAACAATTCCCTGTTTTTTTCTTGAATTTATGCCTACTGTCACTATCGAAAAATTAGTCTTCGGCGGTCAGGCGCTTGGTCGCATCGGCGCTCAGGTAGTTTTTTTGTGGGGCGCTTTACCTGGTGAAACAGTAGAGTTTCGCATCATCAAACAAAAGAAAAATTTTATTGAGGGAGTGGTCACGAAAGTGCTCACGCCGTCACCCGATCGAGTCGTTCCCGAAGAAAAACACCATCTTTCTTGTTCGCCGTGGTCTATTATGTCGCTCGCAACAGAAAATGAGTGGAAGAAAAAAATTGCTTTTGAGACATATCGCAAAGTCGGTTCAATCGATTTACCACCGACACTGGAAATAGTTTCCGGCAAAATCGAAAATGGTTACCGTAATAAAATTGAGTATAGTTTTGCCCCCTCACCCTACCCTCTCCCCACGGGAGAGGGAACAGGGGAGAGCCTGCCTGCCGGAGAGGCAGGGGTGGTTTTTGCTTTTCACGAACGCGGTGATTATCACCCAATGCCGATTGATAAATGTACCTTAGCGACTGCGGAAATAAATAAAACTGCCAACGAGATATTATATTGGATTCAAGATCAAAAAATATTTGCTCAGGAATTAAAGGCACTTATCGTTCGTAGCAATCGCGCCGGAGAAACCGTGGCCGCTTTATTTTATAAAAAAGAAAAAGACTTTATTTTGCCTCAACTTTCAGAAAATTGCAAAGGTTTTCAAATCTATTATTCCAACCCGCTTTCCCCCACCTCCAACCCCGATAAATTATTAAAAAGTTTTGGTGACGCTTTTTTGATTGAAACCATTCGTGGTCGTAAATTAAAATATGGCGCCCTCAGTTTTTTTCAAGTTTACGTATCGATGTTCGAAAAAACACTGGAGGATATCGCGATACATATTAAAAATGCCAAGCGTGTTGTCGACTGCTACGGTGGGGTCGGAGCAATTTCCTTATCACTCGTCCAACCAAATCAAAAAACCGTCATCGTAGAAAGCAATGCCGAAGCGGTAGGGTATGCCAAAGAAAATATTGCGTTGAATAATTTGCAGGGAGCCGAAGCCGAACTCCATGGCGCCGAACGCGAAATGGAATATATTACCGCCGAAAGCACAGTAATACTGGACCCACCGCGCGCTGGACTGGATAAAAAAGTAATCTCTGAATTATTGGCAAAAAAACCAAAGAAGATCATCTACATGTCATGTGATTTGGCTACCCACGCACGCGATGTCGCCATGCTACAAAGTGAATATAAACCAATAGAATGGAAGCTATACAATTTTTTTCCAAGAACGTCACACATTGAGGGTCTTTGTATTTTGGAAAGGAAATAAAAAAAGTGTCATTCCAAACGAAAAATCCTCAAACTGTTATCCACAGCAAGGTATTGTATTTATTGGGGGGGGTGAAGTACACTATATGTGTTTAGTTACTTAACTGCGAAATTATGGGAATAGATTCAAGAGGTGGTAAGTCGACAATTGAAAAAAAAGAAATTGAAACAGAGAAAGAGGTTTTTCAAAAATTCATTAAAATACTCCAGGATTCAGCGCCAATGGTTTCGAATGATCCACACCATCAATTAGAAGAGGAGGGAGTGTTGAATGGTGTTATTTTGTATGAGGATCACCCAATATCTGGTAGTAATACTCTCATAACAATCGACAGGTCCGGTGAATTTGAAAAGTTCGTCGACGGATTTCGTGAAGGATCAATGACAATCGATGAGGTGCTGAGTATTGGTACAGGAAAGATCATGGACTGGTTTATTGCGAACCACTATGGTGAACAGGTTATGGAAACATACTCTGTTGATCCATCGTTAAATCGGCGTACAATTGTTGAGGATGAAGGATGGCCAAATAAAGTAATTGAGACCATCAAGGAGCTCAGGTCACATCTTGAATGACGATATAACAAACCTTTTGATCCCTTCCAAACCTTTTTGAAGATCCTCCATCGAAGCCGCAAAACTAAGACGAAAATATCCCGGTGCGGCAAAGGCCTCACCCGGCACCACCGCCACTTTCTCTTGTTCCAGTAATTTTGTGCACCAATCGGTCGCCGTTGGTGTATTTTTATTTAGCAATGATTGTATGGAAACAAAAAAATAAAAAGCACCGTCGGGAAGCAAGAATTCTAGTCCGGGAATTTTTGCCAGCTCTTGGGCAACAAAATCTCGGCGTTCAGAAAAGGTTTTTTTCAATATTTTCACCGCTTCATTTCCATCTTGGATAGCCGTTAGCGCCGCTTTTTGACTAATTGACGAAGTGTTTGAAGTAATTTGTCCTTGCAAATTTCCAACCGCTTTGGCGATTGGGAGCGGTGCCGCTAAATAACCAATCCGCCAACCCGTCATCGCATAAGCCTTGGAAAATCCATTGATTAAAATGGTTCGGTCGGCGATTGATGGGTCGACAGAAATAATCGAACGTGGAGCAGGGGAGTTATAATATATTTCATCGTAAATTTCGTCGCTCACGATTAACAAATTGTATTCCTTGGCAAGTGTGGCAATTCGCGCGAGTTCGTCGGTGGGAATAATAGCGCCAGTGGGGTTGTTCGGAGAATTTAATAAAATAATTTTTGTTTTTGCGGTAATCTTTTTACGACACTCCTCAGCAGTGAAAATAAACGGTGTAGTAAGAGGAATTGTAATGGGAACACCGCCAGCTAGTTTAATCTGTTCAAGGTAGGTGCTCCAAGTAGGTGTTGCCACCAATACTTCATCGCCTGGGTTACAGAGCACCTGAAAAGTAAGGTAGAGGAGCGATTTTGACCCAACACCAATAACAACCTGTTCGGCAGTGTACTTCGAATGGTGTTTAGTGTTGAGATGTCGCGCGAGCGCTAAGCGTAATTCGGGAATTCCAGCTACAGCGGTATAGTGGGTAAAACCATCTTTTATAGCTTGAATTCCAGCCTTAGCAATAATTTCGGGGGTTGATGCGTCAGGCTCACCCAAACTAAGGTTGACAACGGGTGTTCCAGCCTTTTGAAGTGCTTTTACTTGAGAATCAAGCGCTAGGGTTGGCGATGGTTGTAATTGTTTTATTCTTTCCGAAAGCATAGGGTTAATTTGAGCTATATTAACATAAAAGATCCTGCTCGCAAAGGTCAAAGCGCCCCATTTGCCAAATGTTAAAAAATAGGGTATACTGTCACAGTCTAACAATGCTTTTTATGACTACAAATGAGAATTTAACCAATGAAATCAAGCCCTCGTCCCCTCGTCTCAAAGCCGTCGCTCTGTTTATTTTTGAGCTGGTCAAAATCGGGGTGTTAGCGGCGCTCACCATTGGTCTAATCCGTTATTTTCTTTTCAAGCCATTTTATGTTAAAGGCGCATCCATGGAACCCACTTTCTTTGACCATGAGTATCTTATCGTTGATGAACTATCCTATTATTTACGATTACCACAGCGTGGGGAAGTAGTAGTATTTAAGTATCCAGAAAATCCCACCGAATATTTTTTGAAACGGGTAATCGGTTTGCCCGGTGAGCGAGTGAAAGTTTCGGCTGGCGTCATTACCGTTTATAACAAGGAACATCCGGAAGGGGTTCTGATGATTGAGCCGTATCTACCAACGGATTTAATTACTGCTGGTGAAAATACGTACACTGTTGGTCCTGATCAATATTTCGTTCTTGGCGACAATCGTTCCAACAGTTTTGACTCGCGTCGATTTGGTCCAATTAATAAGAGTTTCATTGTTGGTCGAGCTTGGTTTCGCGGTTGGCCGATCGATCGAATGCAAATGTTTAGTACTCCCAGTTTCAATATCTAATTTATATGAAAATGAAAAAATCCAAATTAGTTAAAGGGGGAGAAAAGAAAGCGGTTGCCGAAAAAAAAGTTGCCGCACCTGTTGTTGAAAAATCCGGCAAAAAACAATATCCGGTACTTCGCGGTATGCACGATATTTTGCCACGCGAAGAAAAGTATTGGAAAACTTTTTATCGCACCGCCGAACATTTATCGGAGTTTTTTCAATTTGGTCGCATCGAAACCCCAATTCTTGAAGATGCCAATCTTTTTACCCGCTCGATTGGTAAGGGTACGGATATAGTAGACAAGGAAATGTATCTCTTTGAAGACCGTGATGGTACACGCGTTGGGTTACGCCCAGAGGCCACCGCCTCGGTAGTGCGCGCTTACATTAGCAACGGTTTGTGGAATCACCAGCAACCAGTCAAAATGTGGTATTGGGGACCAATGTTTCGTCATGATCGACCGCAAAACGGCCGTTTTCGCGAATTTTTTCAAGTTGGTTTCGAAACGCTCGGCATCAAGGATCCGGCCGCTGACGCTGAATTAATGCTCATCGCTTATAGTTTCTACAAAGACATTGGTTTACCGGTTACTTTTCAGGTCAATAGTCTTGGCACGCCAGAAGAGCGGACGCGTTACGTAAATGAACTCGTCAGCTATTATCGCAGTAAACGCAGTTATCTGTGCGAAGATTGTCGCAACCGTATCAATAAAAATCCCCTCCGACTTCTCGACTGTAAAGAAGAAAGTTGTAAAAAAATTAAGGAAAGCGCCCCCCAAATTATTGATTGGCTCGAAGAAGAATCAAAGAGCTATTTCATGAAAGTGCTTGAGTATCTTGACGAACTTGCTATTCCTTACGTACTTACTCCTTCATTAGTTCGTGGGTTGGATTATTATACGCACACGGTTTTTGAAATTTTCCCGGCGTTTGAAGGGGAGGGAAGTCAAGTCGCGCTTGGTGGCGGTGGCCGTTATGATCGCCTCGTGGAAGAGTTGGGCGGCAAGCCAACACCCGCCGCCGGTGTCGCGCTTGGACTTGAACGCGCCGTTTCCGCTTTACGTAAATTTTCGGAAGAAAATAAAATTACGGTGAAGGAAGTGAAGTATGAAGTTTTCTTTGCTCAACTCGGTGACGAAGCCAAGCGTGTAGCACTGCGCCTGATCAATGAATTACGCGGTAGTGGTATTCAATTAGCCTTTAACTTTTTCAAAAGTTCGTTGAAGACTCAGCTTGAGCTGGCCAACAATTTGCAAGTTCCCTACGTGGTAATTCTTGGTCAAAAGGAAGTACAGGACAAAGCGGTCATTATTCGCGATATGGAGTCCGGTGTGCAAGAAATTGTGGACCAAAAGAAACTCTTGCAGATCTTGAAGAAAAAGCTCGGCAAATTGTCCAAAAACGATTTGGAATAGTTAGGTATTTAGGACAAAAAGATTGTTTGACGAAAGTTTAAAAAAACGTTATAATGTCGATATGTTAATATTTAGTTTTACACTAGAAAGCGAGGTGGATTTATGACCGGTATTAAACGCAGGAAAAATGAATCGTTTGAAGCGTACATGCGCCGTGTCAAAAAGATCTGGCAACAGTCAGGACGTGTTCTACAAGTTAAAAAAACACGATACTTTACTGGCGACAAGAGCCGTGGCGTGCGCCGCAAAAGCGCGCTACACAGATTAGCGGTTGCGGACAAAATGGCATATCTCAAAAAGATTGGCCGTTTACCAGAAGACACATTCAAAAAGAAATTTTCAAGATAATGTCCTAGATGACATTTCTTCCATTGTTCCCATGCTTTTTCAATGGATATCTCGACATTTCAAGCTGAGTTCAACAACCACCGTTGCCACGAAGGTTATTTTCGGCGCGGTGGTTTTTTGTTTTTTACTATCTTTTTCCGTTCCAGTGCACGCACAACAGCTGGCCGCCACGGATCTTGGTCTAAATAGTCAGGTAGAAGCAAACATCGGTTTACCAGCCACCGACATTCGACTGGTAGTCGCCAACATTATCCGGGTCGCCTTTGGGTTGCTCGGTATTGTTTTTTTAGTGCTGGTATTATACGCCGGATTTCTCTGGATGACAGCGGGTGGTAACGATGAACAAATTGGTTCGGCCAAAAAAATGCTTACTAATGGAATTATTGGTCTTGTAATAATGCTCTCGGCTTATGGTATCGTTAGTTTTGTTATTAGCAAGCTCCTGGGTGCCGGTGGTAATGGTGGCGGAGGACAGGACAATCGAACAGCGTACGTTCAAAAATCTTTTTTTGGCACTGGCGGACTTGGTACGGTAATCAAAGATCACTATCCCGGACGTGACCAAACCGAAGTGCCGCGCAACACTAAAATTATCATTACTTTTAGTCAACCGGTTTTGGCTTCTAGTTTTATTACGGATTCAAATCAATTTGGTGTTGTTGGGGATTGTAAAAATGTCGGTAAAGCAGAGTTCGATTGGGATGCCGATTGCGACAAACTTAAATCCGATGTTATTACCATCACTCGTTCTGATACCAATGAAGTCGTCGCCAATGCCGCCGCAATTGTGAGTGGTAATAATGGTCAAGTTGATACGGTTGTAATTCGACCAATCGACACTCTCGGTAGTGATAAAGTTGAAGTCGCATACAATGTTCACATTGGCGGGGGAGTGCAGTTTGATGATGCGAGTAACGACAACCCATCTATTTTTACTGGTCACAATCCGCCAGAGTATAAATGGGATTTTACCTGTAGCAAAGTGCTCGATGACAAACCACCTCAAGTCGTGAACGTATTTCCAAAAAATAATACCACTGAAGCCAAAAATAGCGTCATCCAAATTAATTTTAACAAACCCATGGACCCAACCGGTTTGCAAGGGGGGTTTAATGCCTCAAAAAATATAAATGGTGGTATTATTTATTTAAAAAATAACAACAGCACGGTTCCTGAAGGTTCATTTCGTTTATTAAACAATTATCAAACATTGGAATTCACCCCTTCGAAAGCTTGTGGCATCAACGCGTGTGGTGGAACAATTTTTTGTCTGCCCGTTTGTGACGCAAACAATCAATCGTGTAAAACTGATTCGTATGAATTGTTAGTTCGTGCCGCCGATACGATTAGCGCCACGTCATTTGAATCAGTACCATTTACTGGCGCGGCGGATGCCTCTGGTAATGCGCTTGATGGAAATAAAAATGGTACCGTACAACATGCTGGCCAAAGAAATGAAACTTTTGACAATCAAAAAGTGCCAGACAATTTCTTTTGGCAATTTAATCTAAAAGACGAAATTGATAACACCGCGCCATTTATTCAGCAAGCTACCCCTGGCCCCAATGCGGAGTATGTTTCGGCCGCCAATGAACTTAGTTTGAAGTTTAGCAAAACCATGAATGTTGGTTCGATGTATAGTATTAGCATCGAAGAATCTCCGAGTGTTGGAACACCGCTTTGGCATCGACCGCTGATGTCATTGGATAATTCAAAAGTTAGTCTGCAACACCGTCAATTTTTGGTGGATAGTAGGAGTGATTATTTTCCCGTTGTTACATCGAGTGTTTTGGACGCTCATTTTAACTGTTTCTATCCCGGTATTGGTCCCACTAAACTCGATAGCACTCTTGAAAATTCTACGAAAGCTTCAACTGTGTGCAATGGAACTGATGCAATTAATTGTTGTAAAGCTACAAACGATGCTCCGTTTTGTTGTAATGGCCTTCTTGATAAAAATAATCGCGAAGAGTGTTTAAATAGTTTACGGTAAGTTAGCCAATAATGTTTTGTGAAAAAAACCACCCTTTTTAATAAAATTTGTGTTCTAGCGGTATTTATTTTATTCGCAAGTTTTAGTTTTCACACTACAACACTGAACGCTCAAACGTTAAATACCACTGATCTTGGTCTTAACAATCAAGTTCAAAATACAATCGGCGCCGGCAGTAACACAGATTTAAGACTTACCATCGCCAATATTATTCGCACCGCTTTTGGTTTGCTTGGTATTGTGGCGCTAGTTATTACGCTCTATGGTGGTTTTGTCTTCATGACCGCTGGTGGCGAAGAAGAAAAAGTAAGCACTGCGAAAAAAATTCTGACAAACGGTATTATTGGTTTGGTTTTAATAATGTCGGCGTACGCCATTGTCAGTTTTGTGATTAAAAATTTAGTGGACGCAAACAATAATTCTTCCGGTGGTGGCGGTAACGGTGGCGGCGGTGGGGGAACTGGCGGTCAATTTGGTGGTGGTAATTCTTTATATGTCGCAAGTTTACCGCCAAGCATGGAGCTTTGTGTTCGCAATGCTAAGCTTGCGGTAGTATTTAATAAGGAAGTTGATTTGACCACTATTGTTCCAGCCAATATTGCCGTACTTGATAATGCGAGTGGCGATGCTGTGGTCGCAGGTGCTTGGGCATATGGTGTAAATAAAAATACCGTCTTATTTACTCCCGACGGTCCATGTGGCGCGCCGGACAATGGCAATGATTGTTTTAAATCAAAAAATCCATACACATTGAAGTTTATTCCTCCGACGAACAATATTACTACACTTGACAAAACTTTAAAACTTGATTGTAGCTCGTCCGCTCACCCCTGTGAGCCGGTAAGCTTTACGAGCGGTGAAAATATCGACCGAACTCAACCGCAAATTTCTTTCAAGACGCCATCACAGGATAGTATTGTTTCAATCGGCGATCCTGTTCCGGTAAAGTTAAGTTATGTCTCAGAAAGCGGTTTACAAAGCATGGCGCTTTCCATTGTTTCAAATAGCGGTAATAGAGTATTTTTCGACAGTAAATCAGCAAATAATTGCGCGAAAACCGGTGATTTCAATTTTAGTTGGCAAACTTCCGGTCTTCAGCCCAATGGCTATAAATTATCGGCAGTAGGTATTAACGGCGCTGGATTGTCTGACTCAAAAGAACAATCGGTAACACTTAAGAACGCTACATGTGTAGCGAGTGACCCACCAGTATGTGGCACGGGTAGTGGTTGTGGTAGTTGTGATGGGGATGTTTGTACTGTAAACAGCGATTGCGCTAGTGGCTCTTGCGTGGACGGCAAATGCGCGACCGTCATGTCGATCAGCGGGTTTAGTCCGGCATCCGGTGGGCCTGGTAGTTATGTTAGTATTTTTGGTTCACACTTTGGTACTACACCCGGTCATGTATATTTTACCGATGGAACAACAAGTATTGAAGCCAATCTCGCTCCTTGTGGTAGTGTTAGTTGGAAAAATAGTCAAATTATTGTCCAAGTACCAGAAATCACCGCAACACAAGGTATTATCAAAGTAGTAACAGCGGCTGGCCAAGAAGATACTACAGCTAAACACCAGATAGACAATTTTGTATTGTCTTCGGTAGTAAGCCCGGGCATTTGCGCAGTTTATCCAGAAGTGGCAATAGCCGGCTCTCTTGTTGCGGTAGAAGGGAATAATTTTGGAGCAACACAAGCATCTGCGGATTCAGTGGTGTTAAGTGGTTTAAAAGCGCCAGTGCAAAGTAGAAATGGCAATGCCGCTTGGCAAGATACCAAAATTACCGCGGCTGTACCTAGCTTGGCTCCTGGTGCAACATCGTTGAAAGTAGTGAATAATGGAGTGGATAGTAATAGTGTTAAATTTGTTGTTGATGATGGTACCGTTCCAGGCTCGCCAATTATTGAATCGATTACACCCGCTACAGGTACCAGAGGTGATTATATTACTATTAAAGGTAAAAATTTTGGTTCCGAAATGGGACTGGTATGGTTTAAGGAAAGTGTTGCTTCACATATCGATGGAGATTTTTCTTTCCCTGTTGCCTGCGCCAAGTCCGTATGGCAAGACGGGCAAATTATTGTTAAATTTCCATCATCTGCAGTTAATAATACAAATTATGTTGTAATGGTACAGAGATCTGGTGACAATGCAACAAGCGCGTATGATCCTAATTTTTCCTATAAACTTTTCGACGGTAAACCAAGCCCTGGTATTTGTGCCTTAAGCCCCAACGCCGGACCAATTCCACTCCCCGACGATGGTAGTATAGAAGTTGTTGGCGAGCATTTCCTTGATGGCAATGTTCCCGCTGACCCGGTGCAAACTCTTTTCTGGTCGCTTTCATCAGTCAATGTGAAAACAGCCGATGGTCGCCCAGTATCAGTTTTACAAAACAGTTTGAGACAAGCAACTTTTGATACGTTAGTAGTCAAGCCGACCAATGATATTGTTTCTGGTCCGGTTTCAGTATATCGACCAAGTGATAAAAAAATAAGTAATGGTGTTGGTTTTACCGTTGGAGATTGTACTGCTAATGGTGCTACGTGTAGTGGAGATAGTCATTGTTGTTCGGCTGGTAGCCAAAAAGGTGTTTGCCAACCGGTAGGAGTACGGTGTAAAGGTGAAGAATTATCAACTGGTTTTGTCTGGAAGTTTTCCACCAAAAATATTCCACCAACACCGCATGTGGTTGAAAGTTGTGACAATGTCACTGAGGCTGGCCAAGCACTTCCATCTCCATCTCCGAGCACTCAATGGGATGATGCGTATAATTCTGACGCAGAAAAAGTATGTCGGCAAGCATTGGTGACGGTGGAATTCACCACAAAGCTTGATCAAAATACTATAAATGCCAGTAATATTGAAGTGAGAAAATGCGCGGACGTAACAAAAGATGGATGTGTCGAGCCAAGTGGCATTATTGCATTGGATCCAGCAAAAAATCCTTATAATTTATTATCCGCTTTCGGCGATGCAAATAATTCGCACCAATATTTGTCTCTTTTTCCAAGTGCACAAAAGTGGGATGATAATTCCTGGTATCAAGTAGTTTTGAAAAACACGATAAAATCAGAAGGTGGCGATGATACCATACAAATAAACCTTGCTCCTGATCGTCCGTGCGGTGGTGATTCCGCCTATTGTTTTTATTTTAAATCTGGTAGTAAGGACTGCGAGTTGGGGAGTGTGGTAGTCACTCCGTATAGATATTGGACCAATATTTTGGAAAGACCAATGAAAAAACCACCACATGATGCCACCAGCGCGCCGGTGATATATCGCGGTAATGGTTTGAGTGATCAACGCTGTATCATGATGAGCATGAATAATTGGGATTGGAATTGGGCGAGTGGCGATACCAACCTTGCGGATTTCAACGGGTCATCAGTGGCTCAAACCGTTGAAGTAAACGCACTGGCGAATACTGTCGGTATTAATATTCCCGGCAACGCCGTTGATATTAGTGCAACTGCTTCAAAAGAGGGGGTCACTCCAAAGCCACCAGGTACGAGTCCGCTCACCATAGATTTATCCAACCCACAGGTGATAAATTTTTGGCCACAATGTCAAGAAGCCTGCACGAATGCCGAGGTCGCTGTGCAGTTTAATATGGGCATTTCTTCCCGCAACCTTGATAATCCGAGTACGGTTCGCTTGCTTAAGTGTTATGATGATAATTGTTTAAAAACTGACGATGTCACTTATGCCGCCAGTATTCACATTGATGAATCCGCGCCCTTCGCCACTATTAAAATCGCGAATGCAAATTCGGATGTGGTTGGAATGGTGCACAAAGGCCAAAATTTGGTAGTTAACGGGTTTGCGGATTCTGGTACAAATAATAATTTTAGCCAAGCGATATTTTCTCCAGAGACCCATGGTGGGTCAGGATCATTTGCGAGCACCATCTTTAATGGTGGATATTTTAGCGACCAACTTATTCCCGTTGATCCAACAAAGAGTTATTATTTAGAGGGTTGGGCAAAGTCTGGTAATAATAATGGAGCACAGTACTATTCCAACAATCGTCAATATTTCGGTATTGTTCCTTTTGATGCTGATGGTAAAATGATTGACGCAATTCATTATGTCAACGTACAAGGCGCTGTTGATACTGAGTTGGCTGATACATTAAGTTTTGGAGCAACGGAAATACATTTGAAAGATGTGACTGGTTGGCAAAATGCCGGTCCGGCCTATCAACGTCAAATTCGTTGGTATGGTTATAAAGATTATGCCGACCACACTTATACACAGAACACTTCTTTTTATTTAAGAAATAAAGATGGTACGTATTCATATTTAGATAGTGGTTTATGGAAAGTGGGTGATGTCGATGTTGCAAATAATACCATAAAATTAAGCGCGCCATGGGTTGGGTTAGATTTACCAAAAGGAACGCTTGTTAGTAATGCTAGTTCCGGTGGTACGTATCGTTATTTAGCTTTAGCGGGTTCACCTGTGTCAAATGGTTGGCAAAAATATTTTGGTACTATTGGTGGGTATGATACCTTGAGGAATGGTGATCGAACTAAATTCCCCTACGGAACAGTCGGGATAAAAATAATGTTTTTAACTAATTATGATAATGGAGAAAAAACCGCTGTTGGTGCCGTTAAATCATACGTAAACAATATCCATTGGAGCGACATTCAACTTTATGATACATCAGCATATTCAGCACCCACCAGCGACGCTCTCGAGCCTAACACGTTATACAAAGTTGTTGTCTCCAACACCAGCACCAATCCAAAATCAATAACCAATAATATCTGGGCGCGCAGTACTGCTTTCGTCGCCTCTTCGATTGGTAAACCATACAACCAACAATTTAGCTGGCGCTTCAAAACAAAAGCTGAAGCTTGTGTCATTGATCGGGTCGCGATGAATCCACAAAATTTTGATGCCGCTAACATTTATGATCGCGCGGTTTACGTTGTTCAACCATTTTCTTCGCCCGACGCTTGTTCAGCTACTGGACAAAAATTAAATCCTTGGGTTCAGAATTGGACTTGGGATTCTTCATCAAGCAGTGTTGCGGCCATCAAACCAATTAAAACATTAGGTAGTAGTCCATTCTGTACCGCCGCCTGTGTTCGCAAGGGTAGCAGTATTTCGTCCGATAATTATGTTGAACAAGCAGTGTGTGGTAATGGTGTGCAAGAAGCTGGCGAAGATTGCGACAAACCAAACGCTTTAGCCAATTGCGGATTGGATTGTAGAAAAATAAACAATAGAAATATTGGCTCATTCAGTGAACCGAGCGCGAAGAATATCGCCAGTTCGACGTGCGGCAGTGGTTTGGTTGGTGTTGGTGAAGATTGCGATTTGGGTATTAAAGGGAGTGTTAGCAATACATCGTCAGCATTAAATTGTTCCAATATTTGTTTGCACACCGGCACTCCACTTTCGAGTAAATGGTGTAGTGAACATAGCGCGGATCGTGGTGATTTTAGTGTAGCCGATTATAATTCTGCTTGTGCAGTAGCAATAAGTACCTGTGGCAACGGCATCGATGAGCCAACCGAAGATGTTGGTTGTGATTTGGGAAATATTAAAAAAGGGACACACGCCAGTTGGTGTAGTGCTAATTGCGTTGTTGTAAAAGTTGACAAAAATAACCCGAAACCGATTTGCAATCCAGAAACCGAAGAAGGTTGTAAAGATGGGTATAATTATGGTTCGTCGTTAGAATATTCAGCGCCGTCTGTTTGCGGTGACGGTGAAGCAGGAATTGGCGAAGATAGTTTCTGTGAACAAAATATTAATAATCGTAATAGTTTTGTCATTACCAATAAAAATAATTTCTTTAATCCTTGGGCGATCGCTTTGGGGTTTGGTCAAGGTACTCCGACCGGCGACCCTCTCGCTCAGCGAACAAATATTTCTGCAACAACCGTAGTGTCTAATGTGAATAAACAGGGGAGTGGTAGTTTTAATATTACTTGTGGTTACACAAGCGATAGCGAGTGTGCCTCAATCGACTCTAGTCTTGGTTTGGGCAGTGATAGTTGTTGTTACGCCCGAGCTTCTTTGATTCCACCAACTATTCCAACCAATGGTGCTTCTAGTGTTTGTCGCAATACAGCGTTGCAAGCAAATTTTCTTGGTAAGATAGATCCTGCGACACTGCCAGGAAATTTCCTGATTGCCCGAGCGGCGGGTGATGGTGCTCATTGTAATACACAAGAAACAGATGTGACTACTTTGGTGAATAGTGCTGGAGTTTGGTGTGCTGGTTCGGTCACTGGCACGGCGACAATTATTGAACCTTCTGCGACAACATCACAACTCAGTGTTTCTCTGAGTAATGCTTTAGACAAAGATGCCAAGTATACTGTTGTTTTGACTAATGGAGTGAAAGATGAGCGTGGTGTACCAACCAAAGCGGCATCATGGCAATTCACCACTGGCAAAGATATTTGTACGGTAAAATCAGTCGCCGTCACTCCAGCCAACTGGTATTTCTCCAAACCAAACGATACCGTTCGACTCAACGCCGTAGTTAGCGCAAGTAATAACGCGGTGATTCAATCTATTCCCGGTATTTACGCGTGGGATTATTATTGGAAACCAAATGATAGTCAATTTGTCACTATTCCAGCGACCACTATTGATAAGGATGATGTGACATCATTAAATCGCAACGGCGAAGTTGACGCCCGCGTTTTCGTGCGTATTACTGACGATATCAGTAAAGCCGCCACCGGCACCGTTGCCAACGGCAGTTCGCACCTCATTGTTTACCTTTGTGAAAACCCCTGGCCAACAAAAACACCGGGAATATTTCCATATCAAGATTCACCAGACAATCTTGCCGGTTTTGATTTAAATTCTATTCCGCCACGGTTTGACGGAAGCAAGATTCCACCAGCGGTTGGTCCGAATGTACCAGGGGACGGATATTTTAACTTCAGTGCGTACTATTGCGCGGATAATGGCAGTGTCGGTAAACTCGACGATTGGCCATATTTGCAACCGGTCGTACAGGCTGATGCCAGCGAAATAGAAACACCGCAAGGCAGTTCGCCATTTAAGCGTTTTATCTTTAGTAATAATGTAAATAATGACGCGGTTGGTATCCAAATTTTTCCCAATCCACAACATCTTTCGCCATCAGAATGGTATGGCGCGAGCGCGGGTGCTGGTGGTCAAGGGTTCCGTGGAACAGTACAAACACTCAAAGTTTCAGGATATAGCGCGGTCAGTGATGGAAATAATATTTACGTTGCCGCGCTAAATTATGCAACAGACAAAACTGATTTGAGCAAGCATAATTTATACGATGTCATTTACTTGTTTAGTATTAATCCCGACGCCAAACCGGAAACTCGCCACGTGTTTGAGGATTTCATGAAAAATCTGCGTTTCAATACAAATTTAACATACAACGACGGATATTGTGGAACAACATTTGATAAACCACTGTATGAAACAAAATGTTCGAGCGATTTGGATTGTAATGGTGGTCAAGTTTGTTCCAACGAAGTTGCCAAATTCCAGCGCAATTTTGAACGCCTCCGTAACGTCCAACAAATTGATGCCTTGCTGACTGTCTTCAAGATTGATAATAGCGGTGTCTATCCATCGCTTCCCGCCGGCACTTATCTCACCGGTCAAACGATTAGCACCTGGCCATCGTGGAACGTTCTCGGCAACGCTGTCGGTCGAGCTCTGCCAGTTGATCCAGTCAATAAACTTGGTAAAGCCGGTACGTGCAAAACTGATAGCAGTAAATTTTGTACGGTTGATAGTGATTGTACAACTGACACCTGTGTCATCCATGAACTAAACACCGGTTGGAGCACGGTCGATCGTCGTTTCAGTTTCGCCTGCGCGCCTTCTTCTTACGCCTATCGTTACATTGCTTCACCAACCGATTATAAATTTTATTTACGCATGGAAAATCCCGGTGTCGACGTGAACAACCTCGCTGGTTTCATCGGTGGTTTTGGAATTAGTTCCAACCATTTCAATGGTCTTGAAAATTGGGGCACAACATTACTCGCCGGTATTTGTACCGGTGAAAATGAAATTTCTACGTTGAGTTCGGGGAAATGTGGTGATGGTGTAATAAATCCGGGTGAAGCATGTGATCCGCTGGGTAGTATTAAATTTGCCAATGTTCAGCAGTGTACGAATAGTAGGGATTCGACGCTGGCGACCAAACAAAAATGTGAAAACAACTGCAAGAATTGGAGTATTTCAGAACCAGCAGTATGTACTGATATAACCACGTTTAAATGTGGTAATGGAAAAATTGATCCTGGTGAAACTTGTGATGACGGGGTGTTGAATAATAAATATAATCATTGTAACAGCACGTGTAACGGACGATTTGCGGATTATTGTGGCGATAAGGAGGTTACTCCTGGATTTGAAGTTTGTGATATTAATAAAGATAATCCTGGTATATGCAAACTTAGCACCGATCTTTTATCGAGTGTGCCTTGTGGTGGAGCTAATGGAATCGCAGATTGTTCTGCTCTTCTGGAACACAAATGTACAACTGAGCAGCCAAATTATTGCGTGATGCACAGTGAAAATATTTGTAATATTGATGGGGTAGACGATGAGACTCAAACATGCAATGGAGATGCCGATTGTCCGGTAAGTAGGTTGCCAGCGGTGTGTACAACGTTTAATATTTCCCCATTAATAATCCCCACTGCATCGCTTTCTCTGTTACCATCTAACTATACAGTTTTAGGCAATACGGAGTGTACTTACGTAGGATCTCACCAAACCAATGAAGTTTATTATCGGTGTATTTTAAATTCTACACTGGGTGTCATGGGTCAACCGTCTTCATTTTTTGAGCCTTCATTTATTTGCAATTCCGCGACAAATATATGTACTCCAAGTCAGATAAATAATACCACTGGAGTGGCGACGTATGTAAATTTTATTAATTCGTATACTTTTGCACTTGGTCAAAATTGTGTTAGCACACCATCAATATGTATTCCTGCAAATAAAAAAAGATGTACTGGTGGAATGATTGGCGGTGCATCTTCGGTAGGAAATGTATGTTCACAAGATGCCGACTGTGGTGGTCCAGTTGAAACTACCAATTGTCCTGCAGTAGGAACTGCGACCTGTGAACGCAGTTCTCTCGTTGGTACTGATCGTTACGCCCATAAAAAAGTAGACTCCTGCGCTTGGAATTGCCAAAATTACGGTCCGTATTGTGGTGATGGTATAGTACAGAGCGCTGAGCAGTGTGATGGTAATGATGAAAATAAAAAAATCAATGGTCAACCTGTTCATAAAAAGTGTAGTTCCGCCTGTCGTTGGCAAACTGCCGATTTTGTACCATTGTCAAATGTATACCACCAAGATTTTGAAAGTGGTGTTGCTTCAGAGTGGTCATTGAGTACGGTTAGTGTTAGCAATGGAGAAAAGTTTTTAGCAAATTCAGCAAACGGTTTTGAAAAAGTCACCACGACAATTTCCCTTGCTAATTTGCCAACCCATACTGTGGCTACAGTTATATTTGATTTGTATATCATTAACACCTGGGACGGCAATAGTTCTGGAGCAATAGGGCCGGACAATTGGCAATTGGTCGCTGATGGGGTAACTCGTTTCTTATCTAGTTTTGCATCGGTTCCAAATTTTACTAACTATGGGACTAAACAAATATTTCCTGACCAGTTACCACCTTATGGTAACGGCGCAAGTCATGATGGTGGTACGGGTGCAATAGCTAACAATCAACTTACCAGTCAATATGGTAACTCGACTTATCACATCACCGTTAGTTTTCCTCACAGCGCCTCAAGTTTAAACTTAAATTTTGCCGGTTTACAAAATCAGCCAATTTCGGATGAAGGTTGGGGCATTGATAATGTCAATGTAAATGTAAATGTCGATAGTAGTAATAATTCTAATCCCATCGTCGGAAACTGTGGTGACGGTGTTATTCAAGCTAACGAAGCCTGTGACGACAGCTTCGCCAATGGTTTGAATAATAATGGTAAAGTATGTACGCCTACTTACGGCCATTCCTGTTCGTATTGTGCCGCCATACCTTATCCAGGTTGCAAAAACATTGTTACCGTTCAGCCACAGCAATATTGTGGCGATAATATTTTACAACCACTATCCGAGCGTTGTGAAATGAAACCTGATGGTACAATTGATGTACCAAGCAGTACGATTCCAAGCGGTGTAACGACAATAGGTCTTTGTTCTGAAAGTCCAAATCCAGCCATCAATTTAGTAAAAGGCCCAAATCAACTTACCCATCTAAAAGGCACACGCAGTTGCAGTAGTAACTGTTCGGTATACAACGATACTTGCATCGCTTGTGGTCTTGATCAAAAAAATGGCCAATTGGTGAGTGGAAATATTATCAATGTTCTCGGTGGGTCAGATATCAAAACTGGTGATGTAGCAAAATTAAAATTATATTTTGGTGCCACATCTCCTGAGGATAATTTAGTTGCTTTCAGCTCTAATATTATCGCACCTGCTAGCACAGGAGCATTTCCTACTTTTAAGTTGTCTGCCGCGCCTGAAACCACTAATCCAGCCAAAGATGCTCGATTAGTTATGAATGCCGCTTGTTTTGGTCCGGGTAATCCCAGTGAACAGTATAAATTGGTAGTTAACAATGATATTTTACACCCATTCACCGTTCCACAATCAATCGTCGGCAAACCATACAATATAATTTTATCTCCAACTGTAACAGATTTAAACCAACTTCGTATTATCGTACGTTGGGAAGGTTCCACTAACTTGATGGGTGGTTTTGTAAAGGTTGGTCAGTCAGGAGTTATTGAGAGTAAAGATTTATTGCCGATATCGACTTCAAATTATGATTCGCGTTACGCTTCGCCTACCAGTAGTATTTGGTATCATGGTGCTAAAGCTATCGGTACTACTATCGCCGAAGAATCCTTCACAGTAAAAACAAATGACACATTTAGTGCATATCAATTTTACGTTCGTGCTTCTAATGGTTCACCAATAGAAAGTTCTCGTACTTCCGGCAATGTTCAGGTGGATGTTTATAGAGCAGGAAGTGAATTTGGTAGTCCTTTCAGTAAACCTGCCTATACTTTCCAACTTACCTCGGCTGATCGTTCATCAAACTCACAGGCTAAATATTGGTATGTATTTAAAATTTTACAAGATACAGCCACAGATTCAGTGCTGACAGTTAATTCAGGAAATGGCCGTGTTGCTACCGATCCAACCCAATTCGATAGATAGGCTATTTATCGAAGCGCATTTATAGAGTATACTAATCGTGTAATATAAAAAATATTTTATGTTTGACGAACAACCACAAAATGGTGGATCGGTTCCACCAAGTAATTTACCCGTTGAGCCGACTGATATGTTGTCTGGTGTAGATACTGGCACTCCCGACCCAGCCGTTATGCCACCGCAAATTCCCAATGCTTTATCGTCCGGTTTACTCAAACCAAAAAATACTTCTGTTGCGCCATCGCCATCCATGTTCCCCGAAACCACTTTGCCAGGAATGTCTGCCGTTACACCAACCAGTCAACCAATTTTAGGCAAAATTATTTTAGCAATCTTATTGGTTGTGCTACTCGTTTTGCTTGGTTTTGGTGGTTGGTGGTTATTCAATCGTATCAAAAATTCTTCACCACAAATCACCGGTACAACCAAGTCAAACGTGGTGCCAGCCGTCGTTGTTACGCCAACTACGAGTCAATCGACCAAAAGTAAAACCGACACTGTACTTTTTGGTTCCAACAGCACAGTTGATTCCGACAACGATGGTCTCACCGATCAAGAAGAAACACAACTTGGCGCGAATTTAAATAATCCTGATGTCGACGGTGACGGCCTGAGTGATGGTGATGAGGTGAAGACCTGGCACACCAATCCGCTCGTAGCGGACACCGATGGCGATGGTTTTACCGATGGGATGGAAATAATGAATGGATATAATCCAAATGGTCCCGGCAAACTTATAAATCCACCCGTACCCGCTGTACGGTTTGTTACGAGCACTCTTGGTGATACAACCACATCCTGGCAGTACATCTCTTCCCCAATTAAAGATATTTCCTCCGCTACGACGACTTTGTAATAGTGTATGTTTGGAAAGCCAAAAAATGAAGAGGTGACGGCGTCGAATACTGCTGTACCAATTCAAGTTACTGCGATACCAACAGAATTTTACGGTGGGCGAAACCCAATCGTAAAGTTTAGAATTGTTGAAAAAGAAGTAAATTTGTCGAAAATGGGAGTGGGGGAACAAAAATCTCCATTTTCCAAAACCAATACCACCATTAAAATTCCATTGTCAGCAACTGGTTTGACAAATCGCCATTCCATTCTTATGTGGAGTGGTGTATTGTTTGTTATTTTTCTCGCTGGAGCATCTGGTTATTATTGGTGGCAAGCGAAAAATCTTGTCTCACCATCCTCACCGGTCGTTCCGGTCGCGGTAGTCTCACCACCAGTAGTGCCAGAAGCGACTACTCCCAACCCTGTTACTCCCGATATTAATCCAGTTGTTCCTTCCACCACCATTCCTGTCGCCAGCTCCACAATATCCTTGGGTGGTGGCAATTTAGAATTTCCATCCGTTCTTCTTGGTGACAGCGCCGATCAAGATCATGATGGACTTAATGATGTTGAAGAAGCTATCTTGGCCACAAATGTTAATTCACCGGATACCGATAATGACCAATACTCTGATTCCACAGAAATTTTTAATCTCTACAGTCCAACAGTAGCGGCACCGGCGCGTCTTATCGATACCGACGTTGTTCAAGATTACAGTAATGCCACCTTCGGTTATCGCCTATATTTTCCCACTAGTTGGGTTGTTGGCAGTGTGGATTCCACCAATCGTGATGTAATTTTTAGCAGTATTAATGGTGAGAGTATTGAACTGCGCGTCTTTGATAAAACACCCGGTCAGACATTTGAGAATTGGTTTGCTATTTGGGCGCAGAATGAACATACCAGTTCGCTACGAGATTTTTCGTCGGTATTTAAGGTCGTTGGACGTAGTCGGAGTGATAATTTAGTCAGCTACTTCACTGATGGAAATCATGTTTACGTTTTGCTTTATCATCCGATTCCCAATTCAAACGTAGTAAATTTTAGAGAAATCATTTCGATGATGGCGAGAAGTTTTCGCTTGGCAACGACACCAACCATTTTACCGGAGCAACTAATCGTGCCACCAATCCCCACGGTTGATGAGGGTGTAGGAGCGAATTTATGATTGCCGTTCGTTATTACAAAGCTTCGCCTTGTCCGCTTTCTCAGCCATTTGTTGAGCAAGTGGTAGGACAGGCGGCTCGTCATGAAAAAAAGATTTGTGGTAGTGTTGAAATAACGATGGTGAATGAAACAACGATAAAAAAATTAAATCGTGAACATCGAGGGAAAAATTCCGCCACGGATGTTCTGTCATTCCCTTGGAAAGAGTCGGGCAGTAAGGAGTCTTTTCTTGGTGAGCTTTTTATCTGTTATCCCTATATCGTTCGTCAAGCCAAACGATTTAATATGTCAACGAGAGAAGAATTTGTCCGCATGTTGGCCCATGGTTTATTACACCTCGTCGGGCATGATCATGTAAAATCCACCGAAGCGAGCAAGATGTTTAATCTCCAAGAAAAGATTGTGAGTGATAGTTTAAAAAAATATAAGTAATTTTCACTAAAACAATTGTCATCTTGAACGAAGTGAAAGATCTCTGGCTCACCAACAATGCCAGACAATGTGCCAGAGATCCTTCATTACATTCAGGATGACAAATACGACATTTATGTTTTTCATCAAACGATTTTTTAAAAGTTTTGTCGATGCCGGTCGGGGACTACGTCATGTTTTTAATCAAGAACAAAATTTTCGTATTCAAATCGTGGCGGCGTGTGTTGTTGTCGGTTTGATTACTTATTTTCCCCTTCGTTTATGGGAAACTATCCTGCTTATTATTTTAATAATGATGGTTTTAACGATGGAATTACTCAATACAACTTTTGAACGTTTCACTGACTTATTTAAACCGCGTATTCATCCCTACGTTGGCATTGTTAAGGATATTATGGCTGGAGCGGTGCTCATTACCTCTTTAGGGGCTTTTATCATTGGTTATATGATATTTACGCCACACTTTATGAGTTTGCTTAAATAGTGTATACTATAAAAAATAGCTTGTTATTGTTATGCGAAAAGATGCGGGAAATTTAATTACCGGCCTAGACATTGGTACATCAGCAATTCGTATGGTCGTTGGTCAAGTTGCCGAACGACTGGCAGGGGAGCGCGAGGGAGAATTGCAAATTTTGGGGGCCGCCAGTGTTCCATCGGCTGGTGTAAACAAGGGAGTTATTAGTAGTATTGAAGATGTCGTATCTTCAATTTCGGCGTGTCTGGAGCAAACGGAGCGGATGGTGGGCGTGCCCATCAATAGCACTCTTGTCGGTATTTCCGGTCTTCATATTATATCTCAGGCCAGCAAGGGGGTGGTAGTTGTTTCCAAAGTTGATAATGAAATCAGTGATGAGGATGTTGCTCGAGCGATTGACGCGTCACGCGCTATCGCCACACCACTGAATTTTGAGGTGCTTCATGTTTTGCCAAAAGGATATAGCATCGATGGTCAAAGTCGGATCAAAGATCCGGTTGGCATGACAGGGATGCGTTTGGAAGTCGATTCGCAAATCATTCTTGGTTCGGCCTCGCAAATCAAAAATTTAACCAAAGCGGTTTATCGCACGGGTCTCAATATTGATGATTTGGTTCTTGGCATTCTCGCTACCGCCGAGGCAGTCGTCACAACACGTCAAAAAGATGTTGGGGTTTTGGTAGTTAATATTGGTGTTTCTACAACCAGTTTAGTAGTTTACGAAGAAGGGGAGATCATTCATACGGCTATTATTCCCATTGGGAGTGAAAATATTACCAAAGATATTGCCATTGGTTTGCGTACGACCCTGGATATTGCCGAAGCGGTAAAGTTGGAACACGGTGATTGTACGCCCGGTCAAGTTTCCAAACGAGATGAGATTGATTTGGGGGAGCTTGGCGCGCCCAGTCATGAAATAGTTAAAAAACAATATTTGAGTGAAATTATCGAAGCGCGCGTCGAAGAAATTTTACAAAAAATTGACCAAGAACTTACTCGAATCAAACGTAGCGCTTTGTTACCCTCTGGTGTTATATTTACCGGTGGGGGAGCCAAATTACCCGGTATAGTCGAACTAGGCAAGAGAAATCTACGCTTGCCGGCGATTCTTGGTTTTCCGCTTAATGTGATGAGTGTCACTGATCGGGTAAACGATTTGTCATTTTCCACCGCTGTCGGTTTGGTAAAGTGGGGCGCTACCGCTGGTATTACTATTGGTACGAGTAGCAAAGTTGGTGGGGGAATGCGTCGCGTCAATCAAGCCGGTAATCAAATCAAAAAGTGGATCAAAACGCTTATTCCGTAGACTGTGCACAACCGGTAGTAGCTTTCTTGACAGCTTTCGAGCAAATCGTTACACTACTTGCGAAGCACTGCTTCGCTTATTTTATTACAGACCGGTTGAACACAAAATTTGTTCAACTATCAACCTCGCATAATTTAGATTTGTATGCCACAAGTAAAACCAGAAATTGAAGCTTTTGCCAAAATAAAAGTAGTCGGCGTTGGTGGTTCCGGTGGTGCCGCTATCAATCGTATGATGGCCGGAAAAATTCGTGGCGTCGATTTTGTGGCACTGAACACTGATGTTCAGGCTTTGCATTACAATAGCGCTCCCCACAAAATTCATATTGGTAAATCCGTTACGCGTGGTCTCGGCGCCGGTATGGATCCGGAAGTTGGTCGTCGCGCCGCCGAAGAATCACAAAATGAAATTCGTGACGCACTCAAAGAAACTGATATGGTTTTTATTACTTGTGGTATGGGTGGTGGTACGGGCTCTGGTGCCGCACCAATCGTGGCGCAAGTGGCCAAAGAAATGGGCGCGCTTACGGTGGCGGTCGTTACCAAGCCATTTGGATTTGAAGGTCCACAGCGCAATTCAATTGCCGACAAAGCTTGGGACGAATTGGCAAGAAATGTTGATACAATTATTACGATTCCGAATGATCGTATCTTACAAGTGATTGATAAAAAAACCACCTTACTTGACGCTTTTAAAATTGTTGATGATGTCCTTCGCCAGGGCGTCCAGGGTATTTCGGAACTCATCACCATTCCCGGTCTTATCAATGTAGACTTTGCCGACGTCAAAACCATCATGAAAGATACCGGCTCGGCGTTAATGGGTATTGGCACCGGTACTGGTGAAAATCGTGCCGCCGAATCCGCCAAAATGGCCATTTCCAGTCCGCTTTTGGAACTTTCTATCGATGGCGCGCATGGTATTCTCTTTACCATTACTGGTGGACCGGATCTCGCCATGAGTGAGGTTAGTGAAGCGGCCAAAATTATTACCAGTTCCGCCTCACCCGATGCCAAGATTATTTTTGGCGCCATCATTGACGAGAGTATGACGGGAGCAATGCGTATTACCGTGGTCGCGACTGGTTTCGACGGTCGCCGTCCGAGTAGTTTCAAAGAAGAAGAAGCGCCACAAAACTTTTTTTCCGGTGCTGGCGGGAAATATATGCCCAGTACTTATTTGAGAAAAACCCAGCGCGAAGAAGAGGAAGAGGAAAAACGTTTTAAAAATTATACGCAAAAAAATATCCCTGTTCCCGAACAAGCACCTGTACCATCACCTTCAGCCGACAAAATCAAATCCAGCAGTGATGAAGAAATTGAAATTCCCGCCTTTATTCGCCGAAAAATGGGGATGTAGTAACAAAAGTCATAAAGTCGAAAGCCTGCCTGCCGGTAGGCAGGTCTATAAAGTCCGTAAAGTCATTCGTTTTGACTTTATAGACATTAAGGACTTTAAAGACTTTACGGACTTTAACGACTTTATAGACTATTTTTATGCGTTGTCCTGTTTGTAACCACCGTGAACTGAGCGTGCTTGATACGAGGGGGTCGGAAGACGGACTTTCGGTTCGTCGTCGGCGCGAATGTGACAAGTGCCATTATCGTTTTTCCACCGTTGAAGAAATTGAATTGCTCGATATTATCGTCGTCAAACAAAATGGCGAGCGACAAAGCTACATGCGCGAGAAAGTGGAAAATGGCGTGCGTCGATCACTCTCCAAACGTCCCTATACCCAAGAAAATTTTCATCAACTTATTCATCTCATTGAACGCGATATTCAAAAAAAGAAACGTCGTGAGATTGCGAGTAAAAGTATCGGTGAAATATTAATGAAACATTTGCAAACTTTTGATAAAGTAGCGTACATTCGTTTCGCTAGTGTGTATCGGGATTTTAAAGATGTAAAAACTTTTGAAAAAGAACTGCGTAAGATTAGTAAAAAGAGAAAGTAATTTCCTGAATATGTTTAAACATACTCCTCCTGGTTCCGAACCTGCCAGCAAAGCAGTGGTTGAAGCTACTCAAAATGTCAAAGAGAGTGTGCAAAACGATGCGCCCACTATTCCGCTGGCCAAGGATGTGAGTCCGGCGGCACTACGTGATTTGCTTGAAAAAAATCTCAAGTGGTCGCAAATTATTTACGAGCAAAATCGTAAAATTAATCACAAATTGTTTTGGTCCACCTTTGCCAATTGGATTCGTTTGCTGGTAATTATTGTCCCACTGGTTTTGGCAATCTGGCTTTTACCGCCACTGCTTAGCGGTTTGATGGGAACGTACGGTAACCTGCTCAATCCAAACAGCACCGGCGGTAAAACATCGGTAGAAGATTTCTTAAAAATGTTACCACTTTCACCCGCTCAGGAAGCTCAGCTTAAAACTTTGATAAATAATAAGTAGCTATGTTAAAGTTTACGAAGATTGGCGCTACTATTGGTCCGGCGTGCGCTGATCCGGCAATATTAGAAAAAATGGTCAAGGCGGGCATGAACTTTGCCCGCTTGAATTTTGCGCACGGTACTTATGAATGGTACGAAAAAACCATTAAAGATTTGCGTAAGATATCACTGGACACCAAAGAACCCTTACCAATTTTGCAAGATCTTCAAGGACCGCGCATTCGTATTGGCGCCATGCCCGAAAAAGGCGTGGAAATAAAAGAAGGCACGTCGGTAACACTCGATACCAAAGTTAATACTTACGCGAACAAAGATTTACCAGTTGATCATCCGGATTTGCACCGCTTTGTTAATGCCGGCGAACGCGTACTCATCGACGACGGTCGGATTGAACTTAAAATTGATAAAGTAGTTGATACCAAGATTATTGGCACCGTCGTGCAAGGCGGCATTGTAAAATCACACAAAGGTATCAACTTACCCGATAGTTTGCTCGGCATTCCGGCGCTCAGCGACAAAGATCGGGAAGATTTACGTTTTGGCGTCAAAAATGGCGTTGATTTCGTCGGGCTTTCCTTTGTGAGTACGGCGAAGGATATTTTGGACGTTCGTTATCTCATCAAAGATTACGAAAAAGAATTAAAAATCAATCGTCCATATCCTATTCGCATTATTGCCAAAATTGAACGGCACGAAGCCATTAAAAATATTGATTCGATCATTGAAACCGCCGATGGTATTATGGTGGCGCGCGGCGACCTGGGGCTGGAGTTACCAGCCAATGAAGTGCCGATTATTCAAAAAAGAATTATTGATATCGCTCGTCAACACGCCAAACCGGTGATTGTCGCGACCCAGCTACTTGACTCAATGCGTGAAAGTCGTCGCCCCACCCGCGCCGAAGTATCGGACGTGGCTAATGCTGTGATTGATCATACGGATGCTTTGTTGCTTACAAACGAAACGGCGGCCGGAAAATATCCGGTGGAAGTGGTAAAAACAATGAGTGAAATAATCATTACGACCGAAACCTCGCATTATGACGACGTGCCACTCGTTTTTAATCAAAAAATAAAAAATATTTCCAGTGAAGAAGCGATTACCGAGTTATCCCGTTTTCTGGCCGAAGAAGTAAAAGCCAAAATGATTGTGGCCGCCAGTCTTACGGGTGAAACGGGTCGTTTGCTCAGTCATGTGCGCCCAAAGCTGCCCATCATGGTGGCGACCAACAACGAGATTGTTTATCGTCAACTGGGACTATCCTGGGGCGTTGATCCGCTTATTTTACCCAACTGTCGTTCCGTGGAGGAGCTGATTGAGCGCGTCATTGAGTATCTCAAAGAAACCAAACGCGGTAAAAAAGGGGACAAGATGATCGTGGTTGGTGGCGAGCCGTTTGGTCAGGCAGGTAATGTAAATTTGGTGGAAGTGCGAGAGATAAAATAAAAATTAAATAAAAAACCACCAATATAATTTGGTGGTTTTTTAATTTATTATTTTAATGTCGGATACAGCGGAAACTTTTTCATCATTTCTTTCACATCATTTTTTATCTCCGCCAGTTTCGCCTCATCTTTGAAATTCACAACCGCTTCATCAATCCACGCCGCCACTTGCTTCATATCCGTTTCTTTGAGTCCACGCGTGGTAATCGCCGGCGTACCGAGGCGAATACCCGACGGATCCATCGGCGAACGTGGGTCATCGGGAATCATATTTTTATTCACGGTGATACCGGCCTTATCAAGCGCCACTTGCGCTTCTTTGCCTGACAACCCTTTGGAGGTCACGTCAATCAGCAAAAGATGATTATCAGTGCCACCAAAACAGATTTTGTAGTTTTTAGCAGTAAATTCTTTTTCCAAAACTTTTGCATTAATTTTAATTTGTTTGGCGTATTCTTTAAATTCCGGTTCCAGAGCTTCTTTGAACGCGACCGCCTTGGCCGCAATGTTATTTTCGTGTGGCCCACCTTGCATACCGGGGAAAACCGATTTATCAATCGCCTTGGCAAATTTTTCCTTACACATAACCATGCCACCACGCGGACCGCGGAGTGTTTTGTGAGTGGTGGTCGAAACAACGTCAAAAATTGGCACCGGATTATTCATTTCACCGCCGGCAATGAGTCCAGCAATATGGGCAATGTCCGCCATCGTAATCGCGCCCACTTCGTCCGCAATGGCTTTTATTTTTTCGTATTCTATTTCGCGCGAATAGGCCGAATAACCAACCAAAATCATTTTTGGTTTGTGTTCGAGCGCCATAGCGCGTAAATTGTCCAAATCAATCTTGCCTTCCGCGTTAGTTTTATAACGAATAAAATTGTATATTTTTGCCGAGAAAGTCACCGGATGTCCATGGGTCAAATGTCCGCCGTGCGACAAATCCATTCCGAGCACAGTATCACCAGGGTTGAGCAACGCCGCGTAAACAATCATATTGGCGGGTGCCCCGGAAAGCGGTTGTACATTTATATGTTCAGCACCAAAAAGTTGTTTCGCGCGGTCAATCGCCAATTGTTCCACTTCATCAATAAATTCACAACCACCATAATAGCGTTTACCCGGATAACCCTCAGAATATTTATTAGTCAAAACCGAACCCAGCGCCTCCAGCACCGCCGGCGACACAAAATTTTCCGACGGAATCATTTCCAAACCTTCTTCTTGGCGTTGTTGTTCGCGTTTGATGCTGGCGAGGATATCGGGGTCAAATTGCTTTAATGTTTGAGTGTACATAGAGTAAATGATTACGCGGATGGGCCTGGCGGCCCCGCGGATAACGCTGATGCGTCTTTTGAATTAATAATCCTCCGTAATTCAAGTGGTCGGTGGCGAAAATTTACAACATATCCAAGAGGAAGGTTTAGCGCTTCAAGATAACGAAGCGTTTGTTTAAAGTGATCGGTAGTCAAATAATCAACGGTTTTCAGTTCGAGTAAAATAGTTTTTTCAATAATTACATCGGCTCGAAAATTTCCTAAAATTACATTGTTATATTTCAAAGTAAAAGGTACTTCGGTAGCAAAAGATAATTTTTCATTTTGTAAAAGAGTGCCGAGTGCTCGCTGATAATGTTTTTCTTGGAATTTTGTTCCTAAATCATTTTGAATTTTAAATAAAATCCCTCGTACTTTGTAACTTAAATCCTCGTAAATGAGACTATCAGCAGACATACTCTTATATTCAGTTATCAGTGCTATCAACGGCGCTCAAGCGCGTCTGTGTAATCTTTTATTATTTCATAAACATTCGGCGCGCAATCTTTTGGCAAATTATTTATATCATGCCAACCATATTCCACAGTATCTTTCCCAAGTGTTATTTCACCAATTCGTTCGGCAAGATAATGAATAAGAATAATCACCTTACCGTCCTTGTGTAAAAGTATTGGTTTGAGTGGTTTGATGATTTTTATTTTAATTCCCATTTCTTCCCCCACTTCACGTTCACAAGCCGTCTCAAGTGAATTATCAAAATCTTCCACTTCACCACCCGGAAACATCCAGGGCGTGACACCACTTGGTTTTTGTTCCTTGTTTAACAAAACTTTGCCATTTTCGATAATGACCGGGCCGGAAGCGACGGTGGAGTTGGAAGGAAATTTCATAGCGCATTTATATTATCACTTTGGCTAAAATAAGGCAAAACATTTTTATCTGCGTTTATCTGTGGCGCTCGCGCGCATCAGTGCAAAATCTTACTTTACTTTCTTCACCATATACGTCTTCTCCAACCGAAACCCCATTTTGCGGTAATAATCCCGCACTCCCACCCCGGAAATCACCGCCAGCTTATCAATTTTATTTTGTTTGGTAATTTTTTCCGCCCTCTTCATCAATTTTTTACCCAATCCTTTATGTTGGCTCGAAGCTTTTTCGCTTTTACCAATGCGCACGAGCTGACCGTAAGTATGAAGCTCGCGAATATAAGCGCCATAGGAATTTAGTTTTTTGTTCGGGTGAATGACCGGCGCCGTAACCGTTCGTAGTCGACAAAACGCAAACACCACCTGTCGTTCTTTATCTTCAAAACTTAAAAAATATTCCGTTCCACCTTGCGTTTCGTATTTATCGACAAAAAGAACAGGAGTAAGATCCTTAATTTTAGTAATATTCACATGTCCTACCTCGCGACAGCGCAAACAATTGCATTTCAATCCTTCTTTATCCATTTCAAATTTAATCACTTGGCGCAAGTTCGTTACTTTGTTTCCCTCCTCAATAAACTGACCGGGAATATCGCGAATGAGGCGCGACACGCGTGCGTAGCGGGGAATATGGGTTTTAAAAGTTTTAAGAATATCAATCAACTCACGCACTGAATAAGCGTGATATTTTCCTTGCATAAACAAATCATAAAGTTCCGAACCTTTCACCACCGTGCACGGATAAATTTTTATCATGTCCGGTTTGTATCCCGGATCGGTAAAAATAGTTTCGAGCATTTTTAAATCCATCTCGGAGGTTGAACCAGGGAGCTGGGGCATGAGATGAAAATCAACCTTGAGACCGTAATTTCTGGCTAATTCCGTACCAGTTTTAGCTTGTTCAACAGTATGTCCACGTTTGGTGAGTGCCAAAATTGAATTTTCAGTATGCTGAATACCAAGTTCAAGACGAGTACAACCCATTTCACGCATTTGCCAAATTGTGTGTTTGTTCACACAGTCCGGACGTGTCTCAAGAGTAAGGCCAATAATTCGATGTTTGGCTTTTTCATTTAATTTTTGTTGATGAAAGAGTTCTTTTTTTAATTCGGCGAGTGGGGCACGTTCGGTTAATTCCCTCCTTGAGGAGGGTGACCCGACTCGCGTCGGGTTGGGAGATGTTCGTCGTTTGCCAACATCCCCCTCGCCCCCCTCAAGGGGGGATTTGCGCTTTCCAACTTCGTTAGCCGCTCGAAACGATTCGAGTATAAACCAATATTGATACTGTAACGCGTAAGAGTTCCAAGTACCACCTTTTATAATCAACTCAATTTTATCCGTCGGATGGCCGTTATTTTCGAGCGCTTCAATGCGTTTTGCCATTTGATCAAACGGATCAAACTGCAAAGTGAGCGCGCGCATCGCGGCCGGCTCTTCGGCCAGGTAACTTTTCGGCATCCGCTCGTCAAGTGGACAATATACACATTCACCAGGGCAGGGGTATGGTTTGACGAGTGAAGTGACGATCGTCACACCAGATAGTGTCCGCACCGCTCGTCGCGTCAATAATTTTTCCAATTTTTTATTCGGCGCAATTCTTTGCTTCTTTAAAAGAGTATGATATGCTGAAAGCAGTTCAGTTTTGGTTGGTAAGGCAATTTTAGTTTTATCGGCCAGGGTAAATGCTCGTTTAAGCACGTTTAAATCCAACTCATTTACAGGAGTTTTTTCAATTGCCGACAGAATTATATTTTCCGCCAAATTTGGACTTTGGACTTTGGACTTTGGACTTTTCACACATTACGCTTATGGATCTTATTCAGAAAACCCGCGATGACTACAATAAAATTGCCAGTCATTTCGCTCAAACCCGTCAGCGGGAATGGACCGAACTAAACCAGTTTAAACCATTTATTACCGATGGTCAACATATTCTGGATTGGGGCTGTGGCGCCGGTCGGCTTTTGGAAATTTTTAAAGATAAAGCCATTTTTTATTTTGGATTGGATCAGAGTCAAGGATTACTCAAAATTGCCAAGAAGGAGCATGTCGCCGAAATGAAATCCGGTAAGGCTAAATTTTTTTGCACGGCGCACAAAGAGAAGAAATTTGCGGAAAATTCTCTTGATAATGTATTTATGATTGCCTCGTTTCATCATTTGCCGGATGAGAAATCACGATTGCGATTACTCAAAAAGACGCTGCAAGAAATGAAACCCGGTGGCCATCTCATTATAACGGTGTGGAACTTGGAGAGTAAGTGGGCGAAAAAGAAATTAATCAAAAAGTGCGGTTCCGGATGGAAAAAACTTGGTGATAATGACTATTTGATCCCCTGGAAAAATCAAGATCGAAAAGTGCTAGTAGAGCGTTTCTATCATCATTTTTCGGAAAAAGAAATTGTCGAACTTTTATCGGCGGCCGGTTTTAAGGTTTTACCCTTAGAAAAATTCAACGCCGAAGAAAACAAAGGCGCCGACGGCCGTAATTTAATTATCGTAGCGCAGAAGTAATATGCGCGTTTTGCAAATAAATAAATTTTTCTATCAGCGCGGTGGTGCCGAACGGGTTTTTTTTGATACTATTGCCGGGTTTCGAGCGCGCGGTGAAACAGTCGCGGAATTTTCCATGCTCGATTCGCGCAACGAGCCGTCGCAGTTTAGCGAACATTTTATCAAGCAGTTGCCGGAGTTAAAAAGTAAGATGGATGTTACTACTCAGTGGAGTGTTTTTAAACATTTGTTTTTCTCCACTGAAGTGGTAAAAAAACTTTCCGCTTTAGTCGATGAATTCAAGCCTGAAGTAGCACATTTACACAATGTTTACCATCATCTGTCGGCCAGTTCGTTTTTGACGCTTAGGAAATTGAAGGTGCCAATCGTACTCACCGTTCACGACGTGTTTCCCCTTTGCCCCAATCACAGTTTGCTCCACGGCGAAACCCTGGCTGAAGATTTATTTAAAAACAAACTCTACAACTGCATTCGCTATAAATGTATTGATAACAAATTTCTGCCCAGCCTAGCGGGTACGCTCGAAGCATATTATTACCGTTTCGCTGGCATTTGGAAACACGTCGACCGTTTTATTTGTCCCAGTCAATTCATGGCCGACAAGTTGGTCGAGTACGGCTTTCCACAAAATAAAGTTCGTGTGCTCAAAAATAGTTACGAACTAAAATACAACGTGTTACCACTCGGCGACAAAATCGTATATCTCGGCCGCACGCACCCGGAAAAAGGCATAAAAATATTTTTACAAGCACTCACTGAACTTCGTGAGTATCGCGCGATTGTTGCCGGCACCGGCCCAGCCGATATTTGGGTAAATGATTTTCTTGGCAACAATCGCCTTAACAATGTCGAACGTGTCGGTTGGGTAAATGGTGATGCCTGGAAACGAGTGATGGGGGAGGCCAAGGTGATTGTCGTACCATCAATTTTTTTGGAGAATTGCTCGGTCACCATTCTTGAAGCTTTAAGTTATGGTCGTCTCGTGGTTGCCACCGATCGTGGTGGTAATCCGGAACTCATTATCAACGGTGAAACTGGTTTCCTCTGTAAACCGGAAGATCCCAAAGACTTAGCGTGCGCGATTCGGCAAGCGATGACTATTTCAGAAAATGAAGCCAAAAAAATAATTAAAGCCGGTCGTGATTTAGTTCGCAACAATCACTCGACGGAAAAATATTTCACGGGTCTCGAAACAATATACAAAGAGGTCTCGCAAAGGGGTGTGGATAAATCCGTTGCGCAGAGTTAAATATCCTGCTATTATAAATAAGTTGTTAAAATTATGACATTCTCTCACTTCTACAACTTGCTCGTCGCCGATAAGAAGGTAGCCTACCTTACTTTTATTATGAATTGCTTTTTGGGCATTCGGGGCGAGTATAGTTTCGTGAGAGTCTAATGAAGACCACAATACGAACTAAAGCCCCGAGACAAAATCTCGGGGTTTTTAATTGTTATAGTTCTTTATTGGTATTAAGCCCTAAGATGCTTGACAAAAGGATAAAAGTAGTGTATAAAACAATGTTTTAAGACTGTTAGCTACAACAACGAACCTAGATTTTATCTGGGTTTCCATTGTAGCCAACTACACACCCACCTCGTCGTACGGAGAAAAACCATCATGAATGAGGAAATGTTGACAGTGACACTCACCTACGGCGAAGTTCTGCCGTTTTATTGTGGAGATGGCGACCACAATGGTCTGGTTAAGCACCTTCGGAGGCTGTTCGGGGAGAGGGAGGCAGAGCATTACGATTTGCCACTGCATCTGTTGCACCTGTTCAGCATTCCGCTCGCGTCGGGATTGAACGTGCCTCCCACAGCGGTGCAGGTGACTCCTCAGGTTTCGTTCACAAGCGCCTTGAATAAGCGCCGTGCGCCGACTGACACCGTTTTCCGGCTCAGGATCAAGACATCTGAGAGGGTCCATCCCATCCTCAAGAGGGATGTGAGGCGGAAGTAGGTGTAGAGCACCCCCCGAGGGGTGCGACTTGTCTCCGTTGATTCGCAAGAATTAGCGTCGAGACAGTCGCACCTCTCGCTCCTAGTCTCTTCCGATGATGTCGGAACTGATGAGTCCAAAGAATGTAATGGAGGACGAAAGACTTAAAGATAAATCTGTCACAACCTGACAGGTTTTTTTTATTATGGTATAATTTTAGTACTTATGTGGTTATATTTCGCCCTCGGTGGCTACGCCTGTCTTGCGGTCGTCGCCATGCTCGATAAATATATTTTGTCCAAAGAAAAGGTGTCACCCATCATCTTTGTTTTTTATTCCACCATTTTTCTCTTGCCACTTGGTTTAGCGGTGCCATTTCTTCATCCTGGGTCCATTCCGGCCTTTGTTTGGCCCATTATCCTTACGGGTGGTCTAATGTTCGTTTTAAGCCTGGGAACCCTTTATAGCGCATTACAAGAGACGGAGGTGAGTCATACGGGCCCATTCATTGGCGCCCTCATCCCATTGTTCGTTTTGGTTTTTAGTCAAATTTTTCTCGGTGAACAAATAACTTCGCATCAACTTATTGGTATCATTCTTTTATGTTTGGGCTCGCTTCTGATTGCATATCAAAAAAGCCCGCACCACAAAGCCTGGCGCTACCATATCAATCCGGCGGTTTTGTCGGCGGTATTATTTTCGCTGTTTCATATTTGCGCCAAATATATCTATGTCCAAATTGGTTTTGTCTCCGGTTTTATCCTCCTGTGGAGCGTCATGGGCATTATCGGTCTGCTCATCGGCTTGTTTTCCAAAAAAGTGCAACACCACTTTTTTCCGAAACATCCACTCCTCGCGGCCATTCGTTTTCGATTAACTCACGCCCAAACGTCAAGTTATGAAGGGTTAATTGTCGGTCTCGACAAAGTGCTGGGCGCCATCGGCGTATTTGCCGTTCAGTATGCTGTTTCACTCGGTAGCGTCACGATGGTGAATGCCCTGAGTGGCGTACAATATGGATTGCTGATTATTTTTGTCGCGCTGGCTTCTGCGTTTTTTCCTCGTTTATTCAAAGAAAAATATAACAAAGGGGAGTTGGTGCAAGAAATATTTGCGGTGATGGTCGTTATTTTGGGAATTTTCTTTTTAGTTCGCTAGTCTATGCGTTTACGCCATCCCAAATTCACTATTTTTTCGATAATTATCGGAGTGATTTTGTTATTTTGGCTCGCCAGCATATTTTTAGATCCACATTACAACCAAGACGTAATCTACGGCACCTCCTTTGATCCGGAAAATGCCGGTTCGTTACATCTTGATACCAAGAAAACGTTTGACGCCATCATCAATGTTTGGAAATTTAAATATCTTCGCTTTCCCATTCATTGGGACAAATTAGAAAAAGCGCGGGGACAATTTGATTTTACTGAAGTTGATTATTTTATGAATGAAGCGGCAAAATCGGGAGTTAAAGTAACCCTGGCGATTGGCCATAAAACCCCGCGCTGGCCGGAGTGTCACACTCCCAACTGGACGCAAAATTTCTCCGAAGCGGACTATTATCAAGCGATTAATGAATATTTTGAAGCGGTAGTTTTACACTATCGCAATCATCCGGCACTGGAGATTTGGCAAGTTGAAAATGAACCATTTTTAAATTTTGGCGGTTGTCCAAAAATGACCGCAGTGCAGTTGCAACAAGAATTAAATATTGTAAAAAAACTTGACCCGGCCCATCCCACGCTCGTTACTGATAGTGGTGAATTAAGCATGTGGAATAAGACGGCCAATTTAGGTGATTATTTTGGTACCACCCTTTATCGTGTCGTCTGGAGTCCAGTGCTAGGGTATTGGAGTTACGATTGGGTTCCGTCATTTTATTATCGTTTAAAGTTGTTTTTAGTGGGTCGTACGCCAGTCAATTCTTTTGTCTCAGAGTTGCAGGCGGAGCCTTGGCCACCCAATATGGGTCTTGCCCAGACTTCATATGAGGAACAACAAAAATCCATGGATATTTCGCGCTTGAAAAAAAATATAAATTTTGCTCATCAGGTCGGTTTTTCCCGCATGTATTTATGGGGTGCGGAATGGTGGTATTGGCTAAAAGTACACGGCTACAACGAAATCCCCGATTACATCAGTACACTCAACCGTTGACGTAAACCAAAAAATACTGTACATTGGTACAGTATTTTACAAACTCCGCGCGCACTTAGCTCAGTTGGTTAGAGCACCTCGTTTACACCGAGGGGGTCGAGGGTTCGAATCCCCCAGTGCGCACATCTTAACCCCGCCCTTCGCGAAGAGTGGGGTTTTGTTTTTCTAATGTTTAAAATGTGCTATAATAAAAAATATTATGTTGGAGGAACGACCCGTAATTTTACATAAAGGAATTTTCAAGCCGACCGCTACCACTGCCGAAGCGGTTTTTATGATTACCGGCATGACCATCGGCGCCGGTATTTTGGTTATTCCATATGCGGTGGAACAAGTTGGCTTGTTGATTGGTCTCGGCTTCATTTTTGGTCTCGGTCTGATCGTGCTCCTACTCAACCTCATGATTGGTGAAATAATCGTGCGTACCAAAGCGCCACTCCAACTGCCTGGTTTAGCGGAAAAATATCTCGGTAAATGGGCGCGCAATTTATTGTCCGCGACCATGTTGTTTAGTTCGTTTGGTTCACTGCTCGTTTATATTATCGGTGAGGGCAAAACATTACAAGCGTTATTTGGCGGTAATGGTATTATTTGGAGTATCATTTTTTGGTCAATCGGTAGTTTTTGTATTGTCGCTGGTCTGCAACGTCTCCGGGTCATCGAAAAAGTTTTTGGCATCATCATCATGGCGATTATTATTTTTATTTCGGTATTACTTCTACCTCATTTTAGCGCCACCAATATATTTTCCGTCAATTTAAGTCGTTTATTTTTCCCCCTTGGCATCATTTTGTTTGCGTTACACGCCACCCCCGCCATCGCCGAAGCGCACGCGTTATTACCCAATGCCAATCGTCGTTTTCGGCGCGCCGTCATTATTGGTACTCTCATTCCGATCGCGCTTTATGCCCTATTTGCGTTGGCGGTAGTAGGTTTTACCGGCCACAATACCACCGAAATTGCCACCATTGGCCTTGGTAAGTCATTGGGGCCAGCGATAATGACCCTCATCAGCATCTTCGCCATTCTCGCCATGAGCACCGGTTTTATGGGACTAGGCACCGCCCTCAGAGAGATTTTTGTCTGGGATTGGAAAATGAATGACCACGGCGCGACTTTTTTGGTCATCGCCCTGCCCCTGAGTTTATTTTTGCTCGGTATCCGTGATTTCACCGCCAGTATCAATTTTATCGGCGGCCTATTCATTTCCATTGAGTCAATAATCATTTGTGGCATCTACGCCCGCGCCCGTCAGCTCGGCGACATCGCCCCGGTACACTATCGCTATTCCCGCCACGCCTGGCTCGCCATCGTCCCCGTACTACTTTTTTTCAGCACTCTTTTCATCACCAGCACCGTTCGATTATTTTTACCCTAAACTGTCTGTCATATATGGGGTTTGGGGCCGCCAGCTGTTTGAGGAGTTCGCACGACGAGTTCTGCCGGCCCCAAAAGCTTTTGGTGACTTTTCAATTATGAAAAGTTACGCCAGCCCGGCGAGGGCATCGCTGATGAAAAGGAACAAAAAAACGGTCAACATCCCCCACGCCCCCTTCCGAAGGGGGATTAAAAAAACAACCATCAAGTGGTTGCTTTTTTATTGTGGTTGAATTGGAGTGTAAGTTGGTTGAGGAGTAGTGTCAACAGGAACAATCGGAGTAATCTTTGGCGTCCCATCTTTCTTCACCGACTTTGGGTTGGGGGAGTAAAGGGGATTTTTGATCTTCCAGCGGTCGATAAATTGACCGATTCCTTTGTTCGCTAGTTTATTACGAACGGTTGTATGGCGTTGTGACCACTTTACCAAGCTTTCAAAGTTGAGTTTGTAGCGTCCAGAGACTACTACATAGGTCACCTCCTGTGCCTGGATAGCGCGCCGAATAGTTTGGGTATTCACACCAAAAAGACGAGCCGCTTCGGAAACCGAGACTCGGATCATTTCCTTTGACTCCTTTTGATTTTTAGGCTGATTTTGAATGTTATCCATACTAGTTATGGAAATTTGTATACATTAATCTAGACAAGTATAGCATAAATTTAGTTTTTTGTCAAGTGTACTCATGCGGTTTTGTAACATATTTGTATACAATAGTGTATACAAACTTCCAAACAAAACCCTATATTTTAGCGAAATAACCGTTGAAGTGTATTAGTTTAGTTTGTATACAATAGTGTATACAAACTAGCCATACAATCATCACTCACTATAGCGCTATCATTATACTCGATGTCCATCGGGGAAACACAGTCACCAATTGTTTAAATATCTGGATTCTCGCCCGCACGGGAATGATATAGTATCTATTTGACGATTTGCTTGTTTTCTGCTATACTAAGCCGTACTGAAATGGGCATTTTATACTGAAGTAGGCACTATACTAAGGAAGAGGGTATGAAGCCTGCCTGCCGGTAGGCAGGGGTGTAACACTTTAACTATTTTGACGTCTACTACAATGTCAGGTGCTTTGTCCGACAAACTAGATCTGTACCGGTTGCAACTACAAAATAATCCGGAGAGCTTCACTAAGCTGTACGACAAGTATGTCGATCAGATTTATCGTTTCGTATACTTCAAAGTTGCGACCCGAGAAGAAGCTGAAGATATTACCTCTGAAGTGTTCTTAAAAACGTGGCAGTATTTACAAGAAAAAAAGGAAGTAAAAAGTTTTAGTGGTCTGCTCTACCGCATCGCCCGCAACTGCATCATTGATTTGTACCGACGCAAGACCGCCAAACCGGAAGAACTGTTGGAAGAAAAGTTGGCACAAGGGTTTGAAGCCAACGATGCCGGAAAATGGTTGAAGACTGAGGGTGTCAAATTGGACAACGAGCGCGTTGTCAGTGCCTTGAAAAAATTAAAGCAGGAATATCAAGAAGTAATCACCCTACGCTATGTCGATGAACTTGAAATAGCGGAGATCGCAGAAATTGTTGGTAGAAAATCTATCGCGGTGCGGGTCACACTGCACCGAGCGATCAGAAAATTAAAAGAATTTCTAGATCAATAGTTTATGACAAAAGTTGTGGTTGAACAACTAAAAACCCTCAAGCACGGAGTAGTTGCTCCACGTGCCGAATGGAAAGCTCAGAACCGAGCCATGCTTTTGTCACAGATTAAGAATGCTTTACCGGAAAAGAATCACAGCAGACTCACAGAAAAACTCTGGGGGGCTTTTGCCATTTTCTTACCACAATCAGTAGTGCTTGGTTTGGTGCGGCCATTAGCTATGTTCGTGGTTGTTGCTCTTGTCGCGCCATCGCTTTATTATGGTACTGTTTTAGCTTCGCAAGAATCATTACCAGGTGAAGGGATGTATAGCGCCAAGCGTTATACCGAAAAAATCCAGACCACGGTAGTAAGTCTGATTGGTAATCAGCAAGCGCAAACTCAACTCCATATCACTTTTGCTTTACGACGCGCCAACGAAACCAACAAAATCATCATTACTAATGATCCAAAACAAATGGCTGAGGCCTCTAATACTGTGGCCGATTTAAAAAATGAAATTAACTCTATTAGTACCAGTCTTGAAGAAAGTAGCGCGGTAGCGGTTAACGATATAAAAAAGAACACCGAGCAAATCACCGGTGTGCTTCAAGATGCCAAAAATAATCTACTTATTGCAGGAAATTCTTCCACCAAAGCGCTGGCCGATGAAGTAAAAGCGACCAAGGATTTATCGCAAGATGTTTCATTCAAAGCGGTCGCGACATTAGTTACCAAACATCTTGAAGGTGATTTATCCGTTTCCAAAGCCGATGTGCAGGCCGCTTTGAGTAGCGCTGTACAGAATTCGGTAGACGCTGTAGTGGTATCACAACAAAATGTTGATGGGGCCAAAACTATTTTAGAAAATGCCAAGACGGAAGTTAAGGATTTGTCTGCTGACAACAAACAAAGTTTAGCACTTGCCAGTTCCACGAAGGTGCTTGGTGATTCGCTCACCAATGCGGCCAGCCAAACACAAGTTGCCGCGGAACACTCCGATGCGGTTACTTTGGATGTGGTAAAGAAAGCTGGTGAGGCGCAATTGCTTGTGGGTAGTGATAATCTCACTCAAGCCGTTGATAAAATTAAAGAGCTTAATCTGGTTTCTAAGGAAATGGAAAAAATATCCGATACGACTATCGAAAAAACCCAAAACGTTCTCCCTATGGTTGATGCGTTTAGGGGAACAGTAGCAGGGGATACCACTAGTACTCCGAGTGTGATTACGACCAGCACGAGCGGAATGTTACAGCTTTTCACTACGAGCACATTCACCGTGAGTGGTACACCTGGTCAAATAGTTAGCACTAGTTCTGTAAATAGTACCAGTACCGTGGTCACGACGACAAAAGTGATCACTACTACCAAAAAATAATTTATTCACCAAACTTTTCCTTCCAGAAATGACACACAGCATATCACACGTAACATATAGCATGAAGCATAAAATATGTTACGTGCTATATGGTACATGTTGCGTATCACCTCCGGAGGGAAAAAGTTTGTTAAAAAGTCTGGATTGAGCCTAAAAGTCGATAGCCGCGTAGGCGGTTTGCTCAATCTCTTTGTAATGGTTTCGAGTAACTATCGTTAATTTAAGCGATTGTTACAAGAAATCGTTCCGCTCTGTGGGCATTGACGATGTACTTGTACAACGCGCAGTGTTCAAGAGTGTTATTTATATATTAATTATGTCAAACGTATTAAAGTTAGGTAAGAAAATCCTGACCGTAAGTACCGTTTTCAGCACCATGCTTTGGTCTGTAGGCGTAGCAACTTTGGTGCCTTTTGCGGCTGCCAATGCTGATACTTGCCCATCTTTCCAATCTGGTAACCTGATTAAGGTTGTCGGTCATCCAGCTATCTACTCAGTAAGTTCAAATGGTAAATTACTCTACTTCCCAAGTGGTGATGAATTCAAATCTTGGAATGTAGACAACACTTACGGTGGTTATACCTCCGTATCGCAAGCTTGCTTCGATTCGCTACCAGTGCCTAACTCTTCTCCATATGGAGTTGGTTTTCGCTCTGGCGCAACCGTTGTAAAGCGTGCCTCATCTGATCAATTATACGTAGTCGAACCTAACAACACTTTGGCGAAAATTACGCCAGATGCTGCTAAAGCTCTCTACGGTACAAGCTATAAAGTAATGACTGTTGCCGATGTCTTTTGGCCAAATTACACCAACCGTGGTGCTGACGTAACCGAAGCCAAAGTGCACCCAGGTATGCTTGCTAGCAATGGTGGTAGTACTTGGTATGTAAATACCGATGGCTCATTGAGCAAGGTATCTGCCGCTGGTATGACTGCTAACCGCTTCAAGACTGCTTTTGTACACGCTGTTGCTGATTCAGCCGTTGCTGGATTGGTACAAGGTGCCGCAATTGACGCTTATGTTCCAGCTATTTCAGATCGCACCCAAACTGGTGGCGGTTCTGCTACTACTGGTCCAGGTCCAGTCGTTACCGGTGGTAACTTGACTGTTAGTCTTGCCGCCAACAACCCAGGCGCCAACAATTTGGCTTCTGGAACTGCTTTCAATGAAGTATTGAAACTCAACTTGAGCGCTGGCTCAACCGCTACCAATGTGACTGGTCTTCAGTTGCGCAAGAGTGGTTTTGCCGGTAACGCCGCTATCACTGGTATCGAACTTATTGATGCCGCTGGTAAGCGCCATGGCAATGTTGCTAGCTCTGTCAACGCTGACAATGATGTAACGTTGCTCTTCGCTGGCGAACCAGTCGTTGTAGCCGCCGGTTCATCTCAAACAGTTACTGTTCGCATTAACATTTCCGGTGCCGCCGCTGGTCAATCTGGTACTCTCCAGTTCAGTGTGTTAAGTGCCGCTAGCGTTATGTCCAATGGTACTGTTGGTGGTACATTCCCAATTTCTGGTAACTCCTTCAGCTTGCAAAATGGTTCGAACTCTGTAGCCGCTGTCACAGTGACTACATCCACCATCAACGCTGCAGGTATGTCCTTAAATGTGGATACCGCTAACGAACAAGAAATTTCCAAGTTCGTTGTTGCTGAAACCAGCAGTCGCGAAGCTATCAAAATCACCAGCTGGTCATTCTACAACACTGGCTCTGCCGCTGATTCTGATATCCAAGATGTACAATTAGTAGCTCAAGATGGAACAGTTCTCGCAACCTCTCAACAGGTTAACAAGAACGTAGTTTTCAACTTGGCCGCTCCTTACATCATCGACAAAGGCACCAACAAATACTTCACCATTCGCGCTAAAATCGTCGGCGGTGCAAACCGCACTGTTCAATTTGAACAATACAACGATTACGATTTAGTTGTGACTGGCGTTGCTACTGGTTCTAGTATCTTACCTACTGTCGCTATCGGCGGTTCTTTCCCAGTTGGTAATAAACCTAGTACTTTCAACCTCGTTACAATTGGTAATGGTACTTTATCCTTTAACAAGGATGTTACCTCACCATCAGTCGCTGTCACCCCAGGTGCCAATGGCGTGGTGCTCGCTAAATTCTATGCCAAACCAAACGGTGAAAACATGGAATTACGCAAGATTGCCCTTGGTTTCGTGACTGGAACTCCAACAAGCAACTACTTTACTGGTTCCTTCACTGTTAAGGTAAATGGCGCAAGTGTGTACAGTGGTACTCCAAGTGATATTGCCAACTCCGGCACTTCCTTGACCGCTGTCACTCTCTCCACCTACCCAACTTTGACTCAAGGTCAGAACAACTACATCACAGTGGAAGCCAATATTGGTTCTACTGCTGTCAATGGTGCGACAACTACGGTTTACTTGGATTTGACTGAAGTAAAACGCGTCATTTCCAACGATATCGTTGATCCAACTGTTGCTATTAGTTCCGGCAATCAGGTTGCCGTGCAAGCTGGCGCGCTCAAGGTTACGACATTGTCACTTCCAGTTGCTCAGACCATGGTTGTTGGTAGCTCCGGTGTCACACTCGCTAATATCGAGTTGAATGCCGGTCAAATTTCATCTGGTGAAGATGTTAAAGTGAACAGTATTATCATCACAGATACCAAATCTGCTTCTGTTTACACCAACATTGCTAACCTCAAGCTGTACAATTCCAGTGGTGTAGAATTAACCACTTCTGGTAATACCACAGTAAATTCCGCTTCCACTACTTTCAGCTTCACTCAGCCAATTGTAGTGCCGAAGACTGGTGCGGTAGTTCTCACTCTCAAGGGTGACGTTGTCGCTCAAGCCGGTGAGACACACACCTTCTGGGTTGCTGATGCTGGTAACCACGTATCTGCCACTGGCGTTTCTACTGGCAATTCCGTCACCCCATCCGGTGTTGGTGCTGGCCAGGCCATGACGCTCTCTGGTAGTGGTTCACTCACTGTCTCCTTGGTTTCTGGCGCTGGCGCCGCTCCTTCTGTTGACCAAACGGTCGCTGTTGGTGCTACCAATGTTTCAGTATTTGCTTTCAAATTGACAGCTCAGAATGAACCAATGAAGGTAACCAGTTTGACGCTTACCGCTTCTGGTACACTCACTACTGTGAACGACCTCAAGAACCTTGCACTCTATTTGGATAATGCGACCCTTCCATTCGCAACAGCCAATCAGATGCAAGCTACACCTTCTGTAGCTTCCACCACTTACACATGGACTGCTACAGACAACTTGTTGCCTACCGCGGTGCAACCCGGTACTCCTGTGACCGTTTATGTTAAAGCGGACATCGGTGCAGCTGGTCAAGTCGTACTTGGTGACAGTTTCCGTTTCCGGATTCAATTCCCAAGTAGTATTGCTACAAAGGGTGCATCAAGTGGTGCAACTGGTTCTGGCAGTAATGCCGCCGCCGCATCTGGCATCACCTACATCTCACCATTTAGTGTGAGTATTACTGGTGACGCTCCAGCTGCTGGTAGCAGTGTGACTCAAGCTATTGCCGCTGGCACACAGCTTGGTCGCTTCAAGATTACCAACAGTGGTAATGCCAAGGTTACGATCACGGGTCTTAGAATTACAAATGGTGGTACTACTCCTATGGGTACTCCAACATTCAATCTCAAGTACTCTGATCAAAACTCGTCCAATTACACAGCCAACACGGCTTCTTCTTCACAAGTAATGAATGTTGCAAGTAGCACGATTGACTTTAGTAGTTTGGGTACCTCTGGTGGTAGCTCAAGTTTCACCATTGACGGTGGATCTTATCGCTACGTCACTGTTTCACTTCAGACCGCTACTGGTGTAGCAGCTGGTGATAGTTTCTCGCTCTCCATCGCCTCAGTTGGTGATGTGACCTACACAGCGAACGAACTTGATCTTGGCTACGACGCTACTAACGATGGTGCTGTGACTAACACAGCTTCCAACTCATTGTATTGCGAGGGTAAACCATCCTTGGGTACATTGGTGAAATCATAGTAATAGTTAGTTCGCAACGTTTCTCGATATCGCTCTCGAAATCGAAAACACCCCGCCTGTCCTATTTGGATGGGCGGGGTTGTTTTTATTTTCCAATATCACGCTTTACGGACTTTACAGACCAGCGCTTTGTTTGTATAATGTCAAAGCTTAAACTTAAAAAATTATGACCTCAAAAAAAATCGCTATCGCCGTTAAAGTATTGATTTACGCCACTTTTTTTGTACCGTTAGTGGTTTTGCCGACTTCCTATATTTTTCCGTTTATTGTTCCAAAGATTTTGCTTTTTCGTTCTCTTACTGCTCTTATTATCGCTGGGTATGTACTGCTTTTGGCGACTAACCCCAAAGAATATTGGCCAAAACTAACACCGCTTAGTATTTCCGTGCTTTTATTTTTATTAAGTTTTACTTTGTCAACTTTTTTTGGCGTCGATAGCTATCACAGTTTTTGGGACAATCACGAACGCATGCTTGGTTTATTTACGGTTTTTCATTACGTTGCGTATTTTTTTATCTGTAGCCAGGTTTTTAAAACTTGGACTGACTGGAAATGGGCATTACGATTTTTTCTTCTCGCTGGTTCGGTGGTAATGCTTATTGGTTGTATGCAGATAGCTGATCCGAACTTTCTTCTAAATGGTGGTAGCCCACGTATTATTAGCACGCTTGGTAATGCAATTTATGTAGGTGGATATGGCCTATTTCTCTTTTTTGTTGCATCGCTTTTGTTTTTGAAAGAAAACAGTATCGTGTGGCGGTGGATCGCGGTGCTTGGTGGCATACTTGCGTTAGTAGGACTATTTTTTAGCGGTACTCGTGGTTCAATGATTGGTCTTTTGGTGGGTTTGGCAGTTGCCGCTGTCGCTTATATTTTTGCTCTGAAGGATACACCAAGGGCGAGGCTAATTTTGATTTCGATAGTTGGTTTGGCAGTGATTGGTGCGGGTACACTGTATACGTTGCGTGACAACAAGTTTATCGAAGAAGTACCCGCACTCAATCGCTTGCTTCACACTTCACTTAGTGAAGTCACTGGTGGAAGCGCGCGTAGTATTGCTTGGAAAATTGCTTTTGAAAGTTGGCAGGAAAAACCAATTTTTGGTTGGGGACCAAATAACTTTTTTTACGCATTTAATAAACACTATAGCCCAGAGTCATTAAAGTATGGTTATGGTGAAACTTGGTTTGATAACGCTCATAATATTGTTATGAACACCATGGCAGTGCAGGGAACATTTGGAATTATTTCGTATTTTTCAATCTTTATTGTCGGTATTTGGACGGTTATTACTCTTTATCGCAAGCAAGCAATGGATAAGCACTTCGCTATTCTTACTGCCGCTTTTCTCATCGCACACTTGACTCAAAATGTCACAGTCTTTGAGAACCCCACTTCGTATCTTTACTTTATGTTTTGGTTGGCACTTGTGAATGGTGTTGCTCGTAGAGCAGTTTTATTGCAAGTAGTGTCCGAAGATAAGAAAGTTATTACCAAAGAATCTATTGAAAAATCTTTATCGGTAGGTTTGGGTTCTTTTATTGGTGTCACGGCGGTGATTATAATCATTGTTATGAATATCCAACCAGCTCGTGCAAACATGAAGGCATTGCACGCGCTTCAAGTTGTGAGTACCGATCCGGTCGCCGCCATTCCAGCCGTTGAAGATGCGTTGCATTTTAGTTCACCGCATGTAGACGATATTCGTAATGATGTCAGTCATGTAATTATTTCGGCGATTGCGGATACCAATAAAAAAATGACTGATGATAATCAAGCCCGGTTGGTTGCGATAGTTAATGACGCGCTCGAAAGCAATTTATTGCTTCACCCGCTTGATATCCGCATTCATCTTTCATTGTCGCAAATGTATCAGAGTATCGCCGTTCAAAAGAACAGTGTTGAAGCGATGGTAAAAGCGGAAAAATATTTGCAAGACGCGCTGGCGCTTTCGCCCAAGCGTCAACAAATCATGTATAATTTAGCCATCGTTGATCTTCAGCTCGGCAAAAGTGATCAAGCGATCGCATTGTTTAGCCAGGCAATAAGTGACAATCCGGCTATTGCTGAGAGTTATATTCGTTTAGGTTATACCTACCTGTCGCTAAACAAACCAGACTTGGCCAAAGCCACTCTTGAGCGTGCCAATCAGAATGGAGTAGTTTTCACCGAGCAAGAACAGCAAAGTGTCAATCAAATTATTGCCGCGTTCTTAGCGCCTAAAAAAGAAACTATACCCGCCAAGAAAAAGTAGTTTGTTATGTTAGTAAAATATTTTGAAGCAATAAAACGTCAACGTGAGCTTGTACTCATGTTGATTGTTTTTTTTTACGTTGGCGTAATGTCATATTTTGTCTTTGGAAAAATGTCGATGGGGGACAACACGACGGAATTGGCTTATGGTCAAATGGTGCGCGCTGGACTCATTCCGTACAATGACTTCTATATTCACATTATGCCATTAACGGCATATGTTGCGGCTTTTATTGAGACACTGCGTTATCCAATTCATTTGATCAACATTATCACCGTACTTAACCTAGTTTTTGGCGCGACGATTGTGTATGGTTTTTGCAAAATACTTAGACTCCATTTTTGGGAAAAAATAATAGGTTATGGTATTTTTTTCGGAATGTATTGCATCACGCTTCTTGGGTTCAATCACCATTCGTTTGATTTGACTACTGCCGGAGCGGCGACATTATTTTTGATTTACTTGCTTCAAACGCCCAATAAGAAAAGTATTTACATATACAGTTTTGTAATTTCTGTATGCGGTGTAAGCGCATTATTTCTTACTCAGCATATTGGACTGGCGGTGCTTGTGTCTGGCCCGGCAGTGCTTATCGCCGATTATTTTATAAATAAAAATAAGGAGAGGTTATTTGCGTTTGGAACTCTTGTGTTAATGGAGATTTTAGTTTTTTGTTTAGCACTAGGTTTTTTCGCTTGGCAGAACGTTCCTATTGGTCAAATGTTCAAAACGGCTTTCTTAACTGGTTTCTCTCAGTATACGGGGACTTATGGTCATTTTGCTATTTGGAAGGACGCGTTCAACAATCTTCTTGGTGGTTTAACGCATTATCTTGGTGGACAAATTGTCGCGTCGACGCCGATCTCAGTTGGAGTTCAACCTGATAATTTTGTGCCTGCCGGTACGATAGTAACAGCCAACATTTTTTATAAAATATTTCTAAATAAAGTCGGTCTCATCAATACGCTCGCGAACATTACCATCTTAATTTTAGTATTGTGGATGGTATTCCAATTTGTTATGGAAGTAATCGATATCGTTCAAAAAAGGAAAGTTATCGACTCGGTTTGGTTGGTTTGGGTGGTTACGCTTGGAACGTTTTTACTCGCGTCAACCGTTGTTTTTCAGATCAATTTTAGCGGTTTTTATTACATATTTTTGTTGTGGTTGTATGTTTCGCGAAATAGCTCATTTGGATTAAATAAATATGTCCGAAACGCTTCACTGGTAATATTCGCCGTACTTGGCTTGGCGCTAATGGTTGGCAATTTGAATATTTTACGGTATGAGCATCAAACACGGGAATATTTTATTAGTCAAATGCAAAATGAAACAGTTTGGCTTTCACCATTTTATTATAGAAATTTTGTCAGTGAATTATCCGTTGTGCGTGGCGTGCTAAAGAGTGAGATGAATTCAAGTACCACCTTCACGGCGTACCCTCGTGCTTCAGAAATATTTTACTTATTGGATAAAACTCCGCAAAAGGGTACCTCGATGGCAACATTTTTCCATGAAAACGGGCAGTATCAAAGTGCGGTTAGTATTGCCACCTCTAGTGATATTCTGGTAGTATATGAACCAAAGTTTTATGGCGATAACCTGGGAGCTGAGCATGATTTTGCCATGAATCTGATACAAAATGATCTACATAAGAATTTTAATCTTTTACATCAAAGTCGATTTTTTCAAGTATATAAAAGGATAAATTATGGAAAATAAAATCGCCATTTCAGTGGTAGTGCCGGTTTTTAACGAAGTAGGTAATATTAAAGTTTTAGTTGATAGGATTATATTGGCACTTTCTTCGCTGAACAGTTCGTATGAAATCATTTTTATTGATGATGGCAGTACTGATGGCACGTACGAGTTGTTGCATGTTATGCGAAGTAATAATGCCAACATAAAAAGCATTCATTTTTCAAGAAATTTTGGTCATCAAGCGGCGATTAATGCGGGGATAGAATCTAGCGCCGGCGAAATAGTCGTCACTATGGATGCGGATTTACAGCATCCACCGGAACTTATTCCCAAAATGATCGAAGAGTTAAAAAAAGGCTATGATATTATTTTGACTGAAAGAGTAGAAAATAAGGAAAAGAATAAAATTCATGCTATTCTTGGCGCGATTTTTTATCGGATACTAAATATCATGAGTGATTTTGAAATTCGCGCTAATGTTGCTGATTTTAACGTTTACAGTCGTCAGGTGGTCGAACAGCTAAAACAATTACCAGAAAAAGATCGATTTGTTCGTGGATTGGTGCAGTGGGTTGGATTTACAAAAAAATATATTCCCTATGAAGCAGGCAAAAGATACACTGGTGTAAGTAAATATACTTTGAGCAAGATGATAAAGTTGGCTATTTCCGGTATTACATCATTTTCGGCCTTTCCACTTCGCCTGGCCTGGTGGGTCGGACTAGCAATGTCTTTTGGTAGTTTTGTATATGGAATATTCATACTAGTAGATTACTTCTTATACCGCAGTCATCTCGTTTCGGGTTGGACATCAATCATTATTGTTGTATTGTTTAGCGGTGGAGTCCAGTTGATAATTTTGGGTATTATTGGTGAATATTTAGCAAAAATGTTTTACGAAATTAAAGGACGCCCGTTATATATAATTAAGGAGTTTAATGGTATCGATAAAAATAGTCAGTAATGGTATATGGAAGAGAAAATACTTTGTGATGTCTGTGAGGGTATTGAATGGGAAAAGTATACGGAAAAACTCATCCGTTGTTTAGGTTGCGGCCTCATTCGTGCAAAAATAAATCCCACACCGGCTGAGTTAGAAAAAGCCTATGAGCATGATTATTTTTTTGGTGGTGAGTATATTGATTATATTCGTGATCGTGTTGCGTTAGAGAAGAATTTTCAGTCCAGATTGGAAGATTTGGTAAGGTATGTTCCCGCGAGCGGGTCAATAATCGAAGTTGGTTGTTCTTATGGTTTTTTCCTTAATTTATGTAAGGACAAATTTGCTCACTGTATCGGGTATGATATTACTAAGGAGGGGATTGATTATGCCACTAAGACGCTTGGCCTAACGGCGTATTGTGATTCTTTTTTAAATTACAATGGCGGCATGGTTGATGCGGTTTGTTTGTGGGATGTTATGGAACACTTACCAAATCCCGGAGCGGTTATAGCCAAAATTTCCACGGTTGTTAAAGTGGGAGGATATGTATCTTTCAGCACCGGAGACGCTGGAAGTTTGGTAGCGCGCCTCAGAGGTGATAAATGGCGATTGGTACACCCGCCAACCCATCTTTTTTATTTCGATAAAAAGTCGATCACCAAATTGCTCGCCAAAAATGGTTTTAAAATTGTTTCCTACACCCACAAAACAGTCTATCGGAATGTCGATTCAATATTTTTACAACTCATGCGCGGGAAACCGGGTAGTCAGTTTATTAAAGTGCTGTATAATATTGCGAAAAAAGTTAAGTTAACCAACATTTCTATTGGATTAAATTTATTTGATATCATGGACGTAATAGCGGTAAAATCTTAAAAATATTCTCAGTATTAAAAAACACCCTGGTAGGTGTTTTTTAATTTATTTTTATGTTGTTTTTATAAAGTTCTGTAAATCATCTAGAACACTCTCTTTGCTGTATAAGTAATGCTTCGAATTTGACCATAAATTGGCATATTGTGAGTATATGTCATAGTTTGCCGGTAAATCACCATCTTTTGATGGAAGGTCGATGTGGAAGACGTTTTTCGCGATGTCGGCGATGATAATTGGCTCACTGACGAGGTTGACGATTTTTAAGTGATTTTCCATTGCTTTGGTAATATCTTTCCACAAGTTTTGCAAATAATAAAACTGCAAAGTACTTTTTGGGTTTACAAAGGCGTATGATTTATGAATTAAATCGTAAATAATATTTTTTTTGAGCCCAGTTCCAAAGAGTCCCGGTAGTCGTACAATCAACGAATCAAAATTTGTTTCCACAAACTCTTCCAACATACGGCGATGTTTACCATATGGTGCAAGTTTGTCTTTGTCTATCGTGGATAGTTCATTTGTTTCTATAGTTGAAGAGTAAACATCAATGGTAGAAATTAAAATAAACTTTTTTGTTTTAATTGTTTTTAGATTTTCAATCAATTTTTCAATTGCTATCAAATCATTTTTTGGCTCCTTATTGGCCAGCCATTTAATACCGGAAGCTCCGGCACAAACTGCCAATTCAAACTGTTTTCCTTGTATTTCCCCGATATTTTTTGAATTGTATAAATACTCAAATGGATGTTGGTTGCGGAGGTTTCCGCCTACAAATCCCGTGTAGCCGATGAGCGCTGAAGTAGTGGGCATATTAACCATTTTGCATTATTGTGTCTTTAATAAGCTGGTCAATTATTTCTGGTAAACGTTTCGGTTCAATTTTTTGACCGGTACGCGCTTGGATTAGTTCAGCAATTTTATTTTCAACTAAATAGCCAACCCGTCGCTGTTCTTTATAGAAACCTTTATCAGCCATTATTTTATATTTTGGATTATTGTCATTGGCGTCCATTCTTCTGTCCAGATCATTAATTTTGCCATCAAAGGGACCAACCCATTCGGAACCGAGAGTATAATCGCCAATGTAATGTAAAACCAGCTGGGCAATGTCATTATTAGATATTTCTGTTTTTTGCAAAATTTCTTCCATTTGGGGAAGTGCTGCATAACCGTCAGACTCCGCCAACTCAATTAAATCAGGATCAACTCCAGCTTTTTCTAATTTCTTTTTAGCAATATCATACGCTTCAAAAAAACTTTCCGGCGTTCGGCCTTTGCTACCGGTATAGGTGATCTCTTCTTTTTTATCAAAATCATGCAGAATCGCCGCCGCGAAGAGTTGTTGTTTTATTTCCAAAGCAAGTTTCAATAAATCTAGAGAAAGCTTCAGCTCGAGCCGCCTCCACCAGACAGTGCTTTGATACATTTTCCCAACGTTGTTCTTTTTTCTGACCATCTTTATAAGTTATATACTTCGGACCTTCCCACAAGCCGCCAAATTCCCTATGCACCTGTAGCCATTCTCTGGCCCGTAAGCCCAGTTTAATAAAAAAAGCTTGTTTCTGTTCCTCAAAGCCTTGTTGGTTTTCATGTCTCTCGGGCATAAATAAAATTATTTATTTTTTAAAAAAGCGATAAGTTTTTGGGCGAGTTCGTTCGTGGCAGCAGTAACAACAGGAACATGTTCTTGTTGACCGAACTCCAGATATTTCTGAGCTCCAATGTCATTCCCTGTAATATCTACAAGCACGCCCCCTGCTTCATGAATTAACCCATATGCTGCCGCTTTTTCTAGGTTTCCCTTAAATGTACATTCCGAAGCAAAATCGGCCAGTCCTTCGGCCACGTCCGCACAGTATAATGAAGACGCCTTTTTGTAAGCGATATTAAAACCGGTTAATGGTTTTGAATACGTTTCTCGACAGATCTCAAAAAATTCATCCACATACATTTTTGTTTTTTTATCAAAGGTCGTATGTCCTGAGGTGTGGATTGGTTGCTCTTCGTTATCTGATGAAATAGCAAACGCGCCCCGTCCTCTAATGCCAACTAGAGCCCTTTTGGTTGTGTGTTGCATAATACCACCAAATAAGTAATCTGAATATTGCGGGTTAGTTCCGCGTAAAACGCCAAGCATTGTGCCATATTTTCCATGTAGGCGATCCTCTTTATAAAGCGCTGTTCCATCGATTCCATCAAGTGTGGCTAAATATTTTGGTTCTCCAATATTAACAATTCCGTGCTCCTCACTGTACACACGAACGGGGAAGTTGTCTTTAGTGAAGCTTTCCAAGACGGCTTCTTCTGCCTCAATATCCATCCTCAGTGCAGTTTCGCCAAATTGATTTTTTTTCACTTCCTGAAGTCCATCAGCGCCCAATTCGGTATGTTTTTTAAGAGCGCTGTTTAGAGCGCGAGTGGCAATCTGTTTAACCCACTCGACCTGCTCTTTAGTTGGCTCATGCTCAACCAGTGAATATTGCCCGGGCATATCAAAGTAAAATTAGAGCAGCGATTGGTAATATCCAACGGTATTCTCAATTCCTTTTTGGTGATCAAAAAAAACAAAATTCGGAAAAAGCTGTTTAAATTTTTTGTCATCAAGAATCTTTGTTGGAGCGCCATCTTGGTATTTGGTGTTAAACACTAGTTTTCCCTCAAAATTCAGCGCTTGAGCAATAAATTCGGCAGTTTGTTTTATTGTATACCCTTTATTTTGAGCCAAATTGACTGGTTCTATCAAGTTTTCACTAGTGGTAATTCCTTCAATCAGAATATTAACAACATCATCGATGTATGCCCATTCTCGAATTGGGCTACCCGTACCCCAGATTTCAAATTCGGCATCTCCATTCTTTTTCGCTTTCAACATTCTGGTAATCATACCGTTGAGAGCGTGGGTCTTGTTTGGGTCGGTCGAATCTCCTGGCCCAAAGGTGTTGGGAATGAGAAAATTAATACTGACGATATTGTATTGCTTGGCGTAGCATTTTGAAATTATGTAAAGAGTTTTTTTTGCGCCACCGTAAGACAATACCGAATCATGAATTGGTCCGTTCCACCATTCGGTTTCGATTTGAATATCCGCGGATCCGGGATAGGAACAATTAGAAAGTAAATTAATTATTTTTGCGCTTGGACAAATCTTTGCTACCGCTTTGTATAAATTCAAGGACATTTGGACATTGTCGTGAATAACAGTCGCCGCGTTCGCGGTGACATAATTAACACTTCCAACATGAGCAGCACAGTTAATAATGATGTTTGGATGGATCTTGTCAAAATACTTCTCCGTAATTTCGTAATTAGTTAGATCGATGCCGTCTACCCGCGAAGCCGTGATGACATCATACCCTTGTTTTATCAACGCCAAAGTTACATTTTTTCCAACAAAACCATGTCCACCCAATACTAGTATTTTCAAACCTTTATCTATCATAAAATATTTGAGTAGGGGTTGGCAACGTTGATGAATTGCATACCCAGGATAAGTTCGTCGATGCCTTTATCAAAATTTATTTTAGTTTCGAATCCAGTTTTATTTATTTTTTCATATGATACAGCGTAATCGCGTTGGTCAGGGTCAGGTACTCCTTGCTCTACAAAAATTAGTTGGAACTTGATTTTTTCTCGAATCATATTTGCAATGTCCTCTTTCGTTTTATTCATGGATTCTGTTCCAATATTGTATATTTCATTTTTCATTGTGTCGAAGTGAATAATACCATGTAAATAAGCCGCTACAATGTCTTTTACATGCACGAAGGTTCTTTTGAAATCCTTATCATAAACGACGAGATGGCGATTTTTAATTGCATTAAATACGAAGTCGTTTGGAAGTAAATCAAGGCGTAAACGCGCCGAAAGACCGAAGGCAGTAGCAAAACGGTAGATTATGGCATTACCTTTCTCCATTATTTCCTGTTCGCTTCGGTATTTAGTATCACCGTATAGTGAGAGTGGGTTGGCCTTTGAATTTTCTGTGCAGATACCGTCTACCTTGCCATAGACACTGCCGGTAGAGGCATAAAACATTTTTTGTGAAGTGTTGCGAGCGTTATTAATATTAACGGAACCCTGAAAATTGATTTCCTCGGTTAACTTAGGATTTTTTATGCACGCCGGCGCCCCAACAATGGCGGCTAGGTGGATAATAACATCTACACCGTCGACGGCTTTTTTAACTATTTCAACATCTCGGATATCACCTTTAATAAACTCAAATTTTTCATGTATTAAGTAGGTGAGAAGTGAGGTTTGGTTGAACAACAAACTGTCGAGTACTCGTACGTGATGACCGGCAATAAGCAATTCTGGAACAAGCATGGACCCGATGTACCCCGCGCCACCGGTAATGAGAACTTTCATAGAGTTTTATGATAATAAAATTATGGTTTGTGGCAAACGCAATAAAAATGATTGAGTACTTTACCGGATGGAAGCGTCCACTTGCGAGTTACTAATTCAATTTCTTCGCGGGGAAAAGTGGTAGCAAGTAGCTCTATGAAGTCGTCTTTTGTCATTTCCCACTTGTGCCATGGATTAGTAGCGCTTTGGCCAGAAACGCCGCTAGTGGCATCAGGTGAGCTAATAACCAAGGTACCACCTTTTTTAAGGGCTTTATAAAAGGCTTTAACGGCTGGTTCTTGGTACTCGTGATCGACATGTTCGATGCCTTCTACGCAGTTAATTACGTCGTAGTGGTTTTCTGGAAGTTCTGGTTTACATAAGTCACCATAAGCAAACGTGCCGTATTGGCTATAAACACGTTTAGCGTATTCCATGGTTGGCAAATCAATTTCTCTTCCTTCGTATATTACACCAAGATCGCTAAGTACTTTAGAACCATATCCACTTCCACATGGGAAATCCAAAACTACGCGACCAGGTGAGCAAAATAAACCAGATAAATAATATCTTGCTTTATGACGAGCAAAATAATTTGGCATATCTTCGGAAAGACCAAAGGATTTTACAATTTTAACTTTTTTTCCGTCAGGCATTGAAAATTCTAAATTTTCAAAATACACTCGTTCTCCAACATCCCCACCCAGAATAATAGTATCTTCACTCATAAATTATTTTTTATTGAATAGTACCAAATGAGTATAATATAATGTACTAGTTGATGTCAATCTTGATTTTTGGTTGTGCGTGCTGTATTATGTAAAAGTGCTTTTGAGCTTATTTGAGTTGTAAAGTCGCTAAAAAACATGCCATTGCTTAATTTACAAGATGAAAAGTTTAAAAAAATCGGCGCAAAGCCAATGTTTTTTGTTTTACGACAGCTGTACAGAATTTTTTTAATTCTTCCATTTCGTTTTGTGATTTTTTTGTGTTCTCTTTTTGATAAAAAAGAAATTTCACTTCAAGAATCAAAATTAAAAACGTCGTATTGTTTTCTTGTCAGTTCAGTAATTTATTCAAGAGAGAAAAAATTGGTTTCATATGGAGGAGTTCGTTCTATTTTTACACCAGAAGAGCGCGCCAATCAAACACTGGAAACAATTGCCTCAATTAGAAAATATTTACCCACAGCCAAGATTGTGCTTGTTGAAGCTGGATTAAAAGGGGATTTATTGGGTAAATTATTAGGAAAAGCGGATCAGTATGTCTATGTCGGCGACAAAAAATTAGTACGTCTTTCCTGTGATAGTAAAATAAAAAGTTTGGGTGAAGCGATGATGTTGCTTTACGCCCTACCAAAACTCAAATATTGTGCTGGATTTTATTTTAAAATGAGCGGGCGCTATTGTTTGAATGAGGAGTTTAGATTAAGTGACTGGCAACACAAAGCCTTTGTGTTTCGCTATTTTCGTGACGATTATGCCTGTACTCGATTGTATGGCTTTGATGGCTCGTTATTAAAAACTTGGAAGTATATTTTACTAAATGGTTTGCCATTTAATCTCATAGATTATCCAATTGAAAATACTTTAACGAAGTTTATATCAAGAAAATCATTGGTCTTGCTCCCAAGATTGGGATTATCAGGTGTTGGTGCTTCATCGAATGAAAATATCCGGGATTAATCATATGGAACTTAAGACAAAAATAAAATCGATTCTTGCTACTCGACCACTACAACAGGCGGCGTTTGTGTATGTAGGCGCGCTTATTAACGGTGGCTCACTTTTTTTGTTGAATGTGATTTTAGCACGGGGGTTGAGTAAAGAGTTGTTTGGTATCTTTTCACTCTCAGTTTTGGTTTTAAGCACCGTCGCGGAGATGTCCGATTTTGGTTTAAACGCGGGGTTATTGCGTTTCGCGCCATATTATATTTCCACCAACCAAGAAAATAAGCTTAAACAGATTCTTAAAATTATTTGGCAATGGCGAGTTTCTTTGGCGATCATACTTACGGTCGGTTGTATTGTCTTAGCTCATCCATTATCTTTATATCTATTTAAACAACCAGAAGTGACAATCTACTTGATGTATACGTCACTCGGTATTGGCGGTGTCATATTACTTGGTTTTTTAGCGACTTGGTTACAGGCAAAACAACGGTTTTTTTACGGCGCTTCTCTTCAATCACTAAAAGGTTTCTTGCGACTGTTAATAGTCGTAATATTATATTTATTCCATGTCCGAAATTTATTCGTATATTTATCCGTTTATATTTTTGTTCCCTGGTTGTTGTTTATTTTTAATTTTCATGTTTTTCCTGCGGGTTTCAGAAAACAAAAAGCCGATGATGAAGTTAAAGAAAAAGTTCACTCGCAATTGGCAAAGTTTAGTTTTTGGCTTACAGTTTCATCTCTAACAACGATTTTGGCTAGCAAAACTGACCAAGTTATGATCAGTCGTTATCTTGGCTTGGAAGAAGTGGCGGTCTTTACCGTGGCCTATCAACTTATTCAATTTTTTCCTTTAATTTATAATTCGATTAGTTCCGTACTCGTACCGAAAGCCAGCAGTCTAAAAACAAAACAAGAATTAAAGGCAGTTCTTAAGAGGGCGTTTTTGTGGGTGTCGGTAGTTGCTGTAGTCGTCGGGGTATTCGTGTTCCCATCACAATATTTTATTCCATTATTTTATGGAGTAAAATATGTTTCTGCCATGCCGGTGTATCTTATTTTGGCGTACAGTTTACTTCTAAATGTCATGGTAATACCATTTTCAATAGCGATTAGTATGTTTAACAAAACAATACTGACGGCGATCTCTGGCATAATTCAAATAGTATTAAACATCGCGGGTAGTATGGTTTTTATTCCATTGTATGGTATTATGGGTGTGCCGTTAACCTTTGCTTTAAGCATGGTTTTTCAAGTAATATGGAATGTTGCCTGGGCGACATATTTATTTAAAACAAAAGAGATTATTATTGAGTAGAGGCTATTATGAAAGACCAGACAAAAATTTTATTAAAACGTATATTTCCTCTTGGTGTTTTGATGTTTGCACACCGGACGACATCTTCAATTAAACAGAAATTTGCGTATTCGTGGTTTTTTAAAGATTGGAAAAATTTTAAGTTTGAGACTTCAAAACTCCAAGACCACAGATTTGATCTTACGTCTAAAGAATTTTATCCGGTTTTACATGAGAAAACGGTCGGTACCCAGTTTGATCGCCATTATATTTATCACCCGGCTTGGGCAGCGCGTAAATTAAGTCAAATCAGGCCAGAATTTCATACGGATATCAGTTCAACCCTTAATTTCTGTACGATTGTGTCGGCGTTCGTACCGATAAAATTTTATGATTATCGACCGGCGGAATTACATTTAAGTCAACTCAGTTCCAGTCATGCCGATTTGACGGCTTTACCGTTTCCCGACAACAGTGTCCAGTCGCTTTCTTGCATGCACACAGTGGAGCATATTGGTCTTGGTCGCTATGGTGATCCCATTGATCCAATCGGTGATTTAAAGGCGATGAGCGAGTTACAACGCGTTGTCGGTAGGGGTGGCAATTTTTTGTTTGTTGTACCGGTTGGCAAGCCAAAAGTTCAATTTAACGCTCAGAGGGTATATTCATTCGAACAAATAATGGGGGCATTTAGCGGTTTAAAATTAAAAGAATTTTCTTTAATACCGGATGCCGGGCCAATCATTGAAAATGCTTCACCGGATTTGGTAAAAAAACAAGCAAATGGTTGTGGTTGCTTTTGGTTTGTTAAGGAATAAATTATGGAAGATATTAATAATATCAGTCAGAAATCCAATCCACGAATTACCGTTATAACGGCAGTGCTTAATCGTGTTGGGACACTGGAAAAAACTATCCAAAGCGTTCTTGGTCAAACTTACAAAAATATTGAGTATATTATCATTGACGGCGGCTCCACCGATGGCACTATTGATATTATCAAGAGATATGCGCCGCGAATAAGTTATTGGATTAGTGAAAAAGATAAAAATATTGCTGATGGGATGAACAAAGGGATTACCAGGGCGACGGGGGAATATATTAACTTTATTAATAGTGATGATTATTTTATTTCCAACGATCTGTTTGAGCGAATTTTTTCAACGCCACACAGCGCCGATATTTTATATGGAAGTTTTATAGGAAATTTTAACGGCAATTCAGTTGCTTGTTCTATGGCAAGCGAAAAGGACGTTGTTGGTAGGGCATATCAGGGGATGCAATTATGTCATTCTGCCGTATTTGCAAAAGCCGCTGTGCTAAAAAAATACAAACTGGATCTCGGTTATCGAATATCGCCGGATAATGATTTTATTACTAAATGCGTAGCGAATGGGCACACCTTCGAGAGACTTAATGAAGTAATTTTTATGGTGGGGGCACAGGGGACGTCATTCGAAAATTGGTTACCAGCAAGAATAGAAAATTGGAAAATCGCTAGATTTTATTTTCCCGGAATTAAAACTGATTGGTACCATTTTTATAAACTTACCCATGAAGTTTTATTTAGAGCTATTAAATCTGTTTTTTCTGCCGTCGGTTTATATCAATTGGCGCGTAGTTTTTATCGAAAAAAATTACAGAAAAAATTTCCGTTGCTTCCTGGTAATATAAAGCCATACAATCGCTAGTTTATGTCAATTACTGCACATTGTTTAGTAAAAAATGAAGAAGTATTTATTGAGGCAGTCCTAATGTCCGCGATCAATTTTGTTGAAAAAATTATTATTTTTGATACTGGTTCTACGGATGAGACAGTTAATAAAATTAAGAAATTAATACAGAAATATCCAACAAAAATAATTTTTGAAGAAAAAGGCGAATGTGATAAAAAAAGACATACTCAATTACGTCAGGAGATGGTAGATAATACTAAAACCGATTGGTTTATGATTTTGGATGGCGATGAGGTGTGGCCAACAAAAACATTGGAAGAAGCGATGAGTGTTATCAATTCACAGCAAAACGTAGAATGTATTGTTGTCCCATTTTATTTGTGTGTCGGTGATGTCTATCATGAGTATAGGAAGGCGGGAGCCATAGAAATTTTAGGAAAAACAAATTTTCATTATCCTAGATTTATAAAAAAAATTCGAGGGGTTCGTTGGAGCGGTGATTACAACAGTGACACGTTAGTTGATAGTGTTGGCAAGGTATTTTTTACAAAAGATAATACATTATTTTTAAAAAATAAGTTTTGGCATTTAACTCACCTGAGGCGGTCTTCACACGATGATAAAGACTATAGTTCTGGCGGCTTGCGATCCGACAAACGTCGGTTGAGTTATTTCTTGGTTGGTAGGGTTATCGACAACAAACTACCAGGTAGTTTGAATGGTTTCGCTGTGGAATTATCATTTGCCCAGTCTTTGATTAATTTTATTGTATGGAGTACAAAGAGACTTACGAAAAATTTTGGTCGGTAGGAAAAAATGTTAAATTTGAAGATTATGAAAGAAATCGTGAATTACTAAAATATTTTTCCCCAGTGAATGGTTTGGTAAGGGTAGCTGATATTGCGGGTGGAACTGGTGTTGTTTCGGATTGGCTGGAGAAAAGAGGCTATGAGGTAATACTGGTTGAATTTAGTGATATTGCAGTCGAAGAAGCCAAGAAAAAAGGTCTTACAGTTATTCAATCGAAAATTGAGGGAGTTGGAAGCCTCCCCTTTGTTGACGACTATTTTGACGTGGTATTTTTCGGGGATATAATTGAACATTTATTTGATGCCGAATCGGTTCTGAAAGAGATTAAAAGAGTATTAAAACCGAACGGTCGTCTGATTATTTCTTGTCCCAACATAGCCTATTGGCGGTTTAGAACATATTATTTCGTTGATGGGAGTTTTGAAAGAATTGATGTAGCCAGACAAAAGCCATGGGAACAGGAGCATATAAGGTTTTATAATATTAATATTTTGAAAGAATTTTTAAGTGAGATCAACTTTCAATTAGTTCGATTTTCGGGTGTAAATAATATTTGGCATAGTAAATGGTTATCGGGAAAACTTCCAAATTTATTCGCCCACACTATTGTTTCTGAATTTATCAATAAAAAATAATTATGAAATATTTAAAAAAACTTTATCGTCTTTGGCTTAAATTTGGTTTATTGCTTGGTACAATCAACGGCTTCATCATCTTGTCTATTTTCTATGTTGTTATTATTGGTTTATACGCGATACCGTCAAAATTATTCAAAAAGAAAAAAATCGTCTTAGGAACTTTTTGGAAAGATAAAGAAGATAAGGTTCATAGCATAGATATTTGTAAATATCAATTTTAATATGACTACAAAAGATGTTTATATTCTTGGTCTTTCGTTTGATTATCACGATGCCGCCGCCGCATTGATTAAAAATGGAATCGTAGTTGCCGCCGCCCATGAAGAACGTTTTACTCGTGAAAAACATGATGCGGATTTACCGGTTAACGCTATCTCGTATTGTTTGGATTTCGCGCATATTAAAGCCGATGAGTTAACTTACGTAGTGTATTATGAGAAACCACTTCTTAAATTCGAACGACTGCTTAAAACATATATTAATACTTGGCCAAAAGGCTTGCTTTCGTTCGTAAAGGCAATGCTTGGTTTTATAAAAACAAAACTTTGGGTTGATAAACGTATTCGTAAGGCTGTACCGGGATTTGAAGGGGATATTTTATTTGTTGAGCATCATTATTCCCATGCCGCTAGTGCCTATTATTGTTCCCAATTTAAAGATGCCGTAGTTGTAACCATGGATGGGGTGGGGGAGTTTGATACGACAACGGTTGGATTTGGTGAGAATAATAATTTAAAGTTAAACAAAACCATAGAATTTCCGCATTCGTTGGGTTTGTTATATTCAGCAATAACTTTTTATTTAGGATTTAAAGTAAACAGCGCTGAGTACAAGGTGATGGGATTGGCACCGTATGGCGATCCGGATAAATTTTATCCACAATTTAAAGAGCTTATTGATGTTAGGGAGGATGGTAGCTTCCGGTTAAACATGCGATATTTTTCTTATGAGTATGGTTTAAAAATGGTTAACAGCGCTTTTAATGAATTGTTTGATGGTGAACCGCGCCGGCCAGAGTCGAAGTTAACTCAACGTGAAAAAGATATTGCCGCCGCGTTGCAGAAAATTACTAATGAAGTGGTGCTTAAGATAGTAGATCACGCTCGTAAGATACATCCATCGCGTAATTTATGCATGGCTGGTGGTGTAGCACTCAATTGTGTGGCAAATGGAAAAATATTGGAAACAAAATGGTTTGATAATATTTATATCCAACCCGCCGCTGGCGATGCCGGTGGCTCAGTTGGCTCAGCCTTGTTTGTCTATTATCAATTGTTAGGCAACGCATTCCCTCCGGAACAGCCCGTAATGGAAACAGTATTTTTGGGTCCGGAGTACTCTAATGAAGACATCGAAAGTTTTTTAAATAATGAAGTCCGTGAGATTATTGGCAATGGTACAGAAGTTGTGTATAGAAAGGTTTCCGATGAAGCATTGATAAATGAAGTTTCCGATTTAATTAATGGCACAAATGTTATTGGTTGGTTTCAAGGGCGCACGGAATTTGGCCCACGTTCTTTGGGCGCGCGTTCAATTATTGCCGATGCTCGCAATAAAGAAAACTGGCAAAAGGTGAACCTAAAGATTAAATTTAGAGAAAGTTTTCGACCTTTTGCGCCAACCGTATTGGAAGATAAAAGTAATGAATGTTTTGCTCTGGAGTGTCCCAGTCCGTATATGCTTCTTGTCGCGCCAGTTAAGCGAATGGATATTCCAGCCGTCACGCATGTCGATAATTCCGCGCGTATTCAAACAATTAATCGATCTCAAAACGCTCGTTATTATGATCTTATCAATGCTTTTTATAAAAAAACCGGCTGTCCGGTAATTATAAATACTTCATTTAATGTGCGTGGCGAACCAATAGTACTCACGCCACACGACGCTTTTAATACCTTTTTAAACACTTTTATGGATTACCTAGTGTTAGGCAATTATATCATTGCCAAAAAAGATAATGAAAAATTGGTTGATGAAGAAAAAATGAAAAAATACCTTGGTGGTTTTAAATTGGATTAATATGACTGAAAAATCAAAAAATATTTTATTATTTAGTTGTAGTGTGATTTTTTCTTTGTTGATTATTGAGGGCTTTTTGCGAACGCTAGAACTTGAAGATTACACTTTGCCAATACGTTTAAATGAAAACGGATTTGTGACCCATAAATTTAATTTGGATAAGATGCGGTATGATGGCGAGAATAAGAAAAAAGTTCATATTAAAACCAATAATGAAGGTTTTGTCGGCCCGGATTATCAAATAGCCAAACCAAACGGGACATTGCGAGTCGCGGTGTTTGGGGATTCTTTTACAGAAGCTATGCAAGTGGATTATGAAAAAACTTTTCCATATCTGCTGGAAAAAAAATTAAAAAATAAAGTTTCATCTACTTATTCAAACGTAGAGGTGTTAAATTTCGGAACAGGTGGTACAGGAACGGGGGACGCCATGCTCTTCTACCATACCTATGCTCGAAAATATAATCCCAATTTGGTAATCTTAGCTTTTTATTTAGGCAACGATGTGGATGACAATAGTAAATATTATGCGTTGAAAGACAAAATGCTTTTAGATCAAAACAATTGGGACAATGTTACGCCACCTGATGCCGCGGCTCGAAAAAGTTTTGTTGGTATAAAGGATGTGGTATTTCGTAGCTCTGCTATTATTCGTTTTCTTGATCGGGTATTTCGCAGTAGCGTGCCATTACGTACTTTTGCCCAACAAATTGGTTTATACCGGCCACCATTGGTCGAATCAAATCAAAAACTAACCAAGTACGACTACTATTATATGGTGCCGCCCGATGAAGACCATAAAAAATATATTACTTATACATCAGAACTAATTAATAATTTTTCCAAACAAGTTCAAGTCGATGGTAAAAAATTTGCCGTATTATTTATTCCCCAAGGCATGGCAGTGCATCCGAAGGATTACTTTGCGTATATCAATGAACGTCCAGGCCTTTCTACATCCACGTTTTCCTTGCAATATTTGGAAGATACTATTGTCAGTGGTCTTAACGCATCGACAACAATACTACATCTTGCACCATTTTTTTCATCAATAATTAATGCTGGGAACAAGGAACTTTATTTAGTAAATGGTCAAGGGCATTTTAACGAAGACGCGCACCCCATAGTGAGTGATTTGTTGGTTAGCACCACTGTTTATATGTTACAAAATACTAAATAATGTGGACAATAATTTGTACCCGAAGATTTACGTTATAAAAAGTATTTGGATTATTGTATATACAATTATTTTTTTTATTATTATAAATTTACTTGTTGCGTATTTTTTTCGTAATACCAGTGACATTCCATTACAGATTGAGACAAACTCTTCTTACGTTTCAATTGAAAAAGCCATTAACGCGGTAAAGAAGAGCCCTGGAAAAAAAATAATATTTATTGGTGGTAGCGCGCTTCGTGGTGGTCGCGGTGTCTCCATTCCAGAACAAGTTACGCCATATTTATTTAATTCTTTCATTGCCAAAGGGGTCACCATTTACAATTTTTCTTTTCCTTCGGCTAAGCCATTGGATCAATTTTTGTTTTTTTGGTTATTAAATAATACCGCTGATTTGTACATAGTTGATGTGAATACATTATTTTTTGAATCGGTTTACGCTCATGGGGTAGTTGAGGATTATACTAAGTATAATCGTATTAATGAGTTATTACTATCCAATGCCGGTCAATTTTTAAAAGAGTCACCGGAAGCAGAAAAATGTCTGTCAGATAATGGTATTTTACCTCAACAAAAGTATTCCTTTTCAATGTTTGAGAAAATGCCGATTGTCGCTTATAAAGATGAGATTAATTCAATACTTTTTGGAAAGAATTTCTCTTTATTTTTTGACAGTTTAATAAGTGCTGGATTAGATTTTTTTAAGACTGGTGGTAAGCAGACTGATTGGGTGCGCTTATTTAAACCGCCCATGGAGGTAAATGATCAAAAACCATTTTCAGAATTATCTAAAGAACCACTTAAGGCATTCGAGCCAAGTTTGAATAGTTGTATTTTGCATGCGTTTGCTATATTTGTAGCCAGGAATCACAAGCCGGTAGTTTTTTATATTAGTCCACATAGTCAATTTACGACTCAGGTGCAAAGAAAAAGCAGTATTTATAATGAAAACCTATCATTTATTGAATCACAATTTACTAGTAGTACTACTTTTTTTGATTTAGACAAAACATCACTGCAACCGGTAACGGCCGAAGGGTTTGCTGATGAAGTTCATTTTAATATTTTAGGGCATCAGCAATTTTCAAGATATTTGTATGAACTGATAAAAAAAATACCAGCCTACGCTCAATTGTTTGATTAGTATGTATTTCAATACTTTTTTGTATCCTTTTTTTCTATTTTTTGCGGTGACTATTTTTTGGTTAACAAGACCGCGATATAGAAATATTATTATAGTATTTTTTTCATTATTTTTTTATGCTTTTACTAGTTTTGCGCACCTTTTCTTGATTATAGGATTAGCAGTATTTGTTTTTGCAATCGGAATAAAAATGCAGAATACAATCGATAAAATTAAGCGTAAACGGTACTTTTATTTTGGCATAGCCAGTATTCTTTTGGTACTAGCGTGGTTTAAATATAACTATTTATTTATTGGTAGTATCGCGAGCTTGCTCAGCATACCAATTGATGGTTGGATAAAAATTGTTATGCCACTGGGGATATCTTTTTTTACTTTTGAATTTATTCATTATTTAATAGAATTGCATTTCAATCATATTCCGTCACATACTGTCGGTGAGTTTTTCACATTCGCTTTCTTTTTTCCAACCCTTACCAGTGGTCCAATAAAACGCTTTCAAACTTTCATTGTCAGCCTTAGGGAAAACATGTCCTTTTCATTATCGTATATTTATACTGGTGTCGCTTACATATTGTGTGGCTACGCAGAGAAATATTTATTAGCGGACAATTTGGTGAGTCGCACATCCTTTCTTGCGAATCCCACAGTCGCACCATCGACTTCAGCACTATTAAGCGGTTTATTTATCTATTCATTTAGGTTGTATTTTGATTTTGCCGGTTTGAGCAACGTGGCTATCGGTAGCGCCCTGTTGTTCGGTATTAAAGTACCGTTGAATTTTGATAGACCATTTATTAAATCTGATTTGGCTGCCTTTTGGCGGAGTTGGCATATGTCGCTTACAAGTTGGGTGCGGGATTACGTCTATATGCCACTAGTCTTTAAATTCAGAAATAATCGTTTTATCACCATTTTTGGTTTGGTATTAACGATGGGGCTAGTTGGTTTATGGCATGGGGCTTCATGGAATTTTTTAGCCTTTGGTATGTATCATGGGATTGGTTTGGCCTCGCTTCAGTTTTGGCGTGGTTTGAAAATTAGGAAAATACTTCCGCCTATCATATCAAAGTATGCCGGGATGGTAGCAACTTTTGTGTATGTATCACTGGGTTGGGGCTTCTTTGTTACACATAGTCTCAGCGATTCTATCTTGATTTATAAGACAATATTTGGTAAGTTCATATAAAATATGAAGGGAATTGGAATAGACATCGAGTCGGTAGGACGCTTTAAAAATATCCGATATTTTGATCGTTTTTTGAGTTTTGTCTTTACCAAGAGCGAATTACTGGTAATTCAAGATGAACCTGATAAAGTTCAGTATGTAGCCTCACGATTTGTTGTAAAAGAGGCAGTCATAAAAGCTTTGCCCGAAAAAGTTACGTATTTAGATTTTGAGGTAATAAAAAAAAATAACAAACCTTGCATTAAGTTTGTTAAAAATAACTTCGTTGATTATAACATTTTAGTTAGTTTATCACATAGTATGGAAGTTGTCGTTGGTTTTGCTTTAGTTAACTGATGTATGGACACCTTAAAATACTTACAACTGGCTCAAGGATATCCTGCTGCAGATAAAAAGAGCTATTCAAATAGTATAAGAATTAATATTGTAACAAATTTTACCGATCAAATTTTACAGAGGTTTTTGATTGGCTTGTGTTTGGAACAAGGAATATATCCGGAAATCTTTGCCGTTCCATATCGACAATATGATTTTTTTCTTTCCAACACTCACAGCGAGTTATATACGAATAAAGCCGATATAACATTTGTATTTTTTGATGTTTCTCAATTAAATCACTCGCCATTTACGACAAAAGAGGATGATCATTTTCTAAAAATAGAAAGTTATCTGAAGGTTTACTGTTCTTCGACAAATAACCCGGTGATTATCAACTCATTTCCGTTGCCTTATCATGGGCCTTTCGGAAATTTATTTTTTAAGAGTCCTTTCTTTGAGAAAATATCTTACTACAATGAATGTTATTATAAGTTGGCAAAAGATTTGAGCAATGCGTGTGTTATTGATACCGGGAGACTGCTTGCGTATTATGGCGAAAGATTCGCTCGTGACGTTAGAAGCATGTACGCTTTTGATATTCCTTTTACCAACGATTTTTCTTTAGCAATCGCCACCGAATGGTTTACTTTCATCGGACAAATAAGGGGCAAGATAAAAAAATGTCTGGTCCTGGATCTTGATAATACCCTGTGGGGTGGAGTAGTTGGCGAAGTGGGCGCGCACGGGGTAGCGCTAGGGCCAAATTATCCCGGTGTGGCATTTCAGAATTTTCAAAGAGCTATTCTAGCTTGTTATGAAAGAGGAATTTTGTTGGCAATAAATAGTAAAAATAACCAAGCGGACGTCGACGAACTGTTTGAAAAGAACGGGCACATGATTCTTAAAAAACACCATTTTGCCGCCATTCGGATAAATTGGGGAAATAAGGTAGAAAATATTATTTCTCTAGCTAAGGAATTAAATTTGGGATTTGACAGTCTGGTATTTATCGATGATGATCCGCTTAATCGTGAAATGGTACAGCGCCAGTTACCGGGAGTTTTGGTGCCAAATTTCTCTCTTTCGCCGGAGCTTTACGCACACACGCTTTTTTCATTGCCTATTTTTAATCAGTTTTCACTAACTAGTGAAGATTTAGAAAAAGGAAAAATGTATAATGAAGAAAAAATGCGTAAAGATATGATGTCTATCACAACTTCACCGGAAGATTATATTGCCACGTTACAGCTTTCTGTGGACATTCATTGCAATGATAAAACATGGATCCCCAGAATCTCGCAACTCACGCTTAAGACCAATCAATTTAATGTGACTACTCGTCGCTATGGTGAAAAAGAAATTGAAGAGTTTATGAAAGGTGGATATGTATACGGCGCTGACGTTAATGATAAATTTGGGTCGTATGGCATTACAATTTTAGCAATCGTACTTCCCGACGGCGAAGGCCGGGCTAGGATTGATACTTTTTTAATGAGTTGCCGTGTGTTAGGTAGGGGGATCGAAGATGTTTTTATTGATGCAATAATTAAGGAATTAAAACAAAAAAATATTTCTCGAGTTGTTGCGGAATTTATTCCAACTGCTAAAAATGAACCGGCAAAGAATTTTTTTCAAAAAAATGGTTTTTTTATTCAAGAAAATAGTGACAAGACTGAAAAAATTGTTTATACTCTATTATTAGAAGGTAAGGGAGAAGCCAAACACCCGCTTTTGAGCATTATTAAAGTAATAAAGTAAATACTATGGAAAGCAAACACCTCGGAATCGTTGGTCAAATGTGGGCATTTCTCAAAATAAGAAAAATGTGGTGGCTGGCTCCAATCATAATATTGTTAAGCTTGTTTGGTTTATTGTTGATTTTTGCGAGCACTTCTCCACTGGCGCCTTTTATTTACACGATTTTTTAGATATGGATAAATTAAAGGTAATTTTTTCTAACATTCTCGGTGTGCCAGTAAGTGCAATAACGAACGAAATGTCGCCAAAAAACACTTCTTCATGGGATTCCCTTAATGCAATTGTTCTCATCACTGAAATAGAAAAAGGTTTTTCCATGATCTTTTCTTATGATGAAGCCATGTCGGTTAAAAACTTTGGTGAGGTTGTAGCGCTCCTTAAATCAAAAGGAATCGTGTTAAATGATTAATCCAACCGAAAAAGAATTCATTGAAATAAAAGAAGGCGATACCGCCTGTTTTGAAATTATAATCGATGAAAAAATTGTGCGGGCATTCGCGGTATTGTCGGGAGATTTTAATCCTTTGCATTTAGATTCGCAATATGCCGGTGCTTCGGAATTTGGACAAATTATTGCTCATGGTCAGTTAGGTGGGGCATTATTCTCTCGGCTTGTGGGCATGTATTTGCCGGGCAAGTTCTCACTTTATTTAAAACAAACATTTGAATTCAAAAAACCGATATTTTTGAATACAACTGTTGTGGTGGAGGGAACGATAATGAGAAAGATTGAAGCCTTTCAATGTGTTGAGATAAGAATGCAAATTTGCGATAAGGTTTCAAAAGAAATATATACCCATGGTTATGCTTTAGTAAAAGTAACTCGTTAGTATGTCAGAAGAAAAAAGTACCGTAGTTGTCTGTGGTTATGGCGGTATTGGCAAGGCTGTAGTCAAAAAATTAATAACACAAAAAAAATCTGTTATTATCTTTGGTCATACAAAAGTTAGCAAAGAGGAGGAGTTATTTTTTTCGAAAAATGATGTTTTATTTTTCATCGCGGATGTTACTGACGAAAAATCCATTGTTTCGGTTGTTAACAAGTTGTCTAAAGTGGGTAGTATCAGTGGGTTAGTTTTTGCGGCCACGAATAAAATTACAAGAAAAAAACTACTTGATCTTACGACAAAAGAGTTACAAGACGATTTTACCGTCACTGTTTTTGGTTTTTTTACACTAGTAAAAAATTTGTTATCATTACTAATAAAAAACAATGGTGCGAGTATCGTCGCCATCACTTCATCAGTACTCGAACAAAATCATCCACCAGTATCGATGGGTGGCTATGTGACTGCCAAAGCCGCGCTCCGTCTCATGCTTCGTCAGTTGGCTCAAGATTTGGCACAACACCAGATTCGAGTGAATGCGGTGGCACCCAGTTTTATTCGTACGCCGCTTCATGATGATGTTCCCGTGCGATTTGATTCATTTTTAAAAGAAAAAAACATAATGAATAGGATGGTTTCCACTGAGGATGTTGCTATGACTGTCTGTTGGCTTCTATCAAAAGAAACTGACAGCATCACTGGCGCAACGATTCCCGTAACTTGTGGTGATAGTATGAATTTATGAAGTTTAAACAACATTTTCAATTTGCGTTCGTTGGTCTTTGTGTCGCGCTTGCAATGGTATTTTTAATTATTCTCTCGCGCGGGTCATCAGAAATTTTCATTTATAATAACTTTTGATTTTATGGAGAGAGTCTACCGTTTCGATCCCAACCCATTGAATACCCATTTTTTATTACTTAGTGAAGTACCGGCAAAATCTCGCGTGCTCGAAATTGGCACAGCGAGTGGGTATATGGGGGAATATTTAATGGAAGAAAAAAAATGTACAGTTTGGGGCGTCGAACCGGTGGAGGAGTACTATTGGGACGCGCTTAAGTGTAACTACGAAAAATTATTTAATTCCACTATTGAGGATTTTTTTAAATGTCCGGAAGCTATAAATGAAAAATTTGATGTAATTTTTTTGGGTGACGTACTTGAACACACGGTTAATCCCGGAGAGGTTTTATCAATTTTAAAAAATTATTTAAATTCTACCGGCATAATAATTATTTCACTTCCTAATATCGCACATTATACGACTCGTTGGCAATTATTCACCGGTAGATGGGATATGCAAGATGGCGGTATTCTTGATAGGACGCACTTGCGATTTTTTACTTTAAAGACAATGAAAGAAATGGTTGTAAACAGTGGGTATGAAATTACTAAAGTACGACCCTCGTCGGGGTATATTGAACGTTTTGGATTAAACAAATTAATGGGTATTGGTAGAAAAATTCTTTTTGCTTGGCCGACTTTGTTCGCGGTACAGTTTATTATAGTCGCAAAACAAAAAAAATAACTATGTGTGGCATTGCCGGTATTGTACAATTACGTGGGTCAATTAATGAAAAGGTACTAGACGCAATGACTGACAGCCTCAGCCATCGCGGGCCAGAAGAACGCGGTATTTGGTTTAATGAATCAAGAAACGTGGGCTTAGGTCAGCGACGTTTGGCAATCATTGATTTAAGCATCGGCGGTCGTCAACCGCGTGTGGGCAGTGATAGTAAAATCGCCATAACTTTTAATGGAGAAATTTACAATTATTTGGAGTTACAGGAAGAACTTCAAGTTTTGGGATATCGTTTTGTCTCAAAAAGTGATACTGAAGTACTCTTAACTTCATATTTAGAGTGGGGTAAGAAATGCGTGGAACATTTAAATGGTATGTTCGCTTTTGCGATTTGGGATGGACGAACAAGTGAGCTTTTTGCCGCCCGCGATCAAATAGGGGAAAAACCTTTCAAGTATTATTACACTGACGAAAAGATTGTCTTTGGCTCAGAGGTAAAAGCAATTCTATGTGATGAAACTGTTCCACGTCTCATTGATTGGTCTGCCGTTGATATGGCGTTTAGTTTTAGATATGTTCCTTCACCGTTAACGGGTTTTAAAAATATCCATAAGCTTCCGCCTGGCCATACATTATGCTGGAAAGCGGGGAAAATAGCGATCGAACGTTATTGGAATGCGCGTTTAGTTTTGAATGAAAACACCAATGTTACTACGGAAAAATGGTGGGAGCTATTTGTCGATTCGGTGCGTCTGCGCATGGTTAGTGATCGCCCGCTTGGCGCTTTCTTGAGCGGGGGGATAGATTCGACTTCGGTAGTGGCGGCGATGGCACAAAATTCCTCGCGACCAATTGAAACGTTTGCTTTCAGTTTAGGCGGCCGTAGTGAAGATTTAGATTTTGCGTCCAGAGCGGCAAAATATTATAAAACTTCTCATCACGAAATTAGTCTTGCTACCATCGATTACCCGGCCACGATTGCGCGATTGGCAGTTCAGTATGACGAGCCGTTTTTTGACCAATCGGCACTTCCTAGTTTATTAATAAATGAAGAAGTCAAAAAATTTGCAACTGTTGTGTTAAGCGGCGATGGTGGCGATGAACTCTTTGGCGGGTATAAGGATTATGTTTTTAGTCGGTGGTATTATAGATATTCTAAGATCCCCAAAATATTAAAAAATTTCTTAAAAACAGCTGGTTCTTTTTCGTCAAAAAAACGCTATCAATTGGAAATAATCAATAAGGATTTTTTTGATGGCTATGTGGATCATTATTCTCTGTGGAAAGGATTTTTACCGGAAAGTCATTTTTACGTCACTAAATCCGATTTGTATTTAAAAGTAGTTGCCGAACAGGTATCGCAGAACGCGACGACTAGTATTATGACGAATTGGTTTGGGCAAAGTACCGGGGATATTGCCAACGCGGCAATGTTCGCGGATATTAATAGCCGTCTTCCCGATGGGTACTTGGCAAAAGTTGATTTTGCTTCCATGGCTAACGCGGTTGAGGTACGAACGCCTTTTCTTGATAAACGCCTAGTCGCTCTTTCTCAAATCACACCAAGCAAGAAGAAAATTTATGGACATAAAACTAAAGTGATTTGGCGAAATGTTATCGCTGGAAAAGTACCGGCGGAGATCATAAATCGTCCCAAACGAGGTTTTGCAATCCCACTTAATCATATCGTGCAGAACGAAATGAGAGCGTATATAAACGAAACGCTACTTTCATCAGATTCAATTTTGCAAAATTATTTTAAGTCCGCGACAATTAGAAAACTGCTCGCCGATCATGAAAGTAAGCAAGCGGACTATAGCAATCATATTTGGTCATTAGTAATGTTTGAATTGTGGCTCAAGACTTATCGCGCAAAATAAATGTTTTAGAGGTGCATGCGACTTTGGGGTACGCTGGCGGACAGCGTAATATGGTTACGTTTGCCAAGTATTTGTCCCGAGATATATTTTCTGTAATAGTTGGAACATATCAAGGCGGTGGCGCGCTTGAAAGCGAGTTGCAAAAATTATCTATTCCATACGTATTAGGCAATGGTTCAATTTTAAAACTTCTTGAGGTGATTAAGAATAACAAGATTGATATTCTACACATCCATCGCAGTGGTGGCTCTGTGCCGATCGAAACAAATTTGGTACAACAAGCCAAAAAAATTAATCCCAATATTGTAATTATTGAAAAAAATGTTTTTGGTAAATACGACCCAACTCTCGACGGCCGTATCGATTGTTCATTATTTCAAAGTATGATGCATGTCCAGAAGCGGTATTTACCTGCCAGTAATAAGGAGTTAGATTTTTCTACGATGAAGGTAATGTATAATAACGTTGACGGTTCTGAACTTGAAAAGTTTCGCGCTTCTACCCAAGAAATTATTGATTTTAAGACTAGGCTTGGGATTAGCCCTGATGATTTTATTTTTGGAAAAGTAGCCCGGCCGGCCATCGAAAAATGGAGTGACTTAATAATTAATATGGTGCCGTATTTAGTTAAGCTGAATAGTCATATCAAGGTTGTAATTATTGGCTGTCCGCCGTCACGAATAAAAAGAATAGAAAAAAGCCGGTATCGATCTTATTTTTGTTTTATTCCCGAAACCAATAATCAAAAAGAACTACACCTTTTTTATCAAACTATAAATGTTCTGGCGCATTGTTCAAAAATTGGTGAATGTAACGGTAATACCATTAATGAAGCAATGTATTGGAAGAAGCCGGTGGTTACTAATTCCACGCCACGCAAAGACAACGGCCAACTGGAGCAGATTATTAATGGCCTGAATGGCTATATTGCGAATTCGCCTCTAATTTTTGCTCGAGCGTTGGCGTTTCTCGCGTCCCACAAAGATAAGTGTGAGGAATTTGGTGAAGCTGGATTTCGACAGACACAAAGCGTGAATGATCCAAAAAAGAATACCTTACAATTGGAGAAAATTTTTATTGAAAAATGCCATAATAAAATAGGTAATTTATCCTTGCTTTTGGCCAGTAAATATGCTAAGGTTAAGTATTATCCGAGCGAGGATAATATTAAGAAATTTCCTTTAGAATACCAAAAAAGATTAGCAATCGAGTATCAAAAACAAACATTTATTGAAAAAATATTTTTTACCAAGCACATTCCTAAAATGTTATTTTATAAAATAAAAGATTTTCTCGATCACAAACTATTATCGTATGCCAGACGGTAAAGTAACAATTTCCGCGTGCCTAGTCGTCTACAATGAAGAGATGGTCATTGAGAGGTGTTTAAGCAGTTTGATTGGTTTAGTCGATGAAATAATTGTGGTACACGACGGTGATTGTAGCGACAAAACTTTAGAAATAGCTAGGCGGTTTACTGATAAGATTTTTTTGCGTGAACATGTTGGTATGATGGAAGCACATCTGGTTTTCGCTTTCAAACAAGCCATTGGCGATTGGTTGTTGCGTATTGATGCGGATGAATTTTTTGATCAGAATGATATTCCAAAGATTAAAGAGATAGTTAAAGATGAACAGCTTGGCGGTGCGGTGTTTAATTGGGAGTTATGGAACGGCAAAAAAACCATTCATTTTAAAGGATTGCAAAAAATGTGTCTGGTAAAAAAAAGTAGCTTTGCTTATTGTGGCATTCCGCATGAAAACGGTTCGGTTGCTTTGGCGATCACAAAAACTAATATAGTACTGCATCATAGACCGCTATACAGCAACACTTCTTGGTTAAATTTTAAAAATAAAACAAAAAGATGGATACCGGTTCATGCCAGTTTCTTTTTTCTAAAAAAGGATTCAATATGTTGCTTTAATACAGTGCCCGATGCTTGGCTGTCGCGTTCAGACTATGTTAAAAAAAATATAAAATGGTTTGTGGTAGTTGAACCAGTAAAAATGCTACTTGGTCAGTTAAAAAATGGTTTAGTTTTTAGTTGGTACGGCTGGAATGTGGCTTTACAGCAGTTTTATTATTATTTCAAACTGTATTTCGAGGTGATGAAAATGAATAATACCATTAAATATGGTAATGAAGAATCTGTGGTATGAGTAAAGACAAAAAGCATGTTGCTTTGATAAGGGGTAATAGCTTGACTGATTGGGAAGGGAAGCTGTGGGAGAATCTCCCGGAAGATTTTATCGTAGAAGGTTTTTGTACTCGAAAAAATCTATATCCCACTCATTTAAACTATCCCGTAAATATTTTAAGATCAACAGTAGACGGTTTTATTTTGAACAATGTTAGTAAATATTGTTTTGGATTTTTTCAAAAAATGTATGGTTTGGAACAATATTTGAGAAACTTTGATATTGCTCATACCGCCGAGATTTATTATGGCTATACCAGTCAAGCCGTATCGGCAAAAAAAATAAATCCAAAGCTTAAAGTAGTCTGTACGGTATGGGATAATAGTCCGGATAGGTTTGAATTTGGTTATTGGCCGGGTTTGGAAAAATCCCCACAAATTTGGATTAATAAAATGAAAAAAATTATTTCAGCAAACGCCGAGGGTGTTGATCTATTTTTACCGGTCACAAGAGGGTCGGCAGAGTTACTCCAAAGTTATGGAGTAGAAGATAGCAAGATACATGTTTTATCACCAGGACTTTTTCCTTATGAAAAACCAGACGACAATAAGACAAGGGAAAAATTTAATTTAATGAATAAAAAGGTTTTCTTGTCGGTGAACCGATTGGTAAAGGAAAAGGGGATTTATGATATTTTGTACGTTTGGAAAGATCTGCCAAAAGAATTTTTAGAAAATAAGGTGTTAATAATGATAGGAAGTGGTCCGGAGAAAAAAACCGTTGAGCACTTGGTTAAAAAGTGGCATTTCGAAGACAAAATTATACTGATTGATTCTTTACAAAATTCGGAAATACAATCTCTACACGCTATTTCCGAGTGTTTAATATTAGCCAGCCACGCCACTCAACTTTGGCAGGAACAGTTTGGGTACGTTTTGGCGGAGGCCATGAGAGTGGGCACGCCAGTCTTGGCTACTTCTTCTGGAGCTATTCCCGAAGTAGTTGGTAATGGTGGTATTTTATTTCAACCAGAAAATCGTGAAGATTTAAAAAATAAATTATTTAAACTTGCTGAATTAAGAGCTTATCTCGCGATCGAAGCAAAAAAACAAAGCGAAAAATATGGTGCAACGCGATTTCAAAATGAATTAGTTCAAATTTACGAGTCAGTATTAAAATAAATATGAAACTTTCAGTTATTATCCCCGTGTATAATGAAAAAAAGTCGATTGGCGCTGTTATTCAGGCGGTATTTAATTCTTTAACGCCGGGGTTTGAAAAAGAAATTGTTGTTGTAGATGATTGTTCTACCGATGGTACGCGAGATATATTGAAAAGTTTTGAATCAAGTTGTCGAGTAATTTATCATGAGATAAATAAAGGAAAAGGCGCGGCATTGCAGACTGGTTTTAAAGTTGCTACCGGCGATTATCTATTGGTACAAGACGCCGATCTTGAATATGATCCCGCTGAGATTGCGCATTTGCTTGAACCAATAAAGAAGTATGAGGCCGATGCTGTTTTTGGTTCGCGTTTTATTGGCAACGGCGCCCATCGAGTGGTATATTTCTGGCATTATTTGGGAAATAAGTTTTTAACTACACTTTCCAACATGTTTACAAATTTGAATATTTCCGACATGGAAACATGTTATAAAATTTTTAAAAAAAGTTTGCTTGAAAAATTTGAGTTAAAAGAGAGTAGATTTGGTTTTGAACCGGAAATTACCGCAAAACTCGCTGCTGTGAAGGGTATTAAAATTTTTGAAGTCGGCATATCGTATAATGGTCGCACTTACGCCGAGGGCAAAAAGATTACCTGGAAGGATGGTTTTCGAGCTATTTATTGTATTATTAAGTATGGACTATTTAAATAGTTTAAAAAACCACAAGAACGCTTTGATTGTTTTAGTTCTGTTTGTAGTCATTTTTTTAGTAGTATTTAAATTTATTTTTGGTTTTCATCCAAATAACGATACGGAAGGATATATTTATTCTATCCAATTTTTTAGAGGCGAATTTCCTGATATTTATCCAAATCGATATCTTAATCCGTTCTATCCGCTGATAGCCGCAAAAGTTCTTTTTTTTCTTCCGCCAGCCAGCAGTTTAATAGTTTTAAACATGGTATTCTACTGCGGTATAGCATTTTTATCGTATGATTTGTTTCGTCGAGTATTTAGAAATACCGTTATTGGTTTAATTTCTTCAATTTTGATTGTTTCTTCTTATCCCATGGTTCGATATGCTTTGACGCAAGTTCAGGATATGGGCGGATATTTTTGGTTTATTGCTACGATTTACGCAAGTTGGCGATGGTATGAGGACAGGCATTGGCAATGGATTACGATTGCCGGGATATGCACAGCTTTTGGGTTGCTTACCAAGGAAAGTGGGGCAATGGGGGCATTATTTTTTGGAGTTTTAGTCTTATTAGAAATCACATCACTAAAAAATAAATTATGGTCATTTACGCAATTCAGTATTTGGCCATTTGTTACGTTGCTTATCAATCGGATGCGCGGATACGACGTTGGATATAATTCGTATCAATGGCTTGTGGACAATTGGCGTATCTATGCGGAACAGAATTATACATTATTCAAATGGCTTGGAGTGAATATCAGCACATACAATGTTATTTTACCGTTTTTCCTTATTGGGTTGTATTTAATTTTTAAAGCAAGAAATACTCCGGATAAAAATATAAATTTATTTTTATTTGCAAGCATCCCGGCGGGTATTTCATATTTTGCTTGGCCGTTATTTATTGGTAGAACGGTATTCATCTCTGCCTGGTTGGTTATTCCTATTGCAGTATACGGTGGTTTCACGCTAGTAAACAGTGGTGGTACAAAGCGTTTGATAGTAATAGCCGGTTTGGTATTAGCGCTTTTATTCCCAACTACCCTTCAATACACATTGCGTTATGCGCATGTATTTAAAATTTATGATGATTGTAATAAAAAAATAGTTTGTAGTTGGAATTATTTTTGGGCAAATAGAGAAAACATCAGCACTGAACGATAAATATGCTTTCAGTTTCGGTAATCATTCCCACATATAACGAAGCCAAAAATCTTCAACCACTCGTTGAAGAAATTTATAATTTTATTGATAAAACACAAATTAATTTGGAAATCATCTTTGTCGATGATAATTCACCAGATCAAACTGGGAAAATAGCCGAGGAATTAAGTAATAAGTATCCAGTAAAGGTCATTCATCGTGCCGGTAAACTTGGGCTTGGTAGTGCTGTGCGAGAAGGTTTTGCCGTAGCTACTCGTCCCATTTTAGGTGTAATGGATGCCGATTTAAGCCATGACCCCGCTATTCTTAACAATTTAATTAAATCGTTAAATGATTATGACATTGCCGTTGGGAGCCGTTTCGAAATAGGGAGCTCGGTAGAAGATTGGCAGTTTGGAAGAAAGTTATTATCAGAAATAGGGGTAGCACTAGCTAGAAAACTTACTAACACACGAGATCCATTGAGTGGATATTTTTTTATTAACCGACCGGTTATTGGTGGTATCAATCTTGAAACAACGGGGTACAAAATTTTGCTTGAAATATTGGTAAAGGGGAAATTTAATAAGGTAATAGAAATTCCTTTTAATTTTAGAATGAGAAAATTTAGTGTTTCTAAATTAAATTACCGTGAATATTTTTTGTTTATTAAACAACTTGTTGAGTATGTTTGGTTTAAAATCGGTAAAGCCTAATCAAATAGTGATACTATTTATCTCAATTTTTTTTGTTATTGTTTTATTTGTCTCAGCCAAACAGTCTGTTTGGCTTGACGAAGGGTTAAGTATCGAATTTTCTTCACGTAGCGTTTCTTCGATTATTGATTTGGCCGTACAGACAGATTTGCATCCGCCATTATACAATCTATTCTTACATTTTTCCGGTCTCATATTTGGTAGTAGTGTTTGGATGTTTCGATTTTGGAGTGCGTTGGCGTACGCTATCAGCGCTTTTTTATTTTATTCATACTGTAAAACAAAAAATAATATTTTTTCTAAAAAGGAAGCAATCATCGCGGTGCTGGTATTTCTTTTTTCACCATTTGCGCTTTATTACGCAAGTGAAGCTCGTCCTTATGCCTTGATTATTCTCGTTTCACTTTTGCAATTTATTCTTTTTGAAAAAGTTTGTGAAACGGATGATAAGAAAATAATGTTATATTATGGCGGTGTGTCGATAGTTGGAGTTTATCTATTTTACCCATTAATTTTTTCATTAGTTGGTCATTTTTTGTATATAGTTTTTGTTAAAAGAAGTTGTTTTAAAAAATTTATTTTACCATGGGCCGCAATTTTCATTGTTTATGTACCTTGGATGTATTTAACCGTCATTCATCGTATTAGCACTGTTCCCGGTCATTTTCTGGCCATTCCCTGGTGGCAAATACCGGCAATCATTTTCGTTGGGTTTAGTGGCGGAAGGGTCGCTATTACCGATTTGAATCATGTACATCGGTATTGGCCAACAATACTTATTTCGATTGTTTATGCAGTTCAATTTATCGGAGTATTATTTTGGTGGAAGAAAGATGAAAATCGAGAGTATTTAATTCGTCTCTTGTATATGGTCGGAGCGCCACTGGCCATTTGTCTATTTATTTCAATATTTAGATTTTCCATTTTTGATCCACGATATTACACTGAAATATTTTTTATTTTTATTTTATTTATAACGCTTTCAAACAAGTATTTTTTTGGGCGGTATCCTGGTTTGTGGAAATATCTTGTCGGTTCACTTATTGCGGTGAATTTATTATTTTTTACTCTTTACGTCGGTAATCCGTGGTTTATGCGTGAACCTTGGAATCAGGTTGTGACAGCGCTTGAAAAAGAACTTCAGCCAGAGGATGTCGAGGTTTACATCGGTTTTTTACAACCACCGCCGACATACACCATATACCAAAAAAAGAACGTTAAAATTATTAGTACCTATACTGACGCGCTTCTGAGCTTGGATGATTATGCGGCGATTGAAAAACATCTTAGTGAGGAAATTGGTTCGGCTAAGCGTATTTGGTTTTCTAGTTTTTTAGAATGGCAAAAGGATCCTGAACATAAGATTCGAGCCATTATTGAAAAAAAGTTTCGCTATATTAAAACAATTGGATTTTTCAAGGTTAAATATGATTTGTATGAACGAAAGTAAATTACCGGTCTCGGTCGTAATCAGCACCTATAAAACTCGTGAAGTGACGTTGAAAGCACTTGCCGCTTTATTTGCTACCGCCCCTTTGCCGGCACAAGTAATTTTAATTGATAATTGCTCAAATGATGGTAGTGTTGAAGTGTACAAACAGGCATATCCTCAGGTTGAATACGTGGTCAATGAAAAAGATTTGGGTTTTGCCGGATCCAACAATCGTGCCATCAGGGATTTTACCACTCAACCTTACATTTGGCTTTTAAATAGTGATACGGAAACCGGACAACACAGCTTGGAGCAACTATATCAGTATATGGAAGTGCATCCGAATGTAGGCGCTGTTGGCCCACAGCTGATTTATCCGAACGGTACCCTACAATCAACTGGCGGTTATTTCCCTTCGCCATTAAATGTTTTTTTGTATTTATTTCCAATTTCTAAATTTTTACCGAAATCGGTAAAGAAAAAAATAAAGCAGATAGCTCTTTTTCCTCAACCAATACCGGAAGAAGGCTTGGAGCTCGATTATGTGACCGCCGCCGCTGTTTTGCTGAGGAAAAAAGCTTTGGATGAGGCAGGTCTTCTTGCTGAAGATTTTTACATGTATTTTGAGGAAACCGATTTATGTCTCCGACTCAAGAAAAGGGGATGGAAACGAACTGTGATTAGCACAGAACCAGTTATGCATATCTATGGCGGTAGTTTTAAAACCCAATTTGATAAAAGACGCTTGAAACTCACTCTTCAAAGCCTAGTCTTGTTCATTAAGAAAAATTACATCGGTTGGCGCCGTTATGTTATGCTTTTTGAGATCTTTTTGCTTGGTGATTTCAGTCTTTTGGTAAAAAGATTAAAAAATTTTATTTAAATAACCTGATTGACCATAAGGGAGATTAATGCTAAAATTGGCCTATTATGAAGACTATTATTCTTTGCGGTGGAAAGGGGATGAGACTCCATCAGGAGACCGAATTTAAGCCAAAACCAATGGTAAGGATTGGTGAAGAGCCAATTCTAGTGCATATTATGAAACTGTATCATGGTTTTGGGTATGATGAATTTGTGCTCGCGCTTGGTTATCGCGGTGACGTGATAAAAGATTATTTTTTACACATTCAGGATTATACTAACAATTTCACTTTTGACATGCGCAATAAGGAACTTTCGTACCACACTCAAAACTGTCATTTGCCTTTTAAAATTACATTTGTTGAAACCGGCGAGGATGCGGCGAGTGGCGATCGCGTTGTAAAGTGCGTCGGCCATATCCCAGAGGACACCTTTATGTTGACCTATGGTGACGGGGTAAGCAGTGTTAATGTGAATGAATTAGTTGAGTTTCACAATCAACAACGTAAAAAATTTGATACTTCTGTAACTATTACAACCGTACATCCTTCTTCAAAATACGGACAAGTTTACAGCGATGATCGTAATATTATTACAAGTTTTGAAGAAAAACCAGTTTTACGGGATTTTATCAATGGCGGTTTTATGGTTTTCAATAAAGAGGCCTTGTCTTTTTTTCAACCGGGCGAAATGCTTGAAACGAGCCTGCAACACCTGGTAAAGATTGGTAAAGTTTCGCAATATCGCCACGAGGGGTTCTGGCATTCCATGGACACGATGAAGGATGTGGTTGATTTAACCAATCTTTGGAACGCGAAGAAAAATTGGAATCTGTAGCTTGATTTTTTATGTCGCAATTGACGATTTTACTGACCGGAGCAAATGGGTTTATTGGTTCGCACTTGCTTAAGGCCTTGTTGGCGGAGAATTATCGAGTTTTAATAACCACGCGTCAAGAATCGGACAATTCACGAATAACCGGCTTATTGCCAAAAGTAAAAATTTACGGGACAGATATCAACGACTTGCGAAAGGCTTTTAGTGAACAAAAAATTGATTGTGTCATTCATCTTGCCGCAAACTATCTAAAAAATCACACCCATGCCGAAGAAGTTACTACTCTTTTAAATTCTAATGTCGTTTTTCCCGCTACTATCCTGGATTTGATGCGTGAGTATGGCGTACGTTCGTTTATAAATACTGGAACATTTTTTGAGTACGACCTAAAAGAAAAAAAAATACTTACGGAAAAGTCCCCGATTCAGCCGTTTAATATGTATGCGGAATCCAAGATCTTATTCAGTGAACTTACCCAGAATTATACCAAACAATATGGATTATCCACGGTTTATCTGCGACTGTTTGCGCCCTATGGACCCAGTGATAATGATAAACTGATTGTTTCTTTAATTAAAAATTTAATGGCAAAAAAATCGATTCAACTTTCGCCTTCTGAACAGGAATGGAATTTTACTTATGTAAGCGACATTGTTGAGGCGTATCTTCTGGCGATTAAATACGTTTGTGTTGTAAAGCCTGGCTATGAGATTTTTAATATCGGCATAAATGAAACCGTAAAAGTAAAAACCGTTGCGGAAATAATTGAAAAAGAGTTGGGTTTGAATGGTCTGGTTGATTATGATAAGCCATATGCGAAAAATGAAATATTTTACGCGAATTGCAGTGCCAAAAAAGCGTCAAAGTTATTAAATTGGAAGGCAAAGATATCAATCGATCAGGGTTTGCGTTTAACTGTTGATTATTATCGTAATCAAAAATAAATATGACGGAAACTTATTTTGGCGTTAAAGGAGAACAAATTTCCGGAGTGGTAATTCAAAAATTAACGACAATTCCCGATGAGCGTGGCGCGATTTATCACATGCTCCGGAATGATAATCCTATTTTTGAAAAATTTGGCGAAATTTATTTTTCCAAAGCTAATCCCGGCATTGTCAAAGGTTGGCATTTGCACAAAGAAATGACTTTGATTTATGCGCCCGTGGTTGGAATGGTTAAGCTCGTTCTTTTTGACGCTCGAGCAACAAGCAAAACGAAAGGGAGTCTGATGGAAATTATTATTGGCGAAGAAAATCGCCTGCTGGTCAAGATTCCACCAGGGATTTGGAACGGCTTCAAATGTGTCAGCATTATGCCAGCCATCATTGCCAATTGTTCCACTATCCCTCATGATAAAGATGAAATCGTTCGTCTTGATCCGTTTTCCAAAGATATTCCTTATTCGTGGGACGCTATTCATGGTTAAATTATGAAATCTTTTTTTCACGGGAAAAAAATTCTTGTGACCGGGCATACCGGTTTTGTTGGTAGTTGGTTAACGAAAATTTTAGTCGGTTGGGGTGCCGACGTGGTTGGTGTTTCCTTGGCTCCACACGCCGAACCCAATCTTTTTGATGTTTTAAAACTTAAAGATTTAGTAACCCATTATGAGGTGGATATTACCAATCAGAATGAGTTAAATAAAATTTTCAAAGAAACTAGGCCTGAAATTGTTTTTCATTTGGCGGCGCAGGCATTGGTGCGTACTAGCTATGATCTGCCGGAGCTCACTTATCTTACCAATGTTATTGGTACGACAAATGTTCTTGGTGCCATTCGTCAAACTCCTTCAGTACGGTCGGGATTGATTGTTACCACGGACAAAGTTTATCGCAATAACGAGAGTGGTAATCCATTTAAGGAAACGGATTCTCTTGGTGGCCACGATCCCTATAGCGCGAGCAAGGCCGCCGCCGATTTGATTACATCTTCGTATATTGATTCTTTTTTTCAAAAAGAAAATTCACCTTTTTTTGCCATAGTTCGTTCCGGAAATGTTTTTGGTGGAGGGGATTGGGCAAAAGATCGTTTGATTCCAGATATCGTGAGAGCGGTTTATCAAACAAATACGCCAACCATTATTCGTAATCCAAAATCCGTACGTCCTTGGCAACATGTTATCGAACCGGTGGCTGGGTATTTACTTCTAGTAAAAAAACTATTTGAAGGTAATAAATCTTGTGTTGGAGCATGGAATTTTGGACCAAATGATTCGTTAAGCTGTACCGTAGAAGAAATGACTCGCCGAGCAGTTACTTTGCTCGGTCGAGGCACATTCAAAGTTATTCCTGAAGTCCAGAAACCTGAAGCCGGACTGCTGCGGCTTGATTGTACTAAAGCCAAGAAACAACTCGGCTGGGAACAAAAACTGGATCTCGAAACCTCCTTAAGGTGGACATTTGAATGGTATCGTGAATTTTATGAACACGGCAATTCTTTGTTGATGACGGAACAACAAATTGAAAAATATTTTTAATATGGAAGAATCTCTCAAGATAGAAATAGTTAAAGAATATCAAAAGAAATTTCCTTTAAAGAAATTTATTCCTGGTGAATCCCCAGTGCCGGTTTCCGGTAAGGTTTTTGACGAAGAAGAAATATTACTTGCCACCGAAGCCGTACTTGATGGTTGGTGGACGGAGGGGCGTTTCACTACTCTTTTTGAACATAAATTGGCTAAGTGGCTTGGTGTAAAATTTGCTTCAGTAGTAAACTCCGGTTCATCCGCAAATTTGATTGCTCTAACGGCATTAGCATCGATGAAACTGGGTGAAAAAAGATTAAAATTGGGTGATGAGGTGATTACTGTGGCAGCTGGTTTTCCGAGCACGGTTAATCCCATCATCCAAAATGGACTAATTCCCGTATTTGTCGATGTTGATTTAGGTACATACAATATCAACGTGGAAGCAATGAAAGCCGCCGTTACATCAAAAACTCGGGCCATTATGATCGCTCATACGCTCGGCAATCCGTTTGATCTTAAAGAAGTTAGAGCTCTTTGTGATAAGCATGACTTGTGGCTCATCGAAGACGATTGTGACGCGCTAGGAGCGCTATATGATGGTAAGCATACCGGCACCTTCGGTCACATTGCCACTTGCAGTTTTTATCCGGCGCACCATATAACTATGGGGGAGGGTGGGGCCGTATTTACCAATGACGCTAATTTATTTAAAATCATAGAGTCCGTTCGTGATTGGGGACGCGATTGTTGGTGTCAACCGGGAATGGATAATACCTGCAAGAAACGATTTGAATTTCAACTTGGCGAATTGCCATGTGGTTACGATCATAAATATATTTATTCGGAAATGGGGTACAATCTTAAAGCGACTGATATGCAAAGCGCGATCGGTTTGGCGCAATTAAAAAAATTGGAAGGTTTCATTAAACAAAGAACCGAAAACTTTAAAAAATTATACGAAGGTTTGAAACAATTTGAAAACTTTTTCATTCTGCCAAAATGGTTGCCTGAAGCCGAGCCAAGCTGGTTTGGATTTCTTTTAACTATCAAGGAAAACACATTATTTAAACGTGACGACATTGTTCGATTTTTACAAAAAAAGAAAATCGCGACTAGGTATTTGTTTGGTGGTAATTTATTGCGCCAACCATATTTTACCGACAATAAACGGGAATATCGGGTGGTCGGGGAATTAAAAAATACGGATGTTATTATGAATAATACTTTTTGGATTGGTTGTTATCCGGGTATTAACGCCGAAATAATTAAATACATGATTGACTGTTTTGCGGAATTTTTGAAAGGTAAATTATGATATCACTTATTATTACCGTTCTTAACGAAAAGAAAAATATTTCCGCCTGGTTTGAGAGTATCCAGAAACAGTCTTTGCCACTGGATGAAATAGTCATAGTTGACGGTGGTTCAGATGATGGAACTTGGGAATATTTGCAAGAGGTACAAAAAAAAATCTCCAATCTCAATATTTTTAAAAGCTCCGGCAATATTGCCGAAGGTAGAAATTTTGCTATTCGGGAAACCAAGGGGAATATAATAGTTGTTACTGACGCCGGGTGTGTGTATAATACAAATTGGTTAGAAAAAATTGTTCAACCAATAGTAGCGGGAAATGGTAAATGGAGTGCAACCGCTTTTGGGCCATGGTTTGAGCCGAGCGATAGTTTATTGGTATATAGTATTGCCGCCGCCACCGTTCCTGAGAAAAATGAGTTCAAAAAAGACTGGTTACCATCCAGTCGTTCAGTTGCTTTCACTAAAGAATTATGGCACACTGTCGGTGGTTATCCGGAGTGGATTCCATATTGTGAAGATGTTATTTTTGATTTAAAAATTAAGAAAACGGTGGGGGCGCCGGCATTTATCCGAGAGCCATTAGTTTTTTGGAGGCCGAGAATGAATTTATTAAAATATTGTAAACAATTATACAATTATACACGTAGCGAAGGACATGGGAATATCAATTTTTTTCGTCAGTTAGTTCGTTATGGCGTTTATATAGGAAGTGTTTTGATTATTGTTCTGGCTATTATAAAATCAAACTGGTTTTGGCTTCCCTTGTTTAGTGGTATTGTAATTTATATGTCAAAATTTTGGCGACGTTGGTTTTCGTTTACTCGGGACAAAAATTCTATTTATCAAACAGGTGGATTGTTAGTTTTGCCGTTAGCAATCGTTCTTGGGGACATATCAAAGATGGTCGGATATTTGGTAGGAGTATTTGAACGAACTATTGGAATAATTCGTAAAAAATAATTATGAAAACCATTCTCATCACCGGCGGCGCCGGATTCATCGGCTCTCACTTGTCCGAAAAATTATTAGTTTTAGGTAATCGTATTATTTGTGTGGATAATTTTTTGACGAGCAGTAGTAGTAATATTACTGGGTTAATGAAAAATACAAATTTCAAGTTTATCGAACACGACATAATAAATCCATTTTTTATTGATGAAAAGATTGATCAAATTTATAATTTAGCCTGTCCCGCTTCACCAATTCATTATCAAAAAAATTCTATTCGTACTATTAAAGCCAATACTATTGGGGTCATTAATATGCTTGGTCTCGCGCGTGCTAAAAACGCTCGGATCCTTCAAACTTCCACATCAGAGGTCTATGGTGATCCGGAAATAAGCCCACAGAATGAAAACTATCGTGGCAGTGTTAACTCGATTGGCCCTCGCGCTTGTTATGATGAGGGTAAACGGGTTGCAGAGACCTTGTTTTTTGCATATCATCGCATGCATGGTATGGAAATAAAAGTTGTCCGAATTTTTAATACTTATGGTCCACGTATGGCCGAAAGTGACGGACGTGTGGTCTCAAATTTCATAGTACAAGCTTTACGTGGTAAACCTATTACTATTTATGGCAAAGGTGATCAAACACGTAGTTTTTGTTTTGTCGATGATTTGGTCGACGGACTTATTGCTATGATGGAGTCGGGAAAAAATACTACCGGTCCAATCAACCTTGGCAATCCCAATGAAATGACGGTTAAAGAGTTGGCCGAAAAAATAATTAAATTAACTAATTCAAAAAGTAAATTAGAATACAAGATACTGCCTGAAGACGATCCTCGTCAGCGTTGTCCGGATATTTCTCAGGCAAAAAATGTGTTACACTGGCAACCACTGGTACAATTGGAAGAGGGCCTTAAGATGACTATTGCCTATTTTAAAGAGAAAATATGAAAATACTTTATGTTGGTGGCGGCTTTGTCGGTGCGTGTTCAGCGGCGGTATCAGCTGACAGTGGTCACGATGTATTAGTTTATGATATCGACAAAGAAAAAGTGAAGAAGCTATCTACTGATGATCGTGATGTTGTTAATTCATGTATTAACGAAGAGGGATTAGCCGAGCTGCTCATACGTAATCGCACGCGAATTACTTTCACTCATGATATACAGTTGGTAGTTAATTTTGCCGATAGTATTGAAGTAGTTTTCATGTGTCTGCCGACACCGGAAAAATCGGGTGCTGAAGGTGAATCGGACTTGTCTTTCTATGAGACTGCTGTTGAGCAAATTGGACCATTTCTTGCCAAGCGTAATCACGGTAAACAAAGTACTCGTTTGGTGATAGTAAATAAAAGCACTGTCCCGATTCGGATGATTGATTACACTGAAGAATTATTTTCAAAGCAGGGTGTAAAAAATTTTGGTATTGTTTCTAATCCGGAATTTTTGGTGGAAGGCAAGGCGATTAGAGGCTCCGTACGACCAGATCGGGTAGTAATTGGAGCAAAATCTGATGAAGATTTTAAAATTATGCGTGAACTGTATCAACGGTTTTATGATTCGAGTACGGTGAAATACATTGAAGTCAATCCTTATGAAGCGGCGTGCGGTAAGCTTCTGGCAAATTATCTCCTTTTTAATAAAATTGTGAATACTTACGATGTGGTTGGTCGTACATGCGAGTATTTTTCACATGTGGGATATGAACAAGTGCGTAAAGTGCTGATTGCCGATCCGCGGATTGGCAGTTGGGGACTTTATAATAGTTTATTTGCTGGCGGCAGTTGTTTTATCAAAGATGCCGGTTCATTAGCGCACCAACTTGAACAAGCAGGAACGCATGGAACGCTTATACGGGATGTCCTAAACGCCAATATATTGCAACGCGACCATTTTTTCAGTCGAGCTGAAACTGAAGCCAATGTTGATTGGTCTGGTAGAACTGTCGCTGTATTAGGTTTAGCATTCAAACAAGACACCAATGATATACGCAACTCTGGCGCTTTGGCTATCGTTCAACAATTACTTGGAGCGGGTGTGAAAAAAATTCAAGTTTATGATCCGGTCGCAATGGACGAAGTAAAAAAATATTTTAATGTTAAGAAAAATGAATTAAATTCTCGAATTGAATATTTATCTAGTGAAATTCAAGCAATCACCGGGACTTCTGTCTGTATCATTTGTACCGATTGGCCACAGTTTAAAACACTAGGTGAAATTATAATTACGATAGTGAAAACACCTTATCTCATTATGGACGGTCGTCGGATGTTGCAAGGACAGTTTGAAATGTTGTCAGAAAAAGGGTACGATATCATTGCGGTTGGTTCGTCTTTTATTAAAGGTAAAAGATAATATGAGATACTTAGTTACTGGGGGAGCGGGATTTATTGGCGCCAATTTAGTTGCTTTACTAAAAAATAACAAACATGATGTTGTCGTGCTTGATAATTATGCGGGAGGAAAGAAGTCTGAACGATTTCAAGTGGGGGTTGAATATATTGAAGGTGATATCCGAAATGAAGATGATCTAGACAAAGCTTGTGCAAAACCGGTGGATGGTATTTTTCATCTCGCCGCTTTACCACGGGTTACTTTTTCTGTGGAAAATCCCATTATGACACACGATGTCAATGTGAATGGTTTTTTGCAGGTGCTCATGGTCGCGCGAAAACATAAAATAAAACGCGTAGTTTTTTCGTCGTCGTCATCCGCCCCGGGAGTGCCCGAAAAGTTCCCCACTGTTGAAGAGGGTATTGCGAATCCGATTAGTCCCTACGCACTGCATAAATTAATCGGTGAGCACTACTGCCGCTTGTTTACAGAATTGTACGGTCTCGAAACGGTGGCGCTACGTTATTTTAATGTGTATGGGCCATATTTTGATCCGGACGGTCCCTATGCTTTAGTGGTGGGTAAATTTATTAAACAAATAAAAAATGGTGGTCCCATGACTATTTGCGGAGATGGTGAATATTATCGCGATCTTGTACATGTACACGATGTAGTCCAAGCAAATTTGTTAGCAATGCAAAGCGTTCGTGTTGGTAAAGGTGAAGTTATTAACATCGGTACTGGCAAGACGCACAATGTTGTGAAGCTGGCCGAGCTGATTGGCGGAAAAAATCACATCTTTGTACCCGAACGTCCCGGTGATTTACGACGCACCGAGGCCAACATCACTAAAGCAAAGGAACTTCTCGGTTGGCAACCAACTATCGAATTGGAAGAGGGGATAAAACAACTGAAAAAAGAATGGCAAATTGAATAAACAAAAAAACCTCACCCGTGTGCCCTCTCCTAGCAGGAGAGGGTGGGGTGAGGTATTTTAATATCAGGATATTTACACTACTATTTTGACGAATTTTGCGTATTTGATGTTGCCGTCGAAGCGAGTGCGTTTTTCTTCGTAGAACTTCACCTTGCCGTCCATAGTGGCGTATAGTGAGTCATCAGAACCTTTATCAACGTTTGTTCCCGGATGGAAGCGGGTACCGCGTTGACGGACGATAATCATTCCTTTTTTGATTGCTTGGCCATCGTGTATTTTAACGCCTAATCGTTGAGCATTTGAATCGCGACCAAGCCGTGTTGAGCCACCAGCTTTTTTATGTGACATAGACTTTAGAGATAAATTTGGACTTCTTTGAAGAAAGCTAATAAAGCTAATAAAGTAGACTCAGTATACCGCAAGTGCAAATAATTGTCAATATCCAGCCAATCTGCTATACTACCGCTTACTTTAGCGATTATATATATGTTCTATCCGCCGCGATTATTCTTGAAAGATCACTTTATAGCTCTGTCCTTAAGCGCGTCATTATTAATGTTATCCGCGGCTTGGTGGTACACCTTCAGTCGGGTCCATCAAAGCGCCGACCCGGTTTTTCTCCATTATAATATTATTTTTGGTATTGACTTGATCGGAGAGTGGTGGAAACTTTGGTTTATTCCAGCCTTTGGGACGGCTTTATTTTTGATTAATTTAATCATTTCATATCTGTCGTATGGGCGTGACAAGATCATCAGTCGGTTGGTAGGTATCACGACCGTTTGTTTGGAAATTTTTATACTCATCGGTTTGTTGCTCATCATCGGAATTAATAGTTAGCATATATGGTACCGCGCGGTAATAGTAGCACTACTGATCGAACATTTCTTATTTTTATCGGAATTTTAGCAGTATTTGGTTTAGCATCGCTTTTTTCTGCTACTACGCCGATGGGTTATGCGAAGTTTAATGATGCGTATTTTTTTGTAAAACGGCAGATGCTCTTTGGTTTGTTGCCGGGTATTATTGCTTTGATTATTGCGATCAAAATTCCTTTACCAATTTTAAAAAAATTAAGTTGGCCAATTTACATTTTCTCGTTGTTGCTTTTAGTCTCAGTATTTATTCCCCAGGTCAGTCTGGTGGTGAATGGCTCACGCAGTTGGATTCATCTGGGAAATTTAAGTTTTCAACCCGCTGAGTTTGCCAAAATTGGCATCATCTTTATTTTAGCTTATCTTTTAGCGGCTCGTAAACAAAATTGGGATAATTGGCAAACTAGTTTGTTACCAATACTGGCCATTCTCTCACCGGCATTTTTACTGGTATTATTACAGCCGGATGTTGGCTCTTTGTCCATCATGGTCGTGGTTATTTTTACCATGCTCTATAGTGCGCACTTACCCTTGCGCTATTTAGCCATTCTTGGTTTAGCCGGGGTTGCGTGTTTTTGTCTTCTTATTGCGGTGGCGCCATATCGCGCTGATCGTCTTACTACTTTTCTTCATCCGGAGCTTGATCCCAAAGGGCAGGGTTATCAGATGAACCAGTCATTTTTGGCGGTTGGTTCCGGAGGAATATGGGGGCTTGGTTTTGGTCATTCACGACAAAAATTTCAGTATTTACCAGAAGTTGACGCCGATTCGATTTTTGCCGTCATTGCTGAAGAGAATGGTTTTTTTATTTCCACCGGATTGGTACTATTTATTGTGTTTATTACCTGGCGGGGATTAAAAATTGCGAAGCATTCGACCGACACATTTAGCGCTTTACTGGTGGTAGGTATTATGGTATGGTTTGTGTGGCAATCCTTCCTAAATATTGGCGCCGCGGTTGGTGCTTTACCACTCACTGGCGTGCCGTTGCCACTAGTTAGTCATGGTGGTTCCGCCCTATTGGTGGTTCTTACCGCGATGGGATTAGTCGTTAATGTTAGTAAGAAGAAAGATTAAGATTATTTATTTATGCGCTTACTTGTTTGTGGTGGTGCGGGCTTCATTGGATCCAATTTTATCGAGCACATTATCAAAACCTATCCAACTTATACGGTTGTGAATTTTGATAAACTTACTTACGCTGGTAATTTAGATAACCTGCAAGCAGTCGCAGAAAAATCCAATTATCATTTTGTTCAGGGTGATATTATTGATTTAGAGGCGATAAACAAGGTGGTAAAAAAATATCAGATTACCCATATCATTAATTTTGCCGCGGAAACACATGTCGACCGATCTATTCATGGTGGCGCGAAAGAATTTGTTCTTACCAATACTCTCGGTGTGCAAATGATTCTTGATGCGGTTCGAGAAAATGCCATCGAAAAATTCGTGAACGTTTCCACTGATGAAGTATATGGTTCACTTGCTTTGGATGATTCAGCTAAATTTCGAGAAGATACGCCGATTGCTCCAAACATGCCTTATGCGGCCGCTAAAGCTGGCGGTGATTTAATGTGTCATGCGTATTTTGTGACGCACAAAGTTCCGGTGATTGTTACGCATTGTTCCAACAATTATGGTCCGTATCAATTTCCCGAAAAATTAATTCCGTATTTTGTCCTCAAATTAATCAAAGGAGAAAAAGTGCCGGTGTATGGCGATGGTTTAAATATTCGCGATTGGGTTCATGTCAAAGACCACGCTCGGGCGCTGGATTTGTTGTTACATCGTGGTGTAGCTGGTGAAGTATACAACATTGGTGCCGACAATGAGCGTAGTAATATGGAAATAACCAAGTCTATTTTAAAAATTATGGGATTTGGCGAAGATCGTATTGAATACGTCACCGATCGTCCCGGTCATGATCGTCGTTATGCGATTGACGCCACCAAAATTACCAAACTTGGTTGGTCACCGCAATATTCCGCCGATAAATTTGAGCAAGGTCTTTCCGAAACAGTAGTTTGGTATCAGGCCAACACGGGTTGGGTGGATAATATTTGGAAAAGAAAACAAGCGGAAATGAATAATTTTCAAAATAAGTTAAAAAGATCAAACGATAAAATGAAATCAGCAACTTGATTATGAAACAATTTAAAAAATTTACCTTAAAAAAATTTATTAGTAGGGGATATGAATTAACTCCAATTGAGTTTAAAGACGATGTTCCTTTTGAAGTGAAGCGTTGTTATTATCTTTCGAATTTTAAAGATCAAGCCAATACCGGTGAACATTGTCATAAAATTGAAGAAGAAGTTTTTTTTGTGATGCAGGGTGACGCGACCGCCGTTATTGATAGTGGTAGTGGTAGGATCGATGTTGTTTTATTATCTGGCGAAGCTGTCTATATTCCGAGTTATGTTTGGCATGGTTTTAAAAATTTGAGTCGTGATGCGATAATCTTTGCTCTTTCATCAACCAACTATAGCCCCGATCGTAGTGATTACATTGAAAATTACGAAGAATTTTTGCGGGTTCGACCGGAAGTAAAATAATCATATGTCTCAACCAATTATTATTCTTGGCGCTGATGGTTTGTTGGGCGGGGCTTTATTAGAGTCTTTTACTACACAATCAACTACTGTAATCGGTTGGGATAAGGCTAATGTTGATGTTACTAATAACGCCGAGTTAATCGCTAAAATTTCCCCTCTCAAACCTCAAGTTATTATAAATGCGACGGCCTATAACAGTGTCGATCGAGCGGAGCAGGATGCCATTGCTTTTGCATTAGCGAAATCAATCAATGAGACAGCGGTTGGTAATTTAGCAAAATTAAGTAATTCACTCGGATGTCCATTGGTACATTTTTCCACGGATTATGTTTTTGATGGTACAAATAAAAATGGTTATACTGAAGAAATGGCTCCATCGCCACAAAATAAATATGGTCAAACTAAGGCCGGTGGTGAAGCTCTTTTACAAAGGTACACGGAGCAATTTTATTTGGTTCGATTATCGCGAATGTTTGGGCGACCGGGAAAAAGTCCGGGTGCTAAGAAAAGTTTTGTTGATATTATGATTGACGCCGCGGCAGCCAATCCTGAAAAAGAAATCAGACTGGTTGACGAAGAGGTGAGTTGTCCGACGTATAGTACTGATCTTGCGCGATTTGTTTTTCAATTGTTAAAAAATAAAAAACCATTTGGAATATATCACGGTGCCAATTCCGGTACGTCAACCTGGTATAGTCTGGCAACTGAAATATTTCGATTAAAACAATTACCCATTAAGCTTATTCCCATTTCAAATTCTGAATACCAGCGTCCCGCCAAACGGCCAATGTTTTCTCAGCTTATTAATACGAAAACCACGCCACAAAGGTTGTGGTCCGAAGCTTTACGCGAATATTTACAAGTATAGTCTGCTGATTTTATGTCTGACAGTCTTCTGCCTACAACTAACGACAAACAGCCTTCACTGCGGGTTGCTATCATTGGGCATCGCGGTATTCCCAATGCTTATGGTGGTTTTGAAACTTTAGCGGAAGAGTTGACTAAATGTCTTGTTAGTCTCGGTTGCGCGGTTACCGTATATTGTCGTACTCAATATTTTAAAGAAAAAATTCCAACTTATTGTGGCGCCGATTTAATTTATTTGTCTACTATCAAATCCAAACACCTTGATACCTTTTTTCATACATTCAAATCTGTTTTGCATATTGTATTTAAAAATACTGCGGATATTGTAATAATAGTAAATGTCGGCAATGTTTTTTCGGCCATGTTGGCAAAATTATTTAACAAAAAAGTCATCCTTTGTGTTGATGGTTTGGATTGGGAACGAAGAAAATGGGGAGTCGTAGCGCGCGGTTATTTAAAAATGTGTTCGTATTTCGTAAAATTCGCGGCCACTGAAGTGGTAACGGACGCCGCGAGTGTGCACGCTTTCTATAAACGCGAACGTAAAGTCAAGAGTACACACATTCCCTATGGTACTAATATTTCTATCAACAATGATGGCGCGTCAAATGAGCTTAAAAAACTGGGTTTGAAGACAAAAGCATATTTTTTATACGTGGCTCGATTTGAACCAGAAAATAATCCGCTACTTACTATTGAAGCGTATATTCGATCGGGTGTAAAAATACCGCTCGTGATGGTTGGCGACAATCGTTATAATCCGGAGTTTGTTGCCAAAATTAAGGCGGCCGCTAACGAGCGCGTGGTATTTTTGGGTTATGTTTTTGGTCAGCGCTACAAACAGCTCATGAAAAATGCCCTGGCTTATGTTCGCGTCGCTGAGGTGGGTGGTGCGTCACCAGCGGTTATCGAAGCGATGGGGCAGGCAACTTGCGTGATTGCTAACGATAAAAGTGAAAATCGTGAAATGATTTCGGATACTGGCTTCTTATATCCATTAAACACACAACAATTGAGTATTGTTTTTCGAGATGTTGCGGCCGATCCGGCACGCGCAGTTGAATTAGGTAAAAAAGCGGCTCAGCGAGCGATGCTTTTGTATGGCTGGGATACAATTGCTTATGATTATTATCGTTTGATAAAAAAATTAGCGCATGAAAAAGTATATATTCCAAAAAAACAAAACGTCATGGAACCGGGAGGGTATGAACGTAAAAGAATTTTAATTACTGGATCCGCCGGTGTACTTGGTACCGAACTTTATAAACATTTTAAAACTAATTTCTCCGTTTGCGCCTCCACCTTAAAACCACGCGAATCCTGGCAGGTTGCTCTTGATATTACTAATACTGTCGCTTGTGAACGATTGGTCGCTGAGTTTAAACCGGATTACATTATCCACGCCGCCGCGCTTACCGATTTGGAGAAATGCGAACAAAATTTGTCGGATGCCTACGCGAGCAATACTCAACCCGTAAAAATTCTTGCCCAATTGGCTTCGCGGTATCATGCCAAGTTTATTTTTGTAAGTACCGCCAATGTTTTTAATGGAGAAAAGAAAATATACAATGAGTACGATGAACCAACCCCAATCAACGTCTATGGTTTGACCAAGCATATGGGTGAGTTAATGACCGCTTACTATTCTCATAATTATTTAATAATACGTCTCGGCTGGCTAGTTGGCGGTGGGCCTACGCTTGATAAAAAATTTGTCGCAAAAATCGTTGAACAGTTATCCAGTGGTTCTCGTGAATTACATGTTGTTTCGGATAAATTTGGTACTATCTCCTATGCTCCCGATGTCGTTCGAATGTTGCAATATCTTCTCGAAAAAAATTCCACCGGCGTTTATCATATTGCCGCGACCGGTATTACCAGTCGATTTAAAATGGCTGAATTTATTGTCAACACTCTTGGTTATGAAGGAAAGGTTGTCGTGACTCCGGTAAAAAGTCTTTATTTCTCAAATATTTTTCCCACCCCAAGACCACACTATGAATGTTTAGTGAGTGCGCGTCTGCATCGTGAAGGTGTTGAGGTTTTGCATACTTGGGAGGTTGCTCTCGAGGAGTATCTCGGTGAATATTTTAAGTACGCCTATCGTAAAAAACCAAATCGATCCGTTCGTTTACGATCGGTCGGAGCAAAGTCATAATAGAAAAATTTAATTTTTTATATATAAAAATTGTTTTGTTTGTATGAATCTTGATTCTTTGAGTGAAATAAAATTATTAGATTCCCAAAATATGCTTGGGAGTATTGAAAAGGTTCCCAATCAAGTGCTCCAGATTATTGAGGAAATAAAAAATATCACGATTCCAATGTCATATAAAAAAATTAATCATATCGCGTTTTTGGGTATGGGCGGTTCCACTCTGGGAGCCCACTGCATACGAGCGGCTTTCGAAAGTAGCTTGTCAGTACCATTTGAAATTGTTAACGACTATCACATTCCGGCTTTTATTGGTAAACAATCGTTAGTTTTTGTCGTTAGCTATTCCGGCACGACGGCAGAACCGTTAGCGGCGTTAACCGAAGCAAAAAAGAAAGGCGCTAAAATTATTATCATCAGTTCCGGTGGCGACCTGGCGAAAGTCGCTAAACGTTTAAAAATCCCGGCGCTGATTTTTAAAACGACGAATAATCCTTGCGGTTCGCCTCGGATGGGACTTGGTTATACAATTTTTGGACCACTATTGATATTAGCTAAATTAAAATTAATCGCCATTTCAACCGGTGAAATTCAAACAGTTTTTCAAACCTTAACTCGTTATGGCCAAGAATTTGGCGTTGCGAAAAACCACGAAGTAAATCAAGCAAAATTAGCCGCCGAAAGTCTTTTGGGTAAAAGCGTTTGGTATATTGGCGCGAATCATTTGGCCGGAAGCGTTCACGTCGCGGCCAATCAAATGAATGAAAACGCCAAAAGATTCGCCGGGTGGTTTGCTATTCCGGAATTGAACCACCACTTGCTGGAAGGTTTGGTATTCCCAAAAGAAAATTCCGCGACACTCTCATTTGTATTGGTTGAATCAACGCTTTATGACAAACGCGTACAAAAACGTTTTGCCATTACGAAAGAAATTTTACAAAAAAATAACATTGCGGTTTTTCCTTATCCAGCGCAAGAAAAAACTAAATTATTGCAGGTGGCGGAATTATTAGTTTTTTCGAGCTATGTTAGTTTTTATTCGGCGCTCCTCGAAGGTATTGATCCGACAGCGATACCAGTTGTGGATTATTTCAAATCAGTTTTGAACAAAGCTTAATCTTATGGATGTTTCGGTTATTACAGTTACTTGGAACTCGGTCAATTTTATTGCGACGCAATTGGCTTCGGTTCAAGCTGGTTGTCTTGGTCTCGCCTATGAACAAATAGTGGTGGACAATGGATCAACGGATAAAACCGTTGATATTGTTAAAAATCAATTTCCGCAAGTAAAGTTATTGGACTTTAAAGAAAATAAAGGTTTTGGCGCGGCCAATAATATTGCCGCAAAACAATCTTCCGGAAGATATTTTTTACTTCTCAACCCAGATATGAAGGTGATACCGGGAAGTATTGGCAAAAGCGTCGCCTGGGCTGACGCCAATCCGCGCGCCGGAATTATCGGAGTTAAATTAGTAAAATCTACGGGTGAAATAAATTTAAATACCTCACCTCGGCGTTTTCCGAGTCTTAGCGATGCGTTGGCGCTTAATCTCAAAATTTCTTGGTTATTTCCATCAATGTTACAGCGCTATATGGCGCGTGATTTGGATCTGCATAAAGCCCAATCAGTCGACAGTGTTCAAGGGTCGTTCATGTTAGTGCGGCGCGAATTATTCGAAAAGTTGGGACATCTTTTTGATGAGCGATATTTTATTTGGTATGAGGATGTTGATTTGTGTCAGGAAGTCAAACGACTGGGGTATGAAGTATGGTACAACCCAATCATTGAATGTATCGATTACGGCAGTCAGAGTTTTAAATTACGGCGTCCGTTGTGGAAACAAAATATTTTTATCAAAAGTCAGGTAGCATACTTTGAAAAATGGGGACCATGGTATGCCAAATTTATTTTGTTATTTTTTAAACCGGTGAGCCTGGTGATTGCCTTGGTTCGAACTTTGTTTGTATGAAAGTTGCCGTACAACTTGTGGTCTGGAATGGTGAAAAATATTTAGCAAATTTATTTACGTCGCTCGCGGCGCAAACGTTTACCAATTGGGAATTATTTGTTATAGACAATAGTTCTATAGATCACTCAGCGACGATTATTCAAACTGAAACAAAGAAATTTACTCAGCCAGTTCATACTTTTTTTAAAAATACTAATACCGGTTTTGCCACTCCGCACCAGGATTTATTTACTCAATCAGTGACACCTTACGTTTTTGTTCTTAACCAGGATGTTGTTTTAGAGCCTGATACTTTGAAAAAGATGGTTCAATTTGCTGATGAAAATCCACGGGCAGCGAGCATTTCGCCCTTATTAATGAGATTGGAGTGTGGACAAAAAACCAACATTGTTGATTCTCTTGGCCTTAAAATTACTCGTAGTCGTAAAGTGCTTGAACTTGGTGCTGGGCAGTCATGGTCAGAAAAAAATACTTTTATCGGACAAACAACTCAAGTTTTTGGTGTTAGTGCCGTGGCGGTTTTATATCGAAGATCAGCGGCGACCAAAGCAGGTGGTTTGTTTAATCCGGATTTTTTTGCTTACAAAGAAGATATTGATCTGGCGTGGCGATTACAGCTGGTTGGTTATGAAGCGGTTGTTTTGAATGATGTGATTGTTTACCATGATCGCTCCGGCCGACCAAATAATAGTTTTGGGGTTGTGACTGAACTCATTAATAAACGGAAGCAATCCGCGTTGATACGCTATTATAGTTACAAAAATCACCTCACAATGCTAAAAACCTGTGAGCAGTGGCAAAATACCCTCCTTGATTTACCTTGGATTTTATGGTATGAAGTAAGTAAATTGATTTATTTTTTATTATTCGACTGGTACACGTTTGGTGGTATTGTTGAACTTTGGCGGCACTGGAAACAGTTACAGCTAAGACGACAACAGGTACAAAAAGCGGCTACGGTTTCGTGGCGGCAGATGCGAAAGTGGTGGAAATAATGTATGTTTGATATTTGCGTGGTGATAGTAAATTTTAACATGAAGCAGGAGATTGATCGCTGTTTATCTTCGCTTTTGGCGGATTCTTCCAGTAGTGGATTGATGGTGAAGATTGTTGTTGTTGATAATGCTTCCACTGACGGTAGTATAGAATGGTTGAAGCCCAAATATCCTGGTGTACATTTTAATGTACAATTCACCAATCTTGGTTTTGGTCGCGCGCAAAATGTCGGCTTAAAACTTTTTCCGGCCACTTACTATTTAGTTCTCAATCCCGACACTTATTTTTTTCCTCAGACCAACGTCTTGCAAAAAATGTTTCAATTCATGCAAATACATCCGAAAGTTGGCATGCTTGGTCCAAAAACACTTTATCCGGATGGTTCGCTTCAATACTCATGTTGTCGTTTTCCAAAATTATGGCAACCGCTTTTTAGTCGTACCAAGCTTGGTAGCAAAGGTAAAGGTAAAAATCTTAACGATAATTTATTGATGAAAGATTTTGATCACGAGAGTACTCGTCCGGTAGATTGGGTTATCGGTTCGGTCATGTTTATTCGCGCCGTTACGCTTGAACAGGTTGGACACTTTGATGAACGTTTTTGGATGTATTATGAAGACAGTGATTTATGTCGTCGTTTTTGGGAGGCTCATTGGGGTGTCTATTATGTCCACGATATCGTTCTTGAGCATATTCATTATCGCCGATCCGCCAAAATATCCGGTCTCATTCCATCTTTGTTAAAAAATAAATTTACTTGGATTCATATTTTTAGTTGGCTGCAGTATATGTGGAAGTGGCGCGGAAATTATAAATATTACGCTTAAATATGGATTTACTTCCAAAAGTCGCCATCGTTTATCTTTCATATCACTCCGATGAATATCTCGCCGATATGATTGAGGCGCTCAGAAAAAATAATTATCCGCTGGATCGGATAGAGTTAATTATTGTTGATAATCCGCATCCGGTACATGGTTCGTCGGCTGCCAAAATTACTGAACAAATCTTACCATTGTCAGGCATTAATTTTCCGCACATTACTTTTTTGCCACAAAAAGAAAATCTCGGTTTTTCCGGTGGTAACAATGTTGGTATCGCTTGGGCACTGGAACACGGTTTTGATTATATCTATCTTCACAATCAAGATGGTTTCATGGCGCCAGACAATATCACAAAGTTGGTTGAAGTGCTTGAAAAAGATAAAACCATCGGTTGCGTCCAATCACTCATCATGCTTCATCCGGAAACCGACAAAATTAATTCCGCCGGCAATTCGTTTAGTTTTCTTGGTTTTGGTTATATTGACCATTTTGGACAAAATATCGCTACATACTCACTCCCACCGGTAAAGCAAATCGGTTATGCGAGTGGCGCCGGACTGATGATGCGCGCTGATTTGATGAAAAAATTTGGTATGCTTGACGAAGATTTGTTTGCTTATCATGAAGATGTGGAATATTCATTGCGGTTAAAATTGGCTGGTTACAGCATTATGCTCGTCAGTGGCGCGGTATTCTTTCATAAATATGTTTTCAATCGTTCCAGCAGTAAATTTTACCTTATGGAGCGTAATCGGTACGCCGTACTGTTGATGTATTACAAGTGTGGAACACTAGTGTTGTTATTACCACTGCTTTTGGTAATGGAGCTTGGCTTGTTATTATTATTTATGTGGAAAGGTTGGTATAAAGAAAAACTTAAAATTTATAATTATTGGTTACAACCAAGACATTGGCGATTGTGGTTAGACAAAAGGAAACGCATCCAATCTTATCGAGTTATTAGCGATCGACAAATTTTGAAAATGTCTACCGCGGTGGTTTCTTTTGGTGATAAAAAAGATATGAATAATCCATTGTTGGTATATTTTGCGAATCCATTGATGGTAATTTACAAATTAATTGTGCAAACTATTGTTTTTTGGTAGAGTAACGTTATATTTAAAATAAATTTTGTATTTTATAATTAGTTATGGCTATTTTACTGTCTTATGGGGATATATCAGATGAACAGAAAGAAGATGTGTGGGTCTTACTTGAACAATACCGAGGTGAAGTAAGTCAATGTTCACTACACTCAGGTTCTGCTCAGGTTGTGCTTAATGATAATGAAATCACCAAAGAGCGCGGTCAGAATTTCTTAGATAGATTAGTGATAATACTCAAACCAACAAAGTGGGGTACTGATTTACCAAGAATGAGAATGGGTGAAGCGGAGCGAAGATTGCCACCTGAGGTATACGTATCACGATATAAAATTGACTTGCCATTTGATCCTTCTTTGAAATAAGTTCTATTTATGAAAATCACCAAAGCCATTCTTACCGGCGGTGGTCGCGCCACTCGTCTACGTCCGATTACAACCACAATCAACAAGCATCTCATTCCACTTGCCAACAAACCAATGATTTTTCATGCTATCGAAAAAGTGGTGGAAGCGGGTGTAAAAGATATTTTTATCAATACCAATCCCGGTGAAACACAACTGCAAACTGTCGTTGGTAATGGTAGTCGCTGGGGAGTACGAATTTATTATTTCGAACAAGAAGGCGGTCCACAAGGAATCGCGCACGTAGTAAATTGCGCCAAAAAGTTTATTGGTGATGATCCATTCATGTTTTATCTTTCGGATAATATCATTCTTGGTAGTTTGGTGCCATTTTTTTATGAATTTGAAAAAAACAAGCATGATTGCATGTTGGCATTTTCCAAAGTACAGGATCCGGAAAGATTTGGCGTGCCGGTTTTTGACGCTGATGGTAAACTAAAAGATGTTTTGGAAAAACCTAATAATCCACCAAATAATTTTGCCGTCACGGGTATTTATTTGTACGGACCAAAAATATTTTTTAAAGCTTTTGAAAAAATTCATCCATCGACTCGTGGTGAATATGAGATTTCCGATATTCATTCAATTTTCTTAAAAGAAGGAAAAAATGTCGGCTGGAAAGAAATTACCGGTTGGTGGAAAGATACGGGAAAACCGGAAGATTTAATTTTGGCGAACACTTTACTTTTGCAAGAGATGAAATCCAGTGATTTTAAAAATCATGCGATTGAAAAAAATGGCACAATTTTAGGGAATGATGTCCAAATTGGCCAGGGAACTAAAGTTGGCAGTAAAGTTACGTTTCATGGACCGGTGATTATTGGTGATAATTGTACATTGGAAGATTGTGAGATTGGTCCATTTGTGACTATTGGTTCGGGAAGTAAAGTGCACGGTGCCACCATTTCCAAATCAATCATTTTTTCTCGTTGTGAAGTTGATGCAAATATTACCATCAAACACAGTATTATTGGTGACCAGGCAAGAGTCATCAATAATCAACACGAAAAAGCGCATCGGCTTATTCTTGGCGATCAGACGTTGATTGAGTTGTAAAAAGTTTTAAAAAATAAAAGCATCGGCTATATGTCGATGCTTTTTTAGTCGGGCTAGTGGGATTTGAACCCACGGCCTCGTGGTCCCGAACCACGCGCGCTACCAACTGCGCTATAGCCCGATGAGCGAGGAACAGCAGACTTCAGTCTGATGATTCCGAGCGAAGAAGGGCTATATGAAGCGTAGCGGAATATAACCCGTCGTTTATTTGTTTTAATTTTACCTTAGTCGGGCTAGTGGGATTTGAACCCACGGCCTCATGCACCCCATGCATGCGCGCTACCAACTGCGCCATAGCCCGATTTTATTATATTCATCAAAAAAGCCATACTAGGCTACCACACTATTATTGACTATTCAAGGGTCTTTTTTTCGTGTATACTTGTAATATGCTTATAACTATACATTATGCAACCAATAAAAAATTATTTTAAAGAAGCAATGAAGCGGGATGCATCAGATTTGCACCTGGTCGGCGGAGCCATCCCCATGCTTCGAGTAGAGGGGGAGTTGGTCGATATTGAAGACAAACCTTTACCCGGCAAAGAGTTGTTAGCCGGTATTTTTACTTTGCTCACCAAAGAGCAACAAGCAATTTATACAGCGGAAAAAGAGCTTGATTTTGGTTTAAATTTTGAAGAAGTTCGTTTTCGCGTCAATTTGCATCGTCAGCAGGAGGAAATTGGTTTGACCGCTCGTCTTATTCCAGCCGAGATACCGACTCCGGAAAGTTTACATTTTGAACAACCGCTGATTGATTTAACTAGATTGCTGGATGGCCTAGTGCTAATTACCGGTCCAACGGGTTGCGGTAAGTCTACCACTATCGCCGCCATGATTGAAGAAATTAATAAAACCCGACGTAGTCATATTGTGTCTATCGAGGACCCCGTTGAATTTGTTTTCAAAAACAAAAAAAGTCTTATCGAACAACGGGAAGTTGGAGTGGATACAAACTCATTTGCTAACGCCCTGAAATTTGTGTTACGTCAAGATCCCAACGTTATTTTTGTAGGAGAAATGCGCGATCCGGAAACAATCGCTACGGTTATCACGGCCGCGGAAACCGGTCACTTGGTCTTTTCTACATTGCACACGGGTAGCGCGGCGGAAGCGGTGGAACGTATGGTGGATGTCTTTGAAGGTTCCAAGCAAAAGCAAATTCTTATTCAATTATCGTCGGTGCTTCGCGGTGTCGTGGCTCAGCAACTCATTCCCGCGAAAGATGGCGGTCGAGTACCGGCGCGTGAGATTCTCATCAACACTCCGGGTATGGCCAATCTCATTCGCGAAAATAATATCGCTCAAATTAAATCGGTAATTCAAACCAGTGCCAAAGACGGTATGATTACTATGGAAAATTCCATCCGCCAACTACTCAAAGAGGGTTGGGTAGACGACGTCGCCGCCATGAACCGCGGTGGTTATCATCGTAAGGTATCGTAATTATTTATTTGTTGTTATGGAACAGCCCCAGACAGTTTTCAAGCAGATTGCGAAAGTGGCGGCCGAAGAGAAAATGTCGGTATCGGTGGTAGGGGGGTATATTCGCGATTTTTTGCTCGGTAGAGAATTAAAAAAAGACATTGACTGCGTTGTCGAAGGTAGTGGTATTTTGTTTGCCAAAGCTTTTGACGTTGCTTGTAAACAAGCCGGCAGTCTTGTAGAATTTCCCAATTTTGATACCGCCCGTTATATTTTCCCCGCTACGGAAACCACTCCCGCTTTGGAAGTGGAGTTTGCCGGCGCGCGCAGTGAAGTTTATAGTGACCAATCACGCAAACCAACCGTCGTCACCGCGTCACTCGAACAAGATTTGAGTCGGCGTGATTTTACCATTAACGCGATGGCCGTTCCGGTAAAACTGTTTGCTAAAAAACTCACCATCACAGCGCTCAAAAAGGCGCTGGTTGATCCATATAATGGACAGCTGGATTTAAAAAATAAAGTTTTACGCACACCGCTTGATCCGGACGTTACTTTTAGCGATGACCCACTGCGCATGCTCCGCGCCATTCGTTTCGCGGGCCAGCTTGAATTTTCGATCGCGCCGGAGACTCTCACTTCGATTCATAAAAATCGCGCGCGTTTAAAAATAATTTCTGGCGAACGTATCCAAGAAGAATTACTAAAGATGTTAGCAATAAAAACGCCATCAGTTTGTTTAAATTTATTATTTCAAACCAAATTGCTCGATGAGTTTTTACCGGAAGTATCACAACTTGATGGCGTCGAAGAGGTATTTGGCCATCAGCATAAAAATAATCTTATTCATTCGTTTAAAGTCGTTGATAACGTGGCCGAACAGTCCGCTGATGTTTGGTTGCGTCTCGCCGGACTTTTGCATGATATCGGCAAACCCGGCACAAAACAGTTTGTGGAAAAAATCGGTTGGACATTTCACGCTCACGAACATCTGGGCAAAAAAATGGTCTATGGTATCGCTCGCCGTCTCAAATTATCGCGAGAAAAAACTGATTATCTGGCCCACCTCATTCGTTGGCATCTCCAGCCTATCAGTTTGATGGACGAAGGTATTACCGACTCGGCTGTGCGTCGGTTGATCGTGACGATGGGGGAGCAGATTAACGACCTGCTGATTTTGGGTCGGAGCGATATTACCACCGGCAACCCGAATAAAAAAGAAAAACGTCTTAAAAATTACGATTATCTGGAAAAAAGAGTGGTTGAAGTGCTAGAAAAGGACAAACTCAAAGCTTTTCAGTCGCCTTTGCGCGGTGATGAAATTATGACGCTCTGTGGGCTAAAATCCGGTCCTACCGTGGGTAGAATTAAGACTGCCATCGAAGAGGCGATACTCGACGGAATTATTCCGAATGAGTATGAGGCGGCGAAAGTATATTTTGGTACAATTAAAGATGAAATTCTTAAAAATGTTCATGATTGGGAAAAGGTTTAAAAGGTTGACTAATAAATGAATGCCAGGTATGATAAGTATGTAATTACATACTTATCATTTTTTATGAAAAAGAAAAAAATAATGCCACCGACCATGCCGGAATTCTGCGGTACGACCAATATCGGCGAACGCGGACAAGTGGTAATCCCAAAAGAAGCTCGTGAAGCGCTTGGCATACTGCCGGGCGATACGATGGTTTCCATGATTCATAATCACGCGCTGATTCTTTTTCCAAAAAAACACATGGAATCGTTCGTTAAGGCTTTAGCTAAAAAATTTAATATCTAATATTTTATGCAATTGCGCTCATTGTTTACAAAAAAGAGAGTTATCTGGACTTCAATAATTGTAGTGTTAGTTTTATTGTTTGTCGGTTATCGTTATAATAAAAATAAAACCGCTGCGATCAGCAATATTCAAACCGCTGTCGTGCAAAAGCAAAATATTAAACTAACCGTGCTCGCGACCGGTCAAGTGGTGAGTGGTATCAATTTAAATTTAAGTTTTCAAGGCGGTGGTGTCGTAAAACAATTGTTGGTTAAAGAAGGTGATAAAGTTAAAACGGGACAAACGTTGGCAGTCTTGGATCAAGCCAATGCTCGAGCGTCGTTTATGAGTGCTGAGGGCGCGCTGGCTCAAGCGCGAGCCAATTACCAGAAAGTTCTTGCTGGTGCTAGTAGTGAACAAATCAATGCTTCACAGAAGGCAGTAGACACGGCGCAAACAACGTTGAATAACGCTTTAATAAATTTAAGCTCTGTGAAAGCTCAGCAAGCGGTATTGGTAGCCAATGCTCATCGTGTACTTTTAAATTCAACCCTGCAGGCTACGGCATTTCGTGGTAGTACCCCAAACGCCACACCGCCAACAATTACCGGAACGTACACCAGCGTAGAGGAAGGGGCGTATTATATCAGTCAGTTTGGTAATGCCTATAGTATTTCTGGTTTAGAAACGTCTCTTACTAAACAAATTACTGACACTATTCCATCACCACTTGGTACCAAAGGTTTGTATATTCAATTTTCCTCCGATACAAATAGTGTGTCTGAAATATGGCAAGTGGTATTACCAAATCCACAAGCCAGTACTTATGGTACAAATTTCAATACATTTAATTCTACCGAACAATCCGCTCAACTCGCGATTGCGACAGCGCAGGCGCAAGTAGATAGCGCTACTACCGCGCTGGCACAGGCACAAGCAAACCTGGAAATACAGCAAGCGGCTGCGCGTCCGGCGGATATTGCCGTGGCCAACGCGCAAATTTTGTCGGCACAGGGTCAATATGCTACGGCCGCCGCCGTTTTTAACAATACTATTCTTAAAGCTCCAGCGGACGGTACGATTACACTGGTAAACACCAAAGTTGGTGAACAGGTGAGTGCTTTATCACCAGTGATGGTACTGCAGGATGTTGGAAATTTACATGCGGAAGCAAATATCAGTGAAGCGAACGTTGCGTCATTGCAAATCGGTCAAGCGGTTGATTATACTTTTGACGCGCTCAGCCCCGATCAACATTTTAAAGGTAAAGTTTCCATTATCAATCCTGCTTCCACCGTGATTTCCGGTGTGGTTAATTTTAAAGTAACCGCCGATTTTGAAACGATTCCAGAAATTAGACCGGGCATGACAGCCAATATGACCGTTTTGGCGGCCAACAAAGATAATGTCTTGGCTGTTCCGAGCAGTGCCTTGGTGAATGTGGACGGAAAATATTCTGTTCGTGTGATTGATGATTTGACCAACAAAACTTATCATTCGGTGAATGTTCTGACTGGTTTGGAGGCCGATGGGGGAATGGTGGAAATTACTTCGGGTTTGTTCGAGGGGCAAACAATTGTCACCTATATTAAATTATAATTATGCCGCTCATTCAGGTCACCGGTTTAGAAAAAGAATACGTCAATGAAGGAGTGTCTACTCCGGTGTTGAGAGGTGTGAGTTTTTCTATTCAAAAAGGAGAGTTTGTCGCCATCATGGGACCGTCCGGCAGTGGTAAATCCACGCTAATGCATATTCTCAGCTTTCTCGATCGCGCTACCGGCGGGTCGTATGCGTTTGAGGAAAAAAATACCAAGGATTTTACCGATGATTATTTGGCCGAATTACGCAATGAAAAAATCGGTTTCGTCTTTCAATCTTTCAATTTGCTCGCGCGCACGAGCGTGCTCGACAACGTGATGTTGCCATTACTCTATAGTAAGAAAAAAAATCAAGAAAAACTAGCGAAGGAAGCGCTCGAAGCGGTCGGTTTGTCACATCGGTTAAATTATTTTACCAACCAAATTTCCGGTGGTGAAAAACAACGGGTGGCGATTGCGCGCGCGTTGGTTTGCGACCCGGCGGTTATTTTTGCCGATGAACCGACCGGTAACCTTGATTCCAAATCTGGAAATACCGTGATGTATATTTTACAACAGTTAAATCGTGAAGGTCGCACAATAATTTTGGTGACGCACGAACAAGAAACCGCTCGTCATGCTTCGAGAATCATTCGTCTCAAAGACGGACTAATGATTTCGGATGAAAAAGTTACCGATCAAGTTCTGGCCGCGACGGATAAAGATTTGGTGAAGTAGATACAGAATACACGATACACATAAAACGATACAAAAAATAAGTGTTAAATGTATCGTTTTATGTGTATCATGTCTCGTGTTATTTGTTTATGAATTTTTTTACTACGATTCAATTAGTATTTCGTACTCTTCGCGCCCGCAAAGGGCGTTCTTTACTTACCATTCTTGGTATTGTTATTGGTGTGGCCGGCGTCATCGTTATTATTTCTCTTGGTGCTGGCGCGCAGAGTCTCGTACTCGGACAAGTGACTAAGCTTGGTTCCAATCTTTTGAGTGTACAGCCGGGTAAAAGCAATGAGAAAGGTCCGCCCGCTCAAGTATTTGGTATTATAGTGTCCACTTTAGTAAACAACGATATTACCGCGCTTCGTAGTACCGTCCAAGTTCCTCATGCCGTGGGTGTGAATGGGTTGGTGCGGGGGAGTGCTTCGGTTACTTGGGGAAGTAAAACCGTTGATACAAATTTTACGGCAACGGACTACGAATATCCCCACGTAGTTTCTTTTGGTATGCAATCGGGTCAGTTTTTTGGCCAGGCGGAAGATCAAGGGGCGACCAACGTCGTGGTACTCGGCTCCACCGTCAGTGATGAAATTTTTGGCGGTACCGGTGTGAACCCCATCGGTCAGGTTGTAAAAGTGCGCAACGCCTCACAAAAAGACGCTGGTGGCATTCCGCTTCGCGTCATTGGTGTTATTACATCGCGGGGTACTACTTTTTTTCAAGATCAAGATGACCAAGTTTTTTTGCCGCTCGCGTTGGGTCAGGAGCAATTGTTGGGTATTCACTATTTGCAGGCCATTAATATTAAAGTTGACTCGGCGGAAAATGTTGACCAAACTTTACTGGACGTGAATGCGGTATTAAAACAACAACACCATGTCAAAACCGAATCAGATATCGATTTTACTATTCGCAATATTGCGGACGCCGTGAGTATCCTCACTACTATTACCAGTGCGCTTAGTTTGTTTCTTACCTCCATGGCGGCCATTGCGCTCGTGGTTGGGGGTATTGGAATTTTAAATATCATGCTGGCCACTGTGGCCGAGCGCACTCGTGAAGTGGGTTTGCGAAAAGCGGTTGGTGCTTCAAAACAAGCTATTCGCAATCAGTTTTTATTGGAAGCGGGCACGCTTACGTCGCTTGGTGGAGCAATTGGTATTGTCGTTGGCGCCGTTGTGTCTTATCTCATTTCTCTGCTTATGCATTATTTAGGATATGATTGGGTTTTTGAAATTTCTTTGACTTCTGTGGTTTTAGCGGTTGGTGTTTCCATTCTTACCGGGGTTATTTTTGGTCTTTATCCGGCCTTTAAGGCGGCCAAACTAAATCCGATTGACGCGCTTCGTTACGAATAATTTTTTATGTTTACTCCACTGCAACAATCATTTAACGCACTCAGCGCCAACAAAGGACGTACTGTGCTCACGACGCTCGGTATTGTTATTGGCATTGGTACGGTTATTTTAGTACTTTCGGCGGGAGCTGGGTTTAGAAGTTTAATCAACGCGCAGATTGATTCTTATGGTAGTAATACACTATATATTGAAACTCGCGTGCCACCCACTACTAAAAATCGTAATGCGGGTGCCATAGAGGGTGGAGGCAATCGTGCGGCGACCGGTGTGGCAATCACGTCATTGAAAACGCGCGATTTGGATTCCGTAAAACAAATTGGCAATGTGACAAATGTTTACGGCATGGTCACGGGTTTAAGTGTCGTGAGTTATCGCGATGTGCAAAAAAGTGTTATTTATTATGGTGCCATGGCTGAGCGTTTTGATATTGATAAAGGCACATTGCAATCCGGTCGTTTTTATACTCCGGCCGAAGATTCCGGTGCCAATCAAGTGGTGATTTTAGGAAATAAATTAGCCGGCGATCTTTTTGGTCAAGATAATCCACTGAATAAATTAATTCGCATCGGTAATTTGAATTTCCAAGTGATTGGTGTTTATAATCTCCGTGGCGGTCTCGGTGGTAATGACGATGAAAGTCTCTATATGCCGCTTGGAACAGCGCAGAAAAAAATGCTTGGCATCGATTATCTTTTGATGGGTATCGTGCAAGTTAAAGATATAAATTTGACGGACGCCACGATTGAAAATATTAAAATACTTATTCGCAAAAATCACAGTATCAGCGATCCCGCCAAAGATGATTTTGTGGTGCAGTCCCAAGCGCAGGCGCTCGATAGTTTCAATACGATTTTTGGCGGTATCACGATTTTACTCATCGCCATCGCTTCCATTTCGCTCATCGTGGGTGGTGTCGGTATTATGAATATCATGTACGTTGTCGTCACCGAACGCACTGCCGAAATTGGTTTAAAAAAAGCTTTGGGCGCGAAGAGTGGTGATATTTTAACGGAATTTTTAATCGAAGCGGTGCTCGTCACCGTGCTCGGTGGTATTTTAGGTATCGCCCTCGGCGCGCTACTCGGTTGGCTAGTCTCGGTTGTTGCCACCGCGAACGCGTTGGCCTGGACATTCGAAGTCCCACCCTACGCCATCGCCATCGGCTTCGGCGTCTCCGCCACCATCGGCCTCGCCTTTGGTGTATTACCAGCAAGAAGCGCCGCCAAACTCGATCCGATTGAGGCGCTACGTTATGAATAATTTCAATGTTAATCCTTGATAAAACAAACTTGCCATGCTAGAGTGACCATATTATGGCAGCCGATACTCAACTTATCAAAGATCGCATCGATATAGCTCAACTTATCGGTGAATATGTAACGCTCAAAAAGGCTGGTGCCAATTGGAAAGCCAATTGTCCGTTTCATAACGAAAAATCACCCTCTTTCATGGTTCATAGCGACAAGCAAATTTGGCATTGCTTTGGCTGTGGCAAGGGCGGTGATATTTTTACGTTTATACAAGAAATGGAAGGACTGGAATTTGTCGAAGCGTTAAAATTGTTGGCCAAGCGCGCCGGCGTGGAAATTGACACCCACAAGAGTGAAGTGAATCAAAGTTTGCGTAATCGTTTGCTCGAAATAAATGCCGCGGCGGCCTATTTTTTCCATCATTTTTTATTGGAATTACCGGCGGCGGAAATTGCCCGTGAATATCTAGTGCGACGCGAACTAAAAAAAGAAACATTGGTGGATTGGCAAATTGGCTACAGCGCCGACCAGTGGGAATTGCTGACAAAGTATTTAATAAAAAAAGGTTTTACTTACGAGGATATTGTCGCGAGCGGTCTCGCCATCAAACGCGATGGTGCCGACGTCGCTAGTGGTCGTGGATTTTATGATCGTTTTCGTGGTCGCGTAATGTTTCCCATTAGCGATGTACACGGTAACTGCGTCGGCTTTACCGGTCGGGTGCTGGTGGAAACCGAAAATTCCGGCGGTAAATACGTGAACACACCGCAAACTCTTCTCTATGATAAATCACGAGTGCTTTACGGTTTACACAAAGCCAAAATCGAAATTAAAGCCAAAGATTTGGTCGTGCTCGTCGAAGGACAAATGGATGTGGTTGCTTGTCATCAAGCGGGCATGAAGAATGTCGTGGCGGCGTCCGGTACCGCCCTCACATTGGAACAAATTAAACTAATTAAGCGGTATACCAATAATATTGCCATGGCTTTTGACGCGGACGCCGCGGGAGAAAATGCCGGTAAGCGCGGGATTGATAAAGCGCTCGAAGCGGGAATGCAAATTAAAGTTATTCAAATTCCAGCCGGTGCCGGTAAAGATGCCGATGAATGTCTCAAAAAAAATCCGGCGATTTGGTTTCAAGCGGTCAATGATGCCAAAGGAATTATGGATTGGTATTTTAGCGTGACCCTACGCAATATTGATTTAAATAATTTTCAACAAAAACAAAAATCCAGCACGATTTTAATAACGGAAATCGCGCGTTTGCCACAGTTGGTAGAGCGTGATGAATGGATAAAAAAATTAAGCGACACTCTGCGCGTTGATTTGCAAGTGTTGCGTGAAGAAGCGAAAAAAATTACGCGGGTTGGCGCGGCCCAAAAACCAAAACCCGAGGTGGCTATACCAGTGGTGGCGCCGATTAAATTGCCAACCACCCCACTGGAACGCATCAGTAACGAATTGTGGTCGCTTTTGATTAAATTTCCTGAACATTTTGGTACTCTGCACCCGGAATTAAAACCCGCCTACTTTAAGGGCACTACCTATGAATCGCTTTACGAAACCGCCACATCCGTGTATACTAGCGACAATAAAGTGACGCTGGAGCGTTTACAGGTGATTTATCATCCCATTGATGGCAGTCCGACCATTGATATCTTGTTGCTCCGACCGTACCGCGATCTCGAAACACTCAACACTATTGAAGCAAAAAATGAATTACAACAGCTTGTTCACCGCATGAAAGAAGAGTGGCGAAAAAAGCGGGGGAGTGAAATACAGCAAGCGCTCGCACTCGCGGAACGCACCAAAGATCAGGAGCAAGTGAGTAATTTGCTTAGTGAGTTACAAGCATTACAATAAATAAAATCTTAATTCATTATTTTAGCGCATGTCGGCGAAGTCTCACCGCTCTGGCCAGTCCAAGAGCAAGACAACTAAAAAGTCCAGTCATAAAACTGGCAAAACCAAATCGTCAACCCAGAAGGTTGCGAACAAAAAACACTCTTCCGTATCGGTGAAGAAACATCACCAAGGTACAAAAAAACACAAATTTTTTACCAAAAAACGTCCAAAAATCGTCGTTCCCGCTGAGCCAGTCATTGAACCGACTGTGGAACAGCTTTGGGACATCGTTAAAAAAGGCCGCAATCGCGGTTTTGTCACCGAAGTCGAACTCATGCGCGTCATGCCACGACCGGAATGTTACCTTGATCTCTACGAAGGTTTTCTTGAGTTAGCAGACAAAAATGGTGTTTCGCTTGTCGAAGGTGGTCAATCACTACTCGGCGCACGCGAGCACCACACCGAAACACTCAAACAATTTCAAGGTGCTCAGCCGGATATGGACATGCCGTTTGACCTCGGACAAATTTCGTCCGACTCCATTCAAATGTACTTGCGCGAAATCGGCAAGATTCCACTACTCACCGGTGAAGAAGAAGTATCGCTCGCCAAACGCAAAGAACGCGGTGATAAAGCGGCGGATCGTAAATTAATTGAGGCCAACTTGCGTCTCGTAGTTTCGATTGCGAAAAAATTTGTGGGCAAAAGTTTGTCTTTGCTGGATTTGATTCAAGAAGGCAATATTGGTTTGTTCCGCGCCGTCAAAAAATTTGATTATCGTAAAGGTTATAAATTTTCCACTTACGCCACTTGGTGGATTCGCCAGGCGATTACCCGCGCCTTGGCCGATCAATCACGCACCATTCGTATTCCTGTCCACATGGTCGAAACCATCAACCGTTTCCAACAAGTGCAGCGTCGCTTACTCCAAGATCTTGGTCGCGACCCCACTCCGGAAGAATTGGCCGCCGAAATGGGGGAGGAAGTATCCAAAATTCATCACATTATTAAAATTTCTCAAGACACCATGTCGCTCGAAGTGCCAATTGGCGACGACGATGAAGATACGCAACTATCCGACTTTATTGAAGACGTCAAAAACATTTCTCCCGATCGTTCGGCCGGTTTACAAATTTTGCGCGACTACGTTCACGAAGCCATCAAAGACTTACAACCGCGTGAACAAAAAATTCTCGAAATGCGTTTCGGTCTCGGCGACGGCGTGACTCACACCCTCGAAGAAGTCGGTCAAGAATTTGGCGTCACTCGTGAACGTATCCGTCAAATCGAAGCCAAAGCCCTCGAAAAAATCCAACATACTAATATCATCTCAAAACTCAGGGATTACTTATAAAGCTAGTATGAAAATAATCCTTTCGGGGGGAGGGACGCTCGGACCAGTCATGCCACTTTTGGCTATTGTGGAGGCATATCGTGAGTACGACCCTAAAATACAGTTGCTCTGGATTGGCACCAAGAATGGTCCGGAACGGATAGCGGTGGAAGCGCACAATATTTCGTTTGTCGCCATCGGCGCGGGAAAGTGGCGTCGATATTTTTCTATCCTCAATATTTTTGATGTCTTTCGTGTCATCGTAGCTTTTTTTCAGTCCATTTTAGTTCTCATCACCGAAAAACCCGACTTACTCATCTCCGCGGGAGGTTTTGTGAGTGTACCACTTCACTGGGCGGCGGGACTGCTCGGTATTCCCACGTGGGTGCATCAGCAGGATGTGCGTATCGGTCTCGCCAATCGTTTGATGTTTCCCGTCGCGCGCAAAATTACCACCGCTTTGCGTGATTCGGTAGGAAGATTGTCCGCTAAAAAAACGGAATGGCTAGGCAACCCGGTCCGAAATTTAACGATTGATAATCTATCCGTGGCGTACGAACTTTTTGACATCCCCGTTGGTGCAACGGTTATTTTTGCACTCGGTGGCGGTACTGGTTCCGCTAGTGTCAATAATTTAATTCTCGAAGCACTACCACATTGGCCGGCCGATTGGCATATCTTACACCTGGTCGGCAAAGAACGTCCTCAGGAACGCGCTATGCGCACCGCCGGCGTCTATCCGAACTATCACGCCTACGAGTTCTTTACCGATGAAATGAAAGCCGCCTACGCGATTGCGACGGTGGTAGTCGCCCGAGCCGGTTTCGGTACGCTTACGGAATTAGCCGCTTTGTCAAAGCCGGCAATTATCTTACCCATTTTTGGTACCCATCAAGAAGAAAATGCTTTTATGTTGGTGAAACAAGGGGCAATACAGTTGCTCGATCGTACGACGGCGCATGGGTTGAAGTTGGCACAGCTTGTTAAGGAATTAATTGATGATAAAGAGGAGCGCGAGAAGCTCGGGGCAAATTTACATCGTCTTTTACCAAAAGCAGAACCCGAAAAAATTATTTCCATTATTGAATCTTTCAGAAAAAAAGCCTAATAAATTTTCTCTTTAATTTTAAAAAGTAGCCACTTGGCTACTTTTTTATTATTACTTTTCCGCTGACGCTCTATCACTTTTTTCTTATTTTATAATTTTGCTCCGTTACTTCTTTATAATTAAAGAAGTAACCAAGAAACTTTTGAGGGTCGGCAGAACTCGCCGCGCGAGCGTCTCAAACAGCTGGCGCCCCTCAAACTCCCATTCTTGCCGTTGTCGCTTTTTCCAACTGGCTGTCGGGGGTTCGGGGGGCTAGCCCGAGTCAAGCGAGTGGTTCTGGACCCCCGATATTTTTTGGATACTTTTTGATAGCAAAAAGTATCGCCAGCCCGGCGAGGGCTCGAAAAGATTAATTATTAAGCGATTGTATTCGCCCGCGCAGGGGCTATCAAAATAAAAAACATTAATCCCCATTCGCAGAAGTGCCAGGTTCTATAGGTAAATAAAGAATTGAAATTTTTTGTTCACCCATTGTAAAGGAAATATTCAGTTGAACGGTTTTGTTACTCGCCCCCACCACCGCGGTGCCATCGTAGACAGTTGTTTGATCGACGGTATAATTTTTTTGTTTGAGTATTTCGGTAAGTTTACGGACGTCTTCGCTGGTGGAAGGGCGGCTGAGCGTATATTCGAGGGATAAGGCACTGTTGCCGAGGACGTCGCTGATGTAACCACTGGTTTTGACATTACCAAAAACCGCGGATACCAACGCTTTCATTTGTTCCGCAGTCGCGCGGTCGGTCGCGTCGGCCACGTCAACGTCCACCGCTTTGCTGTATACTTCACTAGGAGAAGTTTGGTTGTCGTTATTTGAATTATATGAGTTATTTGAGTTGTTTCCACTATTGTCGGCAGTTTGATTATTTACTGATGGCGCGCTTTTTTGGCAACCAGCACCCACAAAAACCATCACCGCCACCACACTAGCGATTGTTACAAATGAATGAGTAATATGTTTATTTTGCATAATGCAAATATTTATAAATATTAAGCGGCTTTTTTATTAATACCTTTCTTTTTTTCAACAAATACGGTTTCAAGTATACCTTTGTCTGCTTCGTCTACATCGCCAAGAACTTCAATATCTGTAAGTAAAGACTCATCATCTTTATCAATTTTTGCAGTTGTCTTATTCAAATCAATGATTCGTTCTTTTGATACAGGTGTACCAGGTGTCGCATTTTTTTTAAGTGCGTCAAGGCTAGGTATATGCACATCATCTGCTTTTTCAACTCTAGCAAGTAGTTCGGCTCGGATTCTTTTTTTGGCTTGTTCATGATTAAATTTATTCGCCTCACGTTCTTTATAATCTCCTTCTTCTGAATCTCTACCCATATATTTATAATTAAAAATGAATATATTTAAGCATAACACACCCCCAAAAACCAGTCAAAACCACAATTTGTCAATTTAGCGTTAAAAGCGTAAGATTAAACATAGAAACTTTAAATAAATTAACAAAATAAGTTATGAAACTACTTTCCCTGAAAAAAGCCATGGATCTAAAAGGCAAAACCGCTATCGTCACTGGTGGCGCGATGGGTATCGGTTATGGCATTGCCAATCGTTTGGCCGAAGCGGGGGCGAATATCGTGGTAGCGGATTTTAATAAGGAAGCAGGGGAGGCAGCCGCCCAAAAATTGGCCGGTGAGGGATATAAAGCGGTATTTGTAAAAACGGACGTGAGTGATGAAAAACAAGTGCAAGGCGCGGTAAATTTTGCGGTGAACACTTTTGGCACGGTGGATATTTTGGTAAATAACGCCGGTATTTATCCGCTTGCTCCGGTAATGCAAATGCCCTTGGCGACTTTTGAAAAAGTGGTATCCGTAAATCTCAAAAGCGTTTTTCTATTCACCAAAGCCGTCGCTGAGGTCATGATTAAGCGTGGCACCGGTGGCAAAATCATCAATATTTCCTCCGTCGACGCTCTCCACCCTTCGTCCGTGGGTCTCGCGGTCTACGACGCGTCCAAACACGGCGTCTGGGGCTTCACCAAAAACACCGCCCTCGAACTCGCCCCGCACAACATCCAAATCAACGCCATCGCCCCCGGTGCTATTGCCACGCCCGGCGCGGGAGCTGGCGCACCCATGAGTCCGGCGATGGAGGTGTTGCACAATCAGTTTATGGAAAAAATCCCCATGAAACGCCTGGGTGAACCTGATGAAATTGGTAAAGTCGCTCTCTTTCTCGCTTCTGATTTGTCGAGTTATATGACGGGTGCGCAAGTGGTGGTGGATGGTGGGGTTTTGCTTTCGTAATTTATTATGATCAAAAAAAATATAAACAAAAACGTAGTTGTTTATCAGGCTAAATCCGGAGCAATCGAGTTTCGGGGTGATTTTTCGCATGAAACTATATGGGCAACTCTTGACCAAATTTCTGATGTTTTTGGTCGTGACAAATCTGTAATTTCACGTCATATTAGGAATATTTACAAGGAGGGCGAGCTTGAAGCGTCGGCAACTGTTGCAAAAAATGCAACAGTTCAAATTGAGGGTAAGCGTAAGATTAAGCGTGTTATTGAATATTACAATCTTGATGCAATTCTTTCGATAGGCTATAGGGTAAATTCCAAAACCGCCACCCAATTTCGCCAATGGGCAACAAAAACATTGCGTGGTTATATCATCGACGGCTTCGCCATCAATAAAACCCGCATAGCCAAAAATTACGCTCAGTTTTTGGGTGTAGTTGATAGTATTAAAAAATTATTACCTACTGGCGAAGCGGTAAATCCCAAAGACGCAATTGAACTAGTATCGTATTTTGCTGACACCTGGTTATCACTTGATGCCTATGACCGTGATGCTTTGCCCAAGGGGAAATTGACAAAAAAGAAAGTCGATTTAACCGCTGAGAAAATTATTGGTAGTTTGGCGGAGTTAAAAACCGACTTGGTAAACAAAGCCGAAGCTACGGAGATTTTTGGTATGGAAAGAAACGCTGGTTCCGTCGCCGGTATTGTCGGTAATGTTATGCAATCATTCGGTGGTAGTGAACTTTACCCCACGGTGGAAGAAAAAGCCGCCCATCTTTTGTATTTTATGGTAAAAAATCATCCCTTCACGGATGGAAATAAAAGAAGTGGCGCGTTTGCTTTCGTGTGGTTTTTGAAACAAGCCAATATCTTGGACGTAACCAAAATTACCCCGTCGGCACTGACGGCGCTCACCATTATTGTCGCGAGTAGTAATCCGAAAGATAAGGAAAAGGTGGTGGCGTTGGTTTTGAGTATTATTGCAAAGAAATAGTAGGTATTTTTTGCTCATTACGAAATAGGCTCAAACTGATTTTATTTTAAAATAAAACCGTCAAACTGACGGCTTTATTTTGAAGAGAGAAAATATTATGCCTTTACAGCACAGCTCCATGATATAGAATCCGCTTTCCCCACATTATTCTCCCAATGTAGGGGCTGTAAATTATCGAACATGTCTAAACCGCCACGCGCGACTGGCTTAATATGGTCGATCTCCCAACCATATTTTCCATTTCTGTTACCGTGTTGATCAAACTGTATCCAGGCTCCACAAACATCCTGTCGGAAACCTCTAACTTCATTTTCCGCACTGACCCACACAGCTTTCTGCCAAACCTTTTGAATGGTGGTTGGCAACCATCTTTTAGCGTCATACATAATTAAATAGCTTAAACAATAAAATTTTCCCAAAAACTGAATATGTGCTATCCTATAATTGTTACAAAGTTACGTGCGGATAATCGACCACACATTTTCAATCGGGGTTCGCCAGAGCTCCGTTTTGATTTTCAGGATTTGTACTGAATTGTAGATTGGTTTTGAGTAATTGTAAACTCTATGTTATACTTACGTTAAGTAATTAAAGGTTACTTTTGTAACTATAAGTAACAAAATGCTCTCTATGGCTACCCTCAACACACATCACAGTATCCTAACAATCTGTTATAATAGATATGAAGAAAAAAGAACAAACTGACGCCAGCCTGAAAATCAAAAAAGAAATAGCAACAAACATAAAAAGAATAAGAAGAAGTTTGCGAAATTTTCTGACAGGTGAAGCGGTGGCTGCAAAATTAAACATTAGTCGTGTTGCCTACACACAAATAGAAAATGGAAAAAATCATATTAACGGCGTCACCCTTTGGAAATTATCGGTACTTTTTGGGTGTAGCATTAAGGACTTTTTTCCGACAAGCCCTAGTGGCTATGAACTAAGCCCCAAAGATATCGAAGCTATTAAAAAAGTCGACGAAAAAGCACTTGCATGGGCAGAAAATTTGTTTGGAGCGACTAAAACTAAATAATATGTATAAACAAGCAGCGCAAAAAATTAAAGAAATTCTTGGAGATTTTTTAATTACTTCTGTTCCTATACCTGTCGAGGAAATAGCGAAAAAAATGAATATTGAAATTAGCTATGCACCAAGTACAGATTATTCTGGAATTTTAATTCGCAAATCAGACGGTAATGTTTTAATGGGTATTAATAATAGTGAAAGCATTCAACGAATGAGATTTACAATTGCTCATGAACTTTGTCATTATTTTTTTGATAAAAAAGATTACGTTACTGTTGACTACAGGAATAAATCGTATTACGGTCAAAAACCAGATAAAGAAAAAATAGCTGATTTTTTTGCCGCAAATTTACTTATGCCTGAATCTTTAGTCCGTTTTGATTTCAAAGAAGCCACAAAGGACGGTATTTTTTTTGAGGATAATCTGGTCAGCATAGCTGATAAATATCAAGTGAGCAAAGAGGCTATGAAATATAGATTGACTAATCTTCAATTAATTCCAGCGGAGGCTGATGTACTAAATTAAAATTGATATGTCGAAAAACGAACGCAAAACTGAATCATTAGTTAGAAAACATTTTGATAAATTTATCGATAGTATTATTGTTGAGGAACAATCATCAGATAATTTAAAAATAAAAAAATTGCTTACTACTGCATCCAAGAGTGGACTGGGCGGGGGTTATCCAGAATTTATCATCCAATATAAAAATAATCCAGATTTTATAATTGTTGTTGAGTGTAAAGCTGATATCACCAAACATGAAAGCGCCAACAGGGATAAATATAGCGATTTTGCGGTGGACGGAGCCTTGTTGTACAGCTCATACCTCTCAAAAGATTTTGATGTGTTGGTTATCGCTGTCAGCGGCGAAACAAATGAAAATAAAAAAATATCACACTTTCTTCAGGTAAAGGGCGACAAAAAAGCTGTGGAGATTTTTAGCAATAAATTATTATCCGCAGAAGACTATCTAACGGGTTATATAAAAAGTCCTGAAAAATTCAGACAAGACTATGAAAAATTACTTTCTTTTTCCCAAGAATTAAATGAAAAATTACACGGACATAAAATAGTTGAAAGCGACAGAAGTTTACTTATAAGTTGTATTTTAATTGCGCTTGAAAACACAGCTTTTTCAAAGACTTACAAAGATTATACAGAACCTAAACAATTAGCTGAATATTTAGTAACAACGGTAAAAAATGAATTTGAAATTGGTAATATCGGAGATGCTAAATTAGCAATTTTGACCAGCCGATTTGCGTTTATAAAAACAGATACTTCTTTATCAAAAAAAGAAAATGTTTTAAGAGATATAATTTCTGATATCAATGAGAATATTAAAGATTTTATAAAAACTCATGAATATTTTGACGTACTTGGACAGCTTTATATTGAGTTTTTAAGATATGCAAATAGTGATAAAGGCCTTGGTATAGTTCTCACTCCTCCACATATTACCGAATTCATGTCAGAACTTGCTGAGGTAAACAAAGACAGCGTAGTGTATGACAACTGCACTGGCACAGGCGGTTTTTTAGTCAGCGCCATGAAAATAATGATCGCTGATGCAAAAGGTGATCAAACCAAAATTAAAAACATTAAACAGCATCAGCTAATTGGGGTTGAGTACCAAGCCCACATATTCGCACTTGCTTGCTCAAACATGTTTATTCACCAGGATGGCAAAAGCAATATTTTAAATGGGAGCTGTTTTGACGAAGAAATTGTCAACGAAGTAAAAAAATTTAATCCGACAGTTGGTCTTCTTAATCCACCATATAAATCAGATAAAAAAAATGACATGGATGAATATGAGTTTATTTTGAATAATCTTGACTGCTTAGAACAAGGGGGTAAATGCGTGGCAATTATCCCTATGCAATCTGCTATGGCGCAAACAGGCAAAGTTTATGAGTATAAAAAGAAAGCATTAGAACAACACACCCTTGAAGCGGTTTTTTCTATGCCCGACGAGTTGTTCTTCAATTCAAAAGTGGGTGTAGTTTCCTGTATTATGGTTTTTACTGCAAAAAGACCCCACCCTAGAAATAAAAAGGTATATTTTGGTTATTATAAAGATGATGGCTTCGTAAAAAGAAAAACAAAAGGCAGGGTTGATTTATTCCAAAAATTTGAAAAAAAGATCAAAGAAGATTGGGTAACTTCATATATGAATAAAGAAGAGCGGGCTGGCTTCAGCGTTACCCGTCTTGTATCAGCTGACGATGAGTGGTGCGCAGAAGCATACATGGAAACCGATTACTCTGTCTTGTCCGAAGATGATTTTATAAAATCAGTTAAGGACTTCGTATTCTTCAAAGAATTATACTTATGAAACTTGTAAAAATTGCTGATTTATTTGAAGTTAAATACGGCGTCAACTTAGAATTGATAAATCTTGACGAATGTGAAAAACAAACTAAGAACTCAATTAATTTTATTTCTAGAACAGAAAAAAATAATGGGATATCTGCATATGTACAAAAAATAGATAATATTGAACCAAATCCCGCCTACACCATTTCAGTTGCGGGTGGCGGGTCTGTTTTAGCAACTTTTTTCCAACAAGAGCAATATTACAGCGGAAGGGATATTTATATATTAATACCGAAAAGATATTTTTCTGAAATTGAAATGATTTTTTATGCGTATTGTATTCGTAAAAATAAGTATCGTTACAATTATGGTAGGCAAGCAAATAAAACACTACCTGATATCTTAATCCCAGAAGTAATGCCTATTGAATGGAAAGAATTAAAGATGGAGCAATTAAATACTCTTATAGCAAAACCTATACTAAACAAGGGAATGCAGCTAAATACAAAAGAATGGAAATGGTTTGATTTAAAAGATTTTTTTGATGTATCTGCATCAAGAGATAGTCTATCTGAAGATTTAACCGAAGGTGGAAAGACGCCCTATGTAACATCTTCTGAGACTAATAATGGAATAACCTCTTTTTTCCAAGAACCTGCAACAAATAAGGCTGGAACTATTACTGCAAACAGGGGTGGTTCTGTTGGTTATTTTTTCTATCAACCAGTTGATTACATGGCAACTCCCGTCGATGTTAGGATTTTATCTCCTAAATTTAAAATAGATCCTTACATTGGTCTTTTTGTAAAAACAGTTTTGCAACTTGAAAAATATCGTTATAATTACAGTCGAAAAATGGGCACCGACAGATTAAATGAATTTAGAATTAAACTTCCAAAAACTACAGACAAACAACCCGATTGGGATTATATGAGAAACTATATAAAAACCTTACCTTACTCTTCCAATATAAATTAAGATAATAAATGATATGGCGGAAAGGGGGGGTATATACCTCTTTTGTCCCCCTCCTGCCGAACAAGTAAAAGAAATAATGGACGAATTGGGCGTGGATGAAGATGAGGCGGTGGAGTTGAAGGATGCGATGTAAAAATTAAATTATTAAATCGTTTTAATAAATACTATGCCAAAACCAATTCCTAGCGAAGGAATACCTAAGGCTTTTATTATCGATGCAGATATTAGGAAACAGGAAGAGGAAGAAGAACAGCGCAGAAAAGATAAACAGCGTCCACGGTTGGAAATTCCAATTTACGACCCTCGTAAACCGCAATTACCAGAGGAGGATGAAAAAGGCAAACGCGGTGTAGTTAAAATCGATTACTTTAATAAAAGTGAATAGTATAAATTTGCAAACAAATAAATAAGCACCCATCCAGGGCGCTTATTTATTTGTGGGTCGGCCGGGGCTCGAACCCGGGACCTTATCCTTAAAAGGGATCTGCTCTACCAGCTGAGCTACCGACCCAACGAAAGTCTGAAAAGTCTAAAGTCTGAAAGTTGAATGTCTAAAATCACCAATTGGTGACTTTAGGCTTTTGACTTTGGACTTTTGACATCAAGGATGATATACTATTCACAGAAAAAAATCAAGTAGTCACTAATAATCATCTATTTTATTGCTATGCTTAACAAGAAATACTTCGCAAAAGTACGCCAAAATCTGCTCTCTTATGCCGAAAAACGCCGGGTGGTAATAAAGGAGGCGGGGGACGCCCAACACCTCGCTAAAAAGGCGATTTTTAGCCTCCAGCGCGATGCTACCAAGGAGGCCGAACAATGCTTGGACGAGTCCTTGGCCTTACTCTCCGGATTGGTCAAAAAATACAGTAAAGAAGTACGTTTGCTCGATGAGGGGTCGTTTAAGGCTGGTCTCGAAGAGTATACCGAAGCCAAACTATTTAAACTATTTTTGGATGGGAAAGAATTAACCGAGATAAAAGAACTTCCTGTCAGTTCGGACGCTTTTGTCAGTGGTCTTTGTGATGTTCCTGGGGAAATGGTGCGCTATGCTATCAAGTCCGCTACGGAGCGTAAGTTTGATTTGGTTCGTCAATGCTATGATGGGGCGGAAAGTATTATCAATGAATTGATTGATATGGATCTTACTGGATATAATCGACAGAAGTTTGATCAGGCTAAACAGGCGCTGCAGAAGTTACAGCAAATAGTGTACGAAGTAAGTTTAAAGTCGTAAAATAATTATTTTAATTTTTCGAGCCCTCGCCGGGCTGGCGGTACTTTTGTAACCAAAAGTACCCCAAAGTTTTGGGGGCTCATAACTCGTCGCCTTGGCTCCTCAAAACCCTTTGGGTTTCCCTTACGGGACAAGCTCGCCCCCAAACCCCCAATCGAGCGAATTGCAAAAAGCGACAATCACCCAAAATGGGGCTTGGGGCCGCCAGCTGTCTGAGCCCTCGCGGGCGAGTTCTGCCGGCCCCAAAAGCTGGTGCCTGTCCGCCTTGGGCGGAGTGACTTTTCAATTATGAAAAGTTACGCCAGCCCGGCGAGGGCATCGCTGTGAGCCAGAGATCTCTCGGGGTGAACCCCCTCGAGATGACAATTGAAAAATAGAAAAGACAATGTAAAAAAGAATAAAAAAAAGATAAATATGGAAAAATTTCTCCATAAATTAAAAAGATTTGCGCATTGGCTTCTAGCCCATGTGACATATTGGTACTATGGCCGCCCCTCGCGCCATCTTATTGTAATTGGTGTAACAGGAACAAAAGGAAAATCGACGACTAGTCGATTGATAGCCTCAGTATTGGAAGCCGGAGGACATAAAGTAGGCTTATTGAGTACCGTCGAATTCCAAATCGCTGAACGCCGATTTGCGAATGACAAAAAAATGACCATGCTCGGTCGTGGTCAAATTCAAAAAATGCTCAAAGAAATGGTCGCCGCGGGCTGTCGTTATGTCGTCGTTGAAACCTCATCGGAAGGAATTTTGCAATTTCGCCACATTGGTTTGAATTACGATGTAGCAGTTTTTACTAATCTCGGCAGTGAACACTCCGAGCGCCACGGTGGCTACAACAATCTGCGCGCCGACAAAGGAAAAATGTTTGCCGCGCTTACCAAGAGTTGTCACAAAACCATTGCGGGGAAAAAAGTGCCCAAAATAATTATTGCCAATGTTGATGATCAAGAATCCAGTTTTTATTTGGGTTATAAAGCCAACGAAAAAATCGCCTATTGTTTTCGCACCGCTCGTCCAAATTTACCCAAAGAAGTTTCGTTGGTGTTGGGTGTGGCTGGCGCTACGGATAAAACTGGCAGTGTTTTTCTAGTGGACAATCAAATCTATCGTTTAAATATTATTGGTTCATTTAATCAATACAACGGTCTCGCCGCTGTCGCCGTTGGCAAATCACAAAAATTAACTCCCGTTCAAATCGCCAAAGGATTAGCGAGTGTTGACCAGGTCGCCGGACGGATGGAATTTATCGAAGAAGGCCAAAATTTTAAAGTGGTAGTAGACTACGCCCACGAACCCATGAGCCTCACTGCGCTTTTTAAAGCCCTCAAAAATTTAGTTGGTCCAAACAATAAAGTAATCGGTGTCATCGGTTCCGATGGCGGCGGTCGTGATGTCACCAAGCGTGGCAAGATGGGGCAAATTAGTGGCGAACTTTGTGATTATCTAGTCGTCACTGATGTAAACTGCTTCGACGAAGACCCCGTCACCATCGCCGAAATGCTCGCCAAAGGCGCCCGCGCCACCGGAAAAAAAGATAATGAAAATTTGTTTATCGAAGTAGACCGACGCAAGGGGATTCAGAAAGCATTTTCTCTCGCTCAAATGGGCGATGTGGTCGCAATTACCGCCAAAGGAACTGAACCGGTTATTTGCGTCGCCAACGGCGTGAAGATTCCGTGGGATGATCGCACAGTTTCTCGCGAAGTCATTCGCGAAATGAAGATTTCATCAGTAGCGTCTGGCGCAAGTAAGTGATATAATATCAATTAATCTACAATTAAATAATTCTTTTCGAGCCCTCGCCGGGCTGGCAATACTTTTGTAACCAAAAGTATTCAAAAGTTTTGGGGGCTCATAACTCGTCGCTTTGGCTCCTCAAAACCTTTCAGGTTTCCCTTCGGGACAAGCTCG
>Ga0172379_10000318_pt1 | contig 126355 bp, 91 predicted proteins | sample GrowelOW334metaG_FD_119756 | JGI IMG/M metagenome (GOLD analysis project Ga0172379, IMG submission 119756) | Groundwater microbial communities from an aquifer near a municipal landfill in Southern Ontario, Canada - Groundwater well OW334 metaG | ecosystem: Environmental > Aquatic > Deep... | reverse complement strand
CCATGCGCCCTTCGCGGTGGAGCCGTTGCTGGAGCGACTCGCCCTCAACGAACTCCGAGACCATGAAATGCATGCCGGTGTCTTCGCCAGCGGCATAGACCTGGACGATGTTGGGATGGTTCAACCGCGCGGCGGACTTGGCCTCGTGCTGGAAGCGGGCGATGTAACTGGGGTCCTGCGCCACCTGTGGCGCGATAACCTTGAGCGCAACGATGCGGTCGAGCACCGGCTGGCGGGCTTTGAACACCGCCCCCATGCCGCCCTCGCCCAACTGTTCAAGCACAGCGTAGCCGCCGAGCGTCTGGCCAACCAAGTCTGTCATCGGAACTTCCTCCAGAGTAGGTGGCAGTGTAACCGGTGCGGGACGGGGGTCAAGCAGTGAGAAACTGCGAGGCGTTAGACCTCCAGCAACAGAACGATGGATCCTGTTGTCGAATGGCCCTCTCGACTTATGGCCCGGTTCTCGTTCCGGCAACGGTTTTGACGCCGGAGAGGACCGTGAAAGGCGAGGCGGGTCGGGACGAGAGCCAGTTCATCAGTTTGATGTCGCGAGCGAGGTCGGCCAACGGGCAATGATTTCCCTGGGGATACGTGCTGAAGGGTTGTCTAACATAGTTGAACACCACGCTCGCTCTCGCGGCTGGCGCGATGAGGGTCGCTGCGTCGGGCGTTCTGCCGACCGTGTCCGCAACGTAGGCTGCGACCGTGGTCTTGCGCTGCGATTCAAACGCCTCGCCGACGACAAACCGGCAGCCGAGGTGGTTTGATTCCTCCGCGCACCAAACCAGTGTCGGCGGAATCTCGCAGTCCACGAACTGGCATCGGACAATCTTGTTCCACGTCGTCCGCAAGTGATCCATGTGGTCGAACGATTTGCCTTTCTCGCGACGATGTTCCAGTTCCGGGAAGTTCATCCCGACGAATGCCGAATGGCTGAACTTGATCCCGTAGCTAGGACCGTCGAGCTTGGCGAATGCACACTTGTAAAACAGACAGGAATCGAACTCCCACTTCGACGAAGCATAGCTGAACCATCCTCCCGTCTTCGCGAATTTGCAGCGGTCGAACACCGCATTCCTGGCCTTGAAGCCGTGGCCATTCAGATTCTGCGCAAAAGTCACCGAACGAAACACTGCGGGCTTGCCTGCGGCGCCCTCGATGCTGATCTGGCCCCGTCGGCCGATGTCAATGGTCCCGCCCCGAATCTCGACGCCGGCGGCGACGGTGATTTTCTGCGGCTCAAGCAGATGGGAATCTTTCTTGGTGGGCACGGCCAGTGTGCCTTGGAGTTCGTATGGCGCTGACGTGTTGGTGAACTCAAACCCGGCGTCCAAATCGCGCCCCTCGATGACAGTCGGCTTGCCCGAAACAGCCGACGGTTGTTGAGTGGTCACTGCCGTCGGCGAAACCTTTGTTATTGCGGGAACTGTCGTCGAAGCTCCGGCCGCCCGCCCGTTGCCCCCCGGCACGCCACAACATACGCGGAAGCCAAAGTGGTCCGCTGACACCCATGACCAGGAACTCATGCGAGCGGCGCATCGCTCGAATCCGATGAACTGACTGAATGACCCGCCACGCCGTGTCCGAACCTTCGGATTTCCTTTATAGCACTCCGCATGCGCTCCCGTGGGGTCAAACTCATCCAGGCACCACTCCCAGACGTTCCCCAACATGTCAGCCAAACCAAACTGATTTCGGCCACGGGCACCGAAGCAATCCACCGGCGAGACAAACACAAAGCCGTCTTCCGCACCATGCCAGTTCAATCGCCCCTTACCATCTTCTGGATCGTCGCCCCACCAGAATCTCGTTCTTTGCTTGTCTCCCCTGCAGGCATATTCCCACTCCGCTTCAGTGGGCAGGCGGCACACAGTCCCCGACGGCAATCGGTTCGCCTTTCTCTCCGTGGCGGTCAACCATTCGCAGAAGGCAACCGCATCATTCCAGTTAATCCAAACCACCGGATGAGTGTCGGTGGGTCTGAAGTCAGACTTGGGATTGCGCCAGTTTTCTTTGTTGCCCTTCTCTGCATCTGTAAGAAAACCAGTCGCATTCGCGAATTGCCGCCATTGGCCCACTGTCACCTCCGTTCGCCCCATCCAAAAGCCGTTCGCAATCTTGATTGGCCGAGGATCGCCTTCATTATCGGAGCAACCGTGCGCGCATCCTTTGATCGCTGCCCAATCTCGCTCAGACGGCGTGCTCCCCATCATGAACTCTCCGGGCGGAATCCAGACTAGTTCCATGCCGGTGGAGCTGACCCACGGGGGGCTTGTTTGAGCGCCAACGACCACGGGTGCGGCCGGCGGCGGCGAAACTTTTGTTGTCGTGGGAATTGGCGTCGAAGTTCCAACCGCCTGCCCGCCGCCTTCCGGCACGCCACAACACAACCTGAAACCGTTCGCGCAACTGGTAGCGGCGCGGCCATAGGAGTCTCTACAGGCACACCGGGCAGAAGACGCTCGGCTATCGAATCCTCCACCGCGCAACAGACGAGCGGCTCCATCTGTAAATAACTCTGCATGAGCGCCAGCCAAATCATAGGCATCCAAAACCCATTCACGGACATTCCCTGCCATGTCAGCCAATCCAAACTTATTTCGACCTCGAAGCCCGAAGTGATCCACAACAGAAATGAACTCGAAACCATCCGCTCTTGTTGCGAGATTGCAGCGACGCTCTGCGTCATACTCCGAGCTTCCCCACCAGAATCTTGTTTGTGTTCCAGCGCGGCACGCATACTCCCACTCGGCCTCCGTCGGCAGACGATACACCATCCCGGCCGGCAACTTGTTGGCCTTCTTCTCCGTTTCAGTCAGCCATTCACAAAACGCTACCGCGTCATCCCAACTGACACACGATACCGGATGATTGTCTTTTAGTTTGAAGCCGAAGCCCGGATCGCGCCAGCTCCCACCCTTGAGAAGAGCGAACTGCAGGCCCTTACCCTGTGCCGCATGATCCACCTGGCCTTTCTTCTCTGCATCAGTCTTGTGGTTGGTTGAATCCACAAATCGCTTCCACTGGCCAACAGTTGTTTCTGTCCGTCCCATCCAAAAACCAGATCGAATTATCGTTCTCCGTGGTTGATCACCTTCGTTTTCCACGGTGCCACGTTCTTCCTGCGTGCTGCCGAGCATGAACTCGCCCAGGGGAATCCAAACCATCTCGACGCCGGTGGACGTGGTCATGGTCTTTTGCAGGTCGGATATACCACCGGTTCCGCTGGAAGGCCGCCGGCTTGCAGCCGCCGCGGCAACGGGGCCGACGCGAATCCAGAATGCTTGCGCCGGTGTGTCGTTGATTCGCGCCAGCGTGCGAATGCCGCGCAGGATGACGACGTCGCGGGCGGGAACGAAATCGCACTTCAGTTCCTGCAACGGCATGGCTTGGAGCGGCGCGAGGTCGGTGACCTTGGTGATGTTGCACCAGAGCACCGTCAGCGGCATGTCCTGAAGCGGCGACAGGTCACTGATTTCAGTGTCGTTGAAGCTGAGCACGGTCAGTTTCATGCCGGACAGCGGCGCAAGGTCGCGCACTTGGGTGCCGCCGCAACTCATCACGGTCAGCGGCATTCCCCGCAGCGGCGTCAGGTCGGCGATGGGGTTGTTGTGGCACCAGAGCCACGTTAGCGGCAGACCTTGCAGCGGAGCGAGGTCGGCCAGCGCGCCTTTTTGGTTCACCGTTGGCGGAGTGATGACGAGTTTCTTCAGCCACTTCAGCGCCTTGAGCGGCGTGATGTCGGTGACGGCGACGGTGGAGAACGCCAGCTCCGTCACCGCGCCGCTCTCAATCTTGTGCGTCTCCTTGCCGTCGAAGCCCGGGTTGAGTTCCTTCAGTCTGGCAACCACGCGCGCGACTTGCTGCTCCGGCGGCAGTGCAGCGACATCCTTGACGAACGTCTCCTCAGCCTTTGGCGGAGGGGCGGTGACCTTTTCCTCAACGGGCGTTGTCGCTGTCGTCATGGTCGCCGGTGGTGTGACAGGAACGTCAGGCTTCGCAGTTTCGGCGACGGCTTCGGGTTTCTTCTCCGGCGGCTTGGCTGGAACAGTCTCGACTGTTGGTTGGACGGCGACGGGAGGCTTCGGTTCTTCCTTTTGCCCGGGCTTTTGCTCGACGGCGGGCGGAACGGTGCCACCGGTGTCTTGCCGGCGCTGTTCGACAGCCTCGCGAGGCTGCGCCGGCAGGATGCTGACGCTACGATCCTTCCACGGCGCCCATGCAAACAACCCCGCTGCTAGCAATACGGCAACGACCGCTGTTGCCGCCCAAATCATCGCCGGTGATTTCTTCCCTACGATTGCGCTGGCTAGCGGCGAACTGACCGGCGCGACCGATTGTGGCTGGCCGAGCATGTCATGCACGCGGCGCATGTCGGTGATCAATTCGTCGTAGCTGGCGTGCCGGCCGCTGGGATGTTTGACCAGCATTTTGCTCAGCAACAACACCACCGGCATCGGGCAGGTTGGCAGCACTTGCAGGATTGCCGGCGGCGGATCGTGAATCTGCTTTACCATCACCGACATCGGCGACTGCTCCGTCTCTCCCTCGTAAGGCTTCTTGCCGCTGAGCATGTGGTAGAGCGTGCAGCCGAGACTGTAGATGTCGGCGCGAAAATCTATGTTCTTCTCCGCCCGCGCCTGTTCCGGGCTGCAATAGTGCGGCGTGCCCATCGTCATGCCACTTTGGGTCAGCGCCGAACCCGCATTGCTGCCGACACTCTTGGCCAGACCGAGGTCGCCGACTTTCACCGCGCCTTTGTTGGAGAGGAAAATGTTCGCCGGCTTGATGTCGCGGTGGATGATTTGTGCCTCATCCCACGCATACTTCAGCCCCTCGGCCACGAAGACGCAGATGGCCAGCGCCTCTTGCGGATCCATGCGCCCCTCGCGGCTGAGCCGCTGCTGGAGCGATTCGCCCTCGACAAATTCCGAGACCATGAAGTGCGTGCCAGTGTCTTCGCCAGCGGCGTAAACCTGAACGATGTTGGGATGGTTCAACCGCGCGGCGGACTTGGCCTCATGCTGGAAGCGGGCAATGAAGCTTGGATCCTGCGCCACCTGTGGCGTGATGACCTTGAGCGCAACGACACGGTCGAGCACTGGCTGGCGGGCCTTGAACACCGCCCCCATGCCGCCCGCGCCCAACTGCTCGAGCACAGCGTAGCCGCCAAGCGTTTGGCCGACCAAGTCTATCATTGGAGAGCTTCCTCCGGAGTCGGCGGCAGTGTAATCGGTGGGGGACGAGGGTCAAGACGGGAAACCGCATTGATTCTGTTTCATTATGTTGGTTGCGCGGCGCTGCCGGGTTTCATATTCTGGACCAATCGCTGGCAGCGGCGGATTCAGACCGGAGACGGCATGTTTGCGGATCGCAAGGACACCGTAAAGAAAGGATGGATTCTGTGAAAACAACACTCCGAATATTTACCCCCGCCACCCCAACAATCTGCAAGGACGTGATTGCGGAAGGCGACGCTTGGTTTGCCAATTGCACCAAGGCACAGACGTTCCGCCTGTTTGAAGTGCCGAATCCCGGCATCGAGGAATGCATTGTGCTTTATTGCGCCAAGCTGAAGACCGAAGGCTTGACCGGTCGGGCTTATCTGGAGATGTGGTGCAACTTTCCGGGACGCGGCGAGTTCTTCTCCAGAGGGCTTGATCAAATCGTCACCGGCTTCAATGACTGGGCTTCCAGCGAAATCCCTTTTCTTCTCCAGAAAGACGAGAAGCCCGACCTGATCCGCCTGAACCTCGTCGTCGAAAGCACGGGCTGGCTTTGGAAGAAAGCCGTGGCGGGCAGGATTTGGATCAAAGGCGTGGAGTTGCTCAAAGCGCCCCTCGGTTGAATCCAGCCGTTGCGGCAAGCCCGCTACTTCGCGGGCAACTCGACGCACACCAGCTCGTTCTCGTTGCGCGCGAACACGCAGCGGCCGGCAAAGGCGGGATGCGCCCACGTTTTTCCGATGATCTTCGTCCGCGACTGCTCGTGATAGCCGGCCGGGTTCAGCCGCGCGAGGATGAGTTCACCGCTGGCATTGAGGATGATTGCGCGGTCGGCGTCGTTCAGCCAGACAAGGCTCGCCTGCGGATCGCGGCCCTTCGGCGTCATCTGGTTGGCGTCGTCCCAGAGTTTTTTGTCCGTCTTCAACTTGAAACACGTCAGGCCGTAAGTCTTGTCGAGCAGATACACGTGGCCGTCGCGGTAAAGCGGCTGCGACATTTCTCCGCGCAAGAACTGGTTCTCCTCCCAGAGCAACTTCGCGTCAGTCGGTCCCGGGCCGAGTTGAACAGCCCTCGATCCTTCCCAGTAACCGGCGACAAAGACGATGCCTTCCTGGAAAATCGGCGAGGCGATCGAAACGCCGTAGGTGACCTTGTAAGGAACCGCCCACAACGGCTTGCCGTCGCGCGGGTCGAGGCCGCGCACGTTCTCCGGCGTCCAGCAAACGAGCTGCGGCTGGCCGGCGTGCCGGATGAGGATCGGCGTGCAGTAGCCGGCGCGGTCCGGCACGCTGCGCCAGAGTTCCTTGCCGGTCTTGCGGTCAAGCGCAATGAAACTGCCGTCGGGCTGCGCGCCGACGTGGACGATCACCGAGTTTCCGAAAACGAGCGGCGACGCTGCGAAGCCCCACATTGGAATGCGCGCGCCGCACTCGGCCACCGTGTCCTTCGTCCACAGCAGCTTGCCGGTCGCCGCGTCGAGGCAACAGACGCGGCCGAGCGCGCCCTGCGAATACACGCGGCCGGCGTGGATCGTCGGCGCGGCGCGCGGGCCATTGCCGTGCTGCAACTTCCCATAGGCTGCGGGATACGCGTGCGTCCACAGCGGCTTGCCGGTCGCTGAGTCGAAACAGAGCACGCGCTCGGTCTCATCCGGTTCCTTCTGACGGTCCATTGTGTAGGCGCGGCCGTCAGCCACCACCACGCCCGCGTCGCCACCGCCAACTGGTTGACGCCACACCTGACGCAATCCGGCGTCAGGCCATTTCTCCGGCAGCTTCGGAGCGTTCCAGGTCCCGTCGCCGCGTGGCCCGCGCCAGCGCGGCCAATCTTCGGCGCGCGCCTGCGCCGTCACGAAGCCGCCGAGCAGCGATACCAGCGCCAGCGCAACGATCCGGTTGGAGATGGACGTCGTCATGTTGGAAATAGCGCGGCAGAGTTATAGCACACCGGCACGTTTGCCACCGCTCAAGATTGACAACAAGGCGGGGCAAAATCGGCGCTACTACACTGCCGTTTGAGCCGCCAACCGGAACTTCACGCTCCGTCCCGGCCGGCTCTGCGCCAGGCGGGCCACGTCGTGCGCGTCCACGACGCCAATCTTCGGATAACCGCCCACCGTCGGCCCGTCGCGCATCATCACGATCGGCTGGCCGTCTTCGGGAACCTGCACCGTGCCGACCCGCAGCGGCTCGCTGACCATTTGCCATTGGCCCGGCGCGAGCGGCCGGCCCGACAGCCGGTAGCCGACGCGGTCGCTCTGCGGCGTCACGGTCCACGTTTGCTCCAGGAACGCCGCGCGGTCAGCCTCGCTGAACGAATCCCACTGCGGTCCCGGCCAGACGCGCAGCAGCGGCGTCGCGTCGTAGTTGCGCCGTTCTTCCCACGCCACGCTGCGTCCCGCCACGCTCGCCGGCAGCCGGAACGGCGCGCCGGGCACGCGGAGCAAAACATCGCCTCGAACCAGCGGTGTGCCGAGCCGGCCTCGCGCATAGACGCTCGCGCTGCCGAGCAGCAACGGCGCATCGAACCCGCCTTCCACCGCCAGATAGGTCCAGACGCCGCTGCGAATGCGCGAGAACCTGATTTCCTCACCCGCACTGAGCCGCACCGCGCGCCACATCAGCACGCTGGCCCCGGCGTCGGCGCCGCAGACGGCGATCCAGCAGTCGTGCAACGCCAGAAACTTCGCGCCTTGCAGTAATAACTCCACGACGGGTGCCGTCGGCGGATTGTCGAGCAACACGTTGGCCCAGCCCGCCGCGTGATCGTCCATCGCGCCGCTCGGTGGCACGCCGAACCGCCGCCAGCCGGCCCGGCCGCGGTCCTGGAATGTCGCGCCGAGGCCCGCGTCGATGACTTCGAGCAGATGCGCGCTCATGGTCTGTTACTTTTCACAAACTTCACGCGGTCGCCTTGCTTGAGCAGGAACATCGCCTCGTCGTTGTCCGGCGAACGGCGAGCCGTGTCAAAAATCTTCGCAGGCGTGTGGCCGATGATGTTCCAGCCGCCGGGAGTGTCCACTGTGTAGATGCCGGTGTGCTGGCCGCCGATGGCCACCGATCCGGCTGGCACGCGCGCGCGTGGCGTCGCCAGCCGCGGTGTATGCAGCCGCGTGTCCAGATCACCGAGATACGGGAAGCCCGGCGCGAAGCCGAGCAGATAGACTTTGTAAACAGGTTCCGCGTGCAGTCGGCAGACTTCCGCCGTCGTCAGGTTGTGCGCGCGGGCGACGCGTTCGAGGTCCTGGCCGTCGTAGATCACGGAAATCTCTTTCACCGGCTCCGGCGGCAGCGCGACGGCCGCCGCCATCTGGAGTTGCTCCAAGATGTCCGGCATCGCGGCGTCGAGGCTCGGCACTTCGCGCGCGCTGAACTCCAACAGCACCGTCGTGCAGGCCGGCACGAACTCCAGCAATCCCTCCGGCGGGTTACGCTCCAGTTCCGTGCGGATCGCGCACGCTTGCGCGAATGTTTCATCGCCGATCTTGCCGGCGAAACGCACCAGCGCCGCGTGCGGCCCGTAGGGTATCCAGTCCATCGTGATTACAGCGGTTTGACGCGCATCGTGACGACACCGCGCCACGGCTGGCCCGGCTCCAGCGTCGCGAAGCCGGTATCGGCCACGCCGCGCGCGTGGAGGTTGAACGCGTCGGTGACGCAGGTGTAAGGCTCGAAGCAAATGACGGGACGCTTCGGCGCATAGACGACCCAGTGCTGGAAACCGGCGTCGGCGTGCAGCACCACTTCGTATTTCGAATCGGGATCGTGCAGCACGCAGGCCGAGCCGCGCGCGTCGAGCTGCGTCGAGGTAAAAACGTCGTCGAGGTTTGTGTCGCCGAGCGGGCGCATCCTCTGCCAGTCGGCCAGCACGCGTTTGCCGGTCGGCAGGCAATCGGGCGTCAGTTCCATCCGCTCGCGGCACGGCACTTGGATCTGGCACTGTTCGCGCGTGCCGGCCGGCGTCAGCGGCAGCGGATGATACGGATGCACGCCGAACCCGAACGGCATCGGCTCGCTGCCGAGGTTTTCCGCCTTCGCTTCCATGATGAGCGCGAGGCCCTGGAGCCGGTAGGTGACGGTGAGTTTGCACGGCCACGGCCAGTGTTCCCTGAGCACCTCGTCAAACTCGCTGCTGATGACGCCGGTGACAGACGCACCCGCCGGCGCATCCGCGCTCATCGTCTTCACGCGCCACGGGCGGTTCAGGACGAAACCGTGGATGGCGTTGGCGTTCTTCGACCTCACCGGCATGTGGTAGGTCTTGCCTCCGAACGTGAACTCGCCCCGCGCGATGCGGTTCGGAAACGGAAACAGGATTGGCCAGCCGAAACCGGCGCCGCCCGTCTTGAGTTGCTCCAGATCGGCCGGCCCGGCGATGAACTCCACCCTCGCGCCGTTGTCGGTCGTGAGCAGAAACCGGTGGCAGTTGAAACCCGCGCGCGGCAGCACGACGGCGGTGGTCCTCGCCTGCGCGTCGCGCAGCACAATTTCCGGCCCGTGCGCGGCAGTGCGTTCCTGAATCGAGAAGGGGTTGGTTGCCATGACTGATTTGTTACCGCCGACGGCCCGTAAAAGCCAGTCCGAGTTGCACAATCAAGCCAGCCACAAACAGGACCGCCGCGAAATAATACGGCGCGCGCAAACCCCAAGCATCGCCGACGAATCCCGCCGCCACCGGGCCGAGAAAACTGCCCGCCCCAAGAATCATCTCCGTCCAGCCCGCGCCCGCCGCTTTTCCCTCGAACGCCTCCATTGCGTAGAAGATGCTCGCCAGATACACCGCGCCGTTGACGAATCCCAGAACGACGAAGCCGGCGAAGAACAGCGGCACGCTCGACGTAAGCGCGATGGCTAGTGCGCCCGCCACGCCCGCGACGTAGCCCGCCACGAGCGGCCACGTCCGGTGATGCCACGCGTGCGTCCAGCCCATGATCAGAAACGCCACCACCGCCGCCCCGCGCGACGCGCCAAAGAGTTGCCCGTGCAGCGACGGACTCACGCCCAGATGCGTCGCCAGTTGCGGAAACATCGCCTGCACCGCGCCGAATCCCAGCAGCACCGTCAGGTTCGCCAGCCATCCCGCCCACATCAGCCGCAACGCCGTCGCGCGGCCCACGGGCACCGGCATGGCGTTGTCGTGGCCCGACGCCGCCCGCGTCCGCAGCAGCAACAACAGCGGCGCCGCGAGCGTAATCGTGCCGAACACCGCGAACGACCACCACGGGTCCGCTTCGTAAAGTTTCCCGCTGCCCACCGACCCGATGCCCAGCCCGATGTTCCAACTGATGCAATAAATCCCCAGCACCCTCACCAGCCCCGCCCCGCGCCGGCCCTCGCCGAACCACGCGATCAACGTCGGCCAGAACAACGCCGCCGCCGCGCCCGCCGCGCCGCACAGCGCCAGCAGCACCGCGAACCGCATCTCATACGCGCACGCCCACATCAGCGCGCCCGCCACCATCATCCCGCCCACCATGAACCGCTTCCGCCCGAACCGGTCCGACAGCTTGCCGGCCAGCGGCGACACGACGGCATAGGCGACAAAGAACACCCCGCTCAACCAGCCCAACCCCACCGCGTCCATCCCCGCGTCCGCCGCACGGCGCGGCACGGCGAAGAACAGCGTCGCCATCACGCACATGTCCACCAACAGCGCCAGCACGTAACCGATTTGTTCGCGTCCAAACATTGCGGCGATGGTGCGCGATGCCCTCGCCCGCGTCAACGCCACACAGTCAGACAACGGTGGATTCAAACGCAGAGAGACGCAGAGAACACAGAGGGCGGCCGATTTCGCCGATCATGGCCAACGGCACCCTCTTCGTCTCCTGGCCCGCTTCCTCTACGCGGTGCAGAAAGGCGCGAAGCTGGCCTCGCCCCCCGCCGATCCCGAGCCGTCCAAGGACAAACCGTCGAAGAAGTGAGGGCGGTGCATTTCTGACAGATGCGGAGAAACGGACTGGAGCCACGGATGCACACGGATGCGCACAGATGGAAGACCGGAGAGGTCACGCCAAGACGCCAAGGAAACCCTCGTTGCGTCTTCCTCAACTCTTCACTCATCACTATTCACTCTTAACTAACTCCGCCCCTTATATGCTTCCCAACGACCCTGCAAAGGCGTAAACAGGCGCTGAACGAAACGGGACGAATGGCACTCCCATGAAACCGCGACACCGCATCGGAAAATGGACTCTTCTTCTCAGTCTCGCGCTGCCCGTCGTCGCCCACGCGCAGACCACCGCGAAGGAGTATTGCGAGCGCGGAGACTCAAAAAACACGAAAGGCGACTACGACGGCGCGATCGCTGACTTCAACCGGGCCATCGAACTCAACCCCAAGGACTCGGTTGCTTACGTCGGCTTGGCTGAAGTCAACGAGCGGAGGGGTGAGCGCGAGCAGGCGATTGCAAATCTGACGCGCTCCCTCGAACTCGATCCAGGAAGTGCCAAGACTTACGTCAACCGTGCTGCGCTCAAGAACAAAAGCAAAGACTTCGATGGTGCCATAGCTGACTGCGAGAAGTCGCTTCGGATAAGTCGCAATTACTCCGAAACCTACAAGGAACTCGGTGATGCGTATTTTGGCAAAGGGGACTTCTACTCGGCGATTGCCAATTATGACCGAGCCATTGAACTCGATCCACAAAAGACCGGTGCCTACGGTGGCCGTGGACGAGCGAAGGTTGCCACCTGTGGCCGCGGACAAGTGAAGGTTGCCACCTGTGGCCGCGGACAAGTGAAGGTTGCCAGAAGTTACGTGGATGCGGCGCTCGCGGATCTCAACCGGGCTATCGAACTCAACCCGAAAGACGCGAAAGCCTTTCGGTGCCGTGGGCGGGCCAAAATGCTCAAGGGCGACATAAGCGGCGCGATGGAGGACTTTAACCGGTCAATCGAACTTGATCCGAAAGATGACGTTGTCTACGCGGGACATGCGTCGGCCAAAGTGATGAAAGGCGACTTTGATGGCGCGATTGCGGATGACACGCGTGCCATCGAGTTGAATCCAAAAGCGGACGATGCCTACCTAGGACGTGCGTCGGCTAAAGTGATGAAAGGCGACCTTGATGGTGCGATTGCGGATGACACGCGTGCCATCGAACTCAACCCAAGAGCCAGCGATGCCTACATGAGCCGTGCGAGGGTCAAGTTGATGAAAGCCGACTTCGACGGCGCGATAGCCGACTGCACTCGTGCGCTCGAATTCAATCACTATGCCAGCGATGCCTATACAAACCGCGGTGGGGCAAAGGCCATGAAAGGCAACTATGTGGGTGCAATTGCCGACTGCACCCGCGCTCTCGAACTCAATCCGAAAGACATTGACGCCTACATAAACCGCGGTGTGGCAAAAGTTGTGAAAGGCGATTACGAGGGGGCGATTGCCGACAGCAATCGGGCCATCGAACTCGATCCAAAAGTCAGCAATGCCTACGAGAATCGCGGCAACACCAAGTATTTCAAGGGTGAGACGGAGGAGGCGATTGCCGACTACAATCGCGCGATTGAAATCAATCCCGGCGATGCCCAACTCTACGCCAGGCGCGGTGCCGCCTATTTCGTGAGGCGCAACTGGACTGCGGCGCTGGTGGATTTTCGAAAGTGCTTCGAGTTGAACGCCAATTACCAAGACCATCCGAGGTGCTACATCTGGCTGTTGCGCGCGCGCTTGGGAGAGAAAGAAGCCGCCAATGAAGAACTGGCCGACTGCTTAAACAAACGATCGAACGGCGCCCCTGATGATTGGCCCGTGATGGTCGCGCGGTTTCTCTTGGAGAAGCTCCGCGGGAACGATTTCTTTGCTGCTGCCGTCTCGCCCAATGCCAGGAAGGACCGTGGCCAGCGTTGTGAGGCATGGTTTTACGTTGGTATGAAGCGTCTGCTTGCAGGTGACAAAGCCGCCGCCGCCGTTTGTTTCCGCAAAAGTCTGGCGACCGAAGCCTGGGACTGGACGGAATACCATTTCGCCCAAGCCGAGTTGAAGGCACTCGGCAACTAGGGAGAGGTAAGTAGTCAACGGTCAGCTTCCAGCTATCCGCGTGAAGCGGTGATTCATCCGAGGCAGGAATCCGGGGCGAGCAGCAGCGGGGGCAACATCGTTGGAATTAGCTGCCGATTAGCCTTGAAAGACAGCGGGGGCGGACTGTTAACTACCGCGGCCAACCGGCGGGAAACCGGGCTGCGCTGAGAGGCGCGGCTTGGCTCCACGAGTGGCTGCGGTTGACCCGATTTTTTGTGAGCTGAAAGGACTGTTGTTTATGGACAAAGCTGGAGAGACCAAGACCGTCGAGACGTTGCGGACGCTGCCGGGCGACGATGTGCGCCAGATCATGTGGCGGTTCGCCGAGCGCTACGACCTGCAGATGCTGGTGCAGTCGGCGCGGGCGGTGGCGCGCGGGCCGGTGGCGCGGCTGGTGGCCGAGGGCGGCCGCAATTCGCACGAGTGGACGGCGGGGAAGTCGGCGTTGCTCCAGGCTTACGACGAGTCCGGGATCACGGCGGCGTTCCTGGACCCGAGTCAGGGCGGGTTTGTGGAGGGGCCGAAGAATTTTGTGCTGGCGATGGTGGCGTTTGAGTTGTCGTGGGTGGACGGCGGCGCGGCGACGTGCAGCCTGGCGGGCAATCTTGGCCTCGCGCCGATTCACGAGTGCGGCACGGAGGAGCAGAAGGCGTTCTACATGACGAAGGCGCTCCCGCCGAAGCCCGGCGAAGACCGCAAGCCGTGGCGCGCGGCGTTCGCGCTGACGGAGCCGTTGCCGTATGTGGGCGTCGAGACGGGCGTGCTCAGCGGCAAGGTGCGCGTGGCGGAATGGAAGGAAGGCAAGGAGCCAATCCTGCAGGTGGACAAGCGCGGGCGGTTCATCACGAACATGGGCTTCGCGAACATCGTCACCGCCGCCGTGGACACGGCCGACCCGCGCATCAAGCGGAGCTGCATGATCATTCTCGAAAACACCGATCCCGGCGTGTTCGATCCCGGCGTGCCTACGAAGAAGCTCGTGCACCAGCTTTCCTCGACGAACGACCCGGTCTTCAGCGTGAAGGTCCCCGCGAGCCGGATCGTCGGCGGCTACACGGTCAAGGACGGCGTCATCGTGCCGAACGTCAGCCACGGCGAAATGATCGAGGCTGTGTTCCGCCGCACGCGCGTGACGGTGGGCTTGATGACCTCGGCGAAACTGCTCTCGGCGGTCGAGCCGGTGATCCGCTACCAGCGCAGCCGGTTCCGCGGCAGCGAGACGACGTCGCCCGGGACGCCGCGTTACGAGCTTGGCCTGCAAGGCAAGGAGGACGTGGTGCATCGCTTGGTGGACGTCTGGGCAACGGGCGAAGCGGCATCGTCGCTCGGCTTCGAGGCGGCGCGGTTGTTTGACGAACTGGACCCGCTGGAGAAGGAGAAGGACGCGTTTTTCGCCGAGAAGAAGATCGAAGGTGTGCGCGCGCAGCTTCGCGCGCTGGCGCCGGCGGAGAAAGACGCCATCGAGTTCTTGGAACTGTCCGGGAAGCCGGAAGCCGAGCGCGACGCGAAGCGCTACGAGGCGTTGAAGAACAACCTGCTGGTGCAGTTCGTGCTGCGCGACTCGCTCGCCAACGTGCTCTGCCCGGCAACGAAACTCTGGAACACCGGCTACGGCGCGACCATGATGCGCGAGGCCGTCAGCTTGATGGGTGGCTATGGAATCACGGAAGATTGCCCCGGCTTCCTCGGACACAAGTGGATGGACGCGCAGTTGGAGGCGACCTACGAAGGCCCCGAATCGGTCCAGCGGCGGCAGCTCTCGGTGACAATGACGACCGACGTCTTCCTCGCGCGGGTCAAGCAATGGATCATCGAGTTGCGGCAGATCGCCTCCGATCGGCCCGGCACCGGCGCGTGCGCGCTCGGCACGGCGATGCAGTTGTGGCTCTGGACGCTCAATCATTTGCAGAACGCCACCGACGCCAACGGCGTGAAGCTGTATCACACAAACCGCCAGGGCGTGACGTTCCCGTTGGCCGACGCGCTCTGCTGGTTGCTCGCCGCACGCTATCAGATTCTCGACGTGATCGAACTGGCGCGGAAAGGCCCGGAGAACCCGACGGTCGCGGAGGGCCTGCCGGGCTTGTTGAACTTCATGACCGACCTCTGCCACGTCCAGTCTGCGCGTGCCGCCGGCGAAGTCGGCCGCATTTGCGCCGAACTGGTCCACGGCTACAACCGCCATCCCGCGTGGGATGACGAAGGTTGCGCCGCGTGCTACGGCGCGGCGGATCTGGACGATATCGAGGGCATTATCCCCGGCATCGCCAGCGCCGCCCGCACTTACAGCGACGTGACGGAAGCGGGCCAGACTCACGCGATCAAGGCGGGGCCGTGCGTGCGTTTCGCCGGCTCCGAGGATTTCATCCGGCTGCGCGTGAAGCTGGACGGCTGCCTCACCGGCTCGCGTCTCGCGAAGGACCGCGCCGCCGATGCACTGACAAAGGTGATGATTCCCGAAGCGTTGGATTATCCGAAGTGATCAGGCTTTTTTGGCGTTGCCCGGTCTGAACGCCGCCGCTAGATTTGGAGCCGTTATGGCACTGCTGTTTTTCGAGAAAGCCAACGGAGAACGTGTCGAGGTCAACGTCGAGAGCGAGCCGCTCTCCATCGGCCGCGGGCCGACGGCGGACGTGAGCCTCGACGACGTGGAAGTGTCGCGTCATCACTGCGCCTTGTTGCTCTGGGAGGATGACTGGGTGCTGAAAGATGGCGGCTCCATCAACGGCACGTGGGTCAACCAAAAGCGCGTCCAGATCGTCATCCTCAAGGACGGCGACATCATCCGCATCGGCAAAACGGAGATGGAGTTCCGCGCCGAGGAACGCCAGAAGGGTAAGAGCCTTAGCGCGACGTTGCAGTTGCTCGCGCCGCCAACCGTCCCGACAGCCACGCCGGCCAAGGACTGAGGCCAGCGGCGCGCTGGCTCGTTCGAAGCATTCTCATCTTTCCCCTTTCGGCCTGTCGTGTGTCGCAGTAAAGTCCGCCACGATCATGAAACTTTGCACCTTTGAAACAAGACGCAATCTGCGCGTCGGCGTCGTCGCCGGCGACTATGTGGTGGATCTCGCTGCCGCTGCCGCCGCGCTGCCGAAACTCAAGGTGCATCCGGATTTGTTTCATTGCATCGAGTGCCTGTTCCACATGCCAAAGGTGTTGGCCATCGCGCGCAAGGTCGAGAAGGCCGCGCTCGCCGCGGCCGCGGGCGCAAAACGCAAACCCAAGTTCCTGCTCCCAATTTCGGAGGTGAAATACGGTCCGCCGGTGCCGAGTCCGTCGAAGATTCTCTGCATCGGCCAGAACTACGCGGATCATTGCCGCGAGCAGAATGTGCCGCTGCCGGAGATTCCCGAACTGTTTTGCAAGTTCCCCACGTCCATCATCGGCTGCGGCGATGCGATCATACTGCACAAGGCCACGACGAAAGTGGACTACGAGGTGGAACTGGCCATCGTTATCGGCAAGCGCAGCAAGAACATCCCGAAGGCGCGCGCCTTCGAACACGTCTTTGGCTACACGATCTTCCACGACGTCAGCGCGCGCGACCTGCAGTTCAAGAGCAAGCAATGGACGCGCGGCAAATCGCCCGACACGTTCGCGCCGACCGGCCCGTGGCTGGTGACGCGCGACGAAGTGCCCGACCCGCACAACCTGACGATCCGCACCTGGCTCAACGACCAGCTCATGCAGGACTCCAACACTGCCAACCTCGTCTTCGGCGTGCCGGCGCTGGTGGAGTTCCTGAGCCAGACGATCACGCTGGAGCCGGGCGACATTATCGCCACCGGCACGCCGCCGGGCGTGGGCTGCTTTCGCAAACCGCCGGTGTTCCTGAAACCCGGCGATGTAGTGAAAATGGAGATCGCCGGACTCGGCACGCTGGAGAACCCGGTGATGGCGGAGAAGTGAGAGCGAAAAACGGTTGCGCAAAGGCGCGGGATGGAGGACAAAAGAGAACATGAGCGACGAAATTTCAATTGACCAATTTCACACCGTCCCGGCGCTCAAGGGCCTGACGCCCGCCGAGCTGGATGTCGTGGACTCCATCACCTACAGCGTGGCACTCAAACCAGGCCAGACGCTTTTCAAGGAAGGCGATCCCGGCGACGGCATGTATGTCATCGTCAGCGGCAGCGTCGAAGTCGCCAAGAAAGTTGACGAGGGCGCGCAGTGGCAGATCGCGCAGCACGGCCCGGGCATTTGCTTCGGCGAGATGTCGCTGCTCGGCAACCAGGCGCGTGCGGCCACTTGCGCGGCGTTGGAGCCGACGCTGCTGCTCAAGGTGCCTTACAAGGAATTCAGCGCGCTGTTGAAACAAAACAACATCGCTGCGCTTAAGGTCACCGCCAATCTGGCGCGATCGCTCAGCACGCGACTGGCGCAGCTTCTCGTGGAGCAGACGCGCATTCTGAAAGCGCATCGCACGTTCTCCGGCGAAGTGCAGAAACATCTGCTCACCACCTACCAGCGCGCCGAAGGCGTCAGGTAAGCTTGCTTCCGAGGAAGGACCGTCGCAAACCACCGGTGTCCGGCCGACGCTTGCCGCTCACGGCTTGATTTCCATCAGCACGCGGAAGCCGAGGTCTTTTCGCTGGACGAGATTGGACAGCGCCTTGCGGCAGGCGGAACGGCAATCCTGCGCAGGACTGTTGGCCGAGCCGCCGCGCGCCACCCACGTTCCCGAAGTGTTCAAGTGGCGGTCGTAACGGTTGAAGTAGCGCGTGTCGCACCATTCCCAGACGTTGCCGTGCATGTCGAAGAGGCCCCAGGCGTTCGGCGGCTTCAGGCCGACCTCGTGCGTCTGGCTGGCGGCGTTGCCGGCATACCAGCCGACTTTTTCCAAGTCGTCGCTGCTCTCACCCAAATAATACGCCGAGATGGTGCCGGCGCGGCAGGCGTATTCCCACTCCACCTCCGTCGGCAAACGGCAGAGCCGGCCTTCCTTGCCCGTCAGTTGTTTGCAGAACTCCTGCGCCTTGGAGAGGCTGAGATACTCCACCGGCAACCGCAGGTTCGTCGGGTCCTTGTGGGCGCTGCGGTTCGGCAGCTTGTCGCCGATGATGTTCTGCCACTGCTCCTGCGTCACCTCGTAGATGCCGAGGTAAAACGGCGCGGTGATTGCCTCCTCATGCACCGGCACTTCGTCGGCGTTGCCCTTGTTGCTGCCCATTACAAACCTGCCCGCCGGGATCATCGCATACTGGATGCCCGTGCTCGGGCTGACGTAAAGCCGTGCCTTGCCGAACTCGCTGGCCGGCGTTCCTGGATTCTGGCTCCACGCGGTGGCGCAAAGAATCAAGGACATGGTGCTCCACAGGGCGATCATGGTGGACGAGTGATGTTTCATGAGGATCTCCATTGTGCGAACTCGTTAGAATTCAGTGACTGCGACTGCAACGACTCTTCTTATCCCTGACGCTGACGGTATTATTTTCCGGCAAGCACCGCGTAACGTCAAGCGCCGGATGGCAGCGAGCGAGGTGGGCGCGTCAGGGTTTCTTCGGTGGCGTTGCGGATGTCTTGATGAATGTCTCCGGCGCGAACAGCGCGGGATCGAGCGGGCCGGTGTGGTCTTCGCGAATGCGCAGGACGGTGCGGGATTTCTTCTGCACGTTTTCCAACGCGATTTGGCCGACAATGTAGTGGCCCTTGTCGTCGAGCTTGCGCACGCTCTTGACCTCGAAGTTCTTCAGCAGCTTGTTCTTTGCGTCGTAGGCTTCGGCGATGACGACGGCCATGTATTGCTTGTCCACCCACATGAGGACGCGGCGGTATTGCGAGGGCGCGTCGGGCGCGGGCGTGCTCTCGATGACCCAGCAATCAAAGCCGAGCCGCCGGCTCTCGCGGATGAACTTGTGGTTCGGCCAGCGCAGGAACGCCAGTTCCAGGTCCTCGTAACCGAAATCGCTGCCGAGAAACGGCGCGGCGCGCTCCGCTGGCGCGAGCTTGCGCGGCTCGGTCTTGCCCTTCTCGCAGACCCAAGTATCGCCGCCTTCGATCATCAGCACGGTCATGCCGGCGGCTTCCTCCGGGTCGGTGACGCGATAAACGGTGCGAAGCCGTTTTGGATCGCCGTTGAGGAAGATGTGCAGGTCGTAGCTGTCGCCGCCGCGACGCTGGATGTTCAACTCGGCTTCGAGCCAGAGGCTGATGGCCGGCCGGTTTGCGAGCACGCGCTTCATGATAGCTACTGCGTCGGGCGTATCGGCGGCCATGGCAGCCGCGCCGAGGAGCAGGCCGGCTGAGACAGAAGCCGCCAGGATGTTTCGGATGATGCGCGTATGCATGTGCGACTCGTATCTACCGGCAGTGGTGGTGGATTTCAACGAAGAACGCAATGTTCCGCCACTCCAAGTTCACCAACACCACTCGCGCGTGGCAAGAAACGGCTTGCCCGACTCATAGCCATCGGCTAGTTATCCTGCTAATTGGCAATGGAGTTTGCCATCCCTTTCGGGAATACTGCCTGAGTGTTTTCAGGTTGATGACTCCTACCGGCGCAACTTTGCGTGGGTAGGAGTTTTTCCATACCCATGCACGGCGAACGTTTCGCGAATATGGACTGTAACCGACGATGATCGCACGCCTCTTGAGGAATGGTTTGTTCGTTGTTGTTTTGCTGGCGGGTTTTCTGGCCGGCTGCGCCAGTTTTCAGGACAAGCCACTCTCCACGGTTCGGGTTGCCGCCGATTTTGAGAGCCGGACGCTGGCCGACCCGGGACTGCGGACATTCTTGGAAACCAACCTTCACCGCAAGCTCTCAGCGTGGCCGTCGCCGTCGTGGGATTTTTCGCGCCTCGTCCTCGCCGCGTTCTACTACCATCCCGACCTTGACGTGGCGCGAGCGCGTTGGGCGATGGCCACAGCGGGCAAGGTCACGGCGGGCCAGCGGCCCAATCCGACCGTGAGTGTTTCGCCCGCCTACAACACGACCACCGCAATTCCTTCGCCGTGGCTGGTGACGGCGAGCCTCGACATTCCCATCGAGACGGCGGGCAAACGCGGCTATCGGATCGCGCAGGCCACGCATCTTTCGGAAGCGGCGCGGCTGAACATCGCGACAGCGGCGTGGCAGGTGCGCAGCCGCGTGCGGAGCCGATTGCTTGAATTCTATGCCGCCACGCGCAACGAGGAATTATTGCGCCAGCAAGAGGCGGCGCAGGCGCAAGTCGTCAAGCTGCTGAAGGTCCAGTTCGACGCGGGAGCCGTGTCGCCGTTCGAGGTCACGCAGGCGCAGATCGCGCAGCACAACGCGAGTCTCGCGTTGAACGAGGCGCAGCGCCAGCGGGCGGAGGGCCGCGTCGCGCTCGCGGACGCGCTGGGCGTGCCGGTGCGCGCGCTTGATGGCGTGACGATTTCGTTCGCAGATCTGGATGGAAAGCCAGGCGCAAATCTTGCGAGCGCCGACGCGCGGCGTCAGGCGATGCTGGGCCGCGCTGACATCCGCAGCGCGCTGGCCGAATACGCCGCCAGCCAGTCGGCGCTGCAACTGGAAATCGCCAAGCAATATCCCGATGTGCATCTCGGCCCCGGCTACGAATACGACCAGGGCGACAACAAGTGGTCGCTGGGCTTGTCGGTGGAATTACCAGCGCTCAACCAGAACCAAGGCGGCATCGCGGAAGCGAAAGGCCGGCGCGAAGAAGCGGCGGCACGGTTCATTGCGTTGCAGGCGCGGGTTGTCGGCGAGATTGACCGCGCGCTGGCGGGCTTCGATGCGGCGTTGAAGAAAGCCGCCATTGCCGAGGCGCTGTTGGCCGACCAACGGAGGCAACGCCAAACAGCACAGCGGATGTTCGAGGCGGGTGAGACGGCGCGGCTGGCACTGGCCGCCGCGGAACTGGAAATTTTCACGACGGAACTGTCGCGGCTCGACGCGGTCGTGAAGGCGCAACAGGCGCTCGGCGCGCTTGAAGACGCCGTGCAGCAACCGCTCGGTTCGGCTGCTTCGACGGTTGTTGTTCCCGAAAAGAACCTGCGAACGGAAAACCCCCAGAGCACAAAATGAAACGATTCCTGACCACCATCATCGTGCTGGCCGTCATCGGCGGCGGTTGGGCCGCTTTGAAATGGCTTAAACCCGCCGAACATGGAAGCGAGGAAGAAAAGGTCACGACGGAAGTCGCCGTGCAGGTCGCCAAGGTTGCGCGCGTGACGTTGCACGCCCGCGTGGACACTTACGGCATGGTGGAGCCAGAGCCGGCAGGCGGCGGCAAAGCGGCGGGCGCGGCGAGCCTCTCCGCGCCAGTGACGGGCATCGTCATGGCCGTGCCTGTGAAAGAGGGCGAACGCGTAAAGGCGGGCGCTGTCATCGTGAAACTCGACGACCGGATTGCCCTCGCGCAGGTCGAGAAGGCCGGCCACGCGCTCACGTTCGCCGAGCTGCATATGGCGCGGCAGAACAAGCTCAAAGCTGGCGAAAGCACTTCCGAGAAAGCGATGCAGGAAGCGGCGCAGCAACTGGCCGCAGCGAAAGCCGAACTGGCCGCAGCGCAGGGCCAGCTTGCGCTCGTGCAACTCGCTTCGCCGTTGGACGGCGTTGTGGCGCGAATCAATGTGCAGCCGGGCCAGACGGTAGAGCCGAAAACGGTCGTCGCCGAAGTGGTTGACGTCGGCCGCCTCGTAGTCACGGCCAACGTGCCAGCCGCCGAGGCCGCAACGCTGAAGCCGGGGCAAGCGGCCGAGTTGCTTGTGGATCGCGGTTCCAGCAACGCTGCGCGCGGCACGGTGCTGTTTGTCAGTCCGCAAGTGGACGCGAAGACGGCGACAACACTCGTGCGCGTCGCGGTGGCGGCGGACACGGGACTACGGCCGGGCCAGTTCGTTCACGTCCGCATCGTCACCGAGGAACGCGCGGGCAAACTCGCCGTGCCGCGCGAAGCTGTTTACACGGATCACGACGGGCAGAGCACGCTCTCCATCGTCGAGGGCGACGTGGCGAAACAGAAGGCCGTGAAAACGGGCCTGCGCGACGGCGATCTGGTGGAAGTCGAGGGCGAAGGCGTGAGCGAGGGCGCGACGGTGGTGACGCTCGGTTCCTACGCGCTGCCTAAGGAGACCAAGGTGCGCATCCTTAACGCCGTCAAGGAGGAGGCGAAGTGAGCGAAGCGGCCGGGACTGCTTCGCCTGCCCCGCATGGCGTGGGTGTAGGCGCGTTTGCCATCCGGCACCGACTGGCCATCGTGTTCATCACCGTGGCCGTGTGTCTCGGCGGCGTGTATTGCGCGCTGCGGATGCCGTCATCGGTTTTCCCGGAGACGGAATTTCCGCGTTGCGTGGTGTTGATAGATAACGGCGTGATGCCCGCCGACGAGATGATGGCCACCATCACCCGGCCCATCGAGGAGGCGATGAAGGACATCCCCGGCGTCGTGCAAGTGCGCTCCGCGACGGGACGCGGCAGCGCGGAGGTGAATGTTTTCTTTAATTGGCGGGTGAACATGGTCGAGAGCGAGCTTTACGTGCTCAACCGCGTCTCGCAACTCAAGGCGAGCCTGCCGGCCAGCGCCAAGACGACCGTGTGGCGGCTGACGTTCAATGCATTCCCGATTCTCGGCGTTAGCCTCACCAGCCCGAAGCGCGAGCAAACGGAGTTGTGGGAGGTGGCGCGCTACGATCTCAAGCCGCGCTTCCTGCGCATCCCCGGCGTGGCGCGCGTGGACCTCGTTGGTGGACGCACGCCGGAGTATCACGTCATCGTGGACCCGTTGAAGCTCGCGGCGGCGAACCTCGCGCTCACCGACATCACCGGCGCGCTGGAGAAGAACAACCTCGTCGCGCCCGCCGGCTTCCACATGGAGAATTACACGATCTACCTCGCGCTCGTGGACAGCCGGGTGAAAGGGCCGCGAGACATTGAGGAGTTCGTCGTCATGATGCGCGACGACCATCCCGTGCGCATCCGCGACTTCGCGCGAGTTGAGCGCGGGCCGGAGCCGGTGTTCAACGTCGTCAACGCGCAAGGCCGCCGCGCGGTGCTGATGAACGTCCGCGCGCAGCCGACGGGCAGCAGCATCCTGCAAATTGCCAACGACCTGAAACAGCAGCTTGCCGAACTGCGCCGCACGCTGCCGCCGGACATGGCGCTGTCGTTCTACTACGACCAGTCGTTGCTGGTGAAGGAGTCGGTCAGAAGCGTGTGGGAGAGCATTATCGTCGGCCTGGTTTTTGCGGTGGTGATCCTCTATTTCTTTCTGAAGAACTGGGGCAGCGTGCTCACGGCCATCGTGGTCATTCCCGTGTCAGTGCTGGCGACGGTGGTGGTGATGTTCGCGGCGAAACTGACGTTCAACCTGATGACCCTCGGCGGCATCGCGGCGGCCATCGGGCTGATCATTGACGACGCCATCGTGGTCGTGGAGGCCATCTACGCGAAGGTCGCGCACGGCGAATCGCGTTTGCAGGCCATCCAATGGGGGATGTGCGAAATCCTGCATCCGCTCGTCGGCTCCACGTTGACGCCGGTGGTGGTGTTCATCCCGCTGGCGTTTCTCGATGGTCTGCCGGGCGCGTTTTTCCGGTCGCTGGCACTGACAATGGTGGTGGCGCTGCTCACGTCGCTCGTGCTGGCCGTCACGCTCACGCCGGCGCTCGTGTCCCTGTTCCTGCGCGACCGCGCGCACCTGATCCACGGCCACGCGCCGAAGAGCGAGGAAGGCGGGTTCCTGTTGGTGGCATTGCTGCGCGTGTTCGACGTGGTGCTGCGGCGAGCGCTGCGCTGGCGCTGGGTGACGCTGCTCGCGTGCTTGGTCATCGGCTGCGGCGGCTGGGAGATTTACAGCCGCCTGCCCACCGGTTTCATGCCGGACATGGACGAAGGCGGCTTCGTCATTGACGGCCTCACGCCGTGGGGCACGAGCTTGGAGGAAACCGACCGCATGATGCAGCAAGGCGAAGCCATCCTGCGCGCCACACCGGAGGTTGAAGGCTACTCGCGCCGCACCGGCGCGCGACTGGCGCTGGCGGTGGCCGAACCGAACAAGAGCGACTTTCTCGTGAAGCTGCGTCCCGACCGCAAGCGCGGCACCGAGGAGGTGAAACAGGAACTACGCCGCAAGTTCAACGCGGCGCTGCCCGGCGTGGAATGGGAATTCCCCGGCATTCTCGGCGACCTGATCGGCGACCTGACGTGGTCGCCCAAGCCGATTGAAATCAAACTGTTCTCGACCGACACAGCCTGGCTGATGAAGAAGGCGCCGGAGGTCAAGGCGGCCATCGAGAAGGTCAAAGGCGTCGTGGACACGTTCGACGGCTTGCGCATGACCAGCCCGACGATCAACTTTCGCGTCCGCGCGATAGACGCGCTGCGCCACGGCCTGACCAGCGACGACATCGCCGCCGCGATCAACACCGCCATGCTGGGCCGCACCGCGTCGTCCGTGCTCGAAGGCGACCGCGTGGTGGAAATCCGCGTGCTGGCCGAGCCGCGCGGCCTCAACCGGCTCGACACGTTGCGCGAACTGCCGTTGCGCACGCCTTCCGGCGGCCTCGTAAAACTCTCGCAGGTGGCCGACATCACCGAAGAAAGAAGCCAACTGGAATTCGCCCGCGAAGACTTGCGGCAACTCGTGGCCGTGACCGCCGCTTTGGAGAACCGCGACATGGGCAGCGGCATCACCGAAATCAAACAGGTGCTGGCGGCGGACCAGGGCATTCCGCCCGGCGTGATCGAGTTCGGCGGCCTGTTCCAGCAACAGCAAGAAAGTTTCCACAACCTGCTCGTCGTGCTCTTTCTCGGCATCGCGCTGGTGTTCACCGTGCTGTTGCTGGAGTTCCGTAGTTTCCGCGAGCCGATTGCCATTGTCTTTGGCTCGGTCTTGGCGCTGTTCGGCACGGTCGGCGCGTTGTCGCTGACCGGCACGACGCTAAACATCGTGAGCTTCCTCGGCGCGATCATCGGCGTCGGCATCGTCGCAAAAAACGGCATCCTCATGCTCGATCTGGTGGACCATCATCTGGCCGAGGGCGTGAGTTTGGAAGATGCGCTGGTGCGCTCCGCCCATCGCCGCTTGCGCCCCATCCTGATGACCTCGCTGACCACGATGCTGGCGATGGTGCCGCTGGCGTGGGGCATGGGTCACGGCGCCGACATGCTGCGCCCGCTGGCCATCGGCATTATCGGTGCGCTGTGCATCTCGATGGTGTTCTCGCTGATCGCCACGCCGGCCGTTTATTTCTTGATGAAACGGCTGACAGAGCGTAGGAGCCAGAGCGATGGTTAAACTGTTACTGCTCGCATTCGGTGGCGCTATCGGCACGCTCGCCCGCTATGGGCTGAACGGCCTGGTGTCGCACCACCAAAGCAAACACTTGCCTTGGGCCGCCGTCTTTCCGCTCGGCACGGTGCTGGTCAACGTCAGTGGTTGCTTCGTCATCGGCTTTCTCGCCACCGTCTCCGGCCCGGCGATGGGCCGCGCGTGGCTCAAGCCAGAGTGGCGCGACTTCTGGCTGATTGGTTTCTGCGGCGGCTACACGACGTTCTCCAGCTACGGTCTGCAAACGCTCAACCTCGCGCGCGACAGCGAGTGGCTGTGGGTGGCCGTCAACATCATCGGCTCCAACGTGCTCTGCCTGCTGGCGGTCTATCTCGGCCGTGTCTGCGCGCTCTGGCTCCAGAAAACGTAACCCGTCGGACTTACTCCCATGAAACTCGAAGGCGAAGGCACATTGTTGCGGATCTTCATCGGCGAACTCGACAAGTGGCATCACCAACCGCTGTATGAAGCGATCGTCCTGCGGGCGCGCGAGCTGGGCCTGGCCGGCGCGACGGTGCTGCGCGGGCCGATGGGCTTTGGCGCGCACTCGCGATTGCATACGGCGAAGATCCTGCGCCTCAGCGAAGACCTGCCGGTCATCATCGAGATCGTGGACAAGGAGGACAGAATCCAGGCGTTCCTTCCCGAACTGGACCAGATGGTCGGCGACGGTCTCGTCACACTGGAGAAAGTCCGCGTCATCACGTATCGCGCCAAGACGCCTGCGTAAGCTCCATCCATGACCTCCCGCGAACGCATGCGCGCAGCGATGACCGGCGGCCGGCCCGACCGCGTGCCGCTCTTCCCGTGCATCTTCACCGACCACGCCTGCGTCGCGTTGGGCCACACGTTTGAAGAAGCTCTGGTGGACCCGCAGCTTGGCGTCCGCTGGATGGTCGAGGCGGGCATCTTCTACGGCTGCGATGTCGTGCGCGTGCGCGCCATGCCGGAGAGTTCGTGGTTTGAGGAAAAGGAAGTGCGTCCACACGATGGCAAGCTCGCTCAAGTGGACCGCCGCACGGGGAAGATCGACGGTTACTTCGACGTGCAAGGCGGCGGGCAGTTGATGCTGCTCGATCCGCCGCCGCCTGTCCGCACCATCGAGGAGATCGAAGCCATCACGTATCCGTCGGCGGATCAGTTGCTGGCTGCCGGCTGTCTCGATGCGGCGCGCGAGATGACCCGCGAAGCGCACGAGCGCGACCTGTTCGTCGTCGGCATGGCCGGCGCCCAGACCATCAACACGCTCGTCGCCCGCGTCGGCAGCAGCGAAGAGGCATTGATGCTGATGGCGACCGAGCCGGCATTCGTTCACCGCATGTTCCGAATGGCCACCGACGCGTCCATCGAGATGATCACCGCCTTCGCGCGGATCGGTGTGGACTGCGTCTATATCGGCGATTCCTACGCGTCGGGCAGCGTCATCTCGCCGCAGATGTATCGCGAGTTCTGCGTCCCCGCCTACCGGCGCGCCGCCGACGGCGCGCACGTGTTGGGGCTGCTGGTCTATAAACACTGCTGCGGCAACTACAACCCACTCCTGCCGTTGATGGACGGCAATCATCTCGACGGCATGGAGGGTTTGGACCCGACCAGCGGCATGACCGTCGCCCATACGCGCGAGGTGACGGGCGGGCGGCTCTGCCTCATCGGCGGCGTCAGTTGTCTCAGCCTCCTGCAAGCGCGGCCCGACCAGGTCCATGCCGAGGCGATGGACTGCATCCGGGCTGGCGGCGCAGACGGGCGATTCGTCCTCGGCAGCGCCTGCGCCGTGCCTCGCTACACACCCGTCGAGAACATCCGGGCCATGGCTAGAGCGGCGATGGAATCATGCCACCACAGTCCATGAAGCTGACGCGCCATCAGCGCTTCTTCAGCGACACGGCGATGCCGGAAGTTTCCATGTTGACGAAGAGCGTCTCCAGCGCCGGGTTGCTCGTGATGGCCTTCACGTAACGCGGGTCGGCCATGCGCTGGGTCATGTTGTGCGCGACGACCAAGCCGCCGGGCCGGACCAGCGGCAGCAGCTTGCTGAGGTAATCGAGGTAGCCTTCCTTGTCGGCGTCGAGGAACAGCAGGTCAATCGGCTCCTTGAGCTTCGTGACTGTTTCGTGCGCGTCGCCGAGCACCATCGTCACCATCTGCTCCACACCCGTGCGCTTGAAGTTCTCGCGGGCCTTGGCGCTGCGGTCGGGGTCAATGTCGAATGTCGTGAGCTTGCCGCCGGTGCTCCGCAGCGCGAGGCAGAACCAGACGCCGGAGTAGCCGACCGAGGTGCCGATCTCGACGATGTGCTTCGCGCCGATGGATTCGGCCAGCACGCGCAGGATGCGGCCGTCCTGTTCTGGCACAGTCATGTTGCCGCGCCGCTGGTTGGCGTTGATGTCCGCCAGCACGGCGAGGATTTTCTTCTCGGCGTCGTCCTTGGGGACCGTGGACGCGGTGAAAGATATTCCACCTTTGCTGCCACCTGACTGCTGGGCGGTGGCGGAAGATGCCAATGCGGCGAGCGCCAGCGCGAGGACGAGGAATATGTTGAGAGTTTTCATGAGCGGATGACGATGGTGATTGCGGCTCGTTCAAAGCGGCCGTAGCCAGATGTTGCGAAAACGCACGGGGCAATGATGGCCTGCGAGACGCAGCGGACCTTTGCTGATCTTCTGTTTGTATTGGGCGACGATGCGGTGGCCGGTTTCGCCGTGGATTTCCTCGTTCACATGCACCAGCACGCCGTTGTGGAACAGCGTCACGCGTGCAGGAAGAACAAGCTTGTCGCCGTCAAACTCCGGCGCGGTGAAGGCGATGTCGAAGCTCTGCCACTCGCCGGGCTTGCGGCAGGCGTTGACCAGCGGCGGCTTCTGGCCGTAGATGGCGGCGGCCTGGCCGTCGGGATAGAGCTTCTCGTTGTAGGAATCGAAGATCTGGATTTCGTAGAGGCCCATCAGCATGACGCCGTTGTTGCCGCGGTTGCCCCATGGTGCTTCGAAGTTGGCCGGGCACATCCATTCGATGTGGATCTGACAACTACCGAACTCCTGCTTCGTGATAAGGCTGCCGCTGACCGCCTCGATGCAGCCGTTTACCACCTTCCAAGTGTTGGTCTGCCACTGCGAGAGGTCCTTGCCATTGAAAAGCACGATGGCGTCCGATGGCACCGGCGCGGACGCGGGCACGGGGCCGGGATTGATCCGCTTCGGCGCTGGGCGATCGGGGTCATGCACGAGCCAGCCATACCACGGCAGCTTGGGCGTGTCCCGGTAGCCGCAAACGCCGGAGCCGTCCTTGGCGTGGGCGAGTTCGGCGGCGGGCGTGTTGGAGGAAAACGCGAGCAGGAAGAATCCGAGGGCGGACACCAGAATGAACGAGGAGAGCTTCTTCATAAGTGGGCGCGATACTACGGCGTCGGCTGCGGGCGGGCAAGAGCCGTATGATGGCCTCGCTACAGCAGGCCTCCATTCGTGCCGGCGATGAACCGGTTCTACCTCGCCGTGCTGCGTCGCGGTCCAAAGGCGGCGGAGATTCGCGTTTACGAAGTGCTGCCGTAAGTGCGAAGATTCCGCCAGACGAGGACTGAATGAAGACTCTCTGGATAGTCGTGCTGTTGTTGGGAACGGGCATCTTGGCTCCCGCAGAAGGAGCTTCTCCCCCGAAGCCGCGCAATGCGCCGAAGGTCATTGTCATCAACGACGATGGCTTCAGCGAATTCTTCGGCGGCGCTTATAAGACAGTGGATGAAGTCCGCAAACGCATCCTCCGCTACCGCGACACGCAGGTGGCGGTGCTGGAGTGGTGTTTTCTTTCCGGCAGCCGAGCCAACTATCCGTCGAAGGTGACGGAGCTGATCGGCGACGGCGTCACCGAGTTTCCGCGACGCGGCGACAAGCTGGTCCATGAGACGTTGCGCGGGTTCGCCGACGGCGGAGTGGACTTGACGCAAGTTGCCGCCAAGGCGTGTCACGAGGCGGGGCTGCTCTGCTACGGTTCGCTACGGATGAATGGTGATTACCCGGCCGGTTGGATGGGCGAGACACTGCCGCGGATGCTGAACAGCAAGTTCTGGTGGGACCATCCTGAGTTCCGCGTGCGCGGGGCGAAGGGCGAGGACAGGACGAAGCTCTCCTACGCCTTTCCCGAAGTGCGCGACTTCAAGCTCCGCATCCTGCGCGAGGTTGCCGAGCGTGACATTGACGGCATGAACCTCGACTTCCTGCGTCATCCGCCGTTCTTTGGCTATGAGGAGCCGCTGACGAAGGCGTTCAAGGAAAAGTTCGGCCAGGATCCGCGCGAACTGAAGGCCGACGATCCGCGCTGGCTGCAACTGCGTTGCGACGTGATGACGGAATTCGTCCACGCAGTGCGCGCGGCGCTTGACGACGCCGGCAAACGCAAAGGCCGGCGGCTGGGCCTCTCCGCGCGAGTGGATTGGCGCGAATACCGCGCGTGGGGTTGCGACATCGAGCGATGGCTCAAGGACGGTCTGCTCGATTATCTCGTGCTCGCCCAGCACACGCTCGGCGGCTACGAGTTCGACCTGAAGCCGTTCGTTGCGATGGCGAAAGGCTCGGGTTGCGCGGTTTATTATGGCGAGGAAGCGACATTGTCGGGCCACGATCTCACGGCACAGGAAGACAAGCTCATCGCAGCGGGTAAAATGAAAGCGCCACCGCGCGGCACGCTCTCGCTCGACCAATACCGCGCCCGGACCGCGAAGTGGTATGCGATGGGCGCGGATGGCGTCCACCTCTTCAACGAAGGCCGGCTGGATGTGATGCGGCAGTTGGGCAGCGTGCCGCCTGCGGAAACAACGCGATGAAACAAACCGCCTGCAACCTTGTCATGAAGATAATGCGACTTGCCGTCCTCCTTGTTTGCGCTGGTTCATGTCTTTTCGCTCAAGACGCCGCGCCACCGACACCGAAGTGGCTCGGCGGCATCACACGCGTCGCTTACACCGACCTGCCAAACATCTCGCACTCGGGCGACTGGCCGGAGAAACTCATCGAGGACTGTGCCAAGGCCGGAGTGCAGATGTTTTTCTCGCGGGCGCACAGCGGCGAACACTGGAACGAGCTGGGATGGAAGAGCGCGTATGGGAAGCCTGACCCGAAGATGGGCGACCGCGACGGCACGCGCGAGGTCACGGAGCTTTGCCACAAGCATGGCATCCGCTACATCCCTTATTATTGGGCGCAGCGCGAGCCGGCCTCGCTCGGCGAAGCGCATCCCGACTGGCGGTGCGTTAACAGCAAGGGCAAGCCAACGAGCTACTTCTGCATCAACACACCCTACCGCGACCTCGTCCGCAACCGCATCGTCGAGCTGGTCAAGGAAGTCGGCGTGGACGGCATCTTCTTCGACATGTTCCACGCGCGGTCCGACGAGTGCTATTGCTCGGCGTGCAAGGCGAAGTTCACAAAACAAACCGGGCAGGAGCCGCCGCTGAAGGAGGATTTCGACAGCGTGCTGTGGCAGCAGTGGACCGACTTCAAATACCGCTCCATTGGGAACACGATGCTGGAATTCAACCGCGCCATCAAAGCCGCCAACTCCGAAGCCGCGCTCGTGGTGAACTCCTGGAACGCGTGGGTCTATCGCAACCCGCACAACATCCGCAATTCCATCCGCGTCGCCGAGGTCGTGGACGGGATGCTGGAGGAGACTGGCTGGTATGACACGGTGGACCCGTCGTTCTTCGCGTTCCCGGCGCTGCACAACTTCATGAGCTGGCATCTCGGTGGCCTCTGCAAGAACACACGCGCGTTCATGTGGTCGTCGCCGAGCTACATGCGCTCGCAGCCGGTGGGCTACACTGAGGCCGCCATCCGCGTGCTGGCGATGATGGCCAACGGCTCCGTCCCGGCGCAGTCGGTGCCGGGCCGCGACGTGATGGCGCGTTACATGGCCGACACCACCGCGCGCGATGAGTATTTCCGGAACGATCGGCTCCATCCGTGGTGCGGCCTCGTCGTGTCGGAGAAGACCGAGCTGTGGTATGGCCGCGACGACCCGAAGAACCGCTACGTCAAAGGCGTCTATGGCGCGTTCCAGACGATGATGGAGCGCCACCTGCCCGTCTCGCTCGTCACCGACCGCGACTTGGAGCGCGGCAAGCTCGACGACCACAAGGTTCTCTTCATGCCCAACTGCGCCGCGATGAGCGACGCCGAGTTAGAGACCGTGCGCCGCTTCGTCCGCAACGGCGGCGGCCTCGTGGCGACCTACGAGACCTCGCTCTACGACGAGCACGCCAAGTCGCGCGACACCTTCGGACTCGCCGACGTGCTGAACGCGAGGAAGACCGGCGCGTTTGACTGCCAGCGCGTGGTCATCAGTTGGGACGTGAAGCGCCAGCACGGCGCGCATCTGCATCTCGCGCCGCAGCACCGCTGGGCCGCCGACCCGGTCATTCTCGAAACACTGTCACGCCGCGGTGCCACGCAGCCGATCACCAACATCAGCTACGGCCTGCCGCTCAACTGCCGCTTGCTCCTCGTCGAGCCGGCGAAGGGCGCGCGCAGTCCGATGCAGATCACGACCGCCACGACCGACAAGAAGACCGGCGAAGTCAAGCGCACCTACACGCCGGCGATCATCGAGAGCACCTACGGCAAGGGCAAGGTCATCTACCTGCCGCATGACATTTCCACCTCGTTCTTCCGCTTCGGCCACGAGCACTGGGCGCGGATGCTGGAACTCGCGCTGCGCGAGGCCGCCTCCGAGCCGCCGCCGGTCGAGGTCATAGCGCCGCGCATCGTGCAGGCGATGACTCACGCGCAGGGCAACCGCCTCGTCGTCCATCTGCTCAACGACATTTCCTCGCTCGGCCGCTCACAGAACGTCGCCGGCGAATCGCTCTACGAGCGCCGCGAGATCATCCCGATCCACGACATCAAGCTGACCTTCCGCGATCCGAAGCTGAACCGCTTCCTGCTGGTGCCCGGAAACAAGCCACTCCAGCCAACCGCGACAAAGGACGGTTTGACCGTGACCGTGCCGAAGTTGGACATTCACGCCATGGTCGTGGCGGAGTAAACTTACGGAGGAAATATGCTGCCAAGAATCATCGCGTTATTCGTCTTGTTGCTTCTGCCGTTGCTGGCGCTCGCCGCCGACAAACCGGTCGAGAACAACACCGGCATGGAGTTCATTGACACCAGCATCGAGAACGCCTCGCCGCTCTGGTATGAGTTCGCCGCCGACGGCACGGTCGTCGTCAACCTGCTTTACGACCACGAGCGCAACTCCCCCAACCGCGCCGCAGGCCACTTCCACTTCCTGCTTCACGCCAAGCCCGGCGCGAAACTGACGCTGGAGTTCAAGAACCTCGACAACGTCTGGAACGGCCGACCCGGCTCCGTCGCGAAGGAACTGAAAGCCGTTTCCATTTCCGAGAACGGTCGCGACTGGAAAGTCGTCCCGACGGAGCTTCTTCCCGGGAACCGTGCGCGGCTCATTATCGAGATGCCCGGCCCGCGGCTCTACGTCGCGCGCATCGAGCCTTACCGCCTCTCCGACCTCGACAGACTGCTCGCGGCGATCCGCAAAAGCCCGCTTGTGGAAATCACGCCCATCGGCAAGACCGTGCAGGGCCGCGAACTCGAAATCATCCGCGTCGGCAACGAGAGCGCGTCGCACCGCGTCTTCATCCGCGCGCGGGCGCATCCGTGGGAGACCGGCGGCAACTGGGTCGTCGAGGGACTCATCCAGCGGTTGCTCAAAGGCGACGCGGACGCGAAAAAGTTCCTCCTGCGCTACTGCCTCTACGTCATGCCGATCGCGAACAAGGACGGCGTCGCGCGCGGTATGACGCGCTTCAACCTCCAAGGCAAGGACCTCAACCGCAACTGGGACAAGCCCGCCGACCCGCAATTCGCGCCGGAAAACGCCACGCTGGAGAAGTGGCTGGAAAAAATGACCGCTGCCGGCAAGCGCCCGGATTTGGCGATGGAGTTTCACAACGACGGCAGCGGCATGTTGCACATCAGCCGGCCCGCGGTGCCGCAATTGGAGCAATATCTGGAACGTATGGCACGCTTGGAGACGTTGCTGCGCCAGCACACGTGGTTCACCGAAGGCAGCACCAAGGCAACGTTCCGGAACCCCGGCTCGCTCGGCGACGGCTGGCTGGAACGGTTCGGCGTCAACGCGGTGGTGCTGGAGTTCAACTGCAACCGCATCGCCGGTCTCAACGACTACGCGACCGGCCGCCACTGGCAGACCTTCGGCGAGAAGCTCGCCACGGTCTTTCACGAATACTTCGGCGCTGTGAAACCGTAACGTGTGCAGCCGGTAAGTCATTCCGTGCAACATGTAACCGGGCTTGTGCAGCGTGTAAGTAGTTGTGGCAGCACAGTCGCGGCAGGCCCCGCTAAAGATCGAGGAGTTCTGGCAAGCTCGGCGAGAATGCCAACGGTTCTAGAATCGGATGCCTAATAGACATCCATTGGGCTGGTCTGTGAGAACAACGCGAGCCAACGATGTGCTACGCATATCCAATCCACCCATGACCTCTGCATCCGGGATGTCGTCTGTGTTCACCATGCAGATGTATTGGAAGCCAAGCCGTTCTGATTCAGCCTTGGCCCTTTTCCACGCAGCAGCCTTTTGCCGCTCATCCACGCCATCGAACATCGGGCTGTCGTGCAGCAACAAGCCCGGCTGGTGAGGTTGCTCAGCCCAGAGTTCCGCCAACGTCAGGTCGTAGCAGAACACTTTCATGTTCTCGATGCCCGTAGCGCCAGTGCGTTGAATCTCGACTTCAAACTGGTAACCACTCTTGCCCACTTCGATGATGAGGTTGCCCGGTGCGTCATAAAGCGCCTCGCTGTTGGCATTGAAGAAAGCAATCGCTTTCTCCTTGGCCGACAAGCGGTCGTCCAAATCGCGCTGCGTGGTTTGTCGCAACGTTTCAAATTCAATCTTCAGTTGGCTGCGTCCTTGATCAAGTTCTTTGAGTTGCTGAATTCGCCGACGAACCTCCGCCAGCTTGTCGAAGGCACCTTGCCGTAGAGCTTGCAGCCGATTGTATTCGGCCAGCGCACCGTGCGTTTCGAGCACTTGCATAAGCGAGGCCCTCTGACCATCGAGGTCGGCAATCTGCCGTTTCCGCCCTGTTATTTCTCGATCCAGCCGCTCTACCTCGGAAGCTAGGAAATTGCGTCGACCGTGAACCAGCGCGTGATGAAACTGCTTCACATCATCTAGCCGTTTCTTCACCAGTTCAGGCAACACCACGCCCGCTTCACGGTAGGCATCTTCGAGCGTCTTGGTAGCTTGGTCTGTGGCTCCGGCTCCGCTCTCATCGGCGACGCTTTGTCGGTAACGCTCCAAGAGCCGCCCGTCGGTTACGTTCTCGTTGGCAAGTTCGTGAAGCTGTTCTGTTAGCACTGATGCCTGCTGCTCGATACGTTCATATTCGGGGTGAATCCTGAAAACTCGCAGGTTCTCTTCGGTGCGATGCGCAGCCTGCTCCAGACGAACACGTTCGGCTTCCAGTTCGCCCAACGATCCGGGAACCAACTGCGCAACACCCGCCTCGGACGCCTTCTTATAAACCTTCAGCAGGGTTTCCTTTTCGCGCAGCAACTGCCACTGACGAGCGTATTCCCAGCCGAGTCCAAGCAGGAACGAGTTGCAAATCTGTTGCTCGCCGATCTTTGTCTGCCGATGGTGCCGGAAGGGTGATGCAAATGCTTCTCGTCCGCTACGAGCAAAAAATGGAAACACACTTCGAAATCGTGGGGTGAAAGGTTGAGGTTTCTCGTCCGACGGCAGGCCAAACGCTAGTGCGCCCAGAGTCCGCGCCCACTCAGTGGACTTCATTTGGAAGCTCCCGCCAGAAAGGGGCAACAGCAGATCGTTGGGAATGAAGGAAACATCTCCAGCCAGTTCAACTTTCTGCTGATGATCGAGTCCTCGCGTCACCGACAGGTTCTTATTATCCAGTCGCAGATCGAGCGTGAATCGCCAGTCGTGTAGTTCCTTCTTTTTTAGGCTCGTTCCTGCTGCGCCGCCGAGACAGAAGTGAAGAATCTCGATCAACAGCGACTTGCCCGCACCGTTTCGCGAGTCCTTGCTGCTCGACTTGTCCGTCTTGTCGGCCAACACGACGTTAAATCCCGGCTCGAACGTCACCGAGCGAAACGTTGCCTTGTTGGCTCTGACGCACCGAATCATCGGCCAGCCCTCCGAATCACGCCGCCGTCGAGTTCAACGAGTTCCATCGCATACAGCAAGTCTAGCCCAAGCACGAGGCGCTCGAAAGTGGCGACCTGCGGTAGCTCGCGCATTTCGTCCCACAATTGCGTGATGGTTTTTGCAGTCTTGAGCCGCTCCAATATCAGCGCGCCAAGTCCTAGCAGAGAATCCAGCGGATTGATGTGTTTGGTGGGCAGAATCATGGCTCGAAGACCTCGCACTTCTGGAAGAGGTAGCAGAGCACACCAAGGCCGGCTGCTTGGCGCACGAAGTTGGAGCTGCCGGCACTGGCGAAATCATGCAGCGCCTCGAACAGTGCATCGCCCTTGATTTCGCGGGCGAGGCACTCGTTGTAACGCTTGACAAAACCAGTCTTCAGTCGCTCCGGGAATGTCGAATCCAGACGGCCAAACCCCTGCACAAAGCTCTCAACTTCTGGAAAAAGGCTCAGGCCGAGAGACAATCTCGGGCGGAGCTTGTCTGTAAGACCGTTCTTCTTCATCTTCTCAGCGGGAGCTGTGGGTGCAGAGACGTCGCTTGGTTTTCCTCCGGTTTCGACCCACGCGCTGCAAACAACCTCCAGTTCCGCGAAGCCCACACCGGACGCCGCTTGTTCCAATCGGCTGAATACCCACGCTTCATGGTCCTTCTTCCATCGAAGCAGGGTCTCGACTGTGAAGGTAGATGCCTGCGCATCTACCTCGTCGTGATGGTTGGCGCAAAGCAGCAGGAGGTTCGCGTAAGAGTTGAGGAAGTCAGCCGTCTTCGTTGAGTCATGCCTTGGCCCATTCGGGCTTATGGAGATGATGTGGGCGATCTTGCCGATAACCGCTTCACGGTCATGTTCTGTAGCCTCTTTGATGAGCAGCTTGCGGCACGCTGGATAAGCGCAACGAGCTTGCGCCAATCCCCAAAGCAACTTGAGGTCGTGGGCCTTATAATTTCTCGTTGGACTTTGAGCCGGCACTTTCTTTGGAACCGATCTAACCGCCAAGATGACTGTGCGAGATTCGCAGAACTGCGGCTCGCATTCAACCCTGAAGTCTTGCACCGGCGTTTCGTGATTGTTCTGCCAGCGGGCGCGGGGTAGCCTGCGGCTCGTGCGTAATAAGGCCGCAAGCATTTCCTCCCGCGAAGGCGCGGCGTTCGCCGAGCCGCGCATCGTGGAAGGTTGGAGCGCGGCGATTGTGAGAATCTAAACCATGAAAGCGTTCCATCTCGTCAGTTTCCTCCCTTGCATTCTGGCGGTGTCCCTGTCGGCTGCCGACGCGCCCGATGGTTGGACCACGACCGCGACGCGCGACGAGATCAAGCCGCAGTTTGCGTTCAAGGCGAAAGGCGGTGCGGATGGCCAGGGCACGTTCGTCATCCGCAACGACGCTCGCGAAGGACTCGACGGCTGCTGGACGAAAACTTTTCCCGTCACCGGCGGCAAACACTACCGCTTCGAGACGTTTTATCGCGCCACCAACGTCGCCTTGCCACGGCGCAGCGTTGTGCCGCGCCTGCTCTGGCAGGATGCGGCGGGCCGACACGTGTCGAGCGATGAGCCGACGGTGAGCGGTTATCTCGTCAGCAAGGGCAAGCCGATGGCGCCACCGGAATTTCCCACAACGAAGGCAGCCCGCGCCGACGGTTGGACCGAAATCTCTGACACTTACCTTGTGCCCTCGCAGGCGACGCAGGCGAAGGTCGAGCTGCACTTGCAGTGGGCGCCGCGCGCCGAGGTGCAGTGGAGCAAAGTCTCGCTTGCTGAAGTCGCGCCGCGCGCACCGCGCATCGCGCGGCTCGCGACGGTTCATTTCAGGCCGCGTGGCGGCAAGACGGCGGAAGACAACTGCCGGTTCTTTGTTCCGCTGCTCGCGGAGGCCGCGCGACAGAAGGCCGATCTCGTGGTGCTCGGCGAGATTCTGCCCTCCGCGAATCTCAGCAAGACAACCGAGGAGGCGGCCGAGCCGGTGCCGGGGCCGTCCACGGAGTTCTTTGGCGCGCTGGCGCGACAGCACAACTTCTATGTTGTCTTCAGCCTCGACGAGCGCGTCGGCCATTTGATTTACAACACGGCGGTGCTCATCGGCCCCGATGGCCGGCTCATCGGCAAGTATCGCAAGGTCTGTCTGCCGCGCCAAGAGGTTGAAGCGGGCGTCGCGCCGGGCGCAGACTATCCGGTGTTTCAGACACGCTGCGGCAAGGTCGGCATGATGATCTGCTACGACGGCTTCTTCCCGGAGCCGGCGCGCGAGCTGGCCAAGCGCGGCGCAGAGGTGATCGCGTGGCCGGTCTGGGGCTGCAACCCGTTGCTGGCCCGCGCCCGCGCCTGCGAGAACAACGTCTACCTCGTCAGCAGCACTTACGAGGATGTGTCGCGAAACTGGATGATTTCCGCGGTGTTCGACCGCAGCGGCGAGCCGATCGCGCAAGCGAAAGAGTGGGGCACGGTGGCCGTTGCCGAGGTGGATTTGAACAAGCGGACGATGTGGAACTTCCTCGGCGACTTCGGCGCGCAGGTGCCGCGTCACCGACCTATCGTGGACAGCCGGGAGAAGTGACGAGGAAGACAGAAGAAACTATGAAACTCAATATCATGTTTTGTCTGGCCGTCGTGCTGGGTGTTTCCGCCGCGGCACCGGCGGCGGACACGGCGCGCAAGCCCAACGTCCTGCTCATCCTCACCGACGACCAGGGCTACGGCGACCTTTCCATCCACGGCAACCCGCACCTGAGCACGCCGCACATTGACCGGCTCGGCCGCGAGGGCGTGCGGTTCGACCGCTTCTACGTGAACTCGTTCTGCGCCCCGACGCGCGCGGCGCTGCTGACCGGCCGTTACCCGCTCCGCACGGGCACGTATGGCGTCACGCACAACAAGGAGGCGATGCGCACAGGCGAAGTCACGATTGCCGAGGCGTTGCGCGGCGCAGGCTATCGCACGGCTTGCATCGGCAAGTGGCACAACGGCGAGCAATTTCCCCACACGCCGCTGGGCCAGGGCTTCGAGTTGTTCTTCGGCTTCCACAACGGGCATTGGAACAACTACTTCAACGCCGAGTTGCTGCGAGGGGCGAAGTTCGAGAAAACCAAGGGCTACATCACCGACGTGCTTGCCGACGAGGCGATCCGGTTCATGGAGAAGAACCGGACGCAGCCGTTCTTCTGCTACGCGGCCTTCAACGCGCCGCACTCGCCCTATCAGGTGCCGGACAAGTATTTCGACAAGTTCCGCGCGAAGGGCTTCGACGAAACCGTCGCGTGCTTCTACGGCATGTGCGAGAACCTCGACGACAACGTCGGCCGCCTGCTCGCCACGCTCGACCACTGCAAGCTCGCCGACGACACCATCGTGCTTTTCATGACTGACAACGGCGGCACGGCGGGCGTGAAGACCTACAACGCCGGCATGCGCGGCGGCAAGGTCAGCGTCCATGAAGGCGGCTCGCGCGTGCCGTTGTTCGTGCGCTGGCCGGCGCGGCACTGGACTCCGCGCGTGGTGCCGCAGCTCACGGCGCACATTGACATCTACCCGACGTTGCTCGACCTCTGCGGAGTGAAGCCGCCGCCGGGGCCGAAACTCGACGGCGTTAGCCTACGCCCGCTCCTTGAAGGCGCGCCGGCGAACTGGCCCGAGCGCACGCTCTTCACGCACAACCCGATTGACGAGCAAAACAAGTTCCCCGGCGCGGTGCGCACGCAGAAATACCGGCTCGTGATGGAGGTCAAAGGTCCCGGTGGCGGCTCCCGCGCGAAGGCCAACGACGCCGCGGCGAAAGGCTGGCAACTTTACGACATGGAGGCCGACCCCGGCGAGGAGCGCAATCTCGCCGCGCAGATGCCCGACGTGGTGGCGAAGTTGAGCAGGGCTTACGACGACTGGTTCGCCGACATCTCGCGCGACGGCCTCCGTCGCATGCCGATCCCGGTCGGCTACGACGAGGAGAACCCCGTCGAGTTGCACGCGCCGCAGGCTTTCTTCGAGGGCCAGATTCACTTCTACGCCGGCCCCGGTTTCGCCAACGACTGGCTCACCGCTTGGACCGCGACGACGGACAAAGTGTGGTTCGATCTCGATGTAGTGAAAGCCGGCGCCTACGAAGTTTGCCTGCGCCAGCTTTGCCCGAAGGAAAACGCCGGCGCCAAGGTGCGCGTGAGCATCGGCGACGCGAAGCTGGAAGGCGTCATTCCCGGCGGCCCGGTGAAAGTCATCCCGCTGCCGAATCGCGTGCCGCAGGACAAGAGCAAGAACGTCTATGGAAACCGCGAGTGGTCGCTGCTCAAGCTCGGACAGATGAATCTCGCCAAAGGTCCCGCACGTTTGACCATCGAGGCCGTCTCGAACCCCGGTGGCACAGTCATGGACCTCAAGGGCGTCGTGCTGAAACGTTTAGACTGATCGCTGTGCAGCGCGCCGATCACCGTTGTTCCGCTGATCGATCGGCGGCGAGATAACGGCTGAGCGTCTGGACGTGGCGGATGAAGGTGGCGCAAGTAATGATGCGCACGGACTCGTCCTTGGGCCGGTGATACTTCAAGCCGCCGCCCTCGATCCAGCGTCCGCGCGCGTCCTGCGCGGCGATGGTTTTCTTCACCTCGGCGATCAACGCCGGATTGACTTTCCTCGTCGCAGCTTTGGGAGTTTGTTTCAACGCTGCCGGGTCAAGCTTCGCGAGCTGTTCGTATTCGCGGGCGACGCTCTCAGTGCGGTCGGCCACCTTGAAGGCGTAGTGCGTCGGCATGTCGCCGTCGTCGTAGGTGAGTTGGTAGTCCTTCGTGAAGTAGAGCGGCTTGTTCGTCCGAAGCTCGTAGAAGCGCGCAAGACGCCCGTCCGGCAGGCGCGAGCGGCGGAAGTAATCGAGCGCGCGCGGGATTGGTTCCAAGAATCTTCGCTGGCCGGTCTCTCGATAGAGCCGCATCAGGACTCGCATCGCGTCGAACGACTCGCCGCCGGTGACCGAGGGCGGCTCGAACTTCCGCGCCCAAGCCGGCTGCATGTCGAAGTCGTATTGCTGCGCCCAAGCCGGCTGCGGCTCCGGCATTTGCGCCATCAACAGGAAATCGCCCCCCTTCTCCGCTGCGGCGCGGCATTTCCGCGCGAGCGCGTTCGCTTTCTCGCCTGCCTTCGGGTCGCTCCAAATTCGCTCCGCATCGAGCATCGCACCGATGGTGTCCGGCAGCGCGCTGTCGTTGAGCGTGTAGCGGTTCCAGTAATTCTGGTGGCCCGGATACGTGCGCGACCACGTCTCCGGGTAGGACGCCTTCTTCACCGGGAACTTCGCCGGGTCGGGGAACTGGTCGTAGCCCTGCGGCCACGCGCCGTTCGGGTATTGGGCCTTGAGCAGGCATTCGAGCGCGTAGCCGACGCACTCGTGGACCTTCTCGTCCTTGAAACCGAGCGTCCGATCCATCTGCAACAGGAACCGTAGCGCCGCCTGGGTCGTGTCGTCGTCAAGCGTCGTCGTGTTGCGCCCGTCCGGCTTGCCGCCATCGCGGAACGCCTTCTTCTTCCGGCTCTTCTCGTCGAACTCGATGGTGTAATGCCAGCCGCCCGACAACATCTGGCCGCGCACGAGCGCGAGCGCCGTCTCTCTCGCCGCGTCGAGGTAATGGCGGTCGCCTGTCGCCTCGTAAGCCGTCAGGAATGCCAGGCCAACCGACGGCGTGCCGGGCGGCTGCACCCAGCCTTGCGTCGCCGTGGCCACGCCCTCGCCTTCGCGCTTGACGAGGTCTTCGCTGTATTCCCAGAGATACGAGCCTTCGACGGCAACCTCTTTGCGGAAGAACTCCGCTCCGCGCCGCAGCGCCTTCTCCGCCTGTTCGCGCAACGGCGTCTGCGCCGTGAGGGTGGTCGCAAACGAAACGAGGGCAAGAAGGGCGATGCGCGTTTTCATGGCGGGAAAACTATACGGAATCGGCCCACGGAACGAGCGGAATGTCGCGCGGGCCGCTAAAGCGCTGATCTGCGGAGCCACACTCAATCAATCACCCGCAATCCGCCGGCATTTCCCGTCGCCTTGAACGCTTCGCGAAGCCAGACAGGCTCGCCTGCCTCCTTCGGGACACCGGCGAGCGTCAGGCGCCGCGTGGCGAGCAACGCCGACCACTGGAGCACATCGCCGTGCCGCAGCACGAACGGGACCAGCGGCAGATCGCGCTTCTCGAAGCAGCGGCCTTTGAAGTCAACGTCGAGCGAGCCGATGCGCTCATCGAGCGCCGCCGCGAAAAGCGCCGCGATGGCTAGGTTGTCTCGCACGATCATCGAGACGGAACTCGCGTCTGCGTCGGGCCGGGCGAGGACGTGATTGATGACGGCGCAAAGATCGGTGGCCGCCATGCCGGGAAGAGGCCGGCCCCAGAGCATCGCGTTGCGCTGCCAGGCAGCGTCAAACTGCTCGGGCTTGCGCTCGCCGACTGGGCTGCACGGTTTGAATGTGGACAGGCTCACGGTCAGGCCAGCCATCGTTCGCAACGATGATTCCCCGACGAAGCGAACGTCAGGCAGAACGACCAGTGAGCCTTTGCGAGCGAGGGCAAATGCGGAGCCTGCGCCCGACTCCGCGAGGACCGCTTGTTTGCCGCGTTCGTCGCAGAGAATGACGACAGGCAGTTTGCCGCGCGGTTCGGTCGGACGCAGAACGACGACCGGGATGACGATGTTTGCCTCGCTGGGACAGAGCGCGCGCTCGATGGTCACGCCGTCTCGCTGCTCCAAGCCGACGACCTTGGTGGATGTCTGCGCAAGCGCAAGAGGTTCGCCGAGCAACTCGCGCAGCGCCGTCCGCATCCGGTCACGGTAAGCCTGCCACTGTTTTCGTCCGGCGATCTTTGGAGCGACGTAGCGGGACTGCTTTTCATAAAGGCGGCTGATGTGACTGAACCCTTTGTCGCCGGGCGTCTGCGCCTTGAGGTTCAGCAACGTCTCGACGGGAAACGTCTTCACCTCCGGCTCCGGCACCGGCCCGCCGTGGTCTTTGCCGCGAAGCCATTTCTCCATCCACGCATACATCCGCTCGCGCTTCGATTTGTCGTAGGAGTGGGGCGTCGGCTCGTAGTAGCAGTCGGTGCGGTCCGCGCGGCCGTTGAGTTCGTAGAAGCGGCGGATCGCCGGGTAGTTGTTCTGCGCGAAGCTGCGGGTCCAGTCGTTCATCGTCAGGTATTGGACGGGCGCCGGCAGGCCGAGGGCGCTCAGTTCCGGCTCGTCGGTGTAGCGCATGATGTTCGGGAAATGATTGCACGCGCAATGCGCCGCGCCGGGGAAGACGATCTCGCGATAGTCGCACGTCAGGCCGACGATGGTGGCGGCCTTCACACGGTCGTCGAGCGCGACCAGCATCTGCGTTTGCAGGCCGCCGCCCGAGCAACCCGTGACGCCGATGCGCGTCCTGTCCACCTCGCGCAGGCTGCCGAGCAGGTCGAGCGCGCGGATGTTGTTCCAGATCATCAACGTCTGGTGCGAAACGCCGAGCGCGGGGTCCTCGTAGTGGTTCTGCGCGGGCGAGAAAACGACGTAGCCCATTCTGGCGAGGGCGAGGCAACGCTTCTGCACTTCGGGATGCGCGTTGCCGTTCTGCCAATGGCCGTGCGGACAGAGGACGGCCGGGGCCGGGCGTTTCGGGAATTGCTTGGGCATGAACAGGAGACCGGTGCCATAGACCTGCGGCCACAGTTGATAAGCCACGCGGCGGACGGTGCACCCTTCGTGATCGAGAGCCGGGCTGTAGCGGAGATCGAGCGGCATGCGTTTCGGCAGCGGCGAGAGGCCGGCGCAGGCGAGCAGCTTCTGCCGCAAGTCGCGCTGGTGAGCCTTGAACTTCGCGCCGTCGCGCATCACGAACGGTTTCGGCTCGCACATTGTCTCGAAGTATCGGACGAGCATCGTCGCGACCTCGCGCGGGTCGCTGAAGACGTCGCCGCTCAACGGCGGAGGTTGTGTTTCGGCCCTTGCGGCCGACAAAGCCAAGAGTGCGCTGAGAACGAGAACCGCTGGCTTAATCATGTTGGCCGAATCATACAGAACAGCCCGCTTTCTGCCATGATTTTGCCAACAGTCATTGCGGCGGTGTTGTTGTTGAGAACTCCCGGCTTTATTTCGGGCCGCCGACCGGCCATAACGTGGACATGCGAGCCATCCAATCTTTCCACCTTCTTGCGGCAGCCTCATTGTTGTTGGCAATCTCATCACTCGGAGCCGAACCCGTCCACTTCGTCAAACAAGGCCGGCCGCTCGCCGTCGTCGAGGCGGGCAAGAAATGGCAGCGCGGCAAGGAATGGATCGAGTGCGCTGGCACGGGCAACTTCCTCTTCGCGTCGAAGGTGCTCGGCGAGGGCGACTTCAAGATCACCGCGCGGTTCAGCTTGAAGGAACTCGACGGCACAGCCGCGTCGCTGGTCTTCGGCGGCAATCACTTCGGTTTCGATGGGCGCGGAGAAAAGCTGTTTGTCGAAGGGCCTGCCTTTGGTCGCTCACGCACCATCGGCTCTAGCGAAGGACTCATCACACCCGGCCAGCCGGTTGTTGCGGAGGTGATTCGCACCGGCAAGAAGCTCACGTTGCGGCTCGCGGACAAGGATGTCGCCACGTTCCCGTTCAAGACCGGCCCGGTCGGCGCGTTCGGCCTGCGACCGTGGCGGGCGACAATGCGCGTCTATGAGTTCACCGCCACGGGCAAGCTCATCGAAGACCGCGACGCCATTAGCGCAGCGTTGCCGAAAGCCGGCCCCGCCGAAGAGATCAGCGTCGGCGGCGCGAAGTTCGACCCGACCGATCCGCCGGGTGAGCTGGTCTTCCGCAAGACGCTCGGCCTCGTCACCGCGCCGCAGGTGGACGGACAGCTTGTCCACGAAAGCAAGACGCACTTGTTCGAGAACAAGGCCACGATCACGCCGCGCGGCGATTACCTGCTGATGTTTCCCGAAGGCAAGCATTACGGCGGCAGCACGAACAAGGTCAACGATCTGATGGCGATGCGCTCCTCCGACAAAGGCCGGACTTGGAGCGCGCCGAAACCGGCGTTCAAGATTGATTACAACCAGCACGGCTTCGTGCCGTTGATTCCGCGAGGCACAAAACGCATCTACGCCTTCGGCACGCAACCGGTCTGGAGCGAGTTCTCCGTGGCGAAGGGCCAGCACGAAAATGCCCCCATCGGTTTCCGCTACAGCGACGACGACGGCCACACGTGGTCCGACGTGCAACTCATCCGGCCCGTCAACGACCCGGACTTCCGCGGCATGTCGGTGATGCGGATGTGCGAGACCGACAGCGGCGCGTGGCTCATCGGCTCGCATCTCGGCGATTGGTCGGTGAAGCCGCTGTTGACACGCCAGTTCCTGCTGCGCTCGGAAGACCGTGGCAAGACGTGGACGCTGCTGCCCGACAAGCGGCCCAACGGCTGGTTCGCGCCCGGCTTCAACCGCATGGACGAAGGCCGGCCCATCAATCTCGGTGGCGGCAAGGTGCTCACGATGTTCCGCACGCCGGAGGGCCATCTCTGGGCCGCGCGCAGCAGCGACGATGGCAGGACGTGGACCGAGCCAAAGCCGACGCCGCTCATCCATCCCGACGCGCCGCCGATGTTGTTCCATCTCACCGACGGCAAGACCCTCGCCGCGTTCCACCACAACCGCCACGCGCAGACACAATACACCGGCCTCAACGCAAAGATGGAGGGCATGAAGGACCGCAGCGAACTCTGGGTTAGCCTCTCGCGCGACGGCGGCGGGACGTGGACCGAGCCGCGCTTTGTGCTCGCCAACGCGCTCGCCGAGACCGAGCTGAACGCGTGGTTCAACCACCAGTGTTCCTATCTCGACGCATTCGCCGATGACGGCACGATGCACCTTTTCCTGCCGCACCGCTGGAAACGCTCGTTGCACTTGACGATCAAGGAATCCGACCTGGAGAAGCTGCCGACCAAGGCCGCCATCAAAGCCGCCGCCACGCTGCCGGAAGTCACCGGCCTGATCGCTAAGGCCAACGTCTTCGTCTCCGGCGCGGACGGCTTCCACACCTACCGCATCCCGGCGCTGGTCGTCAGCAAACGCGGCACGTTGCTGGCCTTCACCGAGGGGCGCAAACTTAGCTCCAGCGATACCGGCGACATTGACATGCTGCTCAAGCGCAGCACCGACAATGGCGCGACGTGGTCCGCCGCGCAGACCGTCTGGGACAACGGCCTGAACGTTTGTGGCAACCCTTGCCCCGTCGTGGACCGCGACACCGGCACGATTTGGCTGCTGACGACATGGAACCGCGGCGACGACCCCGAATCGAAGATCGTCGCGCAGACCAGCAAGGACACCCGTCGCGTCTTCGTAACGAGTTCCACTGACGACGGCCTCACGTGGGCGAAACCGCGCGAGATCACCGCCGACGTGAAGCGGACGAACTGGACGTGGTATGCCACCGGTCCCGGCGTGGGCATCCAAATGGAACATGGGCCGCACAAGGGCCGGCTCGTCATCCCCTGCGACCACATCGAAGCCGGCACTGGCCACTACTACTCGCACATCATCTACTCCGACGACCACGGTCGGAGTTGGAAACTTGGCGGACGCACGCCGCAACATCAGGTCAACGAGTGCGAAGTCGTGGAACTCACCGGCGGCCGGCTCCTGCTCAACATGCGCAACTACGACAAGACCCAGCGCGCCCGCCAGCAAGCCATCAGCAGCGACGGCGGCATGACATGGAGCGGCCAACGTCACGTCCCTGAACTCATCGAGCCAATCTGCCAGGCCAGCATCCGCCGCTACTCATGGCCCGCCGACGGCCGCAAGAGCGCGCTGCTTTTTTCCAACCCCGCCAGCGCCAAACGCAACAAGCTGACCGTCCGCGCCAGCTTCGATGAAGGCCAGACGTGGCCCGCCTCACGCCTGCTCGATCCACGCCCCAGCGCCTACTCCTGTCTCGCCGTCCTACCCGACGGCACCATCGCTGATCTCTACGAAGCCGGCGACAAACGCGCCTACGAGAACATCGTCTTCACCCGTTTCAACCTCGACTGGCTGACCACTAGCAAGGCTCCGTAATCTATGAAGACGCCAACCACGATTTCCGAACTCGGCATTTCGCCCGTTGCTCTGGGCTGCTGGCCGCTTGCTGGCATTACCAGCGGCGCGATCACCGAAGAACAAGCTGTGGCGGTGATCCACACTGCACTCGACACTGGCGTGAACCATCTCGACACGGCCTACGCTTACGGCCGCGACGGCGAGAGCGAGCGGCTCATTGCCCGCGCGATCAGCGGCCGGCGGGGGCAAGTCGTGCTGGCGACCAAGGTCGGCGTTTACTGGGACGAGCACGGGGTGTTGAAGCTGACCGGGAACCCCAAATTGCTCCGCCGGCACTTTGAGGAAAGTCTCCGGCGTCTCGAAACCGACGCGGTCGAACTGCTTTACTTCCACGCCCCGGCGGAAGACGCGCCGCTCGCCGAGTCTGCGCGCTTCTTTCGTGAAATGCTGGACGCGGGCAAGACGCGGGCCGTAGGTGTGTCGAACCTCTCCGTTGCGCAGATGGAAACCTTTGTCGCCGAGTGTCCCTTCGTGGCGTGCCAGGTCCGCTACAACTGGTTCCAGCGCGAGATCGAAAGTGACGTCCTGCCGTGGTGCCGCGCGCACAACGTGGGCGTGGTGGCTTACGAGCCGCTGGCGATGGGGTTGCTCACGGGCAAGTTCACACGCGACCACGTCTTCGCGCCGGACGACTGGCGCCGCCAGTCAGCGCTTTTCACCGGCGAGGCGTGGACGAAGAACCTGGCCGAAGTCGAGCGGCTGCGCGTGGTCACGGCGCGCTCCGGTTGTTCGGTGGCGCAGTTGGCCGTCGCGTGGACGATCTCGCGTCCTGGAGTGGCGGTGGCCCTGTGCGGCGCCAAGCGTCCCGATCAAATCCGCGAAACCGCCCGGGCCATGTTCATCGCCGAGCCCTTCATCGCGCAGATTGAAGCGTTGGAAAAAGGCAAGCTCCAATGAAAGTTCTGCTCACAGGCGCTGGCGGGTTGGTCGGCGGAGCGTTGGCGCCGCTTCTAACAGGGATCGGACACAGCATCACGCGAGTTTCCCATTCGCAGCCGTGGCCGGAATTGGCAGGCCACGACGCTGTGGTGCACTTGGCCGGGGAAAACATCGCGGCGGGGCGCTGGACGCCGGAGAGGAAGACGCGCATCCGAGACAGCCGCGCGCAGATGACGCGGCAGTTGTGCGAAACTGTCACAAAGCTCGCATCACCGCCGCGCGTGATCGTCTGCGCGTCCGCCATCGGCTACTACGGCAATCGTGGCGACGAAATCCTGCGTGAGGAGAGCGCGGCTGGCGCAGACTTCCTCGCGGGGGTGTGTCGCGATTGGGAAGCGGCGACGAAGCCCGCTGTGGATGCGGGTATCCGTGTCGTCAATCTCCGCTTCGGCGTCATCCTCAGCGCAACCGGTGGCGCGCTCGCGAAGATGCTGACGCCGTTCAAGCTCGGCCTCGGAGGCGTCATCGGCGGCGGGCAGCAGTGGATGAGTTGGATTGCGCTCGACGACGCGGTCGGCATAATCATCCACGCGCTGACAGACGAAACGTTGCGCGGGCCGGTGAACGTCGTCGCGTCACAGCCGGTGACGAATCGTGAGTTTGCAAAGACGCTCGGTCGGGTGCTGCGCCGCCCGACGGCGTTTCCGGTGCCGGCGTTTGTGTTACGGCTGGCGCTTGGCGAAATGGCCGACGCGTTGTTGCTGTCGAGCCAGCGCGTGGAGCCGGCGAAACTGGTTGCGAGCGGCTACAAGTTTCGCTTTCCGGAACTCGAAGGGGCGTTGCGACATTTGTTGAGCAAACAAGCATCTCAACAGCGACTCCTGTAACTCCTGCAATTCCTACCTCGATTTTTCAGCGGCGGGCGGCTACAAGTTTGCCGTTTCTGCGCAAGACCATGAACGAACAACGACGCGGCATCGGTGAGGACTGGCTGGCGGTGTGGATGGGCCTGGGCATCTTCGCGCTTTCGCTCGGCACGCTGGCGGGCGTGGATTTGCTGGGCTGGGGCGTGACGACGAAGGTGTGGACCGATTTGACGAAGGCGCTCGCGCCGGTGTCCGATGCCTACGCAAAGCTGCCGGGCGTCGTGTCGTTGGTGGCGACTTACTTGTTCATGCTGGTCATCGCAACGGCCGGCGCTGCGGCGCTGCGGGCCAACGTGCGGCGCTTCGCCGGCGCGTTCACGGTGGTGTTCTGGATCAGCTACGCGTGCTGGGTGCTCGGCAGTTTCGCCAACATTGCAGCCACGTCGGACAAGCTGGCGGCGTTCAAGATTTCGTGGTCGCTGCAACTCACCGCCGAAGCGGGCTTCATCGTTGCGCTGGCGGCAGGGTTGATCGTTGGCAATTTCCTGCCCCGCTTCGGCAACGAATTGCGCGAGGCGATCCGGCCGGAGTGGTATGTGAAGACCGCCATCGTGCTGCTCGGCGGGTTCTTCGGCGTCGCGGCGGCGGGCCAGCTCGTGCTGGCGAAAGCAGTGCTGTTTCGCGGCATTTGCGCGATCATCGAGGCTTACCTGATTTACTGGGGCTTGGTCTATTTCGTCGCGCGCAAATACTTCAAGTTCCCGCGTGAGTGGGCGGCGCCGCTGGCGTCGGGCATTTCGATCTGCGGCGTGTCGGCGGCCATTGCGACGGGCGCGGCCATCCGCGCGCGGCCGGTGGTGCCGATCATGGTGTCATCGCTGGTGGTGATCTTTGCGGTGGTCGAGCTGGTGGTGCTGCCGTTCGCCGCGCAACATTTTCTTGTCAACGAACCGATGGTGGCCGGCGCGTGGATGGGCCTGGCGGTGAAGACCGACGGCGCGGCGGTGGCCAGCGGCGCGGTGGCGGACTCGCTGATCCGCGCACAGGCGTTCGCGCTGCACGGCGTGCGTTACCAGGAGGGATGGATCATGAACACCGCGGCGGCGGTCAAGGTGTTCATTGACGTCTTCATTGGCGTGTGGGCGTTCATTCTCGCCGTCATCTGGAGCGTGAAGATCGAGCGACGCGAAGGCGATCCGGTGCGTGTCGCGGAGATCTGGCAACGGTTTCCGAAGTTTGTTCTTGGCTACATGCTGACGTTCGCGGTCGGGCTGACGCTCGGCCTGGCTGCGCCGGCTCTGATGGGAAAACTTAAGACCGCCATGGCCGAGACGAACGTCTTCCGCGGCATTTTCTTCGTGATGACCTTTTTCACCATCGGCGTGGTCTCTGACTTCAAACGGCTGGCCGAGGAAGGCATCGGCAAACTCGCGCTCGTTTACGTGGTCTGTCTGTTTGGTTTCATCATCTGGATCGGTTTGGCCATCTCGTGGATTTTCTTCCACGGCATCAAACCGCCGCTGGTCGTTGGTTGAACGGCACGGAGGAACACGCATGGCGGAAAAACCCAAACTCGCCGAAGAACTGAAAAAGCTGGCGGAGGAACCACTGCTGCCTGTCGAGAAAAAACTCGTGGCCTGGAGCGTCGGCCTCGGCGTCGTGTTGCTGGGCCTGCTGGTGTGGCTCAGCCGGACGTTTTTTCCCGGCTGACGCTGTGCCGGCCGCATCAGTCTTTTGCGGCGAGCGCGATCTGGAAAAAGCCGCGTAACGCTGCAGCTTCCCGGTGGACGACGCGCAAGCCGGAGCCAGCGAGAATTGGGCCGAGGCGGCGGTTGACATTGGTGGCCAGAAAGCTGGTAAGCAGGTTCAGCAAGCGGAGCCACAACGGCAGTGCACCATCGTCGGGGGCAAACTTGTCGAGGATGACGGCACGCCCGCCGGGGCGCAGCACGCGCGCGGTTTCACGGACGCAGCAGATCGGATCAGGGATGACGGCGACGATGTAGTGCAAGATGACGACATCAAACGAACCGTCAGCGAACTCCAGCGATTGGCCGTCCATTGCACGGGCGTCCACGGCGAGGTCGAGCCGGCCGGCGCGACGGCGGAGTTTCTCCAGCATCGCTGGCGTGAGGTCGGTCGCCGTGACAATCGGGCCGGCCGTAATGAAATCGAGGTCGAGACCGGTGCCGGCACCAACGAAGAGGACGCGCTCGCCGGGTTGAAGGTTGGCCAGTGCGAGGGAACGGCGGCGCATCGGACGGGTGGGCACGGCGATGAGATCGTAGATCGGCGCCCAGCAACTGTAGCGGATACGGTTCCAGAGATTGGTGTTGATGCTCACGAGCGCAATTCAGTGCGGCGCCGGCTCGTGGGCTTTGCGGCCGTGGACGCGCTCGTAGGCTTTGCAGAACGGGCAGAGGTGGACCTCGACGGTCTGAACCATCTTGAAGGCGACACCGCGTTGTTTCTTGCGCGCCTGGCGGCAGACGGGACACAGGACGCAGACTTGTGCGAGCATCTTGTCGAGGCCGCTGGCGGTCCTGGGTTTGGTGGTGATGTTCATGGCTCAATCGCTGCGCTCATTCTGGAACGGAGCGGAGCTGTCGTCGAGAAAAACCGAATCGCCGGGCAATGACGCGCAGCGCCGGCAGAAGTTCATGGGTAGATTGCCTTGCCAACGAAAAGTCGAGTGGTAGATTTGACACACCCACAGGCGGAAACACACTCCGTGTTTCGGGTCCTGAAAGTGACCATCCAATGTCTGGTGCACAACACTTGAATAACCATCTTGCGTCCGACTTTGTTCAGGATGCGGCGGTCATGGAGACCGCCGAGGTCTTGCAGCGGCTCGGCACGTCAGTCGTTGGCTTGACGGAAGAGGAAGCGGCGGCGCGGCTGGAGAAACACGGCCCGAACGAGGTGGCGCATGAGAAACAGCAGAACTGGTTGCAGCGGTTGTATGTGGCGGCGCGCAATCCGCTGGTGATTTTGCTGACCGTGCTGGCGGTGGTGGCGTTTGCCACGGAAGATGTCCGATCGGGCACGGTGATGTTGCTGATGGTGGGGCTGGGGTTGTCACTGCGTTTCGTCCAGGAATCGCGCGCTGACACGGCGGCGGCCAAGCTCAAGGCAATGATCAGCGTCACCGCGACGGTGTTGCGCGACGGCCAGCCGAAGGAGATTCCGCTGAAGCAGCTTGTTCCCGGCGATGTGGTGAAGCTGTCGGCCGGCGACATGGTTCCCGGTGATGTCCGGCTGCTGTCCGTGAAGGACTTGTTCGTCACACAGGCTACGTTGACCGGTGAGTCCATGCCGGTCGAGAAAACCGACGTGCGCGACCCGCGCGAAAACATTTCCGCCATCGAGCACACCAATCTCTGCTTTCTTGGCACGAGCGTGGAAAGCGGCGCGGCCACGGCGGTGATCGTTGCCACCGGTCCGCAAACGTATTTTGGGAAGATGGCCCACAGCCTCGCCGGCCAGCAGGCGGATACGGCGTTCGACCGTGGCGTGAAGAAGTTCACGTGGCTGATGATCCGGTTCATGATCGTGATGGTGCCGCTGGTCTTTGTTATCAACGGCGTCACGAAGCACGAGTGGCATGAGGCGTTTTTCTTCTCGATGGCAGTGGCGGTGGGACTGACGCCGGAGATGCTGCCGATGATCGTCTCAGTCTGCCTCTCGAAGGGCGCCCTGGCGATGTCGAAGAAGAAAGTCATCGTCAAGCGCCTCAACTCCATCCAGAACTTCGGCGCGATGAACGTGCTCTGCACCGACAAGACGGGCACGTTGACGCTCGACCGCGTCATCCTCGAAATCTACTGCGACGTTTTCAAGAACGAGAGCACGAAGGTATTGCACGACGCCTACCTCATCAGCCACTTCCAGACGGGCCTGAAAAATGTCCTCGACCGCGCCGTGCTGCACCACAAGGAACTGCACGGTGCCCTCTCGCTCGATACTTATACCAAGGTGGACGAAATCCCGTTTGATTTCTCGCGCCGGATGATGTCGGTGGCGGTCGTGGGACCGAATGGCGAGCGGCAGTTACTGACCAAGGGCGCGCCGGAGGCCGTGTTCGTTCGGTGCACGCACTTCGAGAGCGAGGGCGAAGTCTTTCCAATGGAGCCGATCCTCGTCGGCAACCTCCTCCAGCAGGTGAATGAACTGAGCGAAGACGGCTTTCGCGTGCTGGCGGTCGCGACGAAGAAGTTGGGGAAACAGGCGACTTTTTCCAAAGCCGACGAGTGCGACCTGGTCCTGACCGGCTATCTCGCGTTCCTCGATCCGCCGAAAGACACGGCGGCAAAAGCCATCACGGCGCTGCGGCAGCACGGTGTCACGGTGAAAGTGCTCACTGGCGACAACGATCTGGTCACCCGCAAAGTGTGTAGCGAGGTCGGCATCAACGCGGAGGAAGTTCTGCTCGGAAGCCATGTCGAGACGATGAGCGACGCAGAGTTGGCTGCGGCGGTGGAGACGCACGACGTGTGTGCGCGCCTCTCGCCCGCGCACAAACAGCGCATTGTGAAAGCGCTTCAGCGCAATGGCCACGTTGTGGGCTTCATGGGCGACGGCATTAACGACGCGCCAGCCCTGCGTGCCGCCGACGTCGGCATCTCCGTGGACAACGCGGTGGATATCGCCAAGGAATCCGCCGATGTCATCCTGCTCGAAAAGAACCTGATGGTGCTGGAGGAAGGCGTGCTCGAAGGCCGGAAGGTGTTTGTGAACATCCTCAGATATATTCGGATGGGCGCCAGCTCCAACTTCGGCAATATGTTCAGCGTGATTGGCGCCAGCGCATGGCTGCCCTACGTGCCGATGGCGCCGATCCAGGTGCTCACCAACAACCTGCTCTACGATTTCTCGCAGGTGCCGATTCCGACGGACAACGTCGGCCCGCTCCAAACCGCCAAGCCGCGACCGTGGAACATGGGCGAGATCGCGAAGTTCATCGTGTGCATCGGCCCGATCAGCTCAATCTTCGATTATACGACCTACGCGATGATGTGGTTTGTGTTCAAGTGCGACCAACTCAGTCTGGCGCCTCCGGCGGAACTGGCGGAGCGTTTCAGCAAGACGGCGGCGCCCGATGACACTTACGCGGCGGCGCTGTTCCACACCGGCTGGTTCGTCGAATCGTTGATGACGCAGACGCTCATCATTCACATCATCCGCACGAACCTGATACCGTTCATTCAGTCACGCGCCAGTTGGCAACTGACGATGACGACGGTGCTGATCATGGCCATCGGCGCGTGGCTGCCGTATTCGCCCGCGGCGTCTGCGCTGGGTTTCGTCCCGCTGCCGCCGCTCTACTGGCTGTTGCTGCTTGCAACGTTGCTTTGCTACGTTGGTCTGACGCAGCTTGTGAAGATGTGGCTAATCCGCAAATCATGGGTTTGATCGCGGGAACAGCCACGTATCCTCGCGCGACTTGCGAAAGAGCGGAAAGCGAGGTATTAAGTAGGCGGAGCGCAGGGCCGGAAAAGGCAAACAACTCTTGGAGGCCGAACATGCAACTCAAGATTCCCACCGAAGTTTGCAGGTCTTACATAGACTGCCACGCCAAACGGGCCGAGGCCATGCCTTGGGAACACCGCAAGAAGGAAGCGTTGCCGGTGGTGACGATCTCGCGCCAGGCGGGCGCGGGCGGCGTCGCGCTGGCGCAGAAACTGGCACAATACCTTCAGGCTCATGACAAGCGCGAGGCTTGCCCGTGGACGGTGTTCGATAAGCAGCTCGTGCAGAAGATGCTGGAAGACCACAAGCTCTCCGACAACGTGGCCAGATTCATGCCGGATGAAGAATACTCCGAGATACGCGACACGGTGGAGGAACTGCTCGGCTTGCATCCGGCGCGTTGGACGCTGGTGGAAAAGATCAGCGAGACGATTTTGCACCTAGCGCAGATGGGCAATGCCATCCTCGTCGGCCGCGGCGCCAATGTCATCATCGGCTTCGCCCCGAACGCCGTCCACGTTCGGCTGGTCGGCTCCGTCGAGAAGCGCGTCAAATACTGTCAGGAACATTACAACTTCAGTCCGGAGCAGGCCGCCGAATACGTCAAGCAGACCGACCAAGGGCGCGTTCACTTCCTGAAGCGACATTTTGACAAGAGCATTGACGACCCGTCGCTTTACCATCTCGTGATCAATACCGATGTCGTCACGCCCGACAAAGCTGTGTCGGTAATCGGCCGGCTTGTGTTCGAGAAGCAGCCGACGCCGTCCGCCTGAAAACACGAAGCCGGAGATTTCTCTCCGGCTTCGCTCGCTTGAATTTAGCGGCCTTGGTTCGCTTAGGAGCACCCGAGACTCTCGCCGCAGTTGAGGCACTTAAAGCACGCGCCGTTGCGCACCACGATGTGGCCGCAGTTCGGACAGGTCGGCGCGTCTTTCATGAAGTGCGACACGGAATCGCTCAGCGTCTTCACGTGAGCCTTGCCGTTGCCGCTTGGCGCCTCAAGAGACTTGGCCCGCACCGGCTCCGGCACGTCGTCAACGCGCGGAAGATCCGCCACGGGCCTGTTCACTTTTTTTCTGATGGCTTCCTCCAGCTCCTTCATTGGTAATTCCTGCTGACCAGCGCCGGGGTTTGTCGCCTCGCGAAAGCCGGGGATGAACTGACAGCCGAGCCAGCGAAAGACGTAGTCCACGATGCTGGAGGCGGTGCGAATGTCAGGGTTCTTGGTAAAGCCGCTCGGCTCAAACCGCTGGTGGGCGAACTTCTTGACCAGCGCGTCAATCGGCACGCCGTATTGCAGGGCGAGACTGGTCAGCGTTCCGATGGTGTCCATCAGGCCTCCGATGGTGCTGCCTTCCTTGGCCATGGTGATGAACAACTCGCCCGGCGTGTGGTCTTCGAACAACCCAACATGCAGATAGCCCTCGTGGCCCGCGACGTCGAACTTGTGTGTGACCGCCATACGGGTCTCCGGCATCCGACGGCGGAAGGGTTGCGGCATGGCATCCCTTTCCTCGTCCTCGCCGTCCTTGGCGCCGGTAGCACCACCTTTCTTGGTGGACATCGGCGCGCTGCGTTTGGAGCCGTCGCGGTAAATGGCGATGGCTTTCAGGCCGAGCTTCCAGCCCTCGACGTAGGTGGTAATGATGTCCTCGATCGTCGTCGTTTCCGGCATGTTGACGGTCTTGGAGATCGCGCCGGAGATAAACGGCTGGGCCGCAGCCATCATGCGCAGGTGCGCCATGTAGTGGAGTGAGCGAGCGCCCTTCTGCGCCTTGAATGCGCAGTCGAACACGGACAGATGCTCTTCCTTCAGGTGCGGCGCACCTTCGATGGTGTCGTTCTGGTCAATGTATTCGACGATGTCTTTGGCCTGATCCTCGCTGTAGCCGAGTTCATCCAACGCCATCGGCACGGTGCGGTTGACGATCTTGAGGATGCCGCCGCCAGCAAGTAGTTTGTATTTCACCAGCGCGATGTCCGGCTCGATACCGGTGGTGTCGCAATCCATCATGAACGCGATGGTGCCGGTCGGCGCGAGCACGCTGACCTGCGCATTGCGGTAACCGTGCTTCTCGCCCATCGTCAGCGCGCGGTTCCAGCAATGCAGCGCCTGATCGCGCAGATACTTCGGGCAGCTCGCGTCAATCTGCGCCACGTGGCTGCGGTGCAGGCGAATCACGTCGAGCATGCAGTCGCGGTTGTCTTTGCCAATCGGCTTCGACACGTGAGCGCAGCGCGCGTCGAGGTAGCCGGGGAATGGCTGCTTCGCCGCCGCCAGCTCGGCGCTCACTTCGTAAGCCTGGCCGGTCATGATGGCGGTGATGGCGCCGGCGAGCGCGCGGCCTTCGTTGGAATCGTAAGCCGTGCCCTCGGCCATGATCAGCGCGCCGAGGTTGGCATAGCCAAGGCCGAGCGTGCGGAAGATGTGCGAGTTCTCTGCAATCTCCTTGGTCGGGTAGCTCGCGTTGTCCACGATGATCTCCTGCGCGATGATGAAGATGCGCACGGCGGCCTTGAAACGCTCCACGTCGAACGTGCCATCGTCGCGACGGAACTTCATCAGGTTCAGCGAGGCGAGGTTGCAGGCGGTGTTGTCAATGAAGACGTATTCGCTGCACGGGTTGGTGGAGTTGATCGGCTCGGTGTTCTTGCAGGTGTGCCAGCGCTGGATGGTGCTGTCGAACTGCATGCCGGGGTCGCCGCAGATATGCGTGCCTTCGGCGATCTTGCGCAACAGCTCCCGGCCCTTGTAGGTCGGGCCGGCCTTCGTGTGGTCCGTCACCCAATGCGTGGTCCAGTCCTTGTCCTCGACCGCCGCCTGCATAAGCGCATCGCTGGCGCGCACGGTGAGGTTTTCGTTCTGATACATGATCGAACCGTAGGCCTCGCCATTGAAGTTGGCGTCGTAGCCCTGCTCGATCAGCGCCCACGCTTTCTTCTCCTCCTTCGCCTTGCACTCGATGAAATCCATGATGTCCGGGTGCCAGTCCTTGAGGGTGTTCATCTTCGCCGCACGGCGCGTCTTGCCGCCGCTCTTCACGACGTTGGCGATCTGGTCATAGACTTTCAGGAACGATAGCGGCCCGCTCGGCCGTCCGCCGCCGGAGAGTTTTTCGCGCGAGCTGCGCAACGGCGAGAGGTCGGTGCCCGTGCCGGAGCCGAACTTGAACAACATCGCCTCGCTGCCAGCCAAGCGCATGATGTCCTCCATCGTGTCGCGCACGCTCTGGATGAAACACGCGCTGCCCTGCGGGAACTCGTATTGCGTCGAGGCGCGCTGGGCTTCGCCAGTGGCGGCATTGTAGTGCCAGTTGCCGGGGCAGGAATTCTTGCCGATGCCGTATTGGTGATAAAGGCCAACGTTGAACCATACCGGCGAGTTGAACGATCCGAACTGGTTCACGCACAGCCAGGCCAGTTCCTGATAGAACGTCTCGCCATCCTCCGGCGTCCTGAAGTAGCCGTCCTTCACGCCGCAATCGGCGATCGTGCGCGCAACGCGGTGGACGAGCTGCTTGACGGAGGTTTCGCGCTCCGGCGTGCCGAGTTCGCCGTAGAAGTATTTCGAGACGACCACCTTGGTCGCGAGCACCGACCAACTCTTCGGAACCTCGACGTTCTCTTGTTTGAAAATCGCCTTGCCGCCATCGTCGCTGATCTCAGCGGTGCGGCGGTCCCATTCCAACTCGTCGAACGGATGAACACCCGCCGTGCTGAACACTTGTTTGACGCTCAACCCGGCACCAGCCGCGCTGTCGCCGTTGCCTTGAATGTTTTTCTTCTTGCTGCTCATACGTTTGAACTGTGGATTACGAACAACGGGAATAGTGCTCTTCGCCTGAATCATCTAATCTCCTCCTTGGTCAAAACAACCGTGTCTAAAATTAGCTTCGTTTTCACTGCCCCTCCCACCTGAGTTGTTCACCACCAAACGGTGAATAAATTGTCAACAACCACAGTATTTTGGGGCTGTCAACCCATGATACCACTACCGGTGGTAGCGTCAATAAAATTTCACCTAATTGTCAAAATCACGAAAAATCCACGATTTTCCTGCCTATTTCACCCGCAATTCTCGAATCTGCCACTGCCGGTTCATGTCCCGCGCGGGCACAAACTTCAAGAACCGCACCGGTCCAGCCACCCAATCCAACCCCCAAACGCCATTCGTGCCAGCCGGCTGTGCCGTCGGCAGCGGCTGCCAGCGACTGCCGTCCGTCGAAAACTCCACGCGCAACTGCGCGCCCGGCGTTGTCTCCATTTCGATCCGCTTCGGTTCCTTGACTTCACCGAAGCCGAGTTGAAACCAATCAGACGTTTGCCCCGGCGCGCTCGTCTCCCAGCGCGTTTCGCGATAGCCGTCGAACGCGTCGCTGGTCGGGAACGGCTCGTCGCTGGTCGCGGTCGCGCTCCACAACAACGTGCCGACTCCTTCGCGCGACCAACGCAGGGCTTCGTGATTCGTGATTCGTGATTCGTGATTCGCTTTACAGAGTAGTTTTCGCCACGGCGACAAATCCAGTGACGCTCCGGCGCACGCGACGAACGGTTCTGGCAACTTGATCGCGTCGGCGCTCGCGTCCGACACCAGTTCGCGCAACTCCAGCGGCTCGCCGAAGTGCCGGACGATTTTCAGACCGAATTCCTTCGAGCCGTAATCGAGCCACGCCCAAAACCGCGCGAAAAAAACCGGCGCGTGCAGTTCCTTCATCTCTGCGGGCAACCGTGGCGACAACATCAACCGCTGGCCGGGCACATCAAGCGACGCGCCGGTGATCGCCGGCAGCAACATCCACGCCGCCAGTGCGCCCATGTCGGACTCGCGACTCGTTGGCGGCGTTGCGAACGTCAGATCCACTTGGGTGGGCAAGCCCCATGGGCTTTTGTGGTAGCGACACATCGCCTCGTAAATCTGTTGCGCATTTTCGGAAACAGATGGCCGCATCTGATCTACGATCGAGTCCGTTGCCGCCGTCTTGCCAGAACTACTGTCCGGTGAACGAACCGTGTCTCCTGACTGGCGCTGCTTGTCGTAATCGCGGGCAAGATCCGGTTCATTCTCGATTCGCGCCATCACCGCCGCCGCGCTTGCGGCCACAGCGCCGAAGTTCAAGATGGCAGGAGTCTTTGCCTGGCGCGCCCACGCCATCGCCTGCTTCGCGCCGGGCCACGTCGCTTCGAGAAACTTCCGGTCGCCGGTGGCGCGGTAGTGTGCGAGCACCTCGGTGATATAGACGCACGCCGGCTCCGGCGAGCCGGTGATGCCCTGCCAGACGTTCGGATTGCCGACGCCGCGATAGGCGTTACCGTAAAGCCGCGGCACTTCGCCGCCCGGCTGCTGGCAGGCCCGGAACTGTTCCAGTTCGCGGCGGTCCAGTTCCGGAAAGAATGCCCGGAGAAACTCGCCGATGGTCCAGCGTTTCTCCAGTGCACCGAGCGCGCCTTCGCCGCGACCCGGGTTCTCCTGCATCGCGAACCCGCCGTCGCGTGTCAGCAGCGTGTTGCTGAACATCGCTGCGGCGGAGTTCAACGTCAGCGATTTCATCCACGCGGGCAGGTTCGACTCGCGCACCAGCCGCGCCCACGCGTCGGTTTCTGTTGCCAGCCGCTCGCGCTGGTCGAACGCGTATGCTGCCAACCTCTCCGAGTCACGAAAATCGCGTTGGTAGAAATGCCCGTGGTTTTTCAGGTCGAGCGTGACGTGGTCCGGCATCCACCATGCCACCACGAAATACACCGTCTGCTTCGCGCGCGGTGCTAGCAGAATTTTCCGACACAGCGCACCCGCCGGCCGCACCTTGTCCTCCCTCGCCCTGACGGACAGGCCGTTCAGCTCCCCGTCGAGCCGGAAGTCCTCCACCAGTGCCTTGCCGTCGCCGAGCGCGTCCCAGCCGCGGTCGGTTGTCGGACCGTCGGTCAGCAGCAGGTATTCACCGGAGACGTTCCTGCCGATGCCCTCGAACTGGCGCGGGCTGCGAAACTTCAGCCCCTGCAACGTGCTGCTGCTGATCACCGCCGGTTGCTGCGAACTGCCGTCGGCGAAATACCATCGCTGTTTCCCCTCATGAACGCGCACGCCGCCGATGCCAACGAAGTTCTCCAACGACATCATCGCGCTCACCTCCAGCGACCGGGCGAGTGGATTCTCCAGCGTCAGCTCGAAGAACGCCACCGGCAGGCTGGAGTCCTTCATATTATGGGGTATCAGCGGCGACCACGCGCGCAGGCTGGCCCGCACCGGCAGTTTCTCGTCCACAAACGCCACGTCTGCGAATGGAAACGCGCCACGAAATTCGACGCACCGCACCTGCTCCGCGCCCGCCAGTTCGCTCTCTGGCCAGCCGCGCCGCAGCCAGCGCGTCACGCGCCGCACGCCGTCGCTGGCGCAGATGGCGAAAAACGTCCCGCGCGACGGCACGAATGGATCCTCCCACAACGGCATGTCCCAGTTGTGATTGATCGTGAACCGCCCGAACCAGCCGGACGGCAGCAGTTCAAACTTGCCGCAGCCGATGCCGCCCAGCGGCATGCCCGCGCGCCACGGCGCATTGCGAAGCACTCCGGCGGTTTCGTCGAAACCCTGGCAGTCGGCAGGCGACGTTGGTTCCGCAGCGGTGCATAACAGACAGGAAGCGACCGTTGCTGCGAAGAGGCGGAGTTTGGAATTTGGAACTTCGTTCACGTCAGCACCGCTTCGATTTCCTTCAACCGGCTCGGCATCCCAATGTCGTAGAACCGCCGCTTCGTCGCAAACGCTGCGAACTGATGCTCAGTGATCAGTTGCGGAAAAAAATCCTGTTCCAGCGACACCACGCGCCCGGCAGGAATCCGCCGCAACAGCCGCCGCGTCAACGCCAGCACGCCCGCCTCGACGTGCGTTAACCCCGCCGCCGCGCCCGCGCCCTTTTCGTAACGCGCCACGAAACTGTCCGCACCGAGCGCGATGTTGTTCGGCACATCCACCTCCACCGGCGTATTGTCCAGCGCCACCACCAACGCCTCCGCCTGCGTTGCACGCAGCCGCTCCATCGCCTCCACGTAACGGATCGGCAAATACGAGTCGCCGTAGATCAGCAGGAAATTCTCCGCCAGCAGCGGCTCGGCCAGCTTGAGCGCGCCGCCCGTGCCGAGCGGCGACGGCTCGCGCGAGTAACGCACCCGCATCCCGGCCGCCGTGCCGTCGCCGAAATACTTCTCGATCTTCTCTCCGAGATAACCGGTCAGCAGCACGACGTCCACGATGTCCTGCCGCTTTAACTCGTCGAGCTGGTAGGCGAGATAGGGCCGGCCGCGGATTGGCACCATCGGCTTGGGAATGTTATCCGTCAGCGGTCGCAACCGCTCGCCGCGTCCGCCTGCAAGAATGACAGCCTGTATCACGCTGTCGTTGTAGGTTTGGTTGCCGGGCAAGTCAAGCGGGGCGCGAGCCAAAAACGCCGAACGCGGGCGTTCATCGCAACAGATTCAGAAACAGCGTGATATTCAACGCGTTGGTGAGGTCAATCAGAAACGCGCCGACGATCGGCACCACCAGGAACGCGCGCGGCGCCGGCCCGAAATTCTCGACCAGCGACTTCATGTTCGCCACGGCGTTGGGCGTCGCGCCCAGCCCGAACCCGCAGTGTCCAGCCGCCATCACCGCCGCATCGTAGTCGCGCCCCATGAATCGGAACGTGACCCACCACGCGAACGCGGCCATCACCACCACCTGCGCGGTCAGGATGATCAGCATCGGCACTGCGGCATTCGCCAGAGTGATCAGGTTCAGGCTCATCATCGCCACCGCAAGGAACAAGCCGAGCAGCGCCGACGCGAACGTGTCCACAACCTCCGTCTGGATCACCCGCACGCCGGCAAGGTCGAGCGCGTTGCGCAACGTCAGACCGACCAGCATCGCGCCGATATAGACTGGAAACGTCAACCCCAACTGCTGGATGAAATAGCTCACCCAACTTCCCACCTTGATGCAAAAGCAGATCAACAAAAAATGCGCGAGCGCGCTCCGGCCAAAACCCGCCAACTCGCGCAGGTCCTGAAGAATGCCCGACGCGTGCGTGCCCGTGTCCTCCAGATGCGTCACTGGAGAGGCTGACGGCCTCAACCCGCGCCGGCGGATCAACTCGCCGCCCACCGGCCCGCCGAGCAGGCCGCCCGCGACCAAGCCGAACGTCGCCGCCGCCATGCCCGCAGTCGCCGCGTTCGAGAGTCCGGCTTTCTCGAAGTCCGCCGCGAACCCCATCGCCGTGCCGATGCCGCCGGTCAGCGTCACGCTACCGCAGATCACGCCCAGCAGCGGCGAGACGCCGAGCAGCTTCGCCAGTCCCACGCCGACCACGTTCTGGATCAAAGCGAGAACGGTCGCCAGCGCGAGGAAGAGCACCACCTGCCAACTGCCGCGCCGCACCAAGTCCCAGCTCGCATTCAGGCCGATGCACGTGAAGAAGCCTACGAGGAACGGAAGGTTCACATTCTTCGCCGGCGCGCCCGTCCATTCTGGCCCGATGCTCACCAGCCACGTCCACCATTGCGCCGACACTTTTGTCGCGAACTGCGCCGGCCAGACGCCCGACACGTTCACCGCAAGGACAACGAGCGACACAAGCAGTCCGCTCACTACCGGCGCGGGAATGTCGAACCGCGAGAGAATCCCGATCCGCCGCACCAACATCTCGCCGAGGAGCAAGACGGGAACCGCCAACACCACCGGCCACCAAGCGGAAAGAGTTGCGACGTGGGCGCTGTCCATGCGTTGCGGTTGTAGGAGTCTCGGCGCGGCAAGTCAACCGCCTTCACGCAGCGGCGCTGAGGCGCGCACCCGAAGATTCGCGTGACCTCGCTGGACGCGTCTGATAAACAGGTTAGGTTCCCAGACGAAAGGACTCATGGCTGATTTGCGAATTGCTTTCATCGGCGCGGGCGGAATGGCCCAGCGCCATCTCAAGACGCTCGCGGGCTTGCTCGGCGAGAAACCGGTCGCGGCGGTGTGCGACACGGACCGCGCCAAGGCGAGCGCGGCGTGCGCGACCTATGGTGGCGCGGCTTACGAGGACGCGGTGCTAATGCTGAAGGCGGAACCGATTGACGTGGTGTTCATCTGCACGCCGCCGCTGGCACGCGAGGAGCAGATCAAGTTGTGCTGCCGGAAGAACATTCCGTTTTTCTGTGAGAAGCCGCCGGCGGCGGATTTGAAAACGGCCGGCAAGATCGCCGAGGCGGTGGCGAAGTCGGGCGTGGTCCACTCGGTGGGCTTCATGTATCGCTACGCGGAAATGGTGGAGGAGTTCAAGCGGTGGTTCGAGGGGCAGGCGGTGACGAGCGCGGTGTCGCAGATGGCGTGCGGCGTGTTGTTCGAGCCGGATGCGCTGGGATGGCGCAAGCTGGCGGAGCAGGGCGGCGGGCCACTGCTGGACCAGGCGATCAACATGGCGGACATCCTCCGGCTCGTCGCGGGCGAGATCGCGGAGGTGCATGCGTTCGGATCGAATCAACTGACGCCCCGGAGCGAGACGTTGACGGTGCCGGAGACAGTGGCGATGGCCTATCGGCTTGCCAGCGGCGCGGTGGGTTGCCACTACCATTCATGGGCGCAAAAAGGTTGGACATGCGAACTGGAATTGCGCACGGCCGACAGCCGCGCGTCGCTGGACTTCGCCGCTGGCAAAGCCAGCGGCAGCATCAAAGGCGAAACGAAAGAGGCGGCCTCGCAAAAAGATTACTACGTCACCGAAGTCGAGCGGTTCCTGCAAGCGGTGAGGGAAAAGAATCCGGCGCTGGTTCGTTCGACGTATGCGGACGCGGCAAAGAGCCTCGCGGTGGTGTTGGCGGCGAGCCGCTCGCTGGAAACCGGCAAACCAGAGCGCGTGAAGGAGGTTTAACCGATGCCGACCGAAACGAGCAAGCGCGAGGAAGTGGATCACGCTGACCGCTCGTTTGATTTCCCCCTTGTTCGTTTTTCCGTCGTCTGCTTCGCGCCGTTCGCGCTGTGGCTGCTCTGCGGCTGCGCGGGGTTGCAGGATGCGCGGTCGGAGCGGTTGCCGCAGACCAGCGTTGATCAGATGCGGGCGCATCGGGTGCAGCCGGAAATTGCCGGTTACACGGCGACGAAGATCGGCGAGAGCACGATCAGCTATATGACGCACTCCTGGCTGGACGGCGCAGAGACGACGACGTTGCCAATGACGGACGCGATGGGCCGCGGCGACACGCACGCGATGGTGGACGTTGTGCTAAACGACGGCGTGCGCGTGCCGATGCTGGTGGACACAGGCGCGGCTTCGGACGTGCTCTCGCCGTCGCTGGTGGAGAAGCTGAAGCTGCCGTTGTTTGACACCGGCAGCCAGGCGGCAACGGTGCGCGGCGTCGGCGGCGAACAGGCTGTTTTTCCCGGCGGGCTGTCGAAGATGCGGCTGGGCGGCATCGAGGTGCATAACACCGTGGTGGTGGTGTTGACCGAGCAATACCGGCAATACGGGCTGGGGATGATTCGCGGGCAGGAGGTGGACAGTGGCATCATTGGGATGACCACGCTGAGCCGGTTCCGGTGGGTGACGTTCGATTGGCGGCGGCGGCAATTGACGCTGGGCCGCGTCGGCGACTACAAGCCCGACGAGCGAAAGCTGACCGATGTTATCCCGTTCGACGTGGTTTACGGCAAACTCGTGGTCAACGCCGAGATCATCAAGGCTACCAAGAGGTCGTCGCTGAGCCTGATGCTCGACACGGGGTCGGATGACGAGATGATGCTGCCGATGAAGGTGGCGCAGGAGATGGAGTTGTTCGATGTGTCATCGCCGCCGGCCAACCGGCGATGGATCACCGGCGTGGGCGGCTCGTATGTCGGCTCGCCGTTCGTGGCGACCTCGTTGAGGGTCGGGCGCGTGCAGTTCATGAGGGTCCGCGGTCACACCGTGCCGGACAATATCTGCGGCGTGCTCGGCAACAAGCTGATGCGGGAGTTTAAAACGACGTTTGACTTCGCGCACCGGCGACTGGTGTTTGAGAACTACTGACGACAGCGAGTTGGGGAGTTTTCTCCGCGTTTGGCAACTGTTTTTTCTTTTCCGCACCGCACTCCGTTCTTGTTCCGCGCCGCTCACGTCCTATAATCAGGCCGTCACAAAACAGGATGAACACCAAATACGTTCTCGGATTAGATTTCAGCACGCTGAGCGGGCGCGCCTTGCTGGTGCGTGTGAGCGACGGCAAGGAAGTGGCCAGCGCGGTCCACCACTACGCCAGTGGCGTCATCACCCACAAACTGCCCAACGGTGCGGGGACGGCGAAACTTCCTCCCAATTTCGCGCTGCAAGACCCGAAGGATTACCTCGACGTGCTGAAGACTGCCGTGCCGGCGGTGATGCGCCGCGCCGGCGTGCGCCCAGAGAACATCATCGGCATCGGCACCTGCTTCACCGCGAGCACGTTGCTGCCGGTGGAATCCGACGGCACGCCGTTGTGCTTCATGCCGCAATGGCGTTCCAACCCGCACGCTTGGGCGAAGCTCTGGAGCCATCGCGCCGCGCAGCCGCAGGCTGACCGCATCAATGAAATCGCCCGCCAGCGCAACGAGGAATTTCTCAAACGTTACAATGGCCGCTATTCGCCCGGCTGGTTTTTCTCCAAGCTGCTCGAAATCGTCGAGAAAGCGCCGGAGATCTATGACGCGGCCGACGAGTTCATCGAGGCGAGCGACTGGATCGTGTGGCAACTCGTGGGCCACTCGCGCCGCAACAACAGCGCGGCCGGCTACAAGGCAATGTGGCTCAAGGACAAGGGCGGCTATCCGCACTTCGATTTCTTCAAGGCGCTTCATCCGAAGCTGGAGCACCTGCTCGATGAGAAACTCGGCGGCTTGGAAGTTTACGAGATCGGCGCCAGCGCTGGCGGCCTCAGCCGCAAGGGCGCGGCGCTGACGGGCCTGAAAGAAGGCACACCGGTGGCTGTGGGTATTGTGGACGCCCATGCGGCGGTGCCAGCGTGCGGCGTGATCGAGCCGGGCCATCTCTGCATGGTGATGGGGCCGCGCATTTGTCACGTGCTGCTGGCGAACGAGCGGCGTGACATCGAGGGCATCGGCGGTTGCGTCGAAGACGGCATCGTGCCCGGCATGTGGGGCTACGAAGCGGGCCAGACTTCGGGGGGTGAGTTACTGTCATGGTTCTGCGAGGCGCTGCCGACGGAGATCCGCATCGAGGCGGAGCGGCGCAGGCTCACCGTGTCGCGGCTGATGGAAGAACGCGCGGCGGCGTTGAAGCCCGGCCAGTGCGGCATATTGGGGCTGGACTGGTGGAGCGGCAACCACTGCGTGTTGATGGATCCAAGCCTTAGCGGCATGTTGCTCGGCTTGACGACGAAAACGGAGCGGCACGATATCTATCGTGCGCTCATCGAAGCGACAGCGTTCGGCACCCGCAAGATAGTCGAAACGTTCACCAAGGCCGGCCTGGAGGTTCACGACATGGTCGCCTGCGGCGGCTTGCCGGAGCAGAACAAGCTCTTACTGCAAGTCATCAGCGACGTCACCGGCAAGCCGGTGCGCGTGGCCGATTCGGCCCAAGCCACCGCGCACGGCGCGGCAATGCATGGGGCGGTGGCGGCCGGCAAGACAGCGGGCGGCTACCCGACGCTCCAAGACGCGGCGCGTCACATGGCGCACGTGCGAACGGACTACTACCGGCCCCACAAGACCTCCCACGAGATTTACAACCAGCTTTACGCGGAATACGAAAAGTTGCACGATTACTTCGGTCGTGGCACCAATCCGGTGTTGAAGACACTGAAGCGGCTCAAGACCGGCGCCGTATGAACCGGATTGTCGGCAAGCACCAATGTTTTGGCTTGCCGAGCGGCGCGGGAGCGGCGTAGTTTTCGCACCAACGCGAGATAAACATCATGCCAAAGCTCGTCCTTCTTATGCAGGGAAAGCCCGCCAACGAGTTCCCGCTCTCCGGCGGCACAGTAACCATCGGCCGCGCGGCCGATAACGCGATCCAGATTGTTGATGATTCGGTTTCCAGCCATCACGCTGAACTGACCGCGGAAGGCGACAGCTACGTGCTGCGTGACATCGGCTCCACCAACGGCACCAAGGTCAACAATGAGCAACTCCCGCCGGGCGAGCCGCGCAAGCTGGTGGGCGGCGAGGTGGTGAAGTTCGGCGGCATGGAATGCCGTTACGACAGCGAAGGCAAGCGCCCCAGCAGCAAACCTCTGCCGCCGGTCAAAGCAGGTGTGGACCTCAAGACCACCGCCACGCGACCGAGCACCATTTTCCAGAACGTCTCGCCCTTTAAGAAGAAGGTGGACAAGTCCAGCCGCATCATCCAGTTCATCATCCTCGTGCTGGCAATCGGCGCCCTCGGTTGTTTCCTCTTCCTTCTCTGGAAGTTCCTCCAGACGCCACATTGACACCACTCACGGCGGCTCGCCGTGGTTTTCTGTCGCCAAGTGCCGTCTGCGCCGTGTCACCTGCGGTGCTCGTTGCAAGCTGTTGGTTTGGGAGGGCGCTGAATTTGCAGTCGGGTAGCGCAGGTTTCTAACCTGCAAACCGCACAGCCATCACGAGTATCTGGATGAGAAGCTGGCGATACAGGAAGCCAAAACACCTACACTACCACTATCGTTTGCCGTTCAGGACGAAAACGATCAGAAACTGACGTGCGCCCGCCACCGGGGACCGGCGCGCCAAATCACTCGCGTTATTTCCGGCGCGATGCTTAAGCTTGCTCTAAGTTGAGCCTGCCCGATGGAACCGAACGATGACGTGGAGTTGATGCTGCGCGTGCGCGATGGTCAGGACGGCGGCGCGTTCGAGGAACTCATGCGCCGCTACCAGCGGCCGCTGGTTGGATTTCTCATACGCCTGACCAACAACCTGGACACGGCGCAGGACCTCGCCGAGGAAACCTTCGTCCGTGTCTGGCAATCCGCGCCGCGCTACCGGCCGTCGGCCAAGTTCACGACGTGGCTCTTTACCATCGCCTCACGCCTAGCCATTGATCACGCCCGCCGCGCGCAGGTCCGTCACTCGGTTTCCCTCGATGCGCCGATCGCCGCCGCCGATCGCTCGCTTGCCGAAACGCTGGCGGATGCCGGCCCGGCGGCGGACCAGCAAGTGGCGCGCAACCAGACCGCCGCATTGGTCCGCGCGGCGGTGCAGGAACTGCCGCTGGAACAACGCACCGCGTTGGTGCTATGCGAATTTGAAGATTTCAGCTATGCCGACGCAGCGCAAGCGATGGGCTGTTCAGTGAAATCCGTCGAACTGAGGATTTATCGGGCCAAACAAACACTTCGTGAAAAGCTGTTAGCGGTGCACTGATCGCTGATTACTGGCTTCTCCTCGTCAAGCTACGGCTGGCACGAGAGAAGTCCTCAAGGTTGACGTTCGGTGTGGTGGGCGCCACGGGGGCAGCACCCGCAAAGTTTTCCGGAGATCAACTCGATGTAGCGGCGCTGCTGCTCCGGCGTCAGGATGGACTTGATCCGAAAGAGATGCTGCACCGTCTCGCGTTCCGAGGCTGCCTGCGCAGCTTGCATCTTGCCGAGCAATTCTTCCACTTTTGGCGTGATGCTGTCAGCGCGTTCCAGTTCCTGGCTGAGCGCGGCCCGCGCGGCGCAGAGGTCGGCGCAGTGGCTGTCGCACTTGCCGCTGAACTCCTTGTCGAGCGATGCGAGTTGAGTCCGCTGGGCGGGCGTCAGTTGCAGTTCCCCGGCGAGCCAGTCACTTGTGCATGGCGCGACCTGGCACTTCCACAATATGGCGGAGCCGGCAGCGCCGAGACCGACGATAATCAAGGCGATGATCCAGTATTTCTTCATAGTTGGTCCCGGGCGCTGGTTCAAATCCGCCAGTCCCTCCTTGGGCGTGTTCCAAGTGTTCTTCATGGTCGGCCCAAATAACCGGCGATGAGCGAACCCGCCGGGAAGTTGTCGAATTGGTTCAAGCCGATGGAGGCGAAGAGTTGCTGTTTTGCAATAGCATCGGCGCGTTGGTGAGCGAGGCTGCCCGTGACCGTTAACATCGTCACCGCCGTGGCGCAGGCGGCGCTGAGCAGCCACGCGGGACGCGGCCACCGGCCCCAAGCCGTGGCGGGGCGTTCGCGCTCGGCGGCGCGGATACGGTTCCAGACGCGTTGCTCGAAGCCGGATCGCGGCTCACTCGCCACGGTCCACCGGCTGAGCACAGCGTCAAGGCGCTGGAGTTGGTCCTGTTCGGCTCGACAGTTCGGGCAGCCTTCGAGATGCGCAGCAAGACGGCTCGCGCGGCGCAGCGAAAGTTGGCTGGCGCGGAATGCGCTCAAGTGACGCTGGACTCGTTTGCAGTTCATGGTCACGCGATACAACGCGCCACACCGCAGAAACCCTCGCGGAAAACTTTCCTAGAAAACAGAAACGGGAGGCTGCTTGCGCAACCTCCCGTTTCGGGAAAACGATTTTCGGTTTAGAAGAAGTGGGTGATGCCGGCGGTGCTCAAAATGTCGTTCAGGCCGGGGTTGGGGCTGGTCAGGCCGGCGTTGGACATGTGGTGCCAACGGGCTTGGACGATCAACGCCCAGTCGTCAACGAAGAAATACTGGCAGCCGGCCCCGATTTGGGTGATGAACTCGAAGTCGCTCTGACATTCGTGGATGCCCCACTGGTTCATGCTCAACCCCAAGCCCAGTTCGACGAACGGCACGAAGCGTGTGCCCGTGATGAAGTTGTGCTTATAGTTCAACGCCAGACCTTCCGTGCCGCCGTGAGCGCCCTTGAGGCCCATACCGAAGAGGCCTTCGATGACCACCTCACCATTGCCTTTGAGGAACCCGCCACAGACGTCCTCACCGATGAGGTCGGTGAACACGTAACCGAAGCGCGGGTTGGCGAACGCGAAGGTGTAGTTGTTCTGGGTGCCGCCGATACGGATCGAGGGGGCGTAACCGAACTGGAGACCGATCTCCTTCGCGCCCGCCCGCAACGGACCGCCGACTTCTCCCTCCCACGGGCCGCGGTTCTCGGTCACATAGATGTGTGCGTTTTTCTGGAGGTTCTGGATCGCTTCCACCTGGTCGGGCGCGGGCGGGTTCGGATCGCGGGAAATGAGCGCCGGTTGCTCCGCCAGCGCCGCTAACCCGCAGCACTGAACCGCCACCACAAGAATTGCCACTCGACTATGATGATTCAACATATCGCTATTCTCCAGACTCGACGGCCACAGAACCACACCGTCACACGTAAACAATACTGGTCTGAATACTGTGAAACTCCGGGGGGGAGGTCAACTGTTTTTTCAGTTTGACGGTCGTGCCACCTCAGCAAACTCCGGCCTTGAGTCTGTCCCCTTCAGGAATAATGATGTCTGCCATGAAAGACATCGTCTCCCCCAATGTCTCTCGTCGCGGATTCCTCACAAACACCGGTCGGCTGGCTGCGGTTTTCGCATTGGCGGGCACTTCGACAACCGCCATTACACAGACTCGGCAGGCGCCGCTGACAAAGTGTGGCGTCGTGGCGCGCAAGGAACCGGCGGCGATTGCGATGTGGGATTTCTCGTGGGCACTGCGGCACGATCCGGGCTGCGAGTTTGCCGACTGGGACAAGGTGCTCGACGGCCTCGTCGAGCGCGGTTACAACGCCATCCGTTTCGACGTGTTCCCGCCGCTGGTCGCGACCGGTTCCGACGGACGCGTGAACGACTCGCACCATTTCCCAAAGAGCGGCAAGAAGCCGGTCATGTGGGGCAACCAGTTCCCGACGACGCTCCATCCACGCCAGGCGCTGAAGGAGTTCATCCCGCGATGCCTCGACCGGGGCCTCCTGTTGGGTCTCTCGACGTGGTTTTTCGGGCCGGGCAATGATCCCAAGCGCGTAAACCAATTGGTGGAAAACGTCCAAGGTCTCGACGGTTTCGTTCGCGTGTGGGACGAGACGCTGCGGTTTCTCAAGGATAACGACCTGCTCCACAACATCTATTACGTGGATCTGCTCAACGAATATCCGCTCTTCAGCGGCTTCAAGTGGTTGCGAGGCCAGATGGATGACGACATCAAGGTGCGCGGCGAAAAGGCGAAGGCCGACGGCGTCCACGAATGGAAGGAGAAGGTTGGCAACTATAACAACGAAGTTTCGCGCAAGTTCTACACCGGTTTCGCCAACGACGCCATCACTCGCCTGCAGGTGAAGTGGCCCGGCCTCGATTTTCTGTTCTCGCTCACCTTCAACGGCTCCGCCGACTGGCGCGTGATGGCGCCGACGAAGATCGCCGCGCTCGACGCGCACTACTGGTTCGTCATGAATCCGCTGCTCTCCGCCAAGGCCGGCTATTGGGAGAACATCCACAAGCTGGCCGACAGTGACACCGAGTTCCCAAAGGTGCAGGAGGCGTTGTTGAAGAACTGGACGATGCACAAGCCGAAGCTGATTGAGTGGATGGACCAGCAGATGGCGGAAGTCGCCGCACTGGGCCGCAAACACAACAAACCCATCGGCAACACCGAAGGCTGGGGCATCATCAACTGGCTCGATCATCCGGCACTGACGTGGAGCATCATCAAGGAAGCCGCCGAAATCTGTGCTGTCCTTGGCCACAAGCACGGCTACCGCTTCAATTGCACCTCCAACTTCACCCACCCGCAGTTCCCGCGCCTCTGGGCTGACGTGGCGTGGCACAAACAGATGACGGCGAAGATTCGGGGGTGACTTGGCGCACTAGAACCTTGAGTATTATCCCCCACAAGAATAAAGATGCCCTCCCATGAATGAGATCATTCCTTCCTCTGTGTCTCGACGTCAATTCCTGACAAACACCGGCCGGCTCGCGGCGGTTTCCGCGCTGGCAGGAGTGGCACTGCCGCAGGTCCACGCGATTGGCGGTGACACGATTCAAGTAGCGTTGATCGGTTGTGGCGGGCGCGGCACCGGCGCGGTCGGCAACGCGCTTGCGACCCGGAGCGGCCCCATCAAGCTGGTTGCGATGGCCGACGTTTTTGAGGAACGGCTCCAGCGCAGCCACGACGCCCTGAAGAAAGCAGCCACCAGCGCGCCCGTCACGACGAATGCAGCGAGCGCTGATCGCCAAGCGGGCGGGTTCAGCGCTGCGCAGGTTGACGTGCCGCCCGAGCGGCGCTTCCTTGGCTTCGATGCGTATCAGAAGGCGATGGATTGCTTGAAGCCGGGTGACGTCGCCATCCTCACCACGCCAGTCGCGTTCCGCTGGGTGCATTTCAAATACGCCATTGCCAAGGGCATCAACGTCTTCATGGAGAAACCGGTCACGGTGGACGGCCCTACCACGCGCAAGATGCTCCAGCTCGGCGAGGAGTCGGTGAAGAAAAATCTCAAGGTCGGCGTGGGCCTGATGTGCCGCCACTGCAAGGCCCGATGGGCGCTCTACGACCGCATCAAGTCCGGCCAGATCGGCGACCTTATGACGCTGCGGAGCTACCGGCTCGTCAGCCCGGCCGGCAACGTCGGTCCGCGGCCGGACGGCATCAGCGAGTTGCTTTACCAGACCCAGAAATACCTCGGCTTCATGTGGGCCAGCGGTGGCGTGTTCCACGATTACGTCGCACACAACGTGGACGAGTGCTGCTGGATGAAGGACGCGTGGCCCGTGAAAGCCCACGGCCTCGGCGGCCGGTGCCATCGCGGCAACGCCATTGACCAGAACTTCGACAACTACTCCATCGAATACACGTTCGCCGACGGCGCGAAGCTCTTTCTCAACTCGCGCTACACAGCCCGCTGCCACAGCGAGTTCGCCAGCTATGCCCATGGCACTAAAGGTGCGGCCGTCATCTCCACCTACATGCACACGCCGGCCAAGTGCCGCATCTACAAGAGTCAGACGATGGCCGACGCCGACCTCGTGTGGGCGTTCCCGCAGCCGGAGCCGAATCCTTACCAACTGGAATGGGACCACCTGATCGAGGCCATCCGCCAGGACAAACCCTACAATGAGGTCAAGCGCGGCACCGAAGCCAGCCTCGTCGTCCTCATGGGCCGCATGGCCGTCCACACCGGGCAGATCGTCACGTTCGACCAGATGCTGAACCACGAACACGAATTCGCGCCGCAGGTGGCCCAACTCACCAAGGATTCCCCCGCTCCGCTGCAAGCCGGCGCCGACGGCACGTATCCCATGCCCGAGCCGGGATTCAAGAAACTGGAGTTTTGACAAACCCGGCTGCTGCGTGGCAGTCGGAGATAATCACGAGGAACCAACGAATGAAAAAGACGACTTTGCTTTGTGTGCTGGCCATGTCGGTGGCGGCGAGTTTTTGTGCGGCGGCGGATGCGGCTTCCAAGCGGCTGAACATCCTGTTCTGTTTCGCCGACGACTGGGGGCGCTACGCGAATTGCTACACGGCGGTGGAGACGCGGCCGTCCATCAATCAGGTCCTCAAGACGCCGGTCATTGACCGCATGGCGCGCGAGGGCGTGCTGTTCAAGAACGCGTTCGTCACTGCGCCGAGTTGCACACCGTGCCGCAGCTCGCTGCTGTCGGGACAGTATTTCTTCCGCACGGGCCGCGGCGCGATCCTCCAAGGCGCGCAATGGGACGCGAGCATTCCGAGCTACCCGCTGATGTTGCGCGACGCGGGCTATCACATCGGCAAGAGCCACAAGGTCTGGAGTCCCGGCACACCTACCGATGCGCCCTACGGCGGCCAGCAGCACGCCTACGAGAAGGCCGGCCGCGACTTCTGCGACTTCTCCGAAAACGCGACGAAGCTGGTGCAGGGCGGCATGGCGTTCGAGGCGGCGAAGCAGAAGATTTTGGCACAGGTGCGCGACAACTTCGATGCCTTCCTCGCCGACCGCAAACCGGACCAGCCGTTCTGCTACTGGTTCGGCCCGACGCTTACCCACCGCAAATATGAGAAGGACTCCGGCAAAGCGCTCTGGGGCATCGAGCCGGACTCGGTCAAAGGCAAGCTGCCGAAGTTCATGCCCGACGTGCCGGAGGTGCGCGCCGATGTCACCGACTACATGGGCGAAATCCAGGCGTGGGACGCCGGCATCGGCGTGCTGATCAAGAAGCTGGAAGAGGCCGGTGAACTCGATAACACGCTCATCGTCATCAGCGGCGACCACGGCATGCCCGGTGTGCCCGGTGGCAAATGCAACCTCTACGATTTCGGCGTCGGCGTCGCGCTCATCGCTCGCGTGCCCGGCGGCAAAGGCGGCCGCGTGGTGGATGACTTCGTGAACTTGATGGACCTCGCGCCGACGTTCCTTGAAGCCGGCGGCGTGAAACCGCCCGAGGTGATGACCGGCCGCAGTTTGATGAACGTCCTGCGCTCGAAGAAGTCCGGCCTCGTAGATTCGTCGCGCACGTGGGTCGTCACGGGCCGCGAGCGCCACGTTGCTGCCGCACGCGAGGGCCACCTGCCGTATCCGCACCGCGCGTTGCGAACAAAGGACTTCCTCTACGTCCGCAACTTCGCGCCCAACCGCTGGCCGATGGGCAAACCGAACTTCACCAGCCGGGCCGATCTGCCGTCCGCTGACGCGCTGGAGCACAACACCTTCATCGCCTTCTCCGACATGGACGCCAGCCCGACGAAAGCGTGGCTGGTCAGCCAATACGCGTTGCCGGAGTGGCAATGGCACTACGACTACGCCTTCGCGAAGCGTCCCGCCGAACAGCTCTTCGATCTCCGCAAAGACCCTGACCAGACCGTCAACGTCGCCGCCAACCCAGCCTACGCCGATACAAAGCGTGAGATGGCCGCGCGGCTGGTGAAGATTCTCACCGAAGCCAACGATCCGCGCGTCATCGGCGACGGCCAGACGTTCGAGCGTTCACCCTTCACCGACCCGGAGCCAATCCGCCCCGGCAAGAAAGGCGGCAAGAAGAGAGCAAAGTGAATCGTCGAGAATTCCTGAGATCGTCCGCGGCTGCTGCAATCACCGCGGCCACATTGCGGAGCGCGCTCGCTGTCGAGTCGCCCATGGATTTGCCGGCCGGCCATCGCGACGCGGTGCGGCGGCGGAAGCGGCGCATCGTGGTGCAATACGATGCGAATGATCCCATGTGGAGTTACTGGAAGCTCCACCGGAATGGCGACGCCTCGTTTGACCGCTTTCGCGACGCGGTATTCTCGTATGTGGAGGAGCCGGGCAGCCAGATTGACGCCATCTGGTGGGACATCGGCGGCAGTCCGTTGGGATGCTCTTATCCCAGCAAGGTGGAGCCTCCGGTGGATCATCCGCTGTTGCAGCAATGGCTTCGTGGCGGTGTGGATTGGGTCGAAAAACTGGTCAGCGAAACGCGCCGCCGCAAGCTGGAGGTCTTCTGGAACCACCGCATCAGCGAAGTCGAATGTCTGCCCGAAGGTGGTCTGTCGAAGCTGCCTCATCCGCTGAAAGTGAAGCATCCCGACTGGGTGGTGCCGGCTTCGTGGTGGCCGCAGGGCATGTGGAATCTGGCGGCCAAGGGCCTGCGCGAACACAAGGTCACGATCCTGCGCGAACTGGCAACGCGCTATGATCTGGATGGGATTCAGATTGATTTTGCCCGCCACGTCCCGTGTTTGTCAGTGGGCCGGCAGTGGGAACTCCGCGGCCACGTCACGCAGTTCATGCGTATGGTGCGCCGGATGTTACTGGAGGTGGCTCAGCACCGTGGCCGTCCGTTCCTACTGGCCGCGAGAGTGCCGCAGACGCTCGACGGCTGCCGCGCGGATGGCTTCGACGTGAAGACATGGGCAGAGCAGCATCTTGTGGACGTGCTGACGCTCGGCTCGCGCTCGATGGATGTGGATGTCGAAGGCTTGCGCGCCGCGGTCGGCCGCGCGGTGCAGCTTCAGCCGTGCTTCGACGATCATCACGCCACCGACGGCTACCGCTATGGATCCATCGAGTTCCTCCGCGGTGTCTTCGCCAACCACTTTCAGCGCGGCGCCGACAGCGTGATGACCTTCAACTGGTCCATCGGCACGCCCGAAGTCTGCCGTGCCGTGGGATCAGACGCCGGCCCGTCCGCGCATCAAGCCGCCTACAAGGAAGTCGGCGATCCGCGCACGCTGGCGGGCAAGGACAAGATGTTCGCCGTCGAGCGCCGCGGCGGCTATCCGTGGGCCGATGGTTTCTTCAATCACAATGATACTGCGCCGTTGCCCGCGCCGTTGGCCAACGACGGTCGGGCCGCCGAGGTCGTGCTGCACATCAGCGATGCACCCGGCGCTGCGAACGCAAACGTCACGCTGCGTTGCGTTTTGTTCCACGCGACGGAAACAGATGACTTTGCAATTCACATGAACGGCGTGCCGTTGTCCATCAACTTGCGCGACGCCGAATGGAAGGACGCGCAAATCTTCTCGCCCGCGCGGCAACCCACGTCCGGCGGCAAGGGCCAATACCGGGTCAACCCGAAGCAGCGGCTGCTCCGGCTGGATTGCCCCGTTCCGCGCGAAGCTTGGCGGCGCGGCCCCAACCGCGTCGAAATCCGCGTCACGGCACGCGGCGCTTCGCCAACCGGCGATTCCATCCAACTCGAAAAGCTCGAAGCGCATCTGCGGTTCCGTTGAGGACGCGGCGCGACTGCAAGTCTTGGAGAAAACAAACGAGCCTCGCGTCACGCTGGCGAGTTTAGAAAGCCTTTTCGGTAATGTGCCGGGGTGGTGCCCGTCAGCCGTTGAAAGACCAGCCGGAAACGCCGTAGTTCGCTGAAACCACATGCCGTCGCGATCTCGCTCAAGCTCCGCTTTTCCGATTCGGCCAGCAGTTGTTTCGCTCGCTCCACCCGCAACCGTGTGATGAACGCATACGGCGTGCAGCCGAGGCTCTGACGGAAGCGATGTTCCACCCGCCGGCGAGACACCGACGACAAGCCAAGGATGCGTTCGACGCCGAACGGCTCGTGCAGATGCTCGCGGATGTGCTGCACCGCAGCGGCCACGTGCGTGTTTTCGATCGCCAGCGTCTCCGTCGAGCAACGTGCCACCACGCCGTCGGGCGCGATCAGGATCGGCTGTTTCGGCGGCGATGAACCACGCATCAGCCGGTCTAGCAACGCCGCCGCGCGCCGGCCGACTTCGCCGTCGTTGCGCGAGACGCTCGAGAGCGGCGGATGGCTGAATTCGCAGACCACCGGATCGTTGTCCACGCCAATGACCGCCACATCCTCTGGCACGCGCAGGCCCAACTGCGCGCAGGCGTCCACGACCATGCTCGCGCGCAGGTCCGTGCTGGCCATGATGCCAACCGGCGGTTGCAGCGTTTGCAGCCATTGCTCCAGTTCCTCTTCCTGCCGGCTCCATCGCCGTCGCGCGGTGACGGCGGCTGAGACTTCAAGCACACTGCATTGGCCGCCAGCCTTCCCGATGGCTGCGGCGAACCCCGTGCGCCGCAGTTTGCTGTAATGCATCCCGCGCGTCCCGTAGTAGCCGAACCGGTGAAACCGACGCTCCAACAAGTGCGCCGCCGCGAGCCGTCCCGTGGCCTCATGGTCCACCATCACCGTCGGCGCGCCCGTTTCGCCCAGATGCGCCGTCAGGTTCACCACCGGCATCCGCAATGTTCGCGCGATCTTCGTGTCGGCCGCTGTTGTGATGACCACAAACGCGCCGTCGCCCTGCCAGTGCGCGAGCCAGTCAATCGAGGGATTAAGTCGTTCCGGCATCCGCGTGAACACCCATCCGCCGTGCTCGCGGGCGTAGTCGAGGATGCCTTGGAGCAGCCGCTCCATGAACGCGATGCCCAGCGGGAACGCGAGGCCGATGCGTTTGATGTTTCTTTGTTTCATCGCCGACGCAAATCAGCCCCTGTGTAGCGCAAAACGGCCCTTGGCCGCAAGCGCGCCAAAGCTGTAGTCTCGCCGCCATCACTTCCACAAAGGAACACTCATGACCTCATCGCCAATCTCCCGCAGAGCATTCATCCGGCGCAGCGCAGTGCTCAGCTCGGCCGCGTTTGCCGCGCCGTTCATCGTGCCGGCATCGGTCTTTGGCGCCAACGAGCGCATCGGCATCGCCGTCATCGGACCGGGCCGTCAGGGCGGCGGCCTGCTGGCGGCGGCGGGCCGCTCGAAGGGCGCGCGTGTCGTCGCCATCGCCGACGTGAACCTGCCGCGCGCCCGCAAAGCCGCCGCGAAATACAAGGCGGAGGTCTATAAGGACTATCGGAAGCTGCTGGAGCGAAAGGACGTGGACGCCGTCATCACCGCGACGCCGGAGCATTGGCGAGCGCTCACGTGCATCCACGCCTGCCAAGCCGGCAAAGACGTGTATGCCGAAAAACCGATGACGCTGACGATCCGCGAAGGCCGCCTCATGGTCGCGGCGACGCGCAAATACGGCCGCGTTTTTCAGTGCGGCAGCCAGCAGCGGTCGCAGATCGAGAATCATATCGGTTGCAAGCTCGTGCGCGAGGGCGCCATCGGCAAAATCACCAAGGTCATTGGCCACAACTATCCCAGCCCGTGGAATTGTGCGCTGCCGGCCCAGCCGGTGCCGGACGAACTGGACTGGGATTTGTGGTGCGGTCCGACCGAGCCTGTGCCGTTCAACGCCGACCTCTACATCCCGCGCGGAAAGCCGGGCTGGCTCTCGTTCCGGCCGTATTCAGGCGGTGAAATGACCGGCTGGGGCGCGCACGGCCTCGACCAAATTCAGGGCGCGCTCGGCATGGACGACTCCGGCCCCGTCGAGGTGTGGGTCGAAGGCAACAAGTTCAACCCGCCGACCTACGCGCGATCCGAAACCAGCAAGCGCGGCAACACTATTTGCTCCGTGCCGACCATCCACTATCGTTACGCCAACGGCGTCGTGCTCGAACTCACCAGCGAGAAGCAGCAAGGCGGCGGCATCTTCATCGGCGAGAAGGGCACCATCACGATTGACCGTGGTCGTTGCGTCTCCGATCCGCCCGAACTGGCCGCCGGCCCGCTCGCACAAGCGATCCAAGAACTGCGTGCTGAGACGAAGAAGCGAACCTCCTCCGTGAATGACCCCACGCCGCCACCGTCGCCGCTTATCGGCAAGACGGCGAAAAAGCCAGAGCCAACGCCTCCGCTCAACGGCGGCCACATGCAAAACTGGTTCGACTGCATCCGTTCGCGCAAGAAGCCCATCGCCGACGTGGAGATCGGCCATCGCTCGGCGACGGTCTGTCATCTCGGCAACATCGCGCGCTGGACCAACCGCAAACTGCGGTGGGACCCGGTGAAGGAAGTTTTTCCCGGTGATGCCGACGCGAATCAGTATCTCGACCGCGCCCGCCGCAAGCCGTATGAATTGCCGGAAACGATCTAGCTTCGAGGATCATGATGAAAACAAGAGCTGCCGCCGCCATTGCCTGTGTAACGCTGACCGCTGTCCTTTGTGCGTGGTCGGCCGGAGCCGCCGACAAACCTGCCGCCAAGACGAAAGCCGCGAAAAAAACGGCTGCGCCGGTCGTGCAGCCGGAGGAGGTTGTTCATCCGCCGGTGCGGGGCGGTTCGCCGAAAGCGGGCGCGGGGCCGCGCATCGTCTTGAAGAACGACGAAGCGGCCAGCCGCGCGAGCATCTGCGTGGATGGCGTCGAGGCGTTCGCTTATCGCTACGGCAAGGATCTCGGCTTCCCGCGGCTTTACCCGATCTGGAGTCCGTCCGGCAAAGTCATGACCGTGCAGGAAGCACCGCCGTATCCGCATCACCAGTCCTTCTGGTTCGCCGACACGGTGCAGCTTGAAGGCCAGCGCAAGGCGAGTTTCTACGGCGCCATTTACAGCCGCGTGGACAAGAAGGATCCCAAGTCGCCGTTCAAGGACCAGATAGTTCACGCGGAGTTTCTGCCCGTGAAACAACTCGCGCCCGACCAGCTTGAGACGGGCATGAAACTTGTCTGGCAGATTGATCAAAAGGTGCCGGTGCTCGACCAAGAACAACTCATCCGCATCGTGGCGCTGGGCGATGGACAATACTTCCTGGACATCCGCTACCGTGTCACTGCCAGCTACGGCGACGTGCATTTCGTCAGCGACGCCGTTCATTACGCGTGGCCCTACGTCCGGATGCATCCGCAGTTCTCCGTGGACAAGGGCGGGCAGATCACCAACTCCGAGGGCGGCATCAACCGGGCGGGCACGTGCAACAAGGAGGCGCACTGGGTTGATTACTCGAACACCATCGGGGGCGAGGCGGAAGGCTTGGCCATCTTCAGCCATAGCCAGAACGAATATCCGCACCAATGGCTGACGCGCGACTACGGCACGTTCGGGCCGCGTCGCTCCGACGCGCAGAGCGGCAAGCCGTTCACGCTGGCCAAGGGAAAAACGATGGAGCGCCGCGTCGGCGTGCTCATCCACAAAGGCGACGTGAAATCTGGTCGGGTGATCCAGCATTACGCGGCGTATGTGGCCGGCAAGCTCTAACATGAAACTCGGCCTCGGTCTTTATCGCCACCAACTCAACGCGGAGCATTACCAGTTCGCGCGCCAGTGCGGCTGCTCGCACGTTGTCGCGCACCTCGTGGACTACTTCCGTTCCTCGCGCAGCAACAAGCCCGGCGACCAGCCGGTTGGCGACGACACCGGCTGGGGACTCGCGGGCGACCCGGACAAGCTCTGGACGTTCGAGGAACTCGCCGCGTTGAAGAAGGAAATCAACGCCGCCGGGTTGGAACTGGAGGCCATCGAAAACTTCGACCCCGCTCACTGGCACGATGTGTTGCTCGACGGGCCAAAGAAGTCGCAACAACTGGAGAACCTCAAGACGATCATCCGCAACGTCGGTCGCGCGGGCATTCCGGTCTTCGGCTACAACTTTTCCATTGCCGGCGTCGCGGGCCGCGTGAAAGGCAACTTCGCGCGCGGCAACACCGAAGCCGTCGGCATGGATGGCCCGCTCGACAAGCCGATGCCCAACGGCATGGTGTGGAACATGATCTACGACAAAGACGCGCCGTCGGGCACCGTGCCGAGCGCGACTCACGAACAGCTCTGGCAGCGGCTGAAGGATTTTCTCGACGCGTTGTTGCCGGTGGCCGAGGAAGCCGGCGTGACGCTCGCGGCGCATCCAGACGATCCGCCGCTGCCAACGTTGCGCGGCCAGCCGCGATTGGTTTATCAGCCGCGGTTCTACCAAAAACTGCTGGATCTGCGGCCCAGCCCGCGCAACGCGCTGGAATTCTGCCTCGGCAGTCTCGCCGAGATGACGGAGGGCGACATCTATGACGTGGTGAACACCTACAGCCGGCAGGGCAAGTTGGCCTACGTCCACTTCCGCAACGTGCGCGGCAAGGCACCGCACTACAAGGAGACGTTCATTGACGAAGGCGACATGGACATGTTGCGGGTGCTGAGCATCCTGAAGCGCAACGGTTACAACGGCGTGCTGGTTCCCGACCACGCGCCGCAGATGGCCTGCGCCGCGCCGTGGCACGCCGGGATGGCGTTTGCGCTCGGCTACATGAAGGCAGCGTTGCAGGTGTTGGAGGCGACGCCATGAACACCGTATCCACACCAACCAACACGCGACGCGGCGGCTTTCGCTGGACGATTTGCGCGCTGTTGTTTGCCGCTACGACCATCAACTACATGGACCGCCAGATTCTCGGCATCCTGGCATCCACGTTGCAGGCGGAGTTCGGCTGGAACGAGATCGAATACGGTCACATCGTCACGGCGTTCCAAGCGGCCTATGCCATCGGCATGGCGCTGTTCGGGCGCGTGATTGATCTCATCGGCACCAAGCACGGCTACTCGCTGGCGATGGCGCTGTGGAGCCTCGCGGCGATGGCCCACGCGCTGGCGCGGTCGGCGTTCGGGTTCGGCGTAGCGCGGTTCGCGCTCGGCTTCGGCGAGGCGGGCAACTTCCCCGCCGCAGTGAAGGCGGTGGCGGAGTGGTTTCCTCGCCGCGAGCGCGCGCTGGCGACGGGCCTCTTCAACGCCGGCTCCAACATCGGCGCGGTCATCGCCCCGGCGGTGGTGCCGTGGCTGACGTTGTGCTACGGCTGGCAGGCGGCGTTCATCGTGGTCGGCGCGGTCGGGTTTGTCTGGATGGCGTTCTGGGCGGTGTTCTATCACGCGCCGCGGTTGTCGCCGCGCGTCTCGCCGGAGGAACTCGCGCTCATCCACAGCGACGCGCCGGGGCCGGATACCGAGAAGATCCCGTGGCGTAGCCTGCTCCGCTACCGGCAGGCGTGGGCGTTTATCGTCGGCATCGGAGTCTCGTCGCCAATCTGGTGGTTCTATCTCTACTGGCTGCCGAAGTTTCTGAACCAGCAGTATGGCCTCGATCTGGCCAAACTCGGCCCGCCGCTCATTGTCGTCTATACGATGACCTGCGTGGGCAGCATCGGCGGCGGCTGGTTGTCGTCGCACCTGCTGCGGCGCGGCTGGTCCGTCAACGCCAGCCGCAAGACGGCGATGCTGGTCTGCGCGCTCTGCGTCGTGCCAGTGATGTTCGCCGCGCGCGCCTCCAACGTCTGGCTCGCGACGGCGCTCGTCGGACTGGCGACCGCGGCCCATGCGGGCTGGGCGGCCAACCTCTTCACAATGGTGTCGGACATGTTCCCCAAACAGGCGGTCGCGTCGGTGGTCGGCTTGGGCGGCATGTTTGGCTCCTGCACAGCGATGTTGTTTTCGGAATCGGCCGGCTTCATTCTCCAGACGACCGGCAGTTATTGGAGCCTGTTCTTCATCGCCGGCTGCGCGTATCCGCTGGCGCTGGCGGTGATGCACGCGCTGACGCCGCGCATGACGCCGGTGGAGTTCCAGCGCAAGTAGAGGAGCCACGACGATGCCAACGCAACCCGCCAACACCACCCGCCAGCAACAAGTGCGCCGCGTGCTCGCCCGCCAGCGGCCCGACCGCATCGTCTATGCGCCGAACTGCTGGCAATGGTTTGCGCACCAGCTCAACCACGGCCTGTTGCCGCCGGAACTTGCGCATTGCCGCACCCAGCTCGACCTCATCAAGCATCTGGGGCTGGATGTCTTCAGCCGGAACGTTTATTGCGACCAGCAGCAATGCTGGTATGGCGGACTGGCCGAGGAAGTCTGGGACGGCGTCGAGGCGCGCGAGGAGGTCCGCATCGAAGGCCGCGACCGTGTCATCACCAAGACCTACGCCACGCGGCGAGGCACACTGACCGAGCGGCTGCGCTACGTCTTCGCCGACTCCACGCTCGTGCAGGAGGTCTTCACGCTCGATGACGTGGCCGACCCGCTCGGCGCGCTGGAGGAACTGTTCAAGGCGCGGCGCTGGCGTTTCCGGCCGGAGCGATACGCGCAGGAGCAGGCGCGCGTCGGCGATGATGGCTTGGTGGTGGCGGGCGAGCTTCATAGCCCGCTCAAGGCGCTGCATTTCCTTGCCGGCGCGGTCAACGCGACCTATCTCATCAGCGACGACGAAGCGCGTGTGCGGGAACTGCTCGCGTTCCACGAGGCGGCGCAACTCGACCTCGCGCGCCAGATTGCCGCGGCGGGCGTGCCGGCGATGATGGCGATGGACAACCTCGACGCGGCGTTCCACACGCCGGCCTACGTCGAGAAGTTCTCCGCGTCGTTCTACGAGAAGGCGAGCCGCATTGCGCACGAGCACGGCAGCACGTTCTTCATTCACGCCTGCGGCCGGCAGCGGGCGAACCTCAAGTTCATTGATTCGCTCGGTGTGAACGGCCTTGAGGGCGTGGCATTTCCGCCGCTCGGCGACACGCAGCTCGACGAAGCGATGCAGTTGACCAGCGACCGGTTCCTGATCACTGGCGGCATCAGCGCGATGGAGACGGAGAAGTTCCAGAGCGCCGACGAGGTGCGGCGCTACGTCGAGGATCTGTTCGGGCGGCTGCGGCCCTACGCGCACCGCTTCATGCTCGCCGCGAGCTGCAACACCTCCATCCGCACGCCGTGGAAGGCGCTCCAGTGGTTTCGCGATGCATGGAAGGAATTCGCGGCCGTTTAGTCGGAAGGCTCTTATGAACAGGAATCATGTTTGGACCATCCTGCTGGCGTTTTGCCTCGCACTGAATGCGGACGCTGCGCCTACTGAGACCGTTGTCATTGTTTCATCGGAGCGGCTCGCGGCTTCCGAACTCACCAGCCACCTCGGTCGCATCTATCCGCAGACGCGCTTTGTAGTCGCGAGCAGACCGCCTGTGGCAGGCAAGGCCATCCTCGTCGGGAACGATGTTTCCGTCAGAGCCATGATTCCCGACGCTGACCTGTCAAAACCCGAGAGCTATGCCGTGCGTAGCGTTAGCCGCTGCGACCAGCAGTTCGGCATCATCGCCGGCGCGGACACGCGCGGCACGATGTATGGCGTCTATGCGTTACTGGAGAGGCTCGGCTGCGGGTTCTATCTCTCTTACGACGCCCTGCCGCCGGCGCGCACGGAGTCGTTCTCGTTTGATGGCTGGTCGCTGTCGAGCACGCCGCTCGTGCGCGACCGGTTCGTTTTCAACTGGCACAACTTCCTCAGCGGCTGCTCGACATGGAACTTGGAGGATTGGAACCGCTGGGCCGACCAGTCGCAGAAGCAGGGCTACAACGGCATCATGGTCCACGCCTACGGCAACAACCCGATGGTCAGCTTCACCTTCAACGGCAAGACCAAGCCGGTCGGTTATCTCTCCACGACCACCAAGGGGCGCGACTGGTCCACGATGCATGTCAACGACGTGCGGCGGCTCTTCGGCGGCGAAGTCTTTAACGCGCCAATCTTCGGTGCCAACGCGGCGCAGGTGGCGGACGACCAGCGTGCTGTCGCGGCACAGAAGCTCATGCGCGGAGTGTTTGCCCACGCGCAGCAGCGGGGAATGGAGGTCTATTTTGCCGATGACGTGGACACGATTTCCGCAAACCCACAGGAGTTGATTCGCACGTTGCCGGAAGACGCACGCTTCCCGATCCAGACGCAGGCTGTGGGCTGGATGGGGCAGGATGCTGGCAAGCTGTGGCTTGCCAACCCCGAGACGCCAGAGGGCTACCGCTACTACAAGGCGCAGGTCGCCGCGTTGATGAAGGTATATCCGCAGATCACTTGTCTGGTCGTCTGGTTCCGACAGGGCGGCACGCCGTGGATGGAGGTCAAGGTCGCCGAGATGCCGCCGCGCTGGCAGGAGGAATGGCGGGCCGAGATCGCACGCACACCCGACGCCGAGAAGCTCTGGCACGCGCCGCAGATGTTCGCCATCGGCAAGATTGTCCGCGCCTTCGACCGCGCGTTGAAGGAACTGGGCCACGACCGCGTGCAACTGGCGTCGGGCACGTGGGACTTCAAGTTCCTCGCGCCGTGCCACCGGTTCTTCCCGCCGCACATGAAACTGATCGGTCTCGACTACAACGCCCTGCACGGCCACCCGCAGCTCGGCGATGACGAGTCGCGCCAAGTCATTCGCGACGTGGCGGTGCATCGGCCGGTGATTCCCGTCATCTGGGCGCATCACGACGACGGTAACTACATCGGCCGGCCTTACACGCCATTCGCGCAGTTCAGCACGAAACTCGCCGATGCGAAGGCGAGCGGGTTCGGCATCATCCACTGGACGACGCGACCGCTCGACCTTTACTTCAAGAGCCACGCCGAGCAGGTCTGGAGCGCCACCAAGAACCGGCGGCTGCGCGCGACGTGCGAGGGCATGGCGGCGCGGTTGTTCGGCGCCGGCGCGCGGGAGACGATGGGCGGGTATCTCGAACGCTGGGTGAACAATGCGCCGAACTTCGCAAGGGAAACGACGGACTTTTTCATTGACCGTCCGCTGACGAACATTACGCAGGTGGTCACCGGCTGCCGCGAGCGGCTCAAGCTCATCGAGCGGGTGGATACCGCGAAGCTCGCGCCTGAGCAGCGCAACCGCGTGAACTACTTCAAAGGGCAGGAAGAATTCATCGCCGCGTTTTACGAAACACACGGGCGGTTTCAACAAGCGCAAGCCGCACTGAAGAAAGGCGACTTCGTAGCCGCGCGCGCGGCGATTGCCGGATGCCGGCCGGTGCCGGTGATCGAGCAGTTCGCGAAGTTCAGTTTGCTTGGTGGCATTACACGCGGCGAGCAGGGCCTGGTGGTCTCGATGAACACGCGCTGGCTGCCGCACATCGTCCGCTTGCGCCAGCAGCTCGGCATGGAGCCAGTGCGCTACAACTTTGGCCCGACTTCGCACGATCCGCTCGCGCAACTGCCGGGCCGGTTCACGTTCCACTTCGACGCGGAGCGCCGGCTCTGGCAGACGCTCGGCGCGCAGGAAACGGGCGCGCAACCGTTCGCGGCACCGAAAACAGCCGACGAGATGTGCCGTAGCGGTATCGAGAGCAACAAGCCGATCACGCTGACGTTGCGACCCATCGCGGGCGCCAAAAAGGACACCGCCACCGTGCCTGCCGGCAATTACCGGCTCCGGCTGCTGATGCTCGATCCGTTTTCAACAGCGCCAAGCCAGCGCGTGTTCAGCGTGTCGGCAAATGGCGCGGTTGTGGAGGAGCGCGTGGATGTTTTCGCCTGCAGCGGTGGCAGATGTCGGGTCTTGGAGCGCGTGTGGCCGGTAAAGCTCGATAAGGCTGGTTGCGTAACGGTCACGTTGACACCGGTGAAGGGGAAGGCGCTGGTTTGCGGCGCGGTGCTGGAGCCGGTCCGGTGAATCGAAGTGCGCAGTTTTACTGCGGGCCTTCGAGGCGGAAGTCGTCGAAGTAGGCGGTGCCGGTGCCGACCATTTGGAGGAAGAGGTTGAAGGGCAACGCTTGGCCGCGGCTGGCTTTGGAGCCGGGAATGGCGAAGGTGCGCGTGAACTGCTGCCACGACGGCGTCAGACCCTGTGTGCCATCCACCTTGTGGACTTCCCATTGAGCGGTGCCGCGGCGGGCGGGATTTTCGATCGCCTCGACCATGCCGAGGAACCAATTGAGTTTGATGTCCTGGCCGCGGCTCCAGAAGGAGAAGGTGTAGTTCTTGCCGATGACGAGGTTGCCGGCGGCGATCCGCAACCATTTACCACCGACTTCCCAAGTGTGCGGCAGCCAGTTTTGCAGGCCCCAGCCCCAGCCGGCGTGGGCTTCCCAAAACATGTTGTAGCCGGGGTAATTGTGGCGGTAGGACCATTTCAGGAAATGTTTCCCGTTCTTCGGTTTGACGACGTCGCCGCCGGGGCTGGTGTCGTTCTGCAACGCCTCGGGCAGGAAGCAGGAGTTGGAGAAGAGCGAGTAGGCATAAGCCCAGGCGATCGGCCGGATGCTGTCTTTCTCAACATCGGTGCCCATCACGTCCCGCAGCGGTCCCATGACCGGATTGCCTTTCGTGCCTTTGTTCAATGAAATCTGGATGCGGCCGTCGGGGCGGCCGAACAGGAGGTCGAGCAAGCCGTCTTCGTTCCAGTCGCAGGGATAGGCGAACGTCATCGGCCATAGTTCGATCTCGCCGCGGTGCTTGGTGATCTGGGGGAACGCGGCTTCGAGAACGAAGCGGTTGAGGCGCGCAGCGTCGGGGCCTTTGGGCTGTTTGGCGAGCAGCTCCTTCGCTTCCGGGCACAGGACGAGGCCGGCGCAATGGTTGGTGCTGTAGAGACTCGCGCCGGAGACGATTCGGTTGAGTTCGATCGCCAGCGCGGGGGGTAGCGTCGGCTTGATCACCTTGTTGGTGTTGTGCTCGGTGATCATCGTCATCACGTTGGCGTTCAGCCGCGTGCAGAGAAACTTCGAGAACGGGTCTTTGGCCTGCTGGAGCTTCACGACGATGGCGGTCGGGTTCTTCAGGTCGGCCAGACGCACGGCGGGCGAATCCTCGTGGCCGACGGGGACGTAGCTCGTGAAATCGAGCACCGTCGGCGCGGCCTTGCCCAGCAACGCGGCGACGCCGCCGAGGAAGCTCTGGCGTTTGCCGCGGTAGAAGCAGACGCGGCCTTCGCGTTCGCCTGTGATCAAGTCAAGCAGGCCGTCGCCGTCCCAATCGCACGCGGCAGGCGTCAACTGCTCGCGCCCATCGCCGTAGGCCAGCGGGTATTTACATCCGTCCTCGAACTTGGGGTTCTGCGCGGAGCCGGTGTTGAGGAAAATCCAGACGCTGTTGGCGGAGTAAGTGCCCTCGCCGACAATGAGATCGGGCCGGCCGTCGCCGTTCCAGTCACTGACCCACGGGCTGGCGTAGTTGCCGATGACGAGCGGTTTGCGGCCGTAGTCGAGCGGCTTGGCGTCGAGATTGTCGTTGAGGTTGCCGTAAACGCCAACGCGTGGCTTGGCCATCGCCGAGGTGAACTTCGGCTCCGCGCGGTTGCCGATATTGAGCACGACGTGGACGAAACCTTCGGAGTCGCCAATGACGAAGTCCTGCATGCCGTCGCCGTTCCAGTCGCAAACGTTCAGTTTGCAGGAGGCGCCGTAGAAGCTGGGGAAGAACTGGCCTGCCTTGAAGAGCGGTTTGCCTTTCTCGCCGTGGTTCTTGAACCACCAGATGAAACCATTGGAGTCGCCGACGACGAGGTCCTTCCGGTTGTCACCGTCAATGTCCACGAAGTTCGGCGAAGCTGGAAACGCAATCGAGCTGGCGGTGGCGCCTTCGACGATGATGGACTGGCTGCGCGTCTGCACCATCAGCCGGCCGGCGCTGTCCACGCCGTCCCAGGTGTTCGGGAGCGAAGAGGTCAGCTCGAAGTCGCCGTTGACGATGTAGTTGGTGCCCGCGCCGTGCAGCGAAGCGGGCGCCAGCAGGCACGCAGCGGCGATCAACGCGAGGCTGGCGGAGCACAGACTGGGTGGCGGTTTCAGGTGCATGGCTAGCGGTGAATCCCCATCGCGCGCAGGCGGTCGTCGTAGCGGTTAAGGAGGTGGATGACGATGTTGATGCCGAGCTTGTAGGCATTGAGGACCGACTCATCGGTGACGTTGCGGTAATGCGTGGCGGTATAATAGCTGCCGAAATGCGGCCCATACTTGTGGAAGCCGGCGCGCGCGCTGGTGCGATAGAGCTGCCGGTCAATCTTGTCGTTCTCGTCCAGCGCGCTCTCCCATAAATCCCCGTAGGCGTTCAACGTATAGACCACGGCGATTTCGTCGGCGATGAGGCGGAGGACTTCGATCGGCTCCTGGTAGAAGTTCATGCCCGACGGCAGCTTCCGCAGCGGATAATAGGCGGCCATGATCGGATGGTCCTCCGGCAGCTTCTCAAAATCGCGGTCGGTCAGCACGCGCTTCATCTCGCGGCGGAAGGCGATGTCGAACCGCGACCGGCGTCCCGGCAGGTCGTTGTCGGCCCAGATGGCGCCGCCGGCATGTAGATATTGGCGGAGGTTTTCGATTTCCTCATCGGTGAACGTAAAATCCTTGTGGCCGGTGATGAAGATGAACGGCGGTTTGATGGTGAAGAGGTCCTTGCTGGAGACGACGATCGGTTGCGGCTCGGTCTTTTGCTGAATGCGGTCGCGCGACCAGCGGGCCACCTGCATGGTCAGGTTTGGCAGCGCCAGCGGGTTGCAGTTCCAGTCGCCGCCCTGATAGATCGCCCAGTAGCACGCAAACCTCGCGCGCGTGGCCTTGCCCGAACCGCTGACGCTGGAGCCGGACTGGAGGAAACCGGCCGCAGTGGTAAGCATCTGGCGCAGTTTGATCGCCGGGATGTTGGCCGCGCCGCGGCTCGAGTCCAGCGACATGGACGTCGTGGTGCGGACCTGGGATTGGGAAATGGTTGTGGCGATCATCGCCGGGGAACGGATGAGCTGGCTGCTCGTGCGCCCGCCGGAGGTGATGACGCGCAGGTTGTTGCGGATGGCAGGCGACGGCAGGGCCGGGGAGCTGACGTTTTGGAGAGAACGGTCTTGCGAGGGCGGCGGCGGCGGCGGCACGTTGGCGGGCGGCGCGACCGGCTCGGGCGCCGTGAACACGGTGATGACTTCCCCGGCACGCTCGCTCACCGTGTAAGTGCCGAAGATCAGGAAGAAAAGCAAGTGCAGCAGAAGCGCGACGAGGTAAAAGGGAAGCGACCGCAAACGAGTTGCAAGCAACCCTGGCAGTTCGGCAAATCGTGCAACGCTTGTCATAGCAATATCAGCCGCGCGGTCTGCTTAACGCAAAAGCATATCAGATGCAACAGCGAACTCCCTTCCGCCGCCCGCTACTGAGTGCCCGGCGGAGAGAACGGTGTCAGTCTTTCTCTGAAAACTCCCGGTTGTTCAAGCATTAGTTGCCCTCGACCGGAAAAAGTTGTCGCCCACAAACGGATTTCCGTTGGAAACCGGGTCTGTCATTGGTTGGCGATTTGGATTGGGGATCGCTGCGGCACTGCGTTCATGGCGCGTTTGTGGCTTGACGTCGCGCCCGCGCGCTCTTACTCAAGACGGCGCACAAAGAGACACTCATGACACAACCTTCCAGCGAAACCAGCCGATACAGTCAGTGGATGGCATTCATCGCGGCGTTCTTGGGCTGGATGTTTGACGGCGTGGAGATGGGGTTGTTTCCGCTCGTGGCGACGCCGGCCATCGAGGCGATGCTCGGCCCGGAGAATCTCGCCTACAAGATGCCGTGGATCACGGGCATCACGGCGGCGTTTCTCATCGGCGCGGCGGCGGGCGGCATTATGTTCGGCTGGCTGGGCGACCGCATCGGGCGCGTGAAGGCGATGTCGCTGAGCGTGCTGACCTACTCGATTTTCTCCGGCTTGTGCGGCTTTTCACAAACGCCATGGGATCTGGGCCTGCTGCGGTTCATGGCGGCACTGGGCATGGGCGGCGAATGGGCGCTGGGCGTGGCGCTCATCATGGAGGTCTGGCCGGCGGCGTCGCGACCGACGCTGGCGGGATTCATCGGCGTGGCGTCGAACACCGGCTTCGTGCTGACGGGTTTGATGGGCTTGGGCCTGGCACAGGTCATCGGCGATTTGGGCGGTATCTTGAAGGCCCTCCATGTGCCTGAGAACATTACGAAGTCGTTGCTCGACCACAGCGGCTGGCGGTTGCTGATGTTCCTCGGCGCGACGCCGGCGCTGTTGACGCTGTTCATCCAATTCTTCGTGCCGGAGTCCAAACGCTGGCAGCACAGCGCCGCCACGGCGACGCGGAAAAACAGGATCAGCGACATCTTCGAGCCGGGCATTGCGCGCATGACGATCATGGGCACGATCCTCGGAGCGCTTGTGCTGCTGGGCACATGGGGTTCGGTGCAAATGATTCCCAACTGGGCCGCCAAACTCACCAAAGACCCAACTGCTCGCGCTCTCTGCGTGATCTGCTGCGGCGCGGGCGCGATTGTCGCCACGTTGCTGGCGGCGTGGCTGGCGCAACTGACTTCGCGTCGGTGGTCTTACTTCGTGTTCTCGACGTTGTCGCTGGTCTCCTGCCAATACCTGTTCCGCGCCGACATTGAATACGGCAACTACTTTCTGTTCTGGGTGACAATTGTTGGCGGCGCGACGGCGAGCTTCTACGGCTGGCTGCCGCTCTATCTGCCGGAACTGTTCCCCACGCGTTGCCGCGCGACGGGGCAGGGCTTCGCCTACAACATCGCGCGCATCGTCGCCGCCATCGGAACGATCATCACCGGCTTTGTGCTCAACATCGAGACCGCCGCCGGCTGGGCCAACCTCTGCGGCATGGTGAGCTTGGTGTATATCGTCGGCATGGTGTTCATCTGGTTCTGCCCGGAGACGAAGGGCAAACCGTTGCCGGAATAAGCCGGCCTGCCTGAAAGCAACAGCGGCACTGGCGAGATCACCAGTGCCGCTGCGCAAACAACTTCTCGTTTTGAAACGACGCGTCCGCCGGCTTACTTGCCGTGCAGTGCTTCGTAAACGTGGCCGACCATCGCTGCGGACGGCTTGAGCGTCTTGGCGCCGCCCTTCCACTTCGCCGGGCACGCCTCGTCGGGATGCTTCTGGAGGTAAGCGTTTGCCTCCATCTTGCGCGCCAGCTCGTCCATGTTGCGGCCGCAGTTGTAGAAGTTCACCTCGGACGAAACGAGCTTGCCTTCGGGGCTGATGATGAACGTGCCGCGCAGCGCGAGGCCGGAGCCGCAGTCATACACGCCGAACAGCTTCGAGACCTTGCCCGTCGGGTCGGCGCCCATCGGGTATTTGACGTTCTCCATCAGCTTCTCGGAATTCCTCCAAGCCAGATGCGAGAACTTCGTGTCGGTCGAGACCGAGATGACCTCCGCGCCGAGCTTCTTCAGCGTTTCGTATTTGTCGGCGAGATCGGACAGCTCCGTCGGGCAGACGAACGTGAAGTCCGCCGGATAGAACACCAGGATCGTCCACTTTTTCGCCTTCTTCAGTTCCGCCAGCGAGACCTTGCCAAATCCGCTCTCCGCCGGATCGTAAGTCTCCATCTCGAAATCAGGAACGTCACGACCAACTTTCACCACTTCTTCGCAACAACTATCGCTCATTGTGTTTAGCCTCCAATTAGTGTTTTTCAGTTTGAACTACCCAACACCATCCTTGTTCTTAACGGTGTGCGCAAACAAACCACAATTCACAGCAAAGTCAAACAGTGGCGCGCCGCCAACAGCGCCGACCAACTGATCACGCCGGCGCCAGCGCGCGGTTGATACGTTCGATGGCTTCGTCAATCTCGGCGGTGCTCTTGAAGCCGATGACGACGGAGTGAATCTCCGGCTGGGACATGGCGAAGCGGATGGACTTCTCGCGGTCCTCGGCGTTGGTGAAGTCGCCGTTGCCGATGATCTTCATGCCAATGACGCCGTGGCCGTTTGCGTGCATCTTCTTGATTTCCGTCATCACCGGGCCAACGCGGGTGGCGTCGCTTGTGGCGTTCCACTTCTGCTCCGGCGTGTCCACAACGTGGCCCTGCGGGTTGATGCGGACCAGATGCACCTCGGTCCAGTTGGACGCGGCGGCGGTTTGGAGCGCGGGCAGGCTGTGGCACGAGACGCCCTTGGCGCGAATCCATTTGCGCGACTTGGCCTCGTCAAAGCCATCCATGATGCGCTTCCATTCGTCGGTCCAGCCGTTCTTGACCATGCAGTGGATGAGCACGGAGTCAATGTAGTCGGTGTTATAGACCTTGCGATGCTTGTCAATGGCGGCGAGCACGTCCTCCGGCTTGCCGCCGATCTTCGACTGGAGGAAAACCTTCTCGCGCGGCAGGCCCTTGATGGCATCGCCGACCCACTCGAACGTCTTGTAGCTTTGCGCGCAGTCAATGTAGGTGATGCCGCGCTCGTGGGCGTAACGGATGAGTTTGTTAAACGTCTCTTGGCCGAGGTTGCGCTGGACGTTACCGCTGTTGGAGCCTGCGCCGAAACCGAGCCGGCTGATTTTGAGGCCGGTCCTGCCGAGCGCGACCTGGTCGGTGGCTGTGCGCTTGGTCGCGCTCGCGGCGCGCAGCAGCGCCGGTGGTAACAGTGCGGCGCTTGCCAGCGCGGCGGTGCGGTGGAGGAACTGGCGGCGGTTCATTCGGCTCAATTGCATGTCTTGTCTCCGTTGCATGGTTGACGATTTAGACGACCCGGGATTCTACAACGACAACGGCGGGGAATCCAACTGAACCGACGGCCCCTCCTGCCGCGAGATTATCATTGCGGTTGCCGCCGAAGTCGGTAAAAGCAATCGCTAAATTATGTCCACTCACTTCAGTCTGGAGTCGCACGGTCTTTTTGGAACCGGGTTGGTTCATCGGAACCTGCCTGTTGCAGCGCTCGTCGAGATGAGCCTGCGCCGTTGCGAGAGCCGGCTCGCCAACACCGGCGCGCTTGTGACACTCACCGGCAAGCGCACGGGCCGCTCGCCGAACGACCGGTTTGTCGTCAAGGAGCCGGGCAGCGAGAGCCGGATTGCGTGGGGCAAGGTCAACCAGCCGATGTCCCGCGAGCAGTTCCAGAAGCTCCGCCGGCGCGTCATTGCGCACCTCAAGAACCGCGAGGTCTTCGTGTTCGACGGCTTCGTCGGCGCGGACGAGCGGCATCGCCTGCCGATCCGCGTCATCACCGAGCAGGCGTGGCATTCCTTGTTCGCGCGCCAGCTCTTTCGCCGCCCGACGCCGGAGGAACTCAACGGGCATGAGCCGGCATTCACTGTCATTTCCGCGCCGAACTGCCTGGCCAATCCAACCGCTGATGGCACGAAGTCGGAGGCATTCGTTTGCGTGGACTTCGGCTCGCGCACGGTCATCATCGGCGGAACGCACTACGCCGGCGAAATGAAGAAATCGGTCTTCAGTTGCCTCAACTACGTCCTGCCGCAGCAAGGCGTTTGCCCGATGCACTGCTCAGCCAACGTTGGCAAGGACGGCGACGTGGCGCTCTTCTTCGGCCTTTCCGGCACCGGCAAGACCACGCTCTCCGCCGACCCCGACCGCCGTCTCATCGGCGACGACGAGCACGGCTGGGGCGACAACGGCGTCTTCAACTTCGAGGGCGGCTGCTACGCGAAGTGCATTCGCCTCAGCCACGAGCGCGAGCCGCAAATCTGGGACGCCATCCGCTTCGGCGCGGTCGTCGAGAACGTCGTAATGAATCCCGACACGCGCATGGTGGACTTCGACGACGACGCCATCACCGAGAACACCCGCGCCGCCTACCCGGTGGACTTCATCGCCAACGCCATTGAAAGCGGCGTCGGCGGCCATCCGCGCTCCATCGTATTTCTCACCGCCGACGCGTTTGGCGTGATGCCGCCCGTGGCGCGGCTCGACGAGCGGCAGGCGATGTATCATTACCTTTCCGGCTACACCGCGCGTCTCGCCGGCACCGAGACGGGCATGAGCCGCGAACCGCAGGCGACGTTCAGCGCTTGCTTCGGATCGCCGTTCCTGCCGCTGTCGCCGCGCGTCTATGCCGAGTTGCTGGCGAAGAAAATGCGCGAGCACAACGTCCGCTGCTACCTCGTCAGCACCGGTTGGGTTGGCGGCCCGTGCGGCGTCGGCAGCCGCATCGAACTGGCCTACAACCGCGCCACCATCCACGCCATCCTCAAAGGCGAACTCGACTGCCAGCCGATGACGCCCCACCCGGTCTTCGGCTTCCAAGTGCCCAAGCGTTGTCCCGGCGTGCCTGCCGAAGTTCTCGACATCCGCAAAAGCTGGAAGAACCCAGCCGAATACGACGCCAAAGCCCGCGAGGTGGCGCGTCTGTTCATCAAGAACTTCGAGCAGTTCCAAGACACCGCCGCCGACCTCGCTACCGCTGGCCCCAAAATCGTCTAATAACTCATCATCATCACTCTCCCCATGAACCCCGATTCCAAAGCTTTCCTCAAACAACTCGTCGAAACACCCAGCCCGTCCGGCTACGAGCAGCAAGTCCAGCGGCTCGTCCGCGAGCGCATCCAGCCGTGGTGCGATGAGGTCAAGACCGACGTGATGGGCAACGTCTTCGGCATCCGCAATCCCGCCGGACGCCCGCGCGTCATGCTTGCCGGCCATTGCGACCAGATCGGCTTCATCGTCCAATACATCACCGAAAGCGGCTTCATCTACGTGGACCGCATCGGCGGCGTGGACCCGACCGTTGCCGTCTCGCAGCGCGTCGTCATTATGACCCGGCGTGGCCTCGTGGACGGCGTCATCGGCCGCAAAGCCATCCATCTCATGGACGAGGACGACCGCAAGCGCGTGCCGAAGATGGACGACCTCTACGTGGACATTGGCGCCAAGTCCAAGAAGGACGCCGAGAAACTCGTCTCCCTCGGTGACGCGGGCGTGTTCGTGCAGCCGTTTACCGAGTTGGCCAACAACCGCGTCGTCTCGATGGCCTTCGACAACAAGATGGGCACATGGATCGTCGCCGAAACGCTGCGGCTGCTGCACGGTAGGAAGTTCGACGCCTGCATTGTCGGCGTTTCCACCGTGCAGGAGGAGATCGGCCTGCGCGGCGCGCAGACCAGCGCGTTCGCTAGCGAGGCCGAGGTCGGCATCGCGCTCGACGTCGGCCACGCCACCGACTGTCCCGGCATAGACAAGAAGAAGGTTGGCGACTACCAGCTCGGCAAAGGCCCGAAGATCTGCCGCGGCGCGAACATCAATCCTGTCGTGTTCGACCTCCTCGTCGAGACGGCGAAGAAGGAGAAGATTCCCTACCAGATCAGCACCGCCGCCGGTGGCACCGGCACCGACGCCAACATCATGCAGCGCACCCGCGCCGGCATGGCCACCGGTCTGGTCTCCGTTCCGTTGCGCTACATGCACACGCCCAACGAACTCTTGGCTCTCGACGACCTGCAGAACGCCGCCAAACTTCTCGCCGCCTTTTGCGCGCGGCTGAAAAAGGGCCAGGATTTCACGCCGTAGCAGTAACTTCAGTTTCAGCTAACAGTCGGCGCGTTGCCGCCGACTGACACATCTCAATTGCTTGTCCAAGCGTGTCGGTCCTCATAAACTCCGTCTGTGCAATTCCTCGATCTCACATTGCCGACGCCGGAGGAGAACCTCGCGCTGGACGAGGCGCTGCTGACGCTGGCCGAACAGACCGACGGCTCGGAAGTGCTCCGCATCTGGGAGGTCGCCACGCCGTGCGTCGTGCTCGGCTGCTTCTGCCGTGTCGCGGACGACGTGAACGAAGCGGCCTGCGCCGCCGACAACGTGCCGGTGCGGCGTCGCGTCAGCGGCGGCGGCACGGTGATGATCGGCCCCGGCTGCCTGAACTTCTCGCTCGTGCTCGATATGCGCCAGCGACCGGAACTGAACGACGTCTCCCGCTCGCACTTCCTGATCCTCGACCGCATCACCGAGGTGCTGACCGCCAAGGCGCCGCACGTCGGTTTCGACGGCACAAGCGACCTTTGTATCGCCGGCAAGAAATTCTCCGGCAACGCCCAGCGCCGCCGCCGCAACTGGCTGCTCCACCACGGCACGCTGCTCTACAACTTCCCCGTCGAGCAAATCAGCCGTTACCTGCGCGAGCCGCCGCGCCAGCCCGCCTATCGCGCCGCCCGGCCGCACGCGGACTTCGTCACGAACTTCCCCGCCGACGCCACGTGGCTTGACCAAGGCTTGCGCCTGGCGTGGGCCGCCGACGACCCGCTGTCCGTGTGGCCGCACGAACTGACCGAGCAGCTTGTGCGAACCCGCTACACTCGCCCCGAGTGGATCCGGCGGCGGTGACGAACCGTGCCGCAATGGGTTGACGATGCAGCCGGCGGCCAATGGCTGGCTGGCGCTGCCGGCGTTCGGGCGGTATTGCGCGGTGAAGCTCTGACGAAACCGCACGCCGCTCTGCGATCCCGATTTTGCCCTTGCGATAGACTCGGCTTCACTTACACTGCGACCGAAGTTGAAAGAGCATTATCTTGAAGGAGCCAACGTCCTAGCGGGGTTGCAGTAATCAAACGGCCATGAATGTGCTCCTTAAAAGAGAATATCTCCCGATCGCGCTGCTCGCGGCGTTCGCGGGATTCATGATCCGTCTGGACGGTTACATTGTGAACGTCGCCCTTCCCAGCATGGCGCGGTCTTTGGGCGTGGGCACGGGCGGGATTTCCTTCGTGGTCACATCTTATCTGCTGGCGATTACCGGCACGATGCTCTTGTTCGGGAAGCTGGCAGACAAGATCGGCATCAAGAGAATGTTCATGTGGGGATGCGCCGTGTTCTCGTTCGCCTCGTTGTGCTGCGGGCTGTCGGGGAATCTTGTGTCGCTGCTTGTGTCACGCTCGCTTCAGGGATTGGGAGGGGCCATGCTGTTGACGGCGGCGTTCTCTTCCATCCCCCGGTATTTGCCCAAAGAGATCAATGGCTGGGCCTTTGGCTTGTTCACGCTGGCGGTCGGGCTTGGCATTTCCGTCGGAGCACCCGCCGGCGGCCTGATCGCGGGTCTCCTGTCATGGCCGTGGATCTTCATGATCAATGTGCCCGTGGGGGTTTTGGCGATGATCGCCGTCCACCGGATATTGCCTCCCGATCCGAAGCCGGCGTTCTCCGTGTCGAAAAGTCTGGCGCATTTTGACATCAAGGGAGCAGTCCTGAGCTTTGCGAGTGCCGCCTCGCTTGTGTTCGCTCTGACCATGGGCCGGGAAATCGGCTGGACGTCGGTTCCGATCCTCTCCTGTCTGGCGGCGTTTCCCCTCTTGTTGGCGGTGTTCATCCGGCATGAAATGAACCACCCCGACCCCTTGGTCCCTGCGGTGCTCGTGAAAAACGGGCCGTTCATTCTCGGAGTCGGCGCGGCATTCGTGGGATTCGGTTTGCTGGCGGCCAACAGCTTCGTCATGCCTTTCTACCTCGAGATCACCAAGTCCATGCCGCCCGAATGGGTGGGATTTGTCCTGTTGATTTACTCGGTCATGCTCACGGCCGCCTCCCCACTAGCGGGCAAACTGGCCGACCGCATGGATCCACGGTTCATCGCTTCGGGCGCGCTCGCCTGCCTGACGGTGCTCTTCCTGGGCTTCTCGCTCCTGCTGCGCGCGCCGGGGCTGGGCGTGACAGTGGTTTATCTGGCGTGCTTGGGAGGTTTCTTCGGGTTTTTCTTCCCGGCCAACAACTCCAACTCGATGAAGGGGGCGCCGCCGGAATGTCGCGGGATTGCGGGCGGCCTCTACCAGACGGCCGCCAACCTGGGTATGGTGATGTGCGTGGCGCTTTTCGAGACCATTTTTTCGGAGCATCTGCCGGCGCACCATGTGGGGGTGCCCTTGACATCGAGTCATCTTACCGATGAAGCCATGATCGGGTTCAGCCACGTTTACGTGACCGCAGCGTCCTTGTCACTGCTGACGAGCCTGGCCATTTGCCTGTCCGTTCCTTTCAAGAAGTCCCCGCAGCCCGGAGCCAGGTGATCCCCGGAATCGCCCCAGTGCGGTCGTTCAGGTCATCCTGGTCCTTCAAATCTCCTTGCCTGTGAAACGCAGGCGGCGACTCAGGCAAACTGAGGCTGCGACTCGACAAACGCGTCTGGAGTTCCTACAGTGGGCGCGCATGGCAGCGATTGCTTCATCTTTCTTCAGCGAGTTGCGCGCGATCTGCGGCGATGACGGTGTCATTACGCAAGAGGAGCGGCTCATGGTCTATGAGTGCGACGCTTACACGATGGAGAAGCATCTGCCCGATGCCGTCGCGTTGCCGCGCAGCACCGAGGAGGTCGTGCGGGTCGTCAAACTCTGCGCCGAACATCGCCTGCCGATCATTCCGCGTGGCACGGGGACGAGTCTGAGCGGCGCGGTGCTGGCGGTGGATGGCGGTGTGATCATCGGCACCACACGGCTCAACCGCATCCTGAATGTGGATTTCCGAAACCGCCGCGCGTTGGTGGAAGCGGGCGTGCCGAATCTCTGGATCACCAACGCGGTGAAGCATCGCGGGCTGATGTTTGCGCCGGACCCGTCAAGCCAGCCTTCCTGCACCATCGCCGGCAACATCGCTTTCAACGCCGGCGGCCCGCACACGCTCAAGCACGGCGCGACGACCAGTCACGTGCTCGGTTTCGACATGGTGCTGCCGGATGGCGAGGTTGTCTGGCTCGGAGCGACGCCCGACGGCGGCGAGGATGTAGAGGGCTACGATTTGCGTGGGGTGGTAATCGGTGCGGAGGGGATGTTCGGCGTCATCACGCGCGTGGTGGTGCGGCTGATGAAAACGCCGCACGCGTTCCGGACAATGCTGGCGGTGTTCAACAGCGCCGATGACGCGTCGCACGCTGTTAGTGACATCATTGCCGGCGGGATCATCCCGGTGGCGATGGAATTGATGGATCAGCCGATCACTCGCGCGATCGAGGACGCGTATCATTTCGGCCTGCCGACGGACGCGGGCGCGGTGCTGATCATCGAACTCGAAGGCCACGAGGCCGGCCTGGGCCGGCAGGTGGAGCGCGTGACTGAGCTTTGCCGCAAGAACCATTCGCGCGACCTGAAACCGGCGCGCACGCCGGAGGAGCGCGCGGCGTTGTGGAAATGCCGCAAGAGCGCGTTTGGCGCCATCGGCCGGATCAGTCCGAACTTTGTGACGCAGGACGGCGTGGTGCCGCGCACGAAGCTGCCGGAGATCATGCAGTTCATCTATGATACCGCCAAGAAGCTTGGCCTCGGCGTCGCCAACGTCGCTCACGCCGGCGACGGCAACATTCACCCGATCATCTTCTACGATGAGCGCATCGCCGGCGACGTGGAGAAGGCGTATGCGTGCAGCACGGCGATCGTGCGCCGCTGCATCGAACTCGGCGGCACGGCCACCGGCGAGCACGGCATCGGCGTTGAGAAAGCGGAGCTGATGTCGGTGCAGTATAGCGCGGACGATCTCGACGCGATGCAGCGGGTGCGGCGAGCATTTGACCCGGAAGGCCGCTGCAACCCGCACAAGATGTTCCCCGGCGGCAAGCGATGCCTGAACTTCAATCCGCGGAGGCAGGTGGCGATATGAGCATCGTAGCCTACGCTCCAGACGATCTCACGGTGACGGTCACCGCCGACACGACGTTGGCGGCGCTCCAGCAACATCTCGCGCCGCGCGACCAGTGGCTACCGGTGGACCCGCCGCATCCGGCGCGGCTGACCATCGGTGAGATTGTGGACTGCGATCTAAGCGGGCCGCGCCGCTACGGCTACGGGACGGTGCGCGAGCACGTGCTGAGCCTGCGCGCCGAGCTGGCCGACGGCCGGTTGATCAAATCCGGCGCGAGCGTGGTGAAAAACGCCGCTGGCTACGACCTCTGCCGGCTGTTCACCGGCGCGCGCGGCGAACTCGCGACGGTGGAGGAGGTTTGCTTCAAGGTGCAACCGCGGCCGGAAGTGGAGCATTTTGGAAAGGTGACGTTCCCAACCGCCGAGGCGGCGTGCGAGTTTGTGGAGAAGCTCGACACTTCCGAACTAACGCCGACGGTGCTCGACCTTCACAACGCTGGCGGCGCGGGGCCGTGGACCGCCGTCGTCGGCTTCGCCGGAACGCGCGAGGAAGTTGCATGGCAGCGCAAGGAAACTGAGCGGTTCGCCGCCATGGCCGATGCCAATCTCGATCACGATGAGCAGTTCTGGGCCGCCACGGCTGCCGGCCCGGCGCGCAAGCTCTCTGTATTGCCGTCAAAGCTTGCCGCGACCATCGCCTCGATGCGCGGCGTCACGTCGCTCGTTGCGCGCGCGGGCAACGGCGTCATTTATTATCGGGGCGAGGACCAGGGAACCGGTCTCGCGCCCGCCGCCAACTTGATGCAACGACTGAAGCATGAGTTCGACCCAGACAACACACTCCAAGCCCGCCGTGCTTGAGCCGTTCATTGACGAGCGGACCGCGCTGACCTGCGTCCACTGCGGGTTGTGCCTGGCGTCGTGCCCGACCTACCTGGAGACCGGCGACGAAAACCTCTCGCCGCGCGGCCGCATCTATCTCATGCGCCAGCTTCTTAGCGGACGCGCGCCGCTCAACGACGCAACCGTGCAGCCGCTGGATGTCTGCCTCGGCTGTCTCGGTTGCCAGACGGCGTGTCCGGGCAACGTCCACTACGGCGAGTTGATCGAGCACACACGCGACTTCATCGAGCACCACCATCATCGCTCGCTCTATCAGATGTTGCTGCGGCGCGTGCTCGTCGAGCAGGTGTTTCCGTATCCATGGCGAACGAAGCTTGCGCTCGCGCCGCTGCAACTCGTCCGTTGGCTCGGTTTGGAAGGCTGGCTGCCGGCTTTCACGCGCCCCATGACATCGCTGGTGCCGGCCGGTTTCCGGAGCGAGCCGCTGCCGCTGACCTCGCCGACCGCCGTGACGGAAAAGAAGGGGCGGATCGGCTTCATCGAAGGTTGCGTGCAGAGCGTTATGTTCGGCCCGACCAACAGCGCCGTCGTGCGGTTGTTGACCCGCGCGGGTTTCGATGTCGTGACGCCGCCGGGGCAGGGATGCTGCGGCGCGCTTTTCTCGCACAGCGGGCAGTTGGAGAAGGCGCGCGCGTGCGCCCGCCAAAACATCGCGGTCTTCGAGCGGTTCGCGGTGGACCACATCGTCATCGGCGGTTCCGGATGCGGCGCGACGCTCAAGGAATACGGCCTGTTGCTCAAGGACGATCCCGCTTGGGCCGCGCGCGGCAAGGTTTTCGCCGGCAAGGTCCGCGACATGGTCGAGATCCTCAGCCCGCGCTCCTTCGCTCTCAAGGCCGATTCCATGCCGCTCGTCACCTACCACGACGCCTGCCATCTCAACCACGCGCAAGGCATCCGGCAGCAGCCTCGCGAACTGCTGAAGGCGGTCTGCGGCAACCGTTTCGTGGAACTGCCGGAGAGCGATCTCTGTTGCGGCAGCGCCGGCAGCTACAACCTCACCCAGCCCGACATGGCGGCGCGGCTCCAGAAGCGCAAGGTGTCAAACATTCTCAAAACCGGCGCGACGGTGGTGGTGACGACCAATCCCGGCTGCATGCTGCAGATTCGCGCCGGCCTCGTGGCCGCGGGCCGCACCGACATCGAGGTGGCGCACCTGGCGGATTTTCTGGACCGGCTCGGTGCAGGCCAATCGTAGGCCAGACATTCTTGTCTGGACGTCCGTCGCCAAACCGATGGCCAGACAAGAATGTCTGGCCCACAGTCGTTGGAATTGAGTGTGGCATGAATGCGATGAGATTCGCGGACCGTTACTTCCTGGCCGGTTTGCTCGCGCTCGCGACGACAACCGCGCGCGCCGACGAACTCGACCAGGCGATGACGCTAGCGCGGAAGACTCTCGACTTCGTCCAACGGAGCAGGCCTTGTCCGGCGCTGGCTGCGCTGCTTAAGGAGTTGGAGCAACGCGCAGCGTCGCGCGATGCGAGCCGCATGGAGCTCTGCCAAAGCGTGCGGCAGTTGAGGCGTCAGATCATCTTCTCGCATCCGCTGCTGGACTTCGACCGGCTGCTCATCAACAAGTGCCCGACGCCGAGCTACTCGCACCAGTCGCGCCAATATCTTGGCCGCTACAGCCGGCCGGGGCCGGGACTGGCAGTGATCGAGAACTGGAAGGACCAACCGCGCGAGACGCTGCTGTTCAAGGGCCGGCTGCCGGCTGGCTCGACGATGCATCCGGAGTTGTCGTTCGATGCGCGACGTGTTGTGTTCGCGTTCTGCGACCACACACCGGCGGACCCGAATTTGCGGCAGTTCTTTCTCTGGGAGATCTGCACCGACGGAAAAGGACTCCGCCGGCTCACGGGCCGCGACACCGACCGCGCTGCCGGCGAGGACGGCCGCCAGACCTCGTTGGTGGAGGATTTCGATCCGTGTTATCTGCCCGACGGCGGCCTCGCGTTTGTCAGCACGCGACCGCAGACCCACATCCGCTGCCAATACGGCGGGCGCTACTTCGCCAACTTCCTGCTCTATCGCTGCGACGCCGACGGCCGCAACATCCGCCAGCTTTCGTTCGCCGAGGCGCCGGAGTGGGAACCGAGCCTGCTCGACGACGGCCGCATCGTTTATTCGCGCTGGGACTACACAAACCGCCATTCGTATCATTTCCAGAGCATCTGGGTGACGCATCCCGACGGCACCGGCACCGCCAGCCTCTACGGCAATCTCACTCGCAACCCCTGCAACAGTGCCGAGCCGCGCCAGATTCCCGGTTCGCACAAGCTTGTCTGCACCGCGGCGGCGCATCACGCCTACACGGCCGGCTCGATTATCGTGGTGGATCCGCGCGCGGGCCTCGATGGCTTGGAGCCGATCACGCGCATCACGCCGGAGGTCGCCTTCCCGGAAACCGAAGGCTGGCCGACGAGCGCGTTCACGACGCCTTGGCCGCTCAGCGAGGATTTGTTCCTGGCCGCCTACACGCCGGAGCCGCTCGCGAAAGAAAACAAACCGCCGCAAAGCGCGAACGCCTACGGCATCTATCTGGTGGACACGCTTGGCGGACGCGAACTGATCTATCGCGACCCGCAGGTCTCGTGCGTCTCGCCGATGCCGCTCGTGCCGCGCCCGAAGCCGCCGGTGTTGCCCGTTGCACGCGAGGCGAAGGCGGAACCGACGGGCACGTTCTACATCCAGAACGTCTATCAATCGAGCCAGCCCATCGCCTCCGGCAGCATTGCGGGCGTGCGCGTGGTGCGTGTGTTTCCGCAAACCGTCGAGACGCCGCCGGGCCGCAGCGTCGCCGTATATGAAATGCCCAAGCGCATTCTCGGCACCGCGCCGGTGGACGCCAACGGCTCGGTCGCGTTTCGCGCGCCGGCGGGCCAGCCGTTGTTTTTCCAGCTCGTGGACAAGGACGGCATGGCGGTCATGACGATGCGGGCGCTGGCCTACTTGCAGCCGGGCGAGGAAGCCGGCTGCATCGGCTGCCACGAATCGCGCCACGGAGCGCCCGACCGCGTCTCCCGCCACGCTCGTCAGAAAATCTACGACCTCCTGCCGCCCGCCGGTCCGCACTACGAGGGCGGCCTCGGTTTCGCCAAGACCGTCCAGCCCGTGCTGGATCGTTACTGCATCGCCTGCCACGGACTGGAGCGCACCGATGGCGGCGTCAACCTGCTCGGCGCGCTCCAACCGGTCACGTTCCCGCGCAAGCAATGGCCCGGCCCGAACAAGATGCGCGTGAGTGTCGCCTACGAGTCGTTGATGACGCGCACGGGCCTCGTGGCGGTGGCGCAAGGCGACATGGAGAGCGACTACAGCAAGCCGAAGGATTATTTCGCCCACGCCGGCCAGCTCGCGCCGATGCTGTTGGCCGGCCATCCCGACCAGAACGGCCGCCCGCGCGTGCGACTCGACCGCGAGAGTTTCGCGCGCATCGCTGACTGGTTGGACATGAACGCTATTTGCTACGGCGACTACTCGTGGAACAAATCCGAATGGCGCGAGCCGTCGCCCGATGGTGAGCGTGCGTTGCGCGAACACGTGCGCGCAAAGTTCGGCACGGCCTTTGCCGAAGTGCCGTTCGCCGCGCTGGTGAACGTAGCATTGCCGGAGGAGAGCCGCGTGTTGAAAGCACCGCTGCCTGTGGCGGACGGTGGTTGGGGCCAGATTTCCTCGAATGGCTGGCGCGACACAAACGATCCCGACTATATCGCGATGCGGCGGCTCGTCGAAGCCGCCATCGGCCCGTTGCACGGCCGTGACATTGCCGGCACCTGTGGCCGGAATGCTCAGTGCGTTTGCGGTTGCTGCTGGGTGCGGCGCGCGGTGACGAACCTCCGCTAAGGAAGCTCAACTATGAACCTCACACGATGTCTTATCGCACTGACGATCTGGATGACCGGCGCGGCGTCGGCTTGGGCCGCGTGGCCGGCTTACCGGCACGACGCGCAACGCAGCGGTATCTCCGCCGCCGAGATCAAGCTGCCGTTGACGGAAGCTTGGATGCACCGCTCGGCTGCGCCCAATCCAGCGTGGCCCGAACTGCCCGCCAAACAGGATGTTTATCGCCGCGTCGCGAACCTCGGCCCGACGACCACCTACGACCGCGCGTTTCACGTCGTGGCCGCGAATGGCGCGCTCTACTACGGGTCGGCCGATGACACGGTGCGCTGTCTCGACGCGGCCGATGGGCGCGTCCGCTGGACGTTCACCGCCTACGGTCCCGTGCGGCTCGCGCCGGTGGTCGTGGACGGGCGGGTGTATGTCGGCTCGGATGACGGCTGCGTTTACTGTTTGCGCGCGGACGATGGCAAAGTGGTGTGGAAATACCGCGGCGGGCCGGAGGATCGCCGGTTGCCGGGCAACGGCCGGATGATGTCGCTGTGGCCGGTGCGTTGCGGCGTCGTGGTGGATGCGGGCGTCGTCTATTTCTGCGCCGGCCTGTTTCCGTCGCAGGGAAACTTTCTCTGCGCCGTGAACGCGAAGGATGGCAAGGAACTCTGGAAGCAGCCGATCGAGGTCGTGTCGCAAGGTTATCTGCTGGCGTCGTCCACGCATCTTTACGTGCCGACTGGGCGCACGGCTCCTGTGGCGTTCGATCGCGCCACTGGCAAGCCCGTGGCGACACTGCCCGGCGCAGGAGCGAACCGGCAGGCGGGCGGTTGTTTCGCGGTGCTGGTGGATGACACGGTGCTTTACAGCGCCGGCGAAACGGCGGGCATCCAAGCCGGCTCGCCGCTGTCGAAGGAGAAGGTCGTGTTCGCCGATGGGCTGCGCGTCGTCGCCGACAAGACGATGAACTACATCCTCACCAAGGACCGGCTCATCGCGGTGGATCGCGCGCATTGGCTCGAACTCAGCCGCCTGCAAGCCAAGAGCAAGAAGACGGCAGAAGACACCGCGCGCATCGCGGCGCTGGGCGGCACGCGGCGGGATTATGTGAAATGGGAGACTCCCGTTCCCGATGGCTGCGAGTTGATTCTCGCGGGTAACACGGTTTTCGTCGGCGAGCCGGATCGCGTCACAGCCTACGATGTCGCCGACGGCAAGATGCTCTGGCGCGGCAACGTGCAGGGCAAAGCCTGCGGCCTTGCCGTCAGCGACGGCCGGCTTTACGCAAGCACCGACCGCGGCATGATCCATTGCTTCCAGCCTGGCACGCCGCCGCCGGGCGGGCCGCTTACGTTCGAGTTTGTAGAGGAGGCAGCGAAGCCTTCGCCGTTCCCGCAGGACGCGCAATCGTCGCTTTACGCACACGCGGCCCAGACCGCCATCCAGCGTGCGGGAGTCACCAAGGGCTATTGCCTGGTGCTCGGTTCAGCCACGGGGCGGCTGGCTTATGAGATCGCCACGCGATCACAGTTCCAGGTCGTGGGCATTGAGCCGGACGCTCAACGCGTCGCGGAGTCGCGGCGGCGGCTCGCGGAGGCCGGACTCTACGGGACGCGCGTGGCGATTCACCAAGGCGACGACGCGAAGCTGCCGTTCCAGAAGTGTTGGGCGAACTTGATCGTCTCCGAGGAAACGTTGCTCACCGGCAAACCGCCCGGTTCGCTCGCCGAGATCCAGCGTGTGTTGCGGCCCAACGGCGGCACTGTGGTTCTGATGAGCGCCGGCAAGCTGACCGTTCCCGGCTGGAAAATCGAGCGCACCGCCGGCTTGTCGGTCGCCACGATCAAGAGGGGAGCGTTGCCCGGTGCAGGCGAGTGGTCGCACTTCTACGGCGACGCGGGCAACACGGCTTGCAGCGGCGACGCGATGCCCGCCGGCGCGGTGGACCTGCAATGGTTTGGCCGGCCCGGCCCGCGCCAGATGCCCGACCGCCACGACAAGAACGTCGGCCCGCTCTACAAGAACGGCCGCCTGTTTGTGTCCGGCGACAACTACGTGGTGGCGGCGGATGCTTACAACGGCACGATTCTGTGGGAGCGCGACGTGTCGCACTCCGTCCGGCTGGCGGCGTTCAAGAACTGCGGCAACATGGCGGCTGCGGACGACAGCCTCTACGTCGCCTCCGGCAGCGACTGCCTCGCGCTCGACGCGCAAACCGGCGAACTTCGCAAGACGTTCAGCGTGCCTGCTTCTTCCGAATGGGGCTACGTGGCTGTCGAGAACGACCTGTTGCTCGGCAGCGTCACGCGGCGCGGTGGGACATTCCGCGACCAGACCATCTACACGGAGGTGCTCCTCTGGCGCGATTCCATGCCGGTCGTGTGCAGCGACTCGCTCTTCGCCCACCAGCGCGCCACGGGCCGGCGGCTCTGGACGTATGCGCCCGCGCGCGGCGTCATCATCAACCCAACCCTCGCGCTCGGCGGCGGACGCGCCTATTTCGTCGAGAGCACAAACCCCGCCTCGCGGACAGTGGCGGACAGCCGCGTCAAGCTGACAACGCTGCTCGGCCAAGGCGCTGATCTCGTAGCGTTGGACATCCGCACCGGCAAGGTCCTGTGGCGGAAACCGGCGGAACTGGAGGCCATCGAGCACATCGTCTATCTCAGCTACGCTCGCGGCAAATTGCTGGTGACGGGAACGCGCAATATGCTCGTGGAAAAGACCCGCCGCGTCCGCTACGACCTCGCCGCGTTCGACGCCGGCACCGGAAAGCGGCTCTGGCGAAACACGCAGACGCCGGTGCCCGACCACATCTTGCAAGGCCCGCACGGCGAACAGGTCCAGCATCCGGCCATCGTGGGCGAAGTCATTTACGGCACGGGCTTCGCCTGCGACCTCAGCACCGGTGCGGCGGTGGATGTTTGGAAATGGAAGAAGAGCAACCATTGCGGCACGGTCTCCACCTCCGCCCACTGCGCGTTCAGCCGTTACGACCATCCGCGGATGTTCGACCTCAAGAGCGGCGCCCACACCGTCCTGGACAACGCCGTCCGCCCCGGCTGCTGGATCAACATCATCCCTGCCGGCGGCTTGATTCTGGTGCCCGAAGCCAGCGCCGGCTGCACGTGCGGTTATCCGATCCAGACGACGGTCGCGCTGATTCCGCGATGAAAGACAAAATCATGCGTGCGGCAATACTGGCAGTATTTGCGGCCTTGGGAGTGGTTGCAGCCGAGCCTTCTCGGCCGGAGATTCTCGACAGCGGGCTGAAACCGGAGACGGTCGAGCAGCGGCCGTATCGCGATTACGTGCGGGAGTGTCTCGACGCGCTCATCAGCAGCGGGACCGATCGCTACGGCAAGACTCACGCGCCCATCCTTGTGAGCATCCTCGACGTGCGCACGCGCGACTGCCCGGAGAACCCGCCGCCGCTGGATGAGAAGTTCCGCGTGATCCGGCGCGAGCGTCGCGGGCCGGCCGGGGCGAACCTCTACTTCGACCAACCGACGCTGCGGGCGATGCTCGCGTTGTCGCGAATCGGCGACGACAAACGCTACGCCGAGTTCGCCGAGCGGTGCATGGGCCACTGGATGAAGCATCTGGTGGACGACAAGGGTTTCTTTTGGTGGGGCTGGCATCGCCACTACGACGTGTTTCGCGACGAGATGACAGGCCACATGGGCAACCCGCACGAGATTCACGTGCAGGAGGCAATGTGGCAGCAGCTCTGGCGCGTGGACAAGGAGGCAGTGCGGCGTGAGATCGAATCGGTCTGGCAGTGGCACGTCGTTGACAAAAAGACCGGCGAGGTCAACCGCCACGGCGACGGCCAGCGCGGCTGCGACTTCGCGATGAGCGGCGGCGAGTTCGTGAGGGCGTTCGCGTTCCTCCACGCGCAGACGAAAGATCCAATGTGGCTCGACCGCGCACGGCTCGTGGCAGACTACTACTGGAAGGCGCGCGACCCGAAGACCAGTCTCATTCCAAACCGCCCCAACGCCGGCACGAACCGGTTCGACGGCTCGCATTTCGAGACATCCATCTCCGGCCTGATGTGCCACTCGCTGCTGGGCGCGGCGGAGTTGACGGGCGAGACGAAGTTCCGCGAGCAAGCCGTGGCGTATTTGAAAGCTGGCGCGCGTTACAGTTACGACACGAAGGCCGCCAGGTTTTGGGGCAGCCTGAAGCTCGACGGTTCGCCGGAACCGGGACCACGCGTAACCAGCGGCTACGCGCAGTATGAGCCGCGCGGTTACATGGACCTCTGGCAACCTTATGCGGCGGGCTATGAGCATCCGCTCTACGCCGCACAAGCCTACGCGCAAGCTTACAAGCTGACGCACGACGAAGTTCTTCTAGAGACCGCGCAACGCTGGAGCGACTGCATCCGCCGGGCGTTCCCGCCGCGCGCGTGCGAAACCGGCACGTGGTATCGCGCCTACGCGACCGATTGGGCGCCGCACGGCACCTACGCGCAGCTTTACGGCCAGACGATCTCGTTCTTCCTCCAGATGCACCGGATCACCGGCGACGCCGCGCATTTGCAGTTCGCGCGCGAGGTGGCCAGGGAAAGCCTCTGCCGGCTCTACTACCGCGGCCTGCTGCGCGGCCATCCGTGCAAGCCGTATTACGAGGCGATTGACGGCGTTGGCTACCTGCTCTACGCGTTGCTGCAACTGGATCAGACACTCGCGGGAAACAAAGACGTTTTCCCGCTGGAGAATTGGTGATAACCGCCATCGAGGTTTTATGAGAAAGCATCTATGGAGCGTCGGGATTCTGGCATTGCTGCTGAATGGAGCGACGCAAGCCGAAGTCGTGCGTGTGGAGGTTCGCGAACGCGAACCGTTTGCCGGTGGACACGAGTTTGGGCAGGCGGGCGCTTATGAGAAGATCGTCGGGCGGCTGCACTGCGAGGTGGCCCCTGAAGACGCCAGCCAACCGCGCATTGCCGACATCAAGCTCGCTCCGCGAAACGCGCGCGGGCGGGTCGAGTTCTGGACCGATTTCTTTCTGCTCAAACCGGTGGACGCGCGCCGCGGCAACGGGCGGCTGCTCTACGACGTGAACAACCGCGGCAACAAGCTCGCTCTCTGGACGTTCAACGAAGCGCGTGGCAATAACCCCGCGACGCTAGCCGACGCCGGCAACGGATTCCTGATGCGCAACGGCTGGTCAGTGTTGTGGTGCGGCTGGAGCGGCGAGGTCCCGCCCGGCGAGAGCCGGCTCGTCGCGGGCCTGCCGGTGGCCACGGAAAACGGAAAGCCGATCACCGGCAAGGTCCACGTGGAAATCTGCCGCGACGATCCCGTCGAGTGCAGCCCGCTCTACTGGACACCGTGGACCGTCGCGATTCCATATCCACCGGTGAGCTTGGACACCAAAGAGGCGCGGCTCACGATGCGGCCGAGTCGCGTTGAGCCGGTGGTGGAGATCGCCGCCGGCAAGTGGGCGTTCGCGCGCGTCGAGAACGGCAAGCGCGTCGCCGACGCGGGACAACTGTGGGTGCAGGGCGGGCTTCGGCCGGGTTGGCTTTACGATTTGGTCTATACGGCCCGCGACCCACGTGTGTCGGGACTCGGACTTGCCGCGGTGCGCGACTGCGTGTCGTTCTTCCGCTACAACGCCGACAGTCCGCTCACAGGAGCCATCGAGCATGCCTACGTCTTCGGCATCTCGCAGTCGGGACGTTTTGTGAACCATTTCATCCACGAGGACTTCAATACCGACGAGCGGCAGCGCGCGGTGTTCGACGGCGCGATCTCGCACGTCAGCGGCGCAGGGCGCGGTTTGTTCAACTCCCGCTTCGGCATGGCCACGCTCTGTGCGACGCAGCACGAGAACGTCCTGACGCCTTCCGAGTCGTTTCCGTTCAACACGGTGCCGCAGACCGACCCGGTGACGCGGCGAACGGGCGACATCCTCGCCAGCGCGCGCGCCCGCGGACAGGTGCCGAAGGTTTTCTACACGCAGACCTCGACGGAGTATTGGACTCGCGGCGCGTCGCTGTTGCACACCGACGTGGACGGCAAGCGGGATGTGTCGCTCGACCCGCACACGCGCCTCTACGTCGCGGCCGGCGCGCAACACCTCGGCGGCGGCTCAACCAACCGCGGCAGTTACCAGAACCCGTGCAACCCGCTCAATGACCGGCCGCCGCTGCTGCGGGCGTTGCTGGTGGCGCTGGACGAGTGGACCAGCCGCGGCGTGCCGCCGCCGGAGAGCCGTTATCCGCGAATCAAAGATGGAACGTTGGTGAGCGTGGATGAATTTCGGACGCAGTTCCCGAAGATTCCCGGCGTGCAGTTGCCGACAAGCTGTTACACGCCGCTGCGGCTCGACTTTGGACCGCGTTGGGAGAAGGAAGGCGTTGCCGACATCGTGCCGCCGAAGATCGGGCGGCCGTATCGGACGCTGGTGCCCGCCGTGGACTGCGACGGCAACGAACTGGCCGGCATCCGTCTGCCGGACGTGGCCGTGCCGTTGGCGACATACACCGGCTGGAACCTGCGCGCGGCCCCGCATGGCGCGGAAGGAATGCTCGCGCCGTATTGCGGCTCGTATCTGCCGTTCGTCCGCACCTACGAAGAGCGTCTCAAGGCCAACGACCCGCGCCCGGCGGCGTTGGAGCGTTATCCAAGCCGCATGGTTTACCTCTATAACGTCACGGAAGCCGTCCGCCGGCTCCGCAGTCAGCGATTGTTGCTGGAAGAGGACGCGGCGGCGCTGCTGAAGCTCGCAAGTGAGCGGCAGCTTTGGAGCCAGTAGCAGCGACAGAATCAAAACTCCACAGTCTTACCGGGAATCGGCGCGGGGTAGATGCCGTCGGCGTCGGCCAGAACCGGCGCGGGCGTGTCGAAGGTCAGGTGGTCAATGTCCTTCACGTATTGGAACTGCGAGTTCATCGCCTGATCCCACGTCACCATCTGGCCGGTGTGCGTCGCCATGCGGCCCATGAGCGCGGCGAGGTCGGCCTCGGCGGCGCGGCGGGCTTCGTTGTGGGGCTTGTCGTTGCGGATGGCGTCGAGCAGCGCCTGCCACTCGGCGTGGTAGGGATTGATGTCCTTTTCGCCGTAGCGCCACGCGATGTTGGCGTCGTCCATCACTTGGCTCTTGTAGATGCACGGGTCGGGATCGCCGAGATTGGCCATGATACGCGCCGAGCCTTTGGTGCCGTGGGCGAAGTCGGTGTAGGTCTGCCAACAGCCGGTCATGTGCCGCGAGAACGCGAACAGCTTCGTCCCGTCGGCGAAGGTGAACTCGATCGAATAGTGATCGAAGAGATTGCCGGCTTCCTTGTGCGTGCGTCCGCCCATGCCTTGCGCGGAGACGGGCCATGCGCCCTTGGCCCAGCAGGCCACGTCCACGTTGTGACAGTGCCAGTCCACGAAGAAACTGCCAGAGGTCCAGTTGAACCGGACGCCGTTCTGGAGCTGGAACTGTATCTCGTTCGCGCCCTTCGGCAACGGCGGCGTGTGGCAGGGGCCGTGAACGCGATAGATACGCAGCGTATGCACATCGCCGATCTCGCCGCCATGGATGCGCTTGACGACCTCCTGCCGCGCCTTGGAGTGACGCCACATGAAGCCGCAGCCAACCTTGAGGTTCTTCTTCTCGGAAAGCTCCGCGGCCTTCAGCAGCCGGCGCACGGCGGGCGCGTCCACCGCGAACGATTTCTCCATGAAGACGTTCACGCCTTTCTGCACGGCGTATTCGAAGTGGACCGGCCGGAACGCCGCTTGCGTCGTCAACAGCACCACGTCGCCGGGGCTGAGCGTGTCTATCGCCTTCTTGTAGGCGTCGAAGCCGATGAACTTCCGCTCCGGCGTCACGTCCACCTTCTCATCGAACCTCTTCTTCAAGTTGTCCAGGCTCCTGTCCATCTTTTGCTCAAACAGATCGGCCATCGCGTGGAGCATCACTGGGTCGCCCTTGGCCGCGAACGCGTCAGCCACCGCGCCGGTGCCACGTCCGCCGCAGCCGACCAACGCGAGCTTGGTCGTGCCGCCGCCCGCCGCATGGCAGTGGGGCAACGCAACGCCTGCGAGCGCCGAGGCCGCGACTACGCGACCGGAAAGTTTCAGAAACTCGCGACGGGAAGGGGAACCTGTGGAGGAAACTGGTTTCGATGTGTTCATAAGCGACTCCTGTTGAGCGGTTGCGATTTCGGCGGCGAGACTACACGGCGGCGTTAGCAGCGTCGAGTTTGTTCATAGCAGGGTCGCGCGACTTTTTGGCGTTGTCAGACCGAGGCGGTGGTGTAACCATCTCGATGCGGAACTGGAAACCTTCAACTCTTGCTGATGGAGGAGAAACGTTATGTGCCAGTGTCATCATTCGATCGCGTGTTCCGGTTGCGGCCACGCCATGAGCCGCCGGGGATTTCTCACGCGTTGCGCAACCGGTGCGGCGGCTGGCGCACTCAGTCCCGTCGCCAGCCAGGCCGATGACGCGAAGCCGCGCGTGGCGCTGGTGTTCCTCGCCAACAGCTCGGGCCTTGAGATGTGGCCATACCCAAACTACGACTGCCCGCGCCGCCACGCAGAGATCCTCAAGCTGCTCAAGGAAGGTTGCCCGCGGGTGGAGTTCGTGCCGGTGGTCGTCAGCAAACCCGCCGAGGTAGAGAAAGCCATCGCGCTCAAGGACAGCGTGGACGGTTACCTCGTTTATACGGTCACGCTGATGTGGGGCCTGACGAGCGCGATTTTCCCGATCGGCAAACTTGGCAAACCGATGTGCATCGCCGACGAGTATCTCGGCGGCTCGGGCGTGTTTCTCACCGGCTACAGCGGGCTGCGCCGGCGCGGCATCCCGGCGGGCGCGGTGTCCAGCACGCGGCCGGACGATCTCGTGGCTGTGGCGCGCGTGTTTGCGGACGTGAAGAAGCCGGGTATGACGCCGGCGTTGTTTGCGCAGCGATGCGATGAAGTTTATCGCCGCACCTTCCCGAAAGTCGGCCCGATGAAGTGCATCGAGGACAAGGTGACGCTGACGGGCATCGGCGAGTGCATCGAGCGGCTCAAGAAGTCGCGGTTCGTCGTCGTCGGGCCGAAGTTCTCCGGGGAGGAGCGTGAGTTTCTCGGAGCCAAGGGCATCTTCGTCGGCTTTGGGGAACTGCGGGCGTTCTACGAGAAGGTGGACCGCGACGCGGCGGCCGAGGTGGCGCGACGTTGGTGCGCGAAGGCGGAGAAAGTCGTGGAGCCGACGACGGAGTGGATCAACAAAGCCGCCGCCGTTTATCTGGCGACGATGGAGTTGATGAAGAAACACAACACCGACAGCGTGACGATGAACTGTCTCGGCGGGTTCTCTAGCGGCCAGTTGCCGGCGTATCCGTGCCTCGGCTTCATGCAAATCCTTGACGATGGCGGCCAAGGCGTTTGCGAAGCCATGCCTGATGATTCACTCAGCATGATCATGGCGCGCATCCTCACTGGCCGCGCCGGCTACGTCTCCGACCCGGCGCTGGACACCTCCAAGAATCAGATCGTCTATTCCCACTGTATGGCACACACGAAGGTGTTCGGCCCCCAGGGCACGGCCAACAGGTTTCACATTCGCACGCTGCACAACCGCGACCCGCGCGGCTGCTGCGCCGAGTCGTTCCTGCCGGAGGGCTACATGACCACCACGTTCCGCACGAGCGTCGCGCGCAAGCTGATGGTCATTCACCAGGCGAAGGCCGTCGGCAACCTCGACGCCGACCGCGGTTGCCGCACCCAACTGCTCGGCGAAGTCCGCGGCGACATCGGCAAGCTGTTCGCCGAATGGGACCGCTTCGGCTGGCATCGCGTGACGGTCTATGGTGACATTCAGGAACCGCTGATCGAATTCGGCAAGGCGCTCGGCCTGCAGATCGTCCAGGAAGCGTAGCCTCGCCCAACCCTCGCTGACTTGCATGAAACCAATCCGAATTGCGATCATCAGCAGCATCGTTCTTGTCAGCGCCGTTTCAATGTTCACGGGCAGCGAACGCAATGCCGAGGAAAAGAATGCTGATTCCAAACCGATCAAGCTGACTGGCGTCTTCGATCCCTATGAAGTCCGCGACAGCAGCATCACCAACGTTGTCGTGATGAAGTCTCAGCCCAAGTGTGGCCAGTGCCACGCATGGGCCGTGCTCACTCCAAACGCCCAAGCGCCGCGGTTGGAACTCTGGGTTGCCCACGGGCACACGACGAACTCGTGGGTTTTCACTGGCCGGCCAACAGACGGGCAGATTGTTTTTGAGAAACTCAAGTTCCATCTGACCTACTCCGATGGCTGCCTCAAAGGCGAGCACAAGGGGCGCATGAAAGCTCACATCGAGTTGAAGCCGGCAAAATAATCGCGGCTTCAATTCCCGGCTCTGTCCGGCTAATCTGCTGCTGCGACCTGGAAACTCTGTGCAACTTTTCAATTCACTCTTGCGCGGTCTCCACGAGCCGGTCTATGCGCGCCGACTGGCCGTGCTCTCGGACCTCATTGTGCGGGAACTGAAGCCGGGCGACCGCGTGCTCGACGTCGGCTGCGGCGCGGGCCGGCTCGCGCAGGCGCTGCTGCAACATCCGGGCCGGCCGGCATCGCTCATGGTTCACGGCGTGGAAACGCGGCCGCGGCCGGGTTGCGCCATGCCGGTCACGGCCTACGACGGCGGCTCACTGCCATTCGAGGCGCGCTCGTTCGACGCCGTCATCGTTGCCGACGTGCTGCACCACGCGGCCGACCCGAAGCGTCTGCTGGAGGAATGTTGCCGCGTGTCGCGCCGGCTCGTCGTGGTGAAGGACCACAAGGTTAAAGGTTGCCTCGCGCGGTGCCGCCTGCGCCTGCTGGACTGGGCCGCCAACGCGCCTTACGACGTGCCATGCACCTATCGCTACGCATCGTTGGCGGAATGGCGCGGGATGTTCGCGGTTCTGCCGGCGCGGGTGCAGTCGGAACTTGCCTCGATGCGACTCTATCCCGCAGGGTGGAATTGGTTCTTCGGCCGGCGACTCCAATACTTCGCCGTGCTCGAAGTCCGCTGAACGACCATGCCAGCGCAACCGCTCCGCCAAACCGAACTTGTCCGTCCTTGGAACGGCTGGCCCGCCGTCTCCCAGAAAACTCTCCGCGTTTGGCGCAGCACGGATCCGTTGCCGGAGCCGTTGTCGGGCGAGACGTTTTTGCCGTTCGGCTTGGGACGCAGCCTCAGCGATGTCTGCTTGAACGCGGACGGCGCGCTGCTCCGGACGCCGGCGATGGATCGGCTGCTGGCATTCGATGAAACACGCGGCAGCATCCGCTGCGAGGCCGGCGTGACGATATGGCAGTTGCTGGAGTTCCTGACGCCGCGCGGCTGGTTCCTGCCGACGACGCCGGGCACATCGCAGGTGACGGTCGGTGGCGCCATCGCCAACGATGTGCATGGCAAGGACCATCACCGCAACGGCTCGTTCGGCTGCCATGTCACCCGGCTGGAACTGCTCCGCAGCGACGGCCAGCGCATCGAGTGCTCGCCGGACACGGAAGGCGAGCTGTTCCGCGCGACCATCGGCGGGCTTGGACTGACCGGCCTGATCACATGGGCCGAGTTCCGGCTGAAGCGGATGCCGTCGCCGTGGCTCGACGTGGAATGCGTCCGCTTCGGCTCGCTGGAAGATTGGCGGCGCGTGGCGCAGGAAGACGACGCGTGGGAATACACCGTCGCATGGCTCGACGGGACGCGCGCACCATTCCCCGGCATCCACATCCGCGGCAACTTCGCCGCAAGCGCGCCGACAGGCTACCGGATGCGGCGCGACGCGGCGGTGACGGTGCCGTGTTACGCGCCCGGCTGGTTGTTGCGGCCGTCGTTTATCGGCGCGTTCAACCGGTTGATATTGTTGCGGCATTCGGCGGCGGTGAAGAAGAGCCGCCAGGATTTTCAGAGCTTCTTCTATCCGCTGGATCGCATCGAAAACTGGAGCCGGCTCTACGGCCGCCGCGGTTATCTTCAGTATCAGTTCGCCGCTCCACACGAGCACGCGCTCGGCTTGCTCCAGCGCGTCTTGGAAACTGCCATCGCCTCGCGGCAGCCGGCTTTCCTTGTCGTCCTGAAAACGCTCGGTCCAGCCACGTCGGCGGGTTTGCTCTCCTTCCCGCTGCCGGGACTGACCGCGGCGATTGACTTTCCTAACCTCAGCAAGCCGACGTTGGATTTGTTCAACCGGTTCGACGAACTGGTCCGGGCCGCGAAGGGACGGTTGTATCCGGCCAAGGATCCGAGAATGTCCGCTGCGATGTTTCGCGACGGTTATCCGTCGTGGCGCGATTTCGCCCGGCACGTTGATCCCGCCTTCTCTTCGGGATTCTGGCGCCGCGTCGCGGGCAACACGCCATGAGCAACAAAGCCGTCATCTTCGGAGCCACCTCGTTGATCGCCGAGCACACGGCCCGGCTCCTCGCGACCGAAGGCTGGGAATTGGTTCTCGTCGGCCGCAACCGGCAGGCGCTGCAAGCCGTCGCCTCCCATCTGCGGCTGACGGGAAGCGCGCCGGTCCACGAACTTCACGGCGACGCGAGCGACATGGATTCATTTCCACGGCTGGTGGACTCCGCTCGCCTGCTTCTCGGCCGGTTCGACCTCGCGCTGATTGCCTGGGGAAGTTTTTATTCGAGTCCCGACGCGCGGCAGATCCAGGAAATGGAGCGGATAAACCATGTGGCCATCGTGGCCTTGGCGGAGCGGCTCGGCCAGGTGTTTGCGCAACAACGCAGCGGCACGCTCGCCGTGCTCTCGTCGGTCGCGGGCGACGTGTTGCGCGCGGACAATTATTCCTACGGCAGCACGAAGGCCGCGCTCACCGCCGATCTTCAGGGATTGCGCCAGACGCTCGCGCCGTGCGGCGTCCGCGTTCTCACCATCAAGCCCGGCCGCGTCGAAACACCGATGACAGCCTGCATCCCTTGCTCGCGCTTCACGGTGGAACCCGCCGCGATTGCTGCTGGCATCTGCCGCGCGATCCGGCGCAAGAAGAGCGTCGTCTATCTGCCCGGCTACTTGTGCGTGGTCTTCTTCGTGTTGCGGTCGCTGCCGGAGTGGCTGCTGAAACGGCTGCGCTTCTGAGCGGCGGATTCTTGCGTTGACGGGCGAGGACATCGGCGTAGGATGCGCGGCGTTGCGATATGACAGCGGAAGTTCCAGCGGTCGTAGCGTGGACGCATCTCCGGCGTGGGAGCATCGGAGATGATCAACTCTTTCACTTCACCCACCGCTTCGTTCCCGAAGGAGGCAATCATGAATGATATCTCACGTCGCGCATTTGTGCAGGCTTCATCCGCTGCGATTGGCGCGTGCGCGGTTGCTGCTCAGCCATCGGACAGCAACGCGCATCGCGGGGAACACGCGAAGGTTCTCATGGTGATGTTCGGCACCGCGCCCTCGCAGGACGACACCGACCTCAGGCCGATGACCCACGCGGAGATCGCCCAGCGGTTGCAGCGGGATTGTGACGGCGTGGAGTTCACCGTCCGGGACCTAGCCGCCGGCGCGAAACTGGACGCGGTGCTCAATGAGGTGAAAGACCTGAAAAGGCAGCAGTTTGACGGCATCATCATCTATGGCTGCCCGAGGGAATACGACCTGCTGCGGAGCGGGCTGCCGACGATCAACATCGCCGTGCTCAACGACTTCATGAACATCCCGTTTCCGCTCTATCGGAAGAACCGCACCATCGGAGCCATGCTGGACCCGTGGGGCTTCTGCGCCGATGCGGCCGTCGCCGAGAAGATGTTCCTCGACCTGATCGCAAAGGTGAAGTTGATCCGCGCGCTCAAGCGCATGAAGAGCGAGCGCATACTCACCGTGACCGATTCGCCCCACGTGAACGTCATCTACGGCGACGTGCGGAAGAACCCGCCGCCGGACTACAACGAGCAGATTCTCGGCGCAATTGACCAGACGTTCGGCACGCGCGTCACCAAGATCGGCACCAAGGAAGTCGTCGAGGAGCCATATATCCGCGACCTCTGGAAGAACGAGAGTCCCGATGCCAACGAGATCGCCAAGCGATGGATTCGCGACGCGGAGAGGATGTTCGGCACTACCGAGTCGGAGGTCGTCCGGTCGGCAAAGGTTTATCTGGCAATGAAATGGTTGATGGAGCGGCACAACGCCACGGCGATGGCCTACCACATCCGCACACTGGTCCCGAACCCGCGCCGCGAGGATTACGTCGTGTCGTGCCCGGCGACCTCGGAGTTCCAACTGCATAACGTCGTCGCCAAGTGCCAGTCGCACCTGAATATCCTGCTGTCCGAAATGATGCTGCAATACGCCTACGGCCGGCCGAGCATGTTGGGCGACTTCTCGGTGGACACCTACAACAACACCTCCTGCGTCCAGCATTGCGAGGGGCCGTGGAACGCTTGGGGCGACGACCGGCGCGTGCCCTACAAGATCCGGGACCACCGCGAGCGGCCGGTGCGAAAACGTTCGCTGCCGGGCGTCGGAGTCGGTTGGTGCATCATGTATCCGCCGAACGAGCCGGTGACGATGTGGCAACTCGACGTGCTCTCCAAGGAGGTGTTGGTCCACACGGGCCGGACCGTGCCGATGTATAAAGGGCGCGTCAAATACAAGGACCACTTCTACGACATGATGTGAAGGACCAAAATCGTGGCATCGGTCGATGCCAAAAAAGTGCAGCGTTACATCTACCCCGACAAATACGGCGTCCACCGGTGCGCGACGTTCGGCGACCTGCGCGAGACGGTCAAGGACATCGGCGGCCTGCTCGGCTTCACGGCGGTCGAAGAAGACCGGTAGCGCATAAGCCACTGTCCTCGTTAAACAAATCCACGTCGTTGTGGCGGCAGGATGCCTTTCCGCAGTAATCTCATCGCACCGGTATTATGAAAACTATGAAATGGAATAAACGTGCATCGTTGGCGGTCGCAGCCGCCGTTCTCATCGCGCCGTTGTGCGCGAGGCCGGCTGCTGCTGCAAGCCCGCAATTCGAGCAACTGCTGCCCGACCTCTACCTGCTCCGCGACACCTGCAACGTCTATTTGCTGCGCGACGGTGACCGGGCGGTGGCGATTGACTTCGGCGGCAGCGACTGGACCGGCGCGCTGAACTCCCTCGGCGTCAAGCAACTCGACTACGTCCTGCTCACGCATCATCACCGCGACCAGTGCGAAGGACTGCTGAGCTACACGGGCAACGCCGAGCTACGCGCGCCTTCGGGCGAAGCGGGCTTCCTGTCGCCCGACGGCGTGAAGGCTTACTGGAAACGCCGCATCGGGCGGCCGAGCGGTTATCCGACGAGCTTCAGCGTGCTGCCACGCGGGCTGGCGACTGTGCAATGCAAACTCGCCGAGGGCAGCGATCTGTTCTGGGGGCGGCATCGCATCCGGTTTCTGCCGACGCCCGGCCACACCGCGAGCGCGCTGACCATCATGGTGACGTGGCAGGGCAAGAACGTCTTCTTTTGCGGCGACGCCGTCCATGCCGGCGGCAAGGTCTGGCAGCCGTTCCATCTCGAATGGGATCACTGGACGCCGGGCGGCGCGCTTCAGGCGTGGTATGGCCTGCAACGGCTCGGTTACTGCGCGATAGACCTGCTCTGTCCGTCGCACGGGCCGGTCGTCACGCGCGGCGCGGGCGATTGCGTAAAGTTGGCCGCGCAGCGCGTGATGGCCCTCATCCGCGCCAAAGGCTCCGTTTGCGAAGGCGAGCGCGACGACTACTTCCCGCTGGAGCCGTTGCCCGGCCTCAACGCGCGCCGCGTCTCGCCGCATCTCTACCAGTTTGGCGGCAACAGTTTCCTGCTTGTCTCGAAGACCGGTGAAGGTTTCGTCGTGGATCCGTTCAAACCGAGCCTGCCCGATCTCGAAGCGCTGCTGCCGGTGGCGGGCGTGAAGCGCGTCACGGCCTGCATCGCGTCGCACTATCACTACGACCACACCGACGCGTATCCGGCGATGAAGGAGAAATACGGTGCCGAGATGTGGATGCATCCGTGGCTGGCTGAAGTGCTCGGCGCCTCCGACAAACTCGATCTGCCGTATCTGCCCGCCGCGCCGATCAAGGCCGACCGCGTGTTGCCGGAGACGGGCGAGTTCACGTGGAACGAATACCGTTTCGACATCTGGCCGATGCCGGCGCAGACGCGATGGCACTGCGCGTTCATGGCGACGGTGGATGGCCGGCGCGTGTTCTTCAGCGGCGACAGCTACCAGTCGCCGTCGCGTTGGAACGGCACGGGCGGCTTCTGCGCCTACAATAACTCCCGGTTCGACGCGTTCCGCGACAGCGCGCGGCTGGTGTTGCGCGTGAAGCCCGACCTCATCGCCAACGGCCATCAGGTCGTCTATCGCTTCCACGCCAGTCACTACGAGAAGATCCTGCGCTGGGCGGACATGGCCGAGAAAGCCGTGCGCGACCTCTGCCCGTCGCCGGATTGGACGAAGGACTATTACGTCCAGCAAAAGCTGGAGACGCCGTAAGAGAAACCTGACCGCAAGAACATGAGACTGCCGTTCATTGTCGCCGCCCTTATTGCGTTTACCGTCTCAACCGCTTTTCCCGCCGACGCCCAATCCACGAAAGCGATGGCGTTGGAGTTTCTGATGCGTCATGCCCCGGTGGCGCTCAAATGCCAGCGCGAGGACGGTGCGTTCTTTCCGTTCCCGGAGTGGAAACAGCCGTCGCGCTACCACCAGTATTGCCTGTATCCGCTGGCGTATCTCTACGTGACACCGGAGGCGGGAAAGTTCTATCACGATCCTGCGTTGCTAAATGCAGTGCGCGCTTCGATGCGTTACATGAGCGGCCTTATCAAGCCTGACGGGACTTCGCCCGTGTATTCGCGCGGCGGTCACTGGGGTGACACGCTTGATGACTGGTGGCCTTACTTCGCGCTGGAGAGCTGGCAGATCGTGCGCGGGCATTTGACGCCGGAAGAGAACGCGCTGTGGGAAAAAATCATCCGGCGTTGCGTCGAGGGTTGTGTGAAGCATGTCGAACGGACACTGGCCGATCCGAAGTTCCCCAACGCCGACAGTGTGGCGAATCACTTCGTCTGGTTTCTGCTGTCGGTGTTCCGGGCGGGCAAGGTTTTCGCCCAAGATGATTGGTGCCGCCTGGCCGAGGGCGGATTGCAACGCGTGATCGCCGTGCAACAGCCGGGCGGTTACTGGCACGAGGGCGGCGGCCCGACCACGCTCTACAACTTCGTCACCACGGACGCGATCAGTCTCTATGCGATCGAGACCGGCAACGCCGCCGCCTGGCAGGCGGTGCGCAAGGCGGAGGAATTTCACCGCGCGTTTACCTACCCCGATGGCGTGCCGGTCGAGACGATAGACGGCCGCGTGCACTACACCGGGCGGCCGATGATGATCATTCCCGCCGGGTTCACACACTCGCCGACGGGACAGGCCTACGTGCAACGGCAGATTGCGTCGCTGATGCGGCAACCGGTTGAAGATTTCCTCCAAGGCTATTCGTTCTTCACCGACGTCGCGCGACACGCGGACAACGCCGAACCTGTCGAAACGCCATTACCGCTGCACGTCCTTCCAAACCGGCTGGCCGCGATCACCTGCTCGCACGGTTGGGTCTGTGCAGCAAGCGCCATCGTCAACCGCTCCGTGAAGAGCCGTTGGTTTCAGGATCGCCAGAATCACCTTAGCCTGTGGCACAGCCGGACCGGCCTGATCTTCGGCGGCGGAAACTCCATCGGGCAGCCGGCGTTTTCCACGGTCGTCGTGGAGAAGCCGGACGGCAGCGCGCAGGCCTTCGTTGCCAGCGCAGCCGAGTTGTTGCTAGCGGAGCACTCGCGACTGGCGATCGCGCTGACCGTTGGCGGCGAGCGCGTGGAGATCGCCGTGCGGCTCGAAGACCGCCGCACGGTGCGGCTGGAGGCGCTGTGGCGCGGGCCGGGCCACGGCCCATGCGTGTGGCAATTGCCGCTGCGCCTCGACCGCTCTGCCAAGATAATCGCCAGCCGAAAGACTCATGCACTTGGGGACCGGAACCTGACGCTGACAGGCGCAGACCTTGGAGACAATCTGAGCTACAGCGCCTGGCGTCTGCAATGGCAGGATGCGGCTGGGGCGACTTTCCGCTGGCCTGTCGAGCAATTCACTCCCTACTTCAAAGACGGCAAGCCTGACAAATCGGATCCGGCAAGCCATGCCGCCTACGGCGTGCTAGAATTGCGCTTACGAGAGTCGGTGCCGGTTCGCGTGAAGTTTACGATCACAGAATGAGAAAGCCCCATCCATGAAACCCATGAAACTGCCGTTTGTTGTCGCCGCCATCGTTGCATTCACCGTCTCGACCGCCTTCGCCGCCGACGCGCGCACGGTCGTCTCGCTCAACGGCCAGTGGGACATTGCCGAGGGCGGGATGGACCAGCCGGCGGCGAAGTTCAGCCACCGCGCGCCCGTGCCGGGTCTCGTGGACATGGCCACGCCGCGGTTCGAGTCGCCCGGCTCGACGGTGTCACTGGCAGAACGTCGGGAAAGGAAACGGCCCGCCGACCCGAAGCGCGAGGCGTTCTGGTATCGGCGCACGTTCAAGCTAAAAGGCTCGCTGCCGGAAGTGGCGCGGCTGAAGATCAACAAGGCGCGCTACGGCACGAAGGTCATTCTCAACGGCAAGGTCGTCGGCGAGCACGGGTCGAACTGGACGCCCGGCTGGTTCGACGCACGACTGTTCCTGAAAGGCGATGGCGCGCAGAACGAACTGCTCATCCGCGTCGGCGCGTCACTTGCGCAGGTGCCGGCGCATCTGACCGAGGGATGGGATTTCGAGAAAAGCCGCTACATTCCCGGCATCTACGATTCCGTCGAACTGATTCTCTGCGGCACGCCGCACGTGGTGAACGTGCAGACCGTGCCCGACGTGGAGAAGAAAGCTGTTCGCGCCGTCATCGAACTGGCGAGTGCCGCGACAGCGCAGGTGAAAGGCGTCGTGCGCGAGGCGAAGTCCGGCCGCGTGGTTGGCGAGGCGTCGGTGGAGGCGCGCTCGGCAAACAAAGTGGAGTTGACCATCCCGATCCGCAATGCGCGGCTCTGGACGCCGGAAGATCCGTTCCTCTACGAGTTGGTCGTGGAGACCGGCGGCGACACGTCGCGGACGCGGTTCGGCCTGCGCACGTTCACGACCGACCCGGCGAGCGGCCGCGCGATGCTGAACGGCCGGCCGTATTTCCTGCGCGGCTCCAACGTCTGCATCTACCGCTTCTTCGAGGACGCGACGCGCGGCGGGCTGCCGTGGGACCGCGAGTGGGTGCGCAAACTGCACCGGCGGTTCAAGGAGATGCACTGGAACTCACTGCGCTACTGCATCGGGTTCCCGCCGGAGCTTTGGTATGAGATCGCCGACGAGGAAGGCGTCATGATCCAGGACGAGTTCCCGATCTGGTATGGCGGCAACCAAACCGCGTGGCCAAAGGGAATCACGCAACAGCATCTCGCCGTCGAGTTCACCGAGTGGATGCGCGAGCGTTGGAACCACCCCTGCGTCGTCATCTGGGACGCGCAGAACGAAACCACCGACGACCGCGTCGTCGCCGCGACGTTGATGGCCGTGCGCGGCCTCGACCTGTCGAACCGCCCGTGGGACAACGGCTGGGGCACGCCGCAGAAGCCCGGCGACATTTCCGAGGCGCACCCGTATCGGGCAGGCCGAAAAGGCTTCTTCGCCAACTTCGCAAATGAAACCGGCATTCCTGACAACGGCCCGAAGAAAAAAGACGCGGCCCGGCCGCCATATCTCATCAACGAATACGGCTGGCTCTGGATCAACCGCGACGGCACGCTGCCGACGTTGACGGTAGATGTTTATAAGCGGTTGCTTGGCGAAAAGGCCACCGTCGCCGAGCGTTTCCGCTACTACGCGCGCACGCTGGCCGCGAAGACCGAGTTCTGGCGTAGCCGCCGACTGTGCGCGGGCGTGCTGCATTTCTGCGGGCTGGGCTACTCGCGCCAGGACGGCCAGACGAGCGACCATTTTATCAACGTGAAAAGCCTGACCTACGAACCGAACTTCCGCCGCTACGTGGCCGACAGCTTCGCGCCGACCGGCATCATGATCGACTTCTGGGCCGACGACCTGCCGGCCGGCGAGAAACACGACGTGCCCGTCGTCGTCATCAACGACCTCTACGAGAACTGGTCAGGCAACGTCCGCCTGCGCCTACTGCGCGGCACGAAGACGCTCGCCGAGCAGACGCAGCCGTGCGAAGTCGCCGCGCTTGGCGACAAACGGTTGGCGTTCAACCTCGCCGTTCCCGCAGAATCGGGCCGCTACACGCTCGAAGCCGCGCTGGTGAAGAAAGGCGCGCCCGACGTTCGCAGCCTGCGCGACTTCACCGTGCTGACGCCGGAGCAGCGCGAGGCGCGCCGCAACCTCGCCGAGGGACGGCCCGTGAAGGCGTCATCGGTGCTGACGAAGGACGGCCAGACCTACCGCGCCGAGTTCGCCGTGGACGGCAAGTCTGATACGCGCTGGTCGAGCGAATTCTGCGATCCGCAATGGTTCGCCGTAGATCTCGGCGCGCCGCAGACGATCTCGCGCGTTGAACTGCAATGGGAAGGCGCATTTGGAAAAACCTACACGATCCAAGTCTCGCCCGACGGCGAGAACTGGAAAACCGTCCACGCCACCGTCAAGGGCGCCGGCAAGGCCGAGGTTATCCTCTTTGAGCCGACGCAGGCGCGCTGGATCCGCATCCACAGCACGCAGCGCGGCACGCCGTTCGGTTACTCGCTTTGGGAAATGCGCGTTTATCACTGAGGACGAAACTGTCGAGCAAGGAACGAATGACGGACTAGTATTCGTTTCCATACTACTGATAGTAGATTGATGAACAATTGCACCCACCACTCGATTCACTACATAAGGAAGCTCTGAATAACTCGCCTGTTTTCTGGAGTTTTGAGAAAAGATGGGAATGAGATGGTATTCCGAAAGCGTTTGCAACTGACTTGAATGACGCAGGCTGCGCTGATACAGGTTGGTTGGTGGCCGATATCGTTCCGGTTGGAGTTTTTGGCATGATGAGTTCATTGCCGCGCACCGGCACCCAGCACCTGCTCGATCTTCTCGCACCCTATGTTCCGGATGACTTCATTGACGGTCACTGGCCCAACGGATTCACGGGCGGGCACCGTTGTGCCTTGAGCGCGGCGTAACTGTGGCGTGTGCATCTGTTGACCCTGCTGACGCCAACCCACTCTCTCAACTTGCTGGTAGCCCAACTGCCCGAACAAACCGCCTGGCGTCGCTTTGCCCGCCTGCGCTGCCATCTGCTTGGGGCGTGGATGCTGCATGAGTTTCGCGAACGCGTAGGCGTCAGTGGCCTGCGCCAAATCAATCAACAGGGTGCCTCCGGTAATTATCTTTCAGAATCCGATTGAAGACTGAGGTGCGGTTTTGGCTGTGGGGGTGGTCAGAACGGTGGTTTTGGTTGTTGGTTTCAAAGCGTTACTTGCTTCAGGAGT